>Ga0157302_10000130_pt1 | contig 11747 bp, 9 predicted proteins | sample NitcycUS103311B2_FD_108381 | JGI IMG/M metagenome (GOLD analysis project Ga0157302, IMG submission 108381) | Soil microbial communities from Arlington Agricultural Research Station in Wisconsin, USA - Nitrogen cycling UWRJ-S103-311B-2 | ecosystem: Environmental > Terrestrial > Soil >... | reverse complement strand
TAGAATCAAAGGAATTTTTATACTCTATCAAGGTTACATTCCTGTTGCATGCTGACCGAAATCAAAGAATTTGATTGGTATGTATGTGAACATTTATTCAGACAATATAATCAAGACAAGCGGCAATTCGAAAAAGAGTCACTCGTAAAGGAAATGCTTAGCTGCTATTTAAGATATAGAATTCTAATTTGCAACATCTATCTGAGATGATCAACATTGTAGTTGAAAACTTAGCTGCTCGACGAGTAATAAAAAAATAAAGAATAATTCATTTGAACTTGCCAACAGATTTTATAGATTAGTGTTCAGAATGCCTTTACATTTGCTATCTAATTGATAATGAACCTAGGAATTGTTCTAGATGTGCATCAAGTGAATTGCATTTAATTGTAAAAATAAAAAACAATTGATGATGACCAGGAGAACTGGTAACTCTGTGTATAGAATAACTGCTGTGTATAGAATAACTGAATATACCAGTTACTGATAACGAAACGAATTAGTAAGGAATTCGAGCTAAATAATTACGCCCTTTGCTATGTATACATGTCATATCCTTCATCTCGCATTATTTCGTGCTGCTGTTGATTTTATAGATTACAGGTTGATTAATTATTTCTTCCGTTTGGTGTATTAAATTTGCTCCCAAATGCCTCGCTCTTCCATATCATTCTTCAAAGAGGCCATTTTCTAGACTGCTAATTGATTCTATACATATTGTAGCGACATGATGTTCGAGTATATTTATAAAAACAACAAAAAGGACATAATAAAACAATTTACAATGGTTAATATCCAGTCAGTTTTTATTATTGAATATTGCTATACCAGATAGAGATACGTTATTATGAAAAATAGAAGCAGAACCGATCTGATTGCATCAATTCTAGAGGTTACTAGTAGAGGTGAAGCTAGAAAAACAAAAATTATGTATGAAGCATTTCTATCTTATATGCAGCTGAAAGAATACCTATCTATCCTACAAGAAAAGGACTTAATAAAGTATCAAGGAAGTGAACGAACTTCATTTATTACAACAGAGAAGGGACGGCATTTCTTAAACACCTATAATAAGATTAATCAAATGATTGCTACAATAAGAAGAGAATAACAACGATATTATCATTGTATTCAATAAATCTAGAAAAATCGATAGCCTACAAAGATATCATACAAATTATTATGATAAGTTATTATGATAAGCACATCGCTAGACATAGTAAAAGGATGTGACTCTTAGGAAAAAGATAGAATGAAAGGTGTTTTTTTACCAGCTTCTTTAGTAGAATAGGCCTTGACGCATGTAAGTTGTACTAATAATACTCTCGCATATATAAAGAAAAGCACTTGCTAGTTGTTCTAAAAAGTACAACAGTAAAAGCTATTCCTCTTACTCAACTCTTAAATATTACTAAAAAACTGTCGACAGCCAACAACTGCTTACACTAATGCTGTTGTTATTGTTGTTTTTGCTGCGTAGGCTAGAATAATGCTTGTCAATTTAATACGTACCATTGTTAAATGATGGAAAAACAATAAGAATATGGTGAAATGCCAAGATAATGTCATAACTGTCATATAAGATATAATTTGGGTTTACAGATCATAAAAGATGTTTTGTCTCATTCCACTTTTAGCAATTACATACATCCAACGGACAAGCTTTGGAACAATCTGCGAAGATCTAGTTGACTACTCTCAAGCAGAAGAGTTGAGCCCATAAACCGATTTAGAACACCGGTTTTTTCATACGTGAACCACATTTAAGGCATTTTCTACCTGATACTTTTGTACCACACAATAAACAAAGATAATTCAATTTTCTGTACCCCCCAGTAGAACTATCCCCTCCTATTTTTTCGTCCCCAAATCCAAATAATCCTAAGGCTTTCATTTCCTTTCTTCTGATGTAAAAGACTACTGCTATAAATAATACTATATTTAATGTAAAGCCTATTAGAAAGCCAAAGAAATAAGTCGATACTAAGCTGATTCCAAGGCTAACTCCTACAAACAACAGCTGTCGTTTCAGAACTGGTTTGAGTCTATTATCCATTTTAATCTGTTTATAATTAGTATGACATATATAAAAAAATTATAAGGTATTATCGTAAACCGACATAATGATCTGTAGAAATACAGTAGGCGCGCTGTGGCCTTATATACTTCTCAAAGGAGCTATCAAGTATACTGGTTTTACTAAATCAGCTACATCAACCCAGCACCTTGCAATTTTATCCATTGAATAAATCGAATTAAGAACTGCGATAGTTGAATCCGAATTATTTGATTCTGTCTTTGTAGATAATTCCTTTATTGAATTCATAAGTTCATTAAATTTATTATACATTTTCACAACTTCAATGGATTCAGATCTATTCTTGTTAGTAAAAGCAGCGACGGATCTTTCCTGCATTTTCTCAATTAATATACTGGGTTCGGTAATGCAATCAAAGAGTTTTGTATGAGAAATATCGGATGCAAAATCCACAATATAATCACCAGCACTTTCCAGATGGTTAGCGGCAATTCTGTAATCCAAAATGTCAATATTGCTCAAATTGAGTTTGCCTGCCAGCTTCCGATCCATCATGGCACTTCTTATCAATCTCACAAGTAAAAAGTATTGCCGATCTACTTCATCATCCCTACTTGCAATAAGTTTCTTGATACCGTTTTGGTTTGTTCGTAATCCATCGAGTATATCTCTATACATCCCTGCCACAATTGAGCTCATTCTTCTAAGAATCTTCTCAGCGTCCAATGCATTTGCGTCAAGCAAGAATTGTGAGATGATGTTGTACCCATCTTCATCAACTATTTCTAAGCCGACAAGTTTTCGCATTGCATGCTTAATAAGCTCTCGATCATCAAAAGATATTTGAGATTTGGCTCTGATACGTATAATGTTATAACCAAGAAGATAGGCACCATAAATTTGATTAACTAGACTATCCATAGATATCCTAGGATAAGGGATTGTTACTTCTTTTACATCTTCACTACCTACATCTGAGGGAAACAAAGAAATTGAATTGTCTCCATTAACTTCAATTAATACCACGTTGCCTTTTTTCAAATTGTTGCTCTTGATCCATTCACTTGGCAAAGAAATTAATATACTGCTACCTATTTTTTGGAGTCTTCTAGCATATCTGTCCATAGACAATGTTTATACTGATTTATACTAATTAAACGCTATTTTTATATTTTTTAATATCTATAAATCTATATTGCATCAATGGTTGTGGTACCCATTGCTGTATCTAATGCGTTCAGTCCCGGTCATGTTACTGGTTTTGTGGAGAAACCCACTGATATTAGTAGTAGTAATTACCTATACCTTGGATCCAGGGGCGCGGGTTTCTCAATAGACCGTGGGATTACAACTACCGTTGAAGTCTATGACTCTGCTACAACAAATTACCAGATTTCAATTAATGGAATCAGAGTTAAAGACGCAGAAGTGTCAAAGTGGATTGTAGAACAGTATCTTAAACTTGTTGATCGGCCATGTTATATCAATATTGAACACAAAATTAGTATTCCCATTGGTTTTGGACTTGGTTCTAGCGGCGCGGCAGCTCTGAGTTTATCCTACGCGCTTAATGATGCTCTTAATATGGGTTTCAGCAGAAATCAGACAGCACAGATTGCACATCATGGAGACATTGCTTGCAAGACAGGCCTCGGAACTGTAATTGCAGAATCTGTAGGAGGATTTGAAATGCGAACTAGTATGGGTGCTCCAGGCATTGGCACTTTAGAAAAAATAGACCATAAAGACTATGCGGCGGTCATTTTGTGTATTTCCCCAATCCCTACAAAATCATATCTTAGTAACCATATCGACTTGGCAAATTGGCCTGTCGAGAAGATGTTAGAGAGGTTAAAAATATCAAGAGAGATTAATGACTTTTTAAAGATGTCATACGAGTTTTCATACAATTTTGGCTTGACCAAAGGCAAGTGCAAATCGCCGATTCAAAGTCTAAAATCTCGAGGTTTTGATTGTGGGGTAGCATTATTTGGAGAGACAGTATTCACGCTAGTTCCCAGTAAACAAACAAAAGAAGCAAAAGAGTGTCTTAGGGGTTTTGGTGGCACTTTGATTGTATGCAATATTGACAATGAAGGAGCAAGAGTACTGTAATAAATATTTATATATAGATATATGCATATGAATATTCCATCAAGCCATCCACGCGCAAAATCTCTTTACACAAGAGAACTGCTTGTCAATGGTTTTAGAAATGGGCTAGTAGCCATAGAGGGTTTGATTGCTCATGGAAGAGGAGAAGCTTTTGACTATCTTTTGGGTGAGCAGACCACCAAAGTTGCACGCCGGGCAATAAAGACTGCATGTTGTGCACTTTTACTTGCAAAATATCCCATAATTTCAGTTAATGGTAATGTTGGGGCGCTTTGCGCAAAAGAAATTGTAGAGTTCAGTAATGTTACAGGTGCCCCATTAGAAGTCAATCTCTTTTACAGAACTCCGGAGCGGGAACGAGTAATTCAAGAGGAGCTCAAAAAGAACGGCGCAAAAACCATTCTTGGAATAGGCTCACGGGCTTTAGCGAGAATCCCTGAATTGCAGAGTGAGCGTAGACGCGTAGATCCGGATGGTATCTATAAAGCCGATACATTACTTGTGCCACTGGAAGATGGTGACCGGACTGAAGCTCTTGTAAATATGGGTAAGACAGTCATCACAATTGACCTTAATCCATTATCGAGGACAGCAAAAGCAGCAAATATTACAATTGTCGACAATATTGTCAGGGCCATTCCTGAAATGATTATTGCTGCAAAGAACATGAAGGGTACAGATGAATCAATAATGAAGAAGATTATAAAAGGATTTGATAACAAGTTGAATCTCGCAGAGTCTCTCAAAATTATTCAACGATGGGATGGTGGCAACACAGAGTAGATGCAAGGGGAAGATAATACTAATAAAAGAAGAAAAAAGCTAAGCGTAAATGATATTATAGAGATGAAACGAAGAAAAGAGAAAATTTGTGTGCTTACTGCTTATGATTATTCTACCGCGTCGATTTGTGATAAAGCAAGTATCGACATTGTACTTGTTGGGGACAGCGCAGGAATGATAATGCTTGGTTATCCAAATACAATCCCTGTAAGCATGGAAGAAATGTTATTATTTTGCAAGGGTGTGTCTCGAGGGACAAAGAGAGCAATGATCATAGCTGATATGCCCTTTGGATCATACCAGTCTAATATCAGTGGTGCAATAGAAAATGCTATTAAATTTATCAAATCGGGATGTGACGCAATAAAACTTGAAGGCGGGTTTGAAGTAATTGACACAATTAAAGGGATAGTTAATGCGGGAATACCAGTTATGGGGCATATCGGTTTAAAACCTCAAACTTCTGTCTTGTGGGAGGGCTATAGATTACAAGGAAAGACAAAGGATTTAGCATTGAACCTAATTGCAGATGCTAAAGAATTAGAAGGGGCTGGGGTATTTAGTATTGTATTAGAGATGGTTGCAAGCGAGGTAGCAGAGATCATTTCTAAAAATGTTTCTATACCAGTTATTGGAATAGGTTCTGGCTGCGGGTGTGATGGTCAGGTACTTGTCCTTCACGATATGCTTGGGATTTATGAAGACGTTAAACCGAAATTTGTAAAACGCTATGCAGATTTTTCTAAATTAATTTTCGAAGCTATTTTACGATACACTAATGATGTCAAGTCTAGTAGATTTCCAGAAGAACAAAACATTTTTCATATGGATCCAAATGAACTTAATGAATTGAATAAGGTCTTAGAAAAAAAAGTGTGTAATAAAAATGGGTATAAAGAGAAGAAAAGGTAGTAGTGATAATACAACCCACCCATCAAAAGATATTGTCGGTTCAGAAGGTAGCGAGATATCAGGGAAGAAAATAGTTTTATGCACAACTGGTAGCGTAGCTGCTTACAGGGCAATCGATTTAGCCCGTCTGCTTATGCGGCATGGTGCTAATGTTTATTCAGTGATGTCAGAAAGGGTAGAATCCACATTTGTTACCTCGGATATGATGAAATGGGCTACAGGAAATGATGTCGTTACAAAGTTGACAGGAGATCTTGAACACATAGTTCTGGCTGATTATAATAAGTCGTCCCTAATTCTTGTTTATCCGTGCACCGCTAATACAATAGGAAAAATGGTTAATGGAATTGATGACACACCTGTTACATCTGTTTTAAGCGTTGCTCTTGGATCAAAAATCCCAATAATGATCGCACCTGCTATGCATGAATCAATGTATGACAATTATTTTATCAAAAAAAATATTTCTATATTGAAAGACCAAGGTATAGTATTTTTGGAACCTTCGATCTCTGAAGGAAAGGCCAAAGTTGCGCCAATAGAACAAGTTCTTATATCCGTTATAAATAAATTCAGTAACCCAGCGGGAGCTGTCTTTTCGCTTTCTGGCAAGAATATATTGGTTACTGCAGGTAGCACACTTGAACATATAGATCCGATCCGCATAATTACTAACTTAAGCTCAGGCAAAATGGGAATTGCAATTGCCAACGAAGCAAAGCAAATGGGCGCAAATGTTACAATTGTATATGGACATGGATCATATCCACATTTAGACTCATTAGACCTGAATGTTATCAAAGTAAACTCGAATGAGCAAATGTATGACGCAGTTATAGCAGAGCTATCTTCAAAAAGATATGACATTGCCATTTTAGCTGCAGCTGTAACTGATTTTACACCTGCAGGGAAAAAATTTACAAAAAAAATGGATTCTAGAGCAGGAAAATTACTATTGTCATTATCACCTACAAAAAAGATTATTGATCAGGTCAAACATGTCAGCAAAAATGATATATTCCTAGTTGCATTCAAGGCAGAGCACAATGTCTCGAACTCTCACATCATAAAAAAAGCATATCAAAAATTAGAGGAATGTGATGGTAATCTAGTAGTTGCCAATGATATTGGCAGAAAAGGGTCAGAAGCGGGATCAGATAATAATGAAGTATTTATAATAGATAGGCAAAAAAAAGTTATTCATTTACCATTGCAAAATAAAAAAGATATAGCCAAAAAGTTACTTGGTATTATTGCGCAGTTGATTTATACGAAAGATCCAAACCAAATCGGAGTCGACGCCAAGTTTTCTATTGGTTAAAATCTAATGTATTCAAAGTTTGAAGGTAATTTATCAATTAATTCGAAAGATTAGCGAATAATTAAAACTATTACCGCGATGAATATAACTGTTAGACCAGATAAAATGTCACATCACATCCTGTATACATTCCAGCAATCAGGGTTGTTGCTGGATGTACCCGCTGGATATAACTTCCTTGACTAGTTCATATTTTGACCTATATCCCCTTGGGTTTATCATCATACCATTGTAGTTGAAGGTAGATGAGTTGCCAATAATTATTGTTGTAATCATTCCAAGCATGTCTTGGTGTTCGAGCATTTTGTCTAGTGTAGTCATAACTATAGCTTGGCTTTCTCTAAATGCGCCCTTCACTATTGCTACTGGAGATTCGGGTTTTCTATATTTCAGAAAAATGTCTCTGGTATCTCCCAATTGATGGACGCGTTTCTTACTTGCGGGATTGTAAATTACAGTAACATAGTCGCCCAATGCTGCTGCCTCAACTCGTTTTACGATTATTTCCCATGGAACGAGCAGGTCGCTCATGCTAACTACGGCGAAGTCAGTCATTAATGGAGATCCAACCAGGGCGGCGCATGAGTTCAATGAAGAAATTCCAGGAACACATTCAATATATATCCCATCTTCTCTGTTCCATCCTTTGTCAGCAAGTATTTCATAAATTAAGCCAATCATGCCATAGATACCGGGGTCTCCAGAAGAAACTAGCGATACTATCTTGTCTTTTTCAGCAAAATGGATCGCCTGGTTAGCCCTCTCGACCTCTTGTGTCATAGCATAGCGATAAACTTCTTTACCAGTAATCAAGTCTTCAATTAGGGAAATATACGTGTCATAGCCAATAATAATTTCACTTTCTTCAATCGCCTGTTTTGCTCTATAGGTCATATGATCATGATGACCAGGACCAACACCAACGACGTATAGCTTGCCTTTACCTTTGCTCAATTCATAAGGAGTAGATAAGTACAATTTATTATATCTTATCATGGGTCTGTCAAACAGTGCATTTTAAGCATATTCTACCTAAAACCGGTAACACATATTTGTCATAACTGCATCGAAGCAAAGGGATCTGGTCTCTTGTTCTTCATACGCTATCAAATGACCATCACTCTATATGATTAGATTGCGCCTAATTGATTTTTTTCGTCATACGAAAAAAAGCCTTCTCCTCGCTCTTATGGCTTTGATATGTTTGTCTATCATAGTATGGCTACTTCTTATTAACATAAAATAAGTAACTTCTATAATAAATACAGTTATAATTTCAATTCACTAATTATAGAAAGTATCTACAATGATTCGGCATTGAATATTGCTAGTAATCAATATTACTACCGATTAGTTACAGTATTTTGCTATTGGTCAACACTCTTATCTCATACCAGTATCGATAAGTAAATTCAATATAGTCATTTTATCCACTTTTATTATAAAATTATTAGTCCTTGTATTCAAGCCCGATGAAGATATGCCTGCTTTTGTATATATAATGTAATTCCCTGGCATTAATAGCATAGTATAATTCCCATTCTTATCAGTTTTAGTCTTAGATACTATGTTTTTACCATCAGCAGTATATACGACAATTTCGTAATTTGGGTATAAACCGTCACATGGTGGAACCTTGATATCGGTCCTCGGATTACAAGGTGATCCCTTAAAATAAACTCTGCCTTTTAGGCTACCAGAGCCTGTACTTGATTGAGAAGTTATGTTAGATGATCCATTGTTATTTGCAAAGACACCATTTGCATTTATGTATGGATTTGTTAAATTAGCTGTAACGGTTGCATCAAATGTTATCATTGTTTTGTTTTGTACCCCTATACTATTTTTGCCTGTTAATGAACCTATTGCTGTTACATTTTGATTCGAGTATACATTAGAAGATGGGTTTATTTCTGTGGTTCTTTTTTCTAGTGGTGAATCCAAATTTGCTGCATCATTCTCGCGGCCAAATACAAGGTAGCGAGGTTCTATGAAATCCCCTCTGCTACCCCCTTGGAGAGTATATCCAGAAGCTGCCCAATTGAGGCCTGAACCGCTAAACGGTCTTAACCTAAAATAGTCTCCCCATTTATTGCCTGAAGGTCCGCTAGTTCCATTTATCACTATTTTCGTATCCCATGGCGAGGGAGATTCACTCGAGTTGCCATTTATGCCTATTGCCATGCTTGGATATAGACCTCTGCCGCCAACGGAAGCGACTATAGCCAAGTCTCCAAGCACATTAGGCGACACAAAACCATACATCCATGCTTTATCTGAACTCCAAAGATAAGGCCTTCCAGAATATGTCATATCATCGCTTATTTTAAATACTGCAGCATTTAGATATGGCCAAGGAAAACCATTTCCCTGAGCTGCATTCCAGACAAAACCAATTGTGTCTTTTGAAATCCAGCCATTCAATATTCTAGTGTCTGCACGTCCACACCAATCTTTACCATCCGGACCGTTATTACAGGATATTGCACCCTTTGAATCACTAGTCCAAGCAGGGATATCTCGATCAAAAGATCTAACACCTGCATTGTTGTTTGAGAGAATTTCAGGCCATTCATATATTCTCATGCGGCTATTTGAAAGGTGGGATGCCCAGTACATTGTATCTGTAGCTCCTTGAACTGGAGTAAAAGTGAATACAGATCCATCATCGTAGTAATTGAACGAGATATCAGTTGCTGCATGCCCTAGGTCATCAAGAGACCACCGAGAAATAACAGTGCGAAGAAAGCTACCATCTGGTTGAAAGATATTCGAAGAGATATACAGGTATTTATTGCTAAGTGCAAGTTGAGGATAATCCCAGGATTGATTTGTCCATTTGCTGTTGAAGTCCTTTGGTGATATATTGTAAAACCACCAGTTCAACGCATCAACAGAAACACCCAACCTGAAGCGGTTTTGTCCATTTGCTGTTTCTATTCCCTGCCTATACCATATGAATATTTGGTGGTGGGGATCATAGATAACGTCTTGATCACAACAAAAATCACTCATGTCACTTGTCGGATCAATATATGTCCAAGTTAAGCCATCATCAACAGATCGGCTGGCATACCAGTTGCCCGTGTAAAATACTAGCTTGTCCTTGTTAGCCACGCTTGGTTCATTTACTATAGAACGTGAAGAGGGAGATGGGGAAACAATGCGGTTAACAGAAACTTGAAGTGGCAAATGTGAAATTGAATTCGATCGCAAATGGGATGTTGTTGTTGTCTTAATACCATTATATCCATTAACATTCATTTCTGTTATGCTTGCATAGTTGTTTTCTGTATTTCCATTGACTGTTATTCTTATATATCTAGGGACAATTTCTGGAAAATCATATCTTTCAGAAGATAGAGTCTTTCCGCTACTTTTTCCAACAAAGACACTTCTAAATGTAGAGCCATCAGTTGAAGCAGATATTACAAAGTTATTTTGCCTTAGGTTTCCTCTATACCAATTAATATCTATACTGCAAACAACTTTCATCTCCCCTAAATCAGATTGTATCCATGAACCAGGACCAGAACTTGACCATGTAGTACTAAGATTATGATCTATAGCATTTACAGGCATATGGCTACCATCATCACCTGTAGCTTTGACAGCGATTACTGCCAGGCTTTGGCATTTGTTATGTGTAGTTGGTTGAGTACTTAAACTAACTTGACTATTGAATTGGGTGATACTCTGCTGGTTTGGAATTGATATCCCTTGTACTTCAGATCCAAGAATCGGGCCTTGAACAGACTCATTAGATAATTTCAAAGGTGGGCCGTGAGGAATACCTTTTTCTACCTCTTCTTCTAATTGATATTTCTTCTCTGGAGAGAGAGCTGGAGGCGCGTCCGACTGTTTAAGCCGCATTTTGTGAACAGGACCCACGGTACGCGTTTGTATAGAGCTGGCGCTGTCCTCTGTTGGTGTAAGTCCCCTATGTGTCTCTTTTATAGAAGGATTACTTGGCATTGACTTTGCATTCATCTGATACGGATCCAATGATCCTGCCGCCGTAAGCAGTATCGTATTTTCAACAAGTCCAATGATTAATAGTAAAATTAAGGCAGATGTTAGCAGTACCCTTCTATACATTTGTTTCACGATTGCTCCTTTCGTCAGAAAACCCAAGAGGACCCACTATTTACGAAGGATCATTATCTGTACTGATGATCATTACAATATATTTTAAATGTGATTTTGTTCGCGGTTTATCAAATGTAATTATCTACTCATATAAGCAGATGTCCTAATAAGATTCCACGTTGACATTATAAAATATAATTAAAATATATGGGGAATATTTTTAACCTGGCAACAAATCTGCTATGATCAAAAAATTCTTAGTAACCTCTAATTTAACCAATATACATCCAGAACATTATATTCTAGTTTTCGCTTATACATAAATTGTATAAAATGTTTATATAAAATGAATCCAAACAAGTCTTAATGAACAAAAGTCTAAACTTTGCGGTCATTGGTATCGGATTACTGGCAACAGTGCTAGCAGTATATATGATAGCAGCAACTAATTTGGCTGCTGCACAGGGCGGCAACATGAGCAGCGCAGGC
>Ga0157302_10000128_pt1 | contig 11791 bp, 19 predicted proteins | sample NitcycUS103311B2_FD_108381 | JGI IMG/M metagenome (GOLD analysis project Ga0157302, IMG submission 108381) | Soil microbial communities from Arlington Agricultural Research Station in Wisconsin, USA - Nitrogen cycling UWRJ-S103-311B-2 | ecosystem: Environmental > Terrestrial > Soil >... | reverse complement strand
AGTTATGATAAGCAATTGCTAAGAGATTGGCTTATAAAGATTGGATTTAAAGACTCTATAGACAAATTAGCAAAACAAGGGAAAAAGCCCGAGCCGCCAGTAATCACACCAGACATTGTGGCTAAAATAAGCGACCGTTATCTCCTTACGTATGAAAAAATTACGGGAAAAAAACTGTGATTTTACACTATCTCCTTTAGAAATTGTCAAATTGCACTTATTGACGAAAAAAAATTCAATTTGTTGTGAGCTGCGAGTATAAGCCATGTATACTCCTATTCTATTATTATCCTGAGAATTCCTTTTGTTTCTGGATTTTGCAGTAATTGAATAGTGTCTCTAGGAATGTCAGAAGAGGCCTTGTCGCAACCTATTGACATGGTTCTATGACAGATAAAACTTGTCTTCCGCACAACGATGTCATGTTTGTTCAAAAGTAAAAGGCCATTATTGCCCTGACCTTTTATTTGAAATAATTTATTACCGACCATAATTTGCATGTTGACAATTGAATTATCTTCTTTCAAAAGTCGTTTCATTGTTTGATTTAAATCTCTACAGGCCTTGTCTGCTCTAACACCGATTATGCAGCCACCTCTTAGAGTAAGATTTGAACTTTTGGTTATTTCAAACGTACGGCTATGTGTAGATTGGACATTTGGATGACCGTAAAAAACAACATCTTCTTGCACCATGGCAATAGCAAGTTGATGATGTTAAAATTAAACTTACCGCAAATGCGAAGATTGAAGGTAAATTTAAATTAAACTTTACAAAGTAGTAAAAAATGAATTGTTACCAGCAGCAGCGGGTTATGACCGAGCTATTACTGTTTTCTCTCCTGACGGCCGACTCTATCAGGTAGAGTATGCTATTGAAACAGTTAGAAGAGGAACATTAGCTATTGGAATAAAAAGCAAAACAGGTGTAATTCTTGCCGTAGAGGAAAAAGCTAGAAAATTACAGATCTCAAATGTAACACAGAAAATTTTCCAGGTTGATGATCATGTTGGAGTTGCAGCAGCAGGCTATATTCCTGATGCAAGGACGCAAGTTGACCATGCAAGATTCTTTGCACAGAGCAACCGGTTAATTTATGATGAACCGGTAGACGTCGAAGGTGTTGCTAAAAACATCGCGGATATGGCGCAGCAATTTACACAATATGCTGGCGTCAGACCTTTTGGAGTTGCTTTGATTCTTGCAGGAGTCGACAAGAATGGTGCAGCTCTTTTTCTAACCGATCCCAGTGGTACATATATCGGCTACGATGCAGTGGCTATTGGTGCAGGCAGTGATCAAGTAACCGAATTCTTAGAGAAAAGTTATAATAACGACATTTCTATGGATGAGGCGAGCACTCTAGCAATGGAATCAATTTATTTAGTAAGTGAAGATAAAACAGGCATTAGACATATAAAAATGGCCATTATAGATAACGACACAAAAACTATGCGCAAAGTTGAAGAGGAAGAGATAGAAAAATACGCCAGAATGGCAAAAGAAAGATCAAGTAAATAAGGTCAACTATTGATTTAAATAATGTTCAGACAAATTTCACTCTATGGCTATCCATACTGGTTCAAGAGCACCAAATCTTAAGGTTTCTGAATGGGTTTACGGTGAACCGACTAACATCGATAAAGAAAAAGGCCACGTCGTGTTCCTAGAGGTCTTCCAAGTTAATTGTCCCGGATGCTTTCTTTATGGTATTCCCGATGCTATAGATATTTACAAAAAATATCATAACAATGGCGTTGTTGTCATTGGACTTGCAACTGCATTCGAAGACTATGACAAGAACACACTTGATAACTTGAAATTGTTATTGTCCAGTGGAGAAGTAATTGGCGAGACTCGCAATGCACTTAGACAGTATGGTCAATTGGTTGAAGGGAAGAAATTACCCTATAAAATTCCATTTCCTGTGGCAATGGATTCATTGAAAAAAGAACAAAATTACTCCCAAACGAAGGTCATGAATTTTATAGAGAAAAATGTCCCTAATTTCTCTTCTTACGATGAAAATGATAAAACAATCTTGATTGAACGAGTAAAAGCATATTTCAACACGAAACAATATTTGGCCGAAACTTTCGAAGAGTATGGGCTGCAAGGCACTCCTTCTGCCATTATCATAGATAAGAAAGGGATAGTTCGCGATATTACGTTTGGTGCAAACGGATTTCATGAAAATACAATCAAGCATTTGTTGAAAGAATAAATGGATAATCCTTTGGAACTTTGGATTGCAATTCCCGAATCAGCCATATCTGATGAGCAGACAAAAAGAGACAAGAGCATTAAAATTTCCCAGTTTGCCCGGGCTTGTGCAATATTTAGGGTAAAAAGAATTTATATCTACCATTGCAAAAATTCCCAAGTTGAAAAAGAAGATCTTACTATATTAACTACGGTATTGCGTTATCTTGATACCCCTCAGTATCTGAGAAGAATTTTGTATACGCGAATGAAAGAGCTAGAATATGCAGGAATTCTTCATCCAATAAAGGCACCTCATCATAAACGCGTTGAAGACGTTAAGAATATTAACATCGACGATATTCGTGTAGGAGTTATTGTAAAAGTAAAAGGCGCTCTGTATGTCGAGGTAGGATTAGGTACTCTTGTGCCATATGATGGGAAAGGGTTTGAAGGGATGAAGGTAAATGTTAAATTTACATCAGCTTATCCTAATTTACGGACTGCAGAGGCTAGTACAGAAGATCTGAAAGGTTGTTATTGGGGATATGAGGTAAAAGAAGTTCCGAGCCTCCATAAGTTCTTGAAAGGAACTGAAAATACACAAATTCTTATCACGTCTAGAAAGGGATCGTATTTCAAAAGCAATGAGGTTAAACTTATTGAGAGGTTAAAATCGATGCGTAATCTGTTAGTAGTTTTCGGTGGGCCCAGAAAAGGAGTCGCAGAAATATTGATTGAGGAAGGCCAGAGTATAAAATCTTATGATTGTGTAGCAAATATGTTTCCTTTTCAAGGCACCGAAACCGTCAGATTAGAAGAATCAGTGTTGGGAACCCTGGCCATACTTAACCATATTTTTTCTAAATAGCTACCTCCTAAGCAGATATAAACTTATTAAGGGAGAACCGGACTTTTGCTCTATTCATGGGTCATCGTAAATACAGTGCGCCAAGAAGAGGTAGCGTAGCATTTCGGCCACGGGCTAGAGCGAAAAGCTTGGAGGCCCGAGTGCGAAATTGGCCCAACGTTGCACTAGAAGAAACTGCTTTGCTTGGCTTTGCCGGTTTTAAAGCAGGCGAAATTAATATTTTAACGGTTGATGACCGGGAGAGGACTCCAAATTTTGGAAAACATTTTTTAAATCCATCAACAGTTATCGTAACGCCACCGATCAAAATTATTGGTATTCGTGGTTACGACAAAGATCTGTATGGAAGACATGCTCTCTTTGATGTTTATGCAAAAGATCTTCCAAAAGAACTTGTGCGAAAATTTGATGCCAAATATAATGAGGCAGCATCTGCAAAATCAATTTCTCTTCTAGATAAGACAAAATCAATAATGGCCATAGTTGCAATTTCACCCCGTGTGATAAATATTTCACAAAAGAAACCGTTTGTTTTTGAAATAGCTGTTTCTGGTAAAGATATTAAAGCTCGATATGAGTATGTTAAGACACTCCTTGGCAAAGAAGTTCACATAACTGATATTTTTCAGGTAGGACAATCTATTGATGTGTTTGGGATCACGAGAGGTAAAGGTATCGAAGGGCCTATAACTAGGTTTGGCGTAAAGAGAAAACAGCACAAGTCAAGAAAGAGTGTCCGTGCTGTTGGTACGCTGGGTCCAATCTCTCCCGCAGTAGTAATGTATACGGTTGCAAGACAGGGTCAAAGAGGTTTTCATCAGAGAACTGAGTATAACAAGAGGATTTTGTTAATATCAAATACCGAAAGAGATGAACAAAATTTGGTCACTCCTACAGGAGGTTTTAAACATTTTGGGCTAGTAAAAGGAGACTACATTGTAGTAAAAGGATCCATTCCAGGAGTTCCAAAGAGACTAATAAAAATGAGACAGCCTATAAGGGATATTCATAAGAAGATAATAGAACCAAAAGTTTTAGAGGTTGTAACTTAATGGCCATCAAGACGAAGATTCTTCAAATAGATGGTAAGGAATCTGGTACTATACAATTACCCGAGGTTTTTGATACTCCATTCAGACCTGATATTATTCATAAGGTTTATGTAAGCTTAATGTCGCATTCCTTCCAAAAACAAGGCCGTTATCCTGTTGCTGGTGAAATAGTAAGTGCTGAATCTCGCAATACTGGATTAGGTATAGCAAGAATTGCAAGAGCCCGCGGTGAAGGTTTTGCACGGGCAGGACAAGCCGCAGGAGTTGCAAGTGTGAGACATGGAAGAGTTGCACATCCTCCAGAATCCTGGAAGAATACTTACAAGAAAATTAACGTAAAAGAGAAACAATTAGGGCTATGCTCTGCTATCGCAGCCACAACTAGAAAAGATCTGATTGAGAGGCGAGGCCATAAGGTAAGTAAAATGCTCACTTTTCCGATCGTTGTCTCTAATGACATTGAATTGATTTCAAAAACAAAAGATCTACACAATGCACTTTTAGCTCTAGGTCTAGGTGAAGATTTGGTTAGGTCTGGCTTCGCTCATAAAGCAAGATCGGGGACTGGAAGACGCAGAGGCAGACAGGCGCGCTCAGGTGTTAGCGTCCTTATAGTCGTTGATAAAGATGAAAGCATTGGTAAAATATCTGGTTCTATCTTCGGAGTACAGGTCAAGCAAGTAAAGCAAATAAGTGTGTTAGATCTTGTTCCCGGTGCAAAGCCAATTAGATTAACAGTCTTCTCAGAAAACGCTATTAAACGATTAAATGACATGAAGGCGCCATTGAATAAGGTAAAGGAGATAATTAGGAGTCGATGAGCAGCAAACCGGAAATTAAATCAACGGCTTTGAATGATATAGGTGGAATAATTCTGAGGCCATATATAACAGAAAAGACGTTCAATATGATAGAAAAGGAAAGTAAATTGGCGTTTATCGTAGCTGAAAAAACAAACAAGAAACAAATTATAGAAGCAATAAGGAGAATGTATGAATCCGAAGCCATTGGGGTCAACATCACAAGAACTATCCAGGGAAAAAAGGCTATAGTTAAATTCCAAACAGCTGAAGGTGCGAGAGATCTTGCCACAAAGTTAGGCCTTGTGTAGATCATAACAATAGCATGTGATCTCTCGTTAGATTTAAAAGTAGTATTATGGGTGACATATTGGTATAATTGGTTCGTGAGTTCAAATTCAAGGGTTATGCATCAGAACAATTACAAGCATTATCCATAGAAGCACTATTACCGCTTTTAAATTCTAGACAGCGCAGATCACTGGACAAAAGGGTAGGCAAGTATATGAATGATGAAAAGAGAAAGTTGCGTGGGGAGATAAAACTAGCTCGTGAAGGTAAGCATAAGGGTCAATTGAAAACTCATGTTAGAGATATGATAATTTTACCTGATATGGTTGGGCTTACAATCTACGTTTACAATGGCAAGGAATTTTCAAGTGTTACTATTAGACGGGAAATGATTGGGCATTATTTGGGTGAGTACGCCATAACAAATAAAAGGGTTCAGCATGGAGCACCTGGTGTCGGCTCATCTAGATCTAGTCTGTACGTTCCTTTGAAGTGATTTTATATGCCGAATTATTCATACGCTTTCCGAAATTTTGACAAAACCAAGCATGTCAGGGCTGCACTTAGAGAGAAAGATATTTCTCACAAACATGCTCGCGAGGTCGCAATTGCACTAAAGGGTTTGTCAATTGAAAAAGCAAGAATTTTCTTGGAAAATATCATTGACAAGAAAATTGCACTTCCGTACAGGCGCTATAACAACGAGGTTGCACACAGATCCAATATCCGAGACGGTTTTTTTGCAGGTAGATATCCTCAAAAAGCGGCAAAGGAATATTTGTTGCTTCTTGACAATTTAGAATCTAATGCAGAATATAAGGGAATGGATCTTGACAGATTGAAGATTGTTAGTGCTGTGGTTCATAAAGGAACCAAGCTTGAACGCTTTACTCCTCGTGCCATGGGAAGGGCTAGTCCAAAAATTGATACTTTAGTACATGTCGAATTGATTGCACAGGAGAGATATTCTGAATAATGAGCGCTGTCAAAAATGTGATGAGAAATAATTATCGTAACATGGAGCTTGACGAGTACCTTGAGTTAACATTAAAGGACGCCGGATACGGTGGTGTAGATGTTCAAAAAACTCCTATTGGAACTAGAATAACACTTTATGTAACTCGACCTGGTCTTGTTATTGGAAGAAAAGGAGTTGGTATCAGAGATATTACCACAAAGCTCGAACAAAAATTTGCTTTAACAAATCCACAAATTTCGGTTCTTGAGGTTCCTATCCCAGAATTGAATCCAAAGATAATGTGTAATAGGATTGCTCAGCTAATAGAACGTGGTACCGCTTTCAGAAGAGCCTGTCTTTGGACTATCAATACAATTCATAATGCTGGTGCTTTAGGTGTGGAAGTAACAGTTGCAGGCAAACTTAGAAGCGAACGTGCTCATTTTGAAAAACATTCTGCCGGGATTATGCCAAAGAGTGGAGATGTTGCAGAGAAGGTGGTAAAGGTAGGTATCACTCACGTTTTAACAAAGATGGGCCTTATGGGGATACAGTTGAGAATTGCGCTGAAAAATGAAATTCCTCAGGAATTTGAGCTATCTGAGATGTCTTTGATTGATCCGCAAATGAAATCTGAGACAACAACAGCCACACAACCATCGCCACAGATATTACCTGAGCAGGCAACCTCAACAGGACAGACTGAGGGACAAGAAGCTCTAGCGACCGGAGGAAAGGCAAATGGTCAGGGTTAAATTAAAAACGCTTAGAGAGATGAATAATTCTGACCTAGAGGATAAATTATCAGATCTGAAAGCTGATCTCTCTAAACTCAGATCTGAAGCGGCAAAAGGAACCCTCAAAAAGCAGACAGGCAATATCAAATGGATAAGAAGAGATATCGCCAGAATATTGACACTTCTTACAGAGAGGAAGATAACGTGATTAGCAACAAAAACCTTTCCTTACATGAGATAGTTGGGCTTAATATTAAAATAGAAGAGAGCCCAGATAGAACACTTACTAATTTGTCGGGAAAGGTAGTTTTAGAAACAAAAAATATGATCGGCATAAAGACATGTAATGGTATAAAACATGTAGCAAAGACAGCAGCAAAAACAATTAAAATGCAACTACCATCAGGCATTTGTTTTATAAGCGGTTCAATGTTGAAAGGAAGACCTGAGGATCGTGTCACACGGTTGCATTGAGGTGATAAAATCTGGTTAGAAATATTGGCGTTTCGGTCATGCCGCCAAAGAAGTCATGTGATGATGAATTATGTCCATTTCATGGCGTCCTTCCAGTAAGAGGAAAATTATTTACAGGAACTATAGTTAGTGCTAAAGCGAAAAGTATGGCGGTCGTAGCACGTGAGTATCCACATCCTGTAACAAAATATAAGAGGTATGAGAGAAGTAGATCAAAAATGCATGCGTATATCCCAGAATGCATAGATGTTAGAGAAGGATCCGAGGTAAAAATTGCTGAATGTAGACGTTTGTCAAAGACAGTATCGTTTGTTGTAGTTGAGGTGAGCAATAAGGATGGCACCTAAAACGAGGGCAGTTTCGGCAAAAGGTGTCGAAGAATTTCGTCCATACATTACAAGGGCTCTACCAATTACGGCTGAATTAGTATGCGCAGATAACACTGGTGCAAAGGTCTTGCGTATAGCACAAGTTACAAGGTACAAGGGAAGACATTCAAGACTGCCAGCAGCCGCTGTAGGGGACTTTGTGACTGTGACAGTTAAAAAGGGTCCTGCAGAAATTCGCAAGCAGATATTCGGTGCAGTGATAGTCAGACAAAAATATCCAATAAAAAGATTGAACGGTCTTCGTATAACATTTGAAGACAATGCAGCTGTTCTGGTGACTCCTGAAGGAGAGATTAAAGGAACTGATGTTAAGGGTCCCGTAGCTGCAGAAGCAGCAGAAAAATGGCCAAGAATAGCAAATCTGGCCTCATTAATAATTTAGGAGTTTATGAAAACAATGGCAAATATGAATGTAAAACTTCTGCACGTCCCCAAACATGTTCGAGATGCTATGATAGGATCTACGCTAGTAGATAGTTTACGTCAACAATATCACACACGCAGTGGACGGGTAACAAAAGGCGACACTGTCAAGGTGATGCGTGGTGAATACTCCGGAATTGAAGGTAAAGTAGAAAAAGTTAATACCAAAAGTGGGACTTTGGCGATTGAGGGTGTCCAGAGAGAAAAAGTTAGAGGTGGAAATGTCAAGGTTCAGATCCATGCTTCTAACGTGATGATCATGGGATTCAATTTAGATGACAAATATAGACAGAATAAACTTTCTGTAACTTTGGAAGCAAAACCAACAGATGAGGAACAAACAGAAGTAAGTAAAAAATATAACAGGAAGGTTTCAAAAAAGAAAAAAAATAGAAAAAAAGAGGAAAGTGAAAACTAATGGCAAAGATGGGCGGAGATACAAGAGTGAAGAGACAGCTGGCCCCAACGTTCTGGGATATCAAGAGAAAAGAAAGCCAATTTGTACTTCGGGTTAAACCTGGACCTCATTCTAAGAAAAGGGCATACCCTTTGGGAATTATTTTGAGAGATATACTTAAAGTAACAAATACAATGCGCGAATCAGAGAAAATTGTGAATGAAGGAAAGGTAAAAGTAGATGGTGTTATTAGAAGGGACATCAACTTTTCAGTTGGACTCATGGATGTGATAGAATTAGTTCCGACCGGACAAGCTTACCGTTTTGTTCCCAAAGATTCGAAATTATTAGTTCCAATTGTGATTAATGAAAATGAGAAAACCCTCAAACTCATCAAAATTATAAGCAAAGTTTTGATTAAAGGAAACAAACTTCAATATGGATTCCATGATGGAAAGTGTGTCATTAGTGATCGGGTCATGATGGTAGGAGATACCTGTCTAGTACATCTACCAAGTGTGGAAATCAATAGTCACATTAAATTCGAAGAAGGAGCTGTTATTTTAATAACCAGTGGTGAGAATGCGGGAAGCATAGGCAAGGTACACACTATTAGGGATGGCATATTTTCCTTGCCAAGGCGTGTAATTGTATCATTTGAAGATAGATCGGTTGAATTACCTGTGGGAATCGTGATGGCAGTCGGAGCGAATAAACCGATAATTAAGGTGAACTAATACTTTGAGTCAAGAACAAATCCCGCGGTCTCATCCAATGAAGAAGATAAGCGTGGAGAAGATTGTCGTAAATATTGGGGTCGGTAAATCTGGTGAGCCATTAGAAAAGGCAAAGCACGCGTTACAAGAATTAACTGGCAAGAAGCCAAGTGTACGTGGAGCAAGGAAAAGTGTTAGGGATTTTGGTATCCACAAAGGAGAACCAATTGGTACCATGGTAACGCTTAGAAGAGAATTAGCTATTAAATTTTTAAAGAGCGTACTTGAAGCAAAAGGAAACACGCTGAAAACTGTCTCTTTTGATGAGCACGGAAATATCTCTATTGGGATCCATGAGCATATTGATATACCAGGAACAAGATACAATCCCGAAATTGGGATTTTTGGAATGGATGTCAGTGTTGTACTAACAAGACCAGGCTATAGAATAGCTAAGAAAAGGGAAAACAGTAGCATAGGTAAAAAACATAGAATAACCAAAGAAGAAGCAGTTGAATTCTTCCAAGAACAATATGGAGCTGAATTAGTATAATGCCAAAACCACGAGAATACGGTGTGACAGGGAGAAAATTACTTCCACATGGTAAAGGAAATAGGTGGTGTAAAAGATGCGGTTCATATGTGGGCATTATCCAAAAATATAACATAATGCTGTGCAGGCAGTGTTTCAGAGAAGTGGCAGCAAGCTTGGGTTTCAATAAATATGAGTAATGATTAGGGGTAGTATAGAAATGCCAGCATTAAATGTGTTATCAAATCTATTTACAACCTTGTACAATAACGAATCTCGTAGAAAGAAGGAGTGTATCGTAATTCCTGCCTCAAGGTTTGCAAGTGAAATTTTACTTGCGATGCAGAAGCAACGATATATAGGTGAATTCGAACAAATTGACGATGGGAGATCAGGCAAATTTAGAATTCAATTACTGGCAAAGATCAATAAATGCGGAATAGTCACCCCGAGATTTAGCGTAAAGAAAGACAGATATTTAGATTGGGAAAGACAATTCTTGCCAGCATACAGCATGGGCATCCTCCTTGTATCAACAAGCGAAGGAATTATGTCCCACCACGAAGCACAAAATAAAGGATTAGGCGGAGTTCTAATTGGCTATGTCTACTAAAGAAGAAATTCTTGCCGAGATAACAATAACCGATAAGGTAACAATTGCAAAGGAAGACAACACCATTATTGTAAATGGCAAATTAGGAACTTTAAAAAAGGATTTTACAAGGTTGCCTGCGACCCTAACGGTCAATAACAAAAAAATTATCATAAAACCCTATGGAACAAGGAAGAAGGACCTTGCTATAACAAATACTGCTAAAAGCATCATCAACAGTATGATACACGGTGTTGAGAAAGGATTTGCATATAAACTGAAGATAGTCTATGCACACTTTCCAATTTCTGTAAAAGTGAAAGGGCAAGAAATATATGTAGAAAACTTTTTTGGTGAAAGGTCGCCAAGAATTTCCCGGATCGTAGGCGATTCCACCCGTGTTAATGTCGTAGGAGAAGATGTTATAGTACAAGGACCGAGTTTAGAACATGTATCTCAGACGGCAGCAAATATAGAATCTTCTACAAAGCTTAAAGATAAAGATCAGAGAGTATTTTTAGATGGTTTGTATATTTACTCACGAGAAAAAGGAATGTCTGCGCATTGATAATACCATCATGTTCCTAACCCTATAGTAATACTACATGTTTTAGATTCCAATTTATCTAATATATCGTATGAAGGAGTAATTAGTAAAAGATAAATCGTATACTTGTTTGTACCAAACACATATCAACGACGATTCGACGCCCGTTGACATGTTCGTTATCTAAACATTTATTTTGTGCTTAAATTCGCTCTATAATGCGCCGCTGTAGCTCAGCATGGTAGAGCAAATTCATAGCATGACGCAAGATGAAGCTCAACTGGCTGTTAACCAGTGGGTCATCAGTTCGAGTCTGATCAGCGGCGCTATTCTTATTCTCAAACCCATCGTAGAATACAACTTTAATAATTACTTTTCAAATTTCGAGTTTAGAAACATCTTGACGAACTAAGTATCAAAGTTGTGAACCATCAAATGAAATTAGATCAGACTACCATTTGTCTATACTATATTCACTGCTTCTCGTTATACCGAAACGATATCTAAAGCGATTGCGTCAGCAAGCAAATCAAGGTGTCGACTTGCAACAATATAACCATTTTTGATTTCAGAAGGGGAAACCCATCTATTTGATGAGGAAAATAGTCTTTCCTTTTTTATCCGTTTCTCAAGCTCCTCTACGTCTAACTCTTTCTCTTCAATTTCTTCAGCATCAATGTGTTTGATAGTAAGCAATACCCTCTTAACTAAAATCCGGCTACCAAATCTTTGAGAAAAATCTCTTGCATTTTCATCGATGTTGAGAAGCTTTTTCTTTATCTGAATTTTATTAAGCGCATCTCTGCTTGT
>Ga0157302_10000127_pt1 | contig 11799 bp, 14 predicted proteins | sample NitcycUS103311B2_FD_108381 | JGI IMG/M metagenome (GOLD analysis project Ga0157302, IMG submission 108381) | Soil microbial communities from Arlington Agricultural Research Station in Wisconsin, USA - Nitrogen cycling UWRJ-S103-311B-2 | ecosystem: Environmental > Terrestrial > Soil >... | reverse complement strand
TAGGCAGTGCTATGCAAAAATTGAATTCTTATGTTAGCGCCATTGTAGTTGATAATATTATATTTATATTTTCTACAGAGAGAACAGACCTAATGTGTTATATCAAAATCTAGTTTAGTAACAAAATGAAAATGCTAGCATTGAACCTACTGATTTCAAGAACTACTGTGCCATAAACCTAAGTAATCTGTAGTAAGAATGGTAAAGAGTTTCTGGTATAGTTCGTAGATAAGGTTATATTTTCCTGGCATATAATAGGAACTGATCTGATTCATCAATATTCAAATTCTTCATGACTGATGACAACTGTTCGTTTTGATAAGCTAGAACTTGTAATTGGTTAAATTCATTTGAAAGATAAGGGTATAGTGGATTTTTCGATGCAAAATAGAAGTCTGTAGCAAAAGACAGTAGTTTTTGCATTGGGGAACTGTATTTTTTAATATTTGCAAAACAACAGTTCACAATTCTTTAGTCACTCTAAACGCAACGGTCGTTAACGCTAAATAATTGGTTTTGTAGTGAGGAACGTCAACTTTTCTATGTTGTAAGACTTAAAATTGCCTGAGCCATATCACCTTTTGTATCTGTTAATGCGTGAATTGCCTTTTCTTTTGAAACATTTGCCTGTTGCATGACAAGGATAATATCTTCTTCCTTAAATATAGGAATATCTCTTTGTTTCTCTTCGATATTCGTTGCTACAACTTGAAAAATGGAACTGTCTTTCCCTTTCATTTCTATTACTTGAGGCTTTGTGAGATAAAGCTCCTTGGTCTCAGTTTTGATAATTACTTCTTCAATGCTTCCAAGATCTTTCATTTCAAGTCCCATCTTATCCAACATGCGTCTCATATCGCGATTGCCCCCACGCATCATACCAATTATTATTATTTTACTGTACTTTTTATTCCTTCTCTAATCTTCACAGCAACTCCGTTATGATACTTCATAATAAGCTTAGATCCAAATAGCGCCCTACCTATTGCTATAACCCTGTCATTTTTGTCTATGACTGCGACGTCTGATCCAGCTTTCACATTTGAGCCACACCATTCTACATTTTTACAAAATAAGGATCTACCGTTACTAATAAATGGCACAGCTTCCTCAGATGGAATAATACAATTCTGTCTAAAGCGCTTGTCCTTGAATAATTCTTTTGCACCAAATATTGTTAAAGCAAGTCCACCATCAGTTCGCAGTGTCGCGACTAACTGATTTCCGATACTGAAATTTTTGATCCGTCCAGTTCGCCTTGAATATTGAAATTGGAGATTTTCTGAAAGACCTTCAGAGACGCCCATCCCAAAAACTGCATCAATATGATAACATATTTTCTCTTTTGGGTTCAAAGGTAATGCTTTCACTATTGATAAAATCGAAATACTCACATAAAAATGGCCAGATTTATATGTATATAATAATAAAAATCCCGCCAATAGAGCTGCATCAAAGCTTAACTAAATGAGAAATCACGTTACCATATAAATGACGATTTTCGGACAAGCAGATTTGACCTGCTAAAATATAATGAAAATATACTCATTATAAGCTAGGGAGATTCCCTTCTATGGTAAATGAGCAAAGTAGTTGACCGCAGCTAAACTTCTATTTTGTTACTAAACTAGATTGTGATATAACACATTAGGTCTGTTCTCTCTGTAGAAAATATAAATATAATATTATCAACTACAATGGCGCTAACATAAGAATTCAATTTTTGCATAGCACTGCCTATACTACAAACAAATAATGAATTAATTTGAAAGATATGCTTATGATGCGCTATAACAACAGCAATAAGGGGGTAGCAGTTAATTTATCCAATCATCTGTTTCCTTTATCAGAAGTTGTTGTTGTAATAATTAGATCTGAAGTTTTCGATTATACATTTCAAGCGTGAATGAAGCAGGGATAGATCTCTCAATGTTCAAGAAGAGGATGATAGATGTATGCTAAATTTAGATCCCAAATTTCAAAGAATAAGATTTTATTACAGATCCAAATTGGCATTATATAGAGCTATGAGTAATGGCAAATCCAATTTCGCTCTATCTAAGGATGAATGGCAAATAGTACTAGACTCTCTTAGTAACACGGTTTTCAACGAAGAGCTTACAGATGAAGCTAGGAAAAATGCAAAAGAATTATTTTTAAAGTTACAGAAAGAGCTTTCGATAACATAGATCATAATTAATTAATATATAAATTGTCAATCAATCGAACAAGTTACGCTAACCTACTTGTTACAAGAATGCCTTATTTATATTCTAAACAGGTAAATTTGGTTAATTGATCTAATCAACAAAGCTCGTTATCATGAAAGATCTATTGCAAAGCGTAATGACCTATACCTGTTATAATCATCAAGCAATATCTTTGCAAGCCGCCTCATAATATCTGTAGCACTCAGCAAGCCTGCAATTCTATAATCTTCTTCTAAAACTGCAAGTTGTTTAATCTTATTTTTTGTCATTATTCGTGAGGCAGTATCTATTGAGTCAAATGACATTATTGTAATCAGAGGAGACGACATGATTTCTTCTATTTTGATTCTGCTTGCGGCAACATTCTTTAAACATACACGCTTGACCATATCACTTTTGGTAATAATGCCAACATGCTGTCCTTTTTTATCTATTACAATTACCGAACATACCTTTTTCTTCACCATAAGGTTGGCAACATCTTGAGCAGTCTTACCTGAGTCTGTAGATATTGTAATAGTTTCCTTTTCCTGGAGTATCTCGCTGATTGAGCTCACAGTCACTATACTGGTATTGCTCTTTTTTAGTTTATGCAGAGAAAGTAAGAGGATATGTTAATATATCTATCTCTAGGAATTACAAACATTAAAGTTTTTGACTACTACTTATTTCAGAGACAGATATTATTATATTAAACGCCTCTACTACGATCTTATGTTTTCTTCGACCGTATATACGTCTCATTCTCGGGTATTTGAAAGCCTAACGTTATTGTTATAGAAATTGTCATATAAGGCCTATTATACAGAACATTTAAAGCTAAAAAAATATCCTTCAAATATGGATAAACAAATTTCTAGTCTCAAGGAAGATGCGTATGTTGCTGTCTAAAAAAGGGCTCATAAGATCACATCGGTCATTTCTTCAGCTATCCTTGACATAGGTAACGATCGGTCGAGGATTAGTGAATGGATTTTATATGTTGGAAGTCTACTATAATTGCTATCAAATTTCATCTGAATGTTATCGCCTTCATTCTATCTTTTTTGCTATATTCTGCTATATCCTATTATTGCCTATTGGTCACAACAAGAAAGTCTGTTTTTGAATTACTTAAATAGTAGTTCTTCTTATGTGCAATAAGTTAAATCACAGTGTGAGTAATGATATATTAATAATGACTAATGAATCTGAGAGAGAAGAAATTAAAGATGAAACTCATGAGTTAGAAGATGAAGACCAAGACGAATTAGAAGAAAGTGACGACCTCGATGATGAAGAATAGTGAAATTATAATAAAAGGCCGTACTAACCAAGTTTATGTTATACCAGAATTTGAAAATATTTTGTTTATTACAGTATACCACATAGCAGAGTAACGTTATAGGAACACAGATCAAAGAGGACATTGATTTCGAAATCATTTTTGGTCACTTTAGTTTCGGGGGCTTTTATTCTAAAAACTTTCCAATTAAACAGTATATCAGATCAAAAGGTGGATGACCTTATGCAGCAAGTGCTCAATAAACAGAAAGCCGAGATCGGTTATTTCTAGATATGTGAGAAAGTTTAACACGCCAATAAATACATTGATAACCTGTAAGTCAGAAAAGTCTAAAATAAATTACTAGAAAGCGATAGACAAACTATTTTTGCAAGATGATGCGTATAAAAGTTTAAACGTACTATATCAAAAGGGGTTTAGCAAAGTGGCTTGTATTTTGCTAAATTCTATACCACAATTGATTTTATTCTGACAGTTCAAAAGCAACAGAAGCAAATAGGAACCTGTTTATCTATAACTGCAACATTTGGAGGGAGACTGTATATTCTGTGATTGCAAATTCAGGTTGACCTTTTTCTACCCATAACTTGTGTACCTATTCCTTAAATTATCACGCAGCCTTAGAGCTAGTTTTTCTGCAACTTGTTTTTGATATTCGTTAGAATTTACAGTATTCTTCTCAGTAAATAGAAACGGTCCATAGGCATAATTCCTACCGTTTATCGGTGTTACAGTTTCAAGCGAACCAAGCACGGAATATAGATAACTATTAACGTCTGATTCGCTAAGAGCATTCATTTGATGTTCTTCAGTTAGCTTCTTGAAAATATCCATTATTATAGGTGGTTCGAGTTTCCTATACCCAAAAGGCAGAGAAGTATTGCTGATCTTCCTTTCTATTTTTGTAGAATCTAGGTCAACCCTTGCTCCGACTACTAACGGTAATGGTTTGTAGATTGAGTCTATCTTGAGTTGCCATACTTCATCAGTAGTTGAAACCGTAGCATCAAAGAATCCATATTTCAAAGAAGATGTTGAGATGATGAAGTTCCAATTCTTTGGATTTGAACAGTATTTTTCAAAGAGATATTTTGCAATTACTCTATTTTCTAGAATCTCCATGTGGAATGAAAATTATTATGAAATTGGCTAATATGAGAGTTGCGATATTCAAAACTATGATAATTTGACACATATATCAGGGATTTAGCCCGCGCCAATACTATAATTGACTAGGGAATAAATTGTATTTTTTTAACATTGAATGCCCTGTATCGCTCTTATGAAAGTGAACGTCTGAATAAAAAATAAAATCAGATTTACATTCATAACAGATCCACATCTTTTTCAAATCATCTCGATGCATAGGGAACTTATTTATTGTGCGTATACAATTTAAGAGATGAGTAAATATGTCATATTCCTTTTTATAGGTATAACAAAAAAGTCTATGTATTTAGATATTTTGTCAATTTGCTTTTAAGGATGATTATAGATGTGAGACAACCAACATGCGATGGATTAACCATTTCTTTTTGGCCAGTATAAGCTACTGCACCCTCACGATTTAATTATATATCTCTTATTTATAGTTGGTAATGACAATTACTCTCATATTTCTTAATTTAGTCTTGCTTTAAGATTAATATATATAAAAACTAATGGAATTTGAAAGAGTAAGACTTAAGCTTTAAGAATTTTTTATCATAATACATCTATTACACAATTGTTAGTTTAGATGGTAGTAAGTTAGAGACGATTAGTCGGCACAATATTCATAGTAAGTAAGCATATCAAGACCAGGTATAATAAATAGTCGTTATAAGATTTCTTATATCACAGTTGCGTAAAACTCTCTTTAGAAAACAGATAGGTAATTTAAGTTGAAGGCAATATTGTTGGCAGGAGGGCTTGGTACTAGGGCGAAACCCTTTACGGAGTATTTTCCCAAGGCTATGTTTCCATTGGATGGAAGACCTATAATTGATTACATTGTAAGGTACCTAGCAAGGTTTTCTCAAATTAATGAAATAATCATAGTATGCGGTTTCGATAGTTTTGGGAAGCAGATAATGAATTATTTTGAAGGAAAGATGTCTATAGTGGGGAAATCTATAACATTTGTTGAAGATAAAAATAATGGAACTGGTGGTTCGTTACTACGGGTTGAAAAATATATTGGACAAGATGAATGCTTCTTGGTATGGTTTGCAGACAACCTCTGTGCCCTGAACATAGAACATATGATACAAAAATATCATCAGGCAAATGCGAAAGTCGGAGGAATCACTGGAATGATTGTAGTTCGAAGGCGAAGACGTGAGGAAACAGCTCGGGTTATAGTACATGAGTCTGAAATCAAAGGGTTTATAGAAAAACACACGGTAAATCTTGAACAACCGGAGGCACTTGGTATCTATCTATTTAGCAAAAGAATTTTCCAATATCTTCAAAAGAGATTAAAGGAAGGGCTTGATAGCTTTAATTTATCTTATCACATATTGAATGAAATAACTAGTATAGACAAGCTGTTTTCATATGACATTGGTGAAAGCATAGAATGGATAGACGCAGAGTCGCCTGCTTATACTGATAGAAATAAAGATATAATAGAAAGAATATTGCAGGAGATGCGCTCTGTTATTGGCGATGTGAATTAAGCATATCGCGGGGAACAAAGGACTCCTTAAGAGTTATAGAATTTAACAAGATCTTATATATAGTGTGGCGCTATCTATGAGTAATATTATTTATTTTGGAACTGATGTTGAAGTCGCTAACTGTGGTGTAATAATAATTCTTCCACGACTATACCAGTCTTCAGGTTCATTCTTTTGCCGATCCAACAAGTTACTTGCTGTCATGCATTTTTCCTTTAATTTTTCAGGGGTTTATCTTATATGACACAATATATTTCTTAATTCAAATTGTCAAGGCATTGTAAAAGCAGGAGGCGGTTGCTTTCCAATATTCGTCGGATAAATTTATCCAACGTAAATATCTGTTGTTTTGAAACCTAGTCGGAAGAAAACCATCATGAGAAAACACCTGAACAACAACATATTTCTCATTGACCGTAGCTACTTCTTCTTCTAGGGCATCTTCACTTTCCTCAGTAATATTTCCTATATAATACAAAGGGTTTATCTTTTCTATCGCTGATTATTGATGCTTTTCTGAGCTTATCTCTGAATTTTTCTATCAGCCACTCTTCGATAATTTTTTCGCGGTTTTCACTGCCTGATTCCTCTTGTATTTGGAAGCCCGCATGCCGCTGCTTTTTAGCCAAGTCTAGAGACTACCGAGAGATTTCGTAAATAAACACCTATGAGATTAAGTATTGACACAACAATTGCTTTGTACTAAACAGTCAGACTACTGATTTTATTAAGATCTATATTATAAAAATACCAATGTGAGAAATTCCATACCTTTTTGTTAAATATATTAGTCATACACAGTGTCGAAATTCTTTATGGATAATAAATATACATCATCTCTACTTGATACTAGCACAAAACATTTTGACGCCCAGCGCTTTACTCTAAAATTCAAAGTTTATCCATGGGTTTTGCTCTCAAATCTAAATCGAATTCCCTATTCTTATAAAATTTATTTCATGAATTATAGGTTCAGCCATTTAAATGCTAAATATATCCTCTACAGGTGAAATTACTATAATCCCGGCATTTGTTTTACCGGTCGTCGCTGATTCTCTTATGGCAGCTACTGCGTCTTCAACCTTATTCTCATCCACTATAGTCACCACGGTACGTCTAGTCGAATACGGCATCTTTATAGTCCCAGTACCCCTACCTGATCTCACTATTTCTTTCTCACCTTCACCCATACCTTTGGATTCATAGAACGTTACGGGTATGTTTAAAGACTCTAAAGCTGATAATACTGAATCTGCTTTTTCAGCTATTATAAATGCCTCAACCCTCTTCTTTCCTATAAATTTTTTGTTGGTTTTGTTTTCTTCTTTTTCGATTAGAGTACTACTACTGCTCATTTAATATCATAGTATTTAAAAAGATAAAGGTAAAATATATGTATCTAGGGGTACGTTCCACGCAAATATTTGCGTAGAGAGAATAAACGCCTAATGAGGTCTCAAGAGCCCAAGGCTAATCAGTGCTATGGCCAATTGAAGGCGACAAAGTACATATGACTGCCAACTAAAAGTATGATCAAATAGAGAACAAAGCTGTTACCTAACATCCAAAGCGATTTGTTCTCCATCTCTTAGGATAAGATTTCTATAGTCAGATATTGGCTCACTCCCATTGACTGTTACTTTCACCATTTTACCATTGAGGTGTAATCCTCCCCATATATCCAGAAACTCTCCTAAGGTATAATTTCTGTTTGCATTAGATTCCACATGAATCGTTCCACTGTCGTCATGAGTATGTAGCGGTGCCAGTCCTTGCAAGCCATATCGACTTAACGAATGGTCTTTATATAATGATTCATCTATACCTATATTTTTTGGAATAACAAGTCTGGTACCATCGGCTGTAACGTTAAGGTGTTGGTGAAGGTGTAATACCATTTTATTTCCCAATGAGTTACCTTGAGCTCCTAAGATGAAAAGAGCTCCTAATGCGATAGCTACGGCCGCTATTATGGGAATGTAAATCTTCATGTATCGTTTCCTCTTACGACGGCCGGCTGCAAAGTAACTGTCATCTCTCTTTTCAATTCTCTTCTCTTTCATAGCTCGTCGGTCAGATGATTTATAAAGAGATATATTAACTCGCAGTAGCTTACTTCCATAAAAAAACTAGCAATAAGTATGCAGGTGAGTCAAAAACTTGTGTGTTTTATCTCAACCCATATTCGAGTTACGCCTTATAAACAAACGGCCTTAATATGTGATCTAACTAAATTGTGTACAATATATATATGCGGTAGGAAAAATTTTAAGAAATATTGCATATAATCTATATATTGGTACAATCATATTTCAGATTTCTTTCCTAACCATTATATTGCTTAGGAGAAGCCGTCCTAGGCTTTCTGACAATCATTTTACACACCCCTCTTTTTATTCTGCTTAACTGGTGCATTGCCATGGAAGCGTATTGCGTTAAATGCAAGTCAAAAAGGTCAATGAAAGATGAGAAAAAGGTCACGATGAAAAATGGAAGACCTGCAACTCAAGGAATTTGTTCTGTATGTGGAACAAAGATGTTTAAGATAGGCAAATGATCTTTTCGCCGATACATCCTATTTTTTTAACTATTATTGTATAATCTGGTATTTGTTTAATGCCAAGTCATAATACCCTTAGGTGCTTCGTTAGATTGATTGATAACGATCCAGAATCTTGTCAAACAATATGGCAATTTGACTGCCGTCGCCGGACTGCATCTTGATATTCATGAAAATGAGGTTTTCGGTCTTTTAGGTTCAAATGGTGCAGGCAAGACAACGGTCATCCATATGCTTGCAACTCTGCTTAAGCCTACCTCTGGAACTGCTACGGTGAATGGTTATGACATCATAAAGGATCCTGCCAAAGTAAGGGCCAGTATAGGTATCGTATTTCAAGCTCCAAGCAGTGATGATATGCTCACTGGATACGAAAATCTAAAGCTTCATTCTTTGCTGTATGGTATACCTAGGCACCTTAGAGAAAACAGGATAGCTGGGGTACTGGATCTGGTTGGACTCACTGAAAGAAAGGACGATCAGGTTAAGAAATATTCTGGTGGAATGCGTAGACGATTGGAAATTGCAAGAGGTCTTATTCACAAGCCAAAAGTGATTTTCCTTGACGAGCCAACATTGGGTCTTGATCCAAGTAGCAGAGAGTCAATGTGGAAGTATATACAACGATTGGCGAAAGAGGAAAAGATTACCATCATATTGACAACACATTATATGGAGGAGGCAGACATACTCTGTGATAGAATTGGCATTATAGATAAGGGTAAAATAATTGCACTTGATACACCATCAAAACTAAAGGCAATGATTGGAGGCGACATCATAAAACTCAAAACACAACAAAAGAATATTCTAAATATCGAAATCCTAAAGCGTTTTACATTTGTACGTAAAATTGAACATACGACTGATAAGAGACTTCTCATTTTATCAGTTGATGATGCAAGTCGTAATCTTCCGATAATTTTAAAACAAATTGACGCCGAATCAGTGGAGGTTACAAACCCTACACTAAATGACGTTTTTCTTTATTTTACGGGTCGAAATATCAAAGAACAGCCAGAAGGGGGCTTTATGGAAAGATATGCCCTATATGACTAGCGGTAGTGGAAATACTAACAATAGTATTTCTGTGGAAGGGCTAATCAGCAAATTATATGCTATTTGGCTTCGTGAATTCAAGGTATTCTTAAGGGAAAGGAGCAGGCTAGTGGCATCTACATTCACGCCTCTATTATGGCTTTTCGTTATTGGCTCAGGCTTTGGTTCTACGGCCACTCAGACTAATATTGATTATCAAAAGTTCATTTTTCCAGGTATAGTCACTATGTCAGTCATATTTTCATCTGTATTTTATGGCTCATATATAATCTGGGACAGAAAATTTGACTTTCTAAAAAGTGTGATGGTCGCGCCAGTTAACAGGGGCACCATTTTCGCTGGTAAAACATTTGGAGGAATGACCAATTCGCTCGTTCAAGCTTCTATACTTCTAGCAGTCGGAGCAGCAATAGGCGTTCAGTTTACTGCGTTATCTCTAATTCAAAGTGTAGTTGTTGTTCTGCTCCTGTCTTTTGCACTAACTTCTCTTGGACTTGCTCTTGGTAGCTATATGCAGAGTCTAGAAGGATTTCAGATGATTGTGAGCTTTGTAGTTTTTCCTCTTTTCTTCCTTAGCAGTGCACTTTTTCCGCTAGATCATTTGCCAACTTGGCTGTCAGTTTTAACAACTATGGATCCTGCCACATACTCTGTAGATGCACTCAGAAACACGATGCTTGGAATAGGAAGCAAGTCGTTTGAAATAGATGTTGCAATCCTAGTGGCGTTTACAACAGTTCTGGGAGCATTTGGAGCATATTCATTTGGAAGAATGAAGGCGGTATAACAAAGCTCACTTTTTATATCGACAATTTGTATCTTAATTAATGGGGTGAGTCGAATTTCCTGCGGTAACGAAGAAAGTTAGAGAAAGCAGTAAAATGAACTAGTACAACTGCAGATACTTCTTACTCAATATTTGCAAAAGATGAAACAACCAAAATTTTTCACATATTTGTTGAGATTAGTGAGAAGGCATAATGGCAAAGGGACCAGAATCTAGGATGAAAATTTTTTTCGGCACAGTCACAACAAGAAGCTTCTGCTCTCGAGATATACGTATTCAAGGGAAAGAAATGTATTCAAAGACGAAGTACTCATAAACGCTACTAATGCACAAGACTGAGGAAATATATCAAAGAAAACTCCGTCGTAAGCAACGCCAAACAGTTGAATGAAAATAATGATTCATTTTCATTTTCTGTATCATGCTGCTGCTCATCACATCATCACACCGTTTAGGGCCATTTTTTGGGTATATTATTATTGGTTATAGGGCTCATTCGAAAGTATCTGAAACTACTACAAACACTGTACATTTAAAAGAGGTTATTCCAATTTCACTTTAAATGGGGCTATCGTCTAGCTTGGTCTAGGATACCATCTCTTATAGAGGTATAGGCCTGGGGCGCTGGCGGTCGTGGGTTCGAATCCCACTGGCCCCATGTCAATCTTGTCGCTTTATTAGGCCCCCTTTTGATATTAACGAAACAAAAAATTGAATACCAATACTAATGTAAATACGGTAGTATCTGGTTTTCTATCAGCGAGTATATCAGCGAATGTATTTCAATCTACAAATCAGCCACAACTTATTCCTTATTAGTATGTTCGAGCTAAATGTTATAAATTTATTATAGCTTTTTCCTACCACATATTGCTACCTTTTTAAGAGAATTACTTTAGCATATATTATGCTCGCTTCTATTCTTTTTGTTAGGGTTTTCCTATAGTCTTTGGCGTTCCATCGAAGGTAGTAAATGAAAATGTGTAATTCTCATTGTACGTAAGTCTTTGATCTTCTAAGATGCTTATTGCAATCTGCTCGCCTAATTTCAATGAATCAGCATAATCACTACGATAATGAACACCAGCCATATTCCTACCTATACCAATGTTAGAAGCTAACTTATTTAGCTCATTTCCTACTGTGAGTGCAGGACCGTTATAGTGTTCTAGCTTTGTTCCGGAATCATCTTTGTTGTTATCAAGTGAGCGTTTAGGCCTTACAGGGTGTGGTATGAC
>Ga0157302_10000124_pt1 | contig 12098 bp, 11 predicted proteins | sample NitcycUS103311B2_FD_108381 | JGI IMG/M metagenome (GOLD analysis project Ga0157302, IMG submission 108381) | Soil microbial communities from Arlington Agricultural Research Station in Wisconsin, USA - Nitrogen cycling UWRJ-S103-311B-2 | ecosystem: Environmental > Terrestrial > Soil >... | reverse complement strand
CTACGTTTTTATCCATGATAGTTATGAATATTGCATATTTCTGATACACAATAGTCATGCAAGTTTTTACGACTATTTTTCAGACGAAGAAGGATCGATTCTTAATTCACACTTTTCTAATACAAATAGGTCTGTTTTCGCAATAATCACACCCAAGCAGGTGGATAGGGGGGCATTGATGGCTAGATATTCTAGAACAGATAAGACAATGAGGCGCATATTCTTAGATGAATTTGCAAAGAATCCAAACAGGGGAGAAGAATTCTATAAACGTATATTATTGGAGTATGGAGACGATTCTGTTGCAGAGCTGGGAGAAGCGCAGGTTGCAATAGAATGGGTTTCAAATATTGCTTCTAAAGAAATTGAAGATCATAGAATAGGGTTGTCATATCTTGAAAAATCCTCACGATATGTTGCCTTCGATCAAAAAGTTAATGGACAGTACAAATATTGTAGAGAAGAAAGAATCATGTCATCATCACATGCTGATCGATACCTTCAAGCCTGCGATCATGCTTTTGACGTGTATAGCAAAAATATTCAATCAATGCAGAGGTTTATTTCAGAGATTGATCCTATTGATCGATTCTTTTTTTTCGATTCTTCGTCAAAAAGAGATATACCATATAATAATTTGAAATCTGAGAAAGACATTGAATCTGCTAGACGTATATACAATGCAACGATCAAGGCCAAATCACTTGATGTTCTTCGCGGACTTTTACCGGCATCCACTCTTACAAATTTAGCCATTACAGGTAATGGTAGAGCATTTGAATATTTGCTATCGACAATGTACGTCTCAAAGTTGGATGAAGTAAAAAATTTGGCAGAACAGCTACATACAGAACTAAACCAAGTTATAGCAGCTTTTGTAAGAAGAGCGAATGACAAGTATGGCAGAAGCCTTCAGTCCTACCTTGCAAATACAAGGAGTGCAATATCTGAGCTTGTGCAACATCATATAAAAAATATCGAACTAGATGAAAACACACGATCAGTAAAACTGATAAATTTTGAAGATAATTTTGATGCAGAAGTAAAAATAGTCTCAGCCATTCTATATGAACATGCAGAAGGTCAATCACTTGAGAAAATCATAAAGTATACCAAATCTATTACACCAGAAGATAGACATAAGATAATTCAGACATATACTAAATTTCGGACTAATCGAAGACATAGACCAGGTAGAGCATTTGAGATGGTAGAATATACATTTGAAATGCTTACAAATTTTGGAATGTTCCGGGATATGCATCGTCATAGAATTTTAACTTTAGAAAGGCAACTGCTCTCTACTAGACATGGATATGATATCCCCGTCGAAGTTATTGATTTGGATATTGTCAAAGATTATAAAGATTGCATGTACAAATCTAATGAAATATACGAAATTATTTCAAAGAATATGCCTGAAGAAGCTCAGTATGTGGTTAATTTCGCATATAAATACCCTTACTTTATTAAGATAAACCTGCGTGAAGCATGTCATCTGATCGAACTACGAACTACTCCCCAAGGACATCAGGACTATCGTGACATATGCCAGAAAATGTTTGGGCAAATAAAGCTTGTTCACCCACTCCTTGCAGAGGGAATAAAATTCGTTGACCTAAATAAATATGAGCTAGAGAGATTTAATGCCGAGAAAAATGCAGAAAAGAAAAGATCAGAATTACATTAGTTAGCTAAACCAATTTTCGAGTGATTGATTGCGATGTGAAATGGATCTTCTTAGTTTTTCTATTGCTGCATTTACACGCTCTGCAGAAAAACTTTTTTCAGTGCATAGAAAATTAACTATACTTGTATAATTTACTTCGTTAAATTGTATATTATACACCTTTGGAATTTCTGGTTTTAAATATATATCCCGTATTTCCTGATATGGGATATCCGGTAACAAGTGCTTAATTTTCTCAATGTTTTCTAGTTTACCATATTCTCGAATTAACTTTAAAGCTGTTTTAGGCCCGATTCCTGCAAAGCCTTCTGGATTAAAGTCAGTGCCTATCAAAATTCCGACATCTACCAATTGTTCATGTGTCAATTTAGTTTGATTAAGAACCCGTTCATACTCAATAATTTCTGGCTCAACTGCAATGTATGCTTTCTTATTAGGAACTTTTCTTTTGCCGCTGATTGTAAGATTACGTGTAAGTTTTCTGGCGCCAAACAATATGGAATCATAATCCTGGCTTGCGCATGTAAATGCCGTACCTTGTTTTGTCATGTATGCAGCAGCAGCCTCGCCCTCAGAAGGTGATAGAACAAAAGGGATTCCAAGGAGAGTCAGGATCTTTTTAGATTCTTCCACCATCTTATCTGTCAAAATAGAAGTAGCTTGGCTATACTTTCGTGCATCTTCGACTCTACCCTCTGTGATTGCTTCGTGGTATCTTTCAGATGCGTCTTGTTTTATTTGACGTCGTCGTTCAATCTCTTTTAACTTTAGAGGATTAGGTTTGCCATCAAAAACGTAAATAAGTTTTATATTATCTGCAAGCAAATTGATATTCCGATAGAATAGGCCACTAAGATGGCTTGTTACATCACCATCAGTGCTTGTAAGTAATTCGCCTGTTGGACCACGAATTGTGGCGAGAAATTGATAGATTACATTATATGCGTCAACTGCTACAATCTTATTTGATAATTCAGATATTGTAATAGGATAAGGCTCTACAAGTAGTTTTAGATCTAACCCCATTACATAAATTAGGCAATAGAAAGATTTTACTTTTTCTTCAAATTCTTCTTTATAGATTCCCAACCCAAAGTGACGATTTCTTCATAGACATTAGACAGTTTAGGTATAGAATCTTCATTTTCAGCGGCTGCCTTTACTTTACTGCGATAATAATTTTCTATGTCATGAGCAGTTTTGCTATCAATAGTAATAGAAATTCGTGCTTTAGGCATTATAGCTAACATTTTAATTTGCTTTATTAATTTTTACTCATTATAAATGGTTACCAGCAATGGCTTTATAGAATATGAGGGCAGTAATTTACATATTTTAATCCTTATATTTCGTTATCTGTGACCTAATATAGTAGCTATTAATAATGGAACGCCGGGGGTGGGATTTGAACCCACGAGTCCCGAAGGACATCAGCTAACACATCAATTATGGATCTCGAGGCTGACCCCTGTTAGGGCTCTAGACTTACCTAGCTTGGGTACCCCGGCACTTTTTTTGATAGGATATCGCAATTTAATGTTTTTCCGAAATAAAGAATTTCATCGACATGTCTAATAATATTACGATTTAGGAGACATCGAATGTCTGTAATCATCATATGCATTTTCAAAATAAGTTTTCATTCTAACTGTACATTCGAATTGGATTAGATTATATAAATGAAGGTTATTAAGGCTATGTGTGCTAGTATCTCTAAAGCCACCTATTCCTGAAGAAATTAAGAAGTTAACCATAACTGATATTGCGACAATGGGTGCATTAGCTGGCTCGTTGAGGGATCACCTGGAAAAATATATTGAAATTGATCCATATACCATGCCCGATCCTTTCAGTGATAAAGATGACTACAATTATTATGTTATTGTTGATAGAGAAGGACCAAATAGGATAGTTGCAAGGATTGCTATTAAGAAGGATCCGCTACCCCAACTTGCGTGGAATAAGATATTAGGTGAACGTCTTGTTAAATTGCAATTACCAAAACTGGATGCTGCGGCATTAAAATACGAGATGATGCCGAAGGATACCAACAACTTTTACCCATACAGACGATCTGGCAGGATTGCCGGCTATATTATGTTTGCATTTCAAATCTGCGGACAGCATTAATGTCTTAAGAGAGCCAAATAATTGACACATACATAGTTTAACATTATTGTATGGGAGAAAAGAAATCACATTACTGGCTCTTGTTTTATCTTTAAACTGCTGTCTGATGAAATCTCTATACCCATAGTATCAAGAATAGCTTTCGCCTTTTCAATTCCTTCTCTTTGAACAATTTTTCCTGCGATTTTTAATCTGTAAGCGGGAGCCCATTGTTGGCCTATTTTGTACTTGCCGTGCATTTCTTTTGGAACTATTTTAATGACAGTTACTGCTTGGACAGACCGCATATCTGGATTAAGTATTTTATATCCTTCCTCTTTCTGATATTTTTTCATCAGAGCATTAAGTGCCTTTGCCTTCTCCGCATTATCTTCAACTATTGATGCACATCCTTTTATAACTATACTGATGTAAAGAGTATCAGCTTGTGATGCGTCAGAAGGATGAAAATAGTATGATGGTAAAGAGCATATATGCTGATCAACCTCAAATCCAACATGCGGATTTCTTTGGACATTATCGAGTTTTTCACCTACAGGATGAGAGTGCATATAAATTGCATCTACTCTTTTCATAGACTGGAAATTAATGCTCGTCTCATCTGCTTCTACATAAACAAAATTCATCGGGATAATTTGGGGATATCCTTTGACGTCGATGGTCGCCATTCTACCTACCGATTGACTATTTAGGAACTCAATAACCTTTTTCTTAGATTTTATCTCCAGTTTCCTTGTAAGTTGCATTTATAGAATAGTCTGTACAAACTAATATAACTTGTCATCAAAGTGGCAGTTTATCACCAACTATAGTTATATTTTTCATAAAGCTGTTAAAGCAAAGACGCTCCCTCGGCGATAACATACCTAAAAAGATATCATATAATTAGCTCTCCTGTCCAGAGATATTGGTTTTCAATATTTTGATAAAATTGATCTAATAACAACTTCTTACAACCGTTGTAATCTTTATGGGACCCCCAGGGATACTTACAGAAGGTGTGTACTTCTATAATTGTAATGAGGTCAATGGCGTGTCAAGCGATAATAGACTGTTGTGGAACGGTTATTATAATGAGCAGTTAATTGAAATTTAATAAAGACATTAATTAACCATAAGTGTGCGTCATAAAATTGATACCTTACTTCCTGGGACCAAAGCGACAAAGATAATTAATATTATAAGGGATCTTTCTTATGATTCGACTTTTGCATATCCACTTGTTATCGCAAATGGTCATAATTGTGTAATTAAAGATGTAGATGGAAATGCATTCCTTGACTTTACTTCAAATATAGGTACTTGCCCACTTGGGTATTCACATTCAGAAATAATGGAAGTATTAAAGGAATATTCGGAGAATGGCATGCATAAGATTGCAGGACAGGATTTTTATTGTGAAGAACATGCAAAAATAGCACAGAAAGTATCTTCTATTGTTCCAGAAAATTTTAAGACATTTTTCATCAATAGTGGCGCTGAGGCGGTTGAGAACGCAATAAAGATTGCATATAAGAAGATGGGACCGTTGCCAGGAGTTTCATGTAGTAATGCTTTCCATGGGAGGACTCTTGGTGCACTCAGTTTCACCTTTAGTAAGCCCATACAAAAAGCCAACTTTCCGGAGTTGCCAGTTAAGAAGATAAAATTTTGCATTAATGACAACGATTTAGAGATTGATTCAATTGAAAAATTATTGAAAGAAAATAAAATCGCATTCATTTTAAGCGAAGTCATCCAGGGTGAAGGTGGGTATAATGTTGCCAGTAAACAGTTTATCACAAATCTTAGAAAATTTGCAAACCAATATGGAGTTCCACTAATATTAGACGAGGTGCAATCTGGTATGGGACGAACAGGCAAATGGTGGGCTTTTGAGCATTATAATGTAAAGCCGGATATCATGAGTATCGCCAAAGCACTTCAAGTGGGTGCAACGGCTTATGATAAAATATTTGATCCTATTGAACGTGGCGTTCTCTCTAGTACCTGGGGTGCAGGTAGCAGAATTGACATGGTAGTTGGCACGAAAATAATAGATGTCATTAATCGTGAGAGACTTCTTGCAAATGCAACGACCATGGGGAACATCTTAAAAAAAGGGTTAAATGAGATGGTAGAAAAAAATGGCATAATTGGGATAAGGGGAATAGGCTTGATGATTGGAATCGAATTTGATACAAAGGAAAGAAGAGATAATAAATTAATAGAGTTATTTAAGCAAGGCCTCCTATTACTACCTGCAGGTCAGAAGGCAATGAGAGTAATACCTCCTTTAACTATAACGGAAGAAGAGATACAGGAAGGATTAGCTATAATGAATAAAGTGTTATTGTAATTATAAGATATAATGATAGATGCTAGGCGGCATAAAATGATTAGTATGCTCTATAATCTTCTCCAAGAATCTGTGATGCCACTTTTAGTTCAAGTACTTCATTTGTTCCTTCATATATGATAATTGCTCGTGAATCTAAGAAATGCCTTGCTACCCTATTTGTCTTTCTGTAAGCTACAGATCCGAAAATTTGAACAGCTCTGTTTGCTGAATCAAATGCAGAGTTGCTTGCATGAAATTTCGCCATAGTTGCAAATCTATCTGCCTCGTTTCGTAACATTGAATATTCAATGTTACTTCTGCTCAATTTGGATTGCCATTGGTCGTCCACCTCTTTGAGTTTTTCCACATAATCGTGAAGCTTTTGTCTTGCCAAAGCTGCACGATATACTAACCAGCGAGAACTTTCTATGTTTATGGCGATTCTTGCTATATGCTCTTGTATCAACTGCTTTTTCGCTAGCAACGAACCATGCTGTTCTCTTATTTTCGAATACATAACGGACTCATTTAAACAATCCATCATTACACCTATGGCACCTGCAGCCACACTTAGCCGGCCATCTATCAATGCACTGTATGCAATATTCAACCCTTGACCTTTTTGCCCAAGCAAGTTCTTTTTCGGAACAATGCAATTGTCGAAATGAACTTCTGCATTTTTGACCGTCAATAGTCCTAACTTGTCCTTCATTTCTTCTGTTCTAACACCAGCAGAATCTCCATTGACAATGAACGCAGATATTTTTCTGTTGCCGCCCCCGCTATCATTATCTTCTTTTGCATAAGTTGTCATGACATTAGCAAATGCACCATTACCAATCCAGTGTTTTTTTCCTTTCAAGACATAGTGATCACCTTTATCTTCAAATTTTGTAATTATAGAAGAAGGATCGCTGCCCGCTAATGGCTCCGTAAGTGCAAAGGCCATTATACTTTTCCCATCACAGGTTTTTGGAAGATATTCTTTCTTTTGTTCTTCATTTGCCCAGCCTTGGAGTATCATTTGACCAATTGATGTATGGGCTGAAAAGAAAGTTCGCATGGAACTGCCTTCTTTGCCTATTCTTTCGATGGCAAGAATATATGTGAGAATATCGTAACCTAGGCCCCCATACTTTCTTGATATAGGACATCCAAGCATTCCAATCTTTCCAAATTCTGAAATTACTTTTTCATTTAGCCTTTCTTCAAGATAGCATTTCTCTTCGTAGGAACGTATTGACTTGCAAATGTGATCTACGTCTTCCAGAAAAATTTCCTGTTCTTTTGAAATGTCGAAGCTCATTCTTGAAAAATTGTAGTATGACACAAAATTCTTATACTTTGTAGATATAAAAAGCGTGTTTTAAAGATACAAAAATTCGTGTTTGTACATTGGTTTATTGGATAGTTGCTCTTTGACAATGATAAGAGTTAGTATTGTGTTACCGGATTCCTCCGCATAGAAGAAATTTCTAGATGAGCAGCAACTATAGCCAAAATTAAGTAAATATAGAATTTTATATCACTGTTATACAAATGGCATAGGGTTTAAATAGTTTAGATATAGATCGAGATTAGTGAATTAGATGCCAGTCGCAATAATTCCAGATATTAGTGAGCAACACTGCATTGGCTGTGCGCTATGTGTAGAAATTTGTACCGCTCTTGGTCCAGATGTACTGAGAGTAAAACCGGTAGAAGGATGGAAGAGAGGTAAAGCATTTGTATTTTATCCAGAAAGATGCATCTCTGATGGAGCTTGCATTGGCGTTTGCCCAACAAAGGCAATATTTTGGATGAGGCCAATGGACTATACACCAGGACAACCAATTCCATTGAAGAAGAATGCAGTGTTCGTAAAAGGTTGGGAAGAGGGCTAAACATCCTCCTAAAAAATCCTAAATTCCTTTTTTTAAATTTTTATTTTCTTCAACAGAAACTGATACAGTAATACTATAAAACCTTAAATCTGGTTCATATAAAGGGAATTAAATTCAGATTATATGTCAAAATGACTTGTCGACGTTGCTAGGTATTAATTTAAAAATTATGACTTTGACCTTTGCTCAACACAGTGCAGGAGTTAGAAGATGTAGAAATACAATTTAATAGTGATTATAGTATAGGCATTTACAAGGTGGAGATATATGTGATGCTCGTAAGTTGCTATCAACAAGTTTTCTCTTTAATATTAATATAATAGCACAAAATTTTCTATTAAGGACTTTGTCATATATATGTGATCATCATGACTGATAAGTGAATCCGATGGTGTGTTCTATATACAAGTAAATTGCATCTTATGCCAGTGGCAATTGCCATTAACAAACATCAGGTCCGTACATGATCTCCCTTATAAAATAGCGATATCCATGTATTGTTTTTAAATTGCTGTTATGTCTTAAAGGCTTAAAATAGAAAGAATTATTTTTCATTTCGATCTAGCTAATATATAATCTTCATGGTAGGAAAAACAGCGGTGATATCTATAACAAGACATGGAATTGAGATTGCCCGTCGAATAAAGGAGAATATACCTGAAGTCGAGATCTATGCTCCAATGAAACATAATGATTCCACTTCTGATATAAATTGGTTTACAGAACAGACATCACAGCTAGTAGCAAACCTTTTCAAAACTAAGGATGCTCTGATTTGTATATTTTCGTTAGGTGCAGTAATAAGATTAATCGCACCATTTCTTGTTGATAAGAAGAGTGATCCCGCGGTGTTAGTAATTGATGATAAAGCAAACTTCGTTATTAGTACATTATCAGGACATCTTGGAGGAGCAAATGCACTAGCACGGCTTATTGCTTCTTTTTTTATGAATTCTCGGCCAGTAATTACTACAGCTGCTGACGTTAACGAAACCATTGCTGTTGATTTACTCGGAAGAGAATTTGGATGGGAAATTGAAAACAACAAAAATGTAACAAAAGTCAGTGCTTTTATGGTTAATGAAGAGAAAATAGGATTATACCAAGAAACAGGAGAAAAGAATTGGTGGCATTCATCATCATTGCCAAAGAATGTTATAGTGGTCAAAAGCCTTGATCAAATGAGATCGCTAGATTTTAAAGGAGCATTAATAATTTCGGATAGGATAATTACTGACGCGATTATCTTAGAAAAATCAGTTATCTATAGACCAAAAAGCCTGGTAATAGGATTAGGGCTTCATTGGGACACAAATAAAAATGACATTGAATCCGGGATTCGTGCTGTAATGAAAGATAAAGGATTAAGCCCCATGAGCATTAGAAATGTTTCATCTATCACTAAAGAAATAAAGATAAGGGGATTACAGGAATTTTCGGATCAATATGGCATTCCAGCAGAAACTTACGACAAAGATAGACTTGCTGCAGTTAAAGTTCCACATCCTTCCAATATGGTACAAAAATATGAAGGAACCGCAAGTGTATCTGAGGCATCATCAATACTAAGTTCAAAAGGCGAACTTATAGTTCCAAAACAAAAATTCCCGCCTAATCTCACGATAGCTATATCTAGGATAAAGTTTGAATAAATTGTTGAAGAAAGCACTGTTAATTGTTGATAGGGGTAGCAGAGAGCCAGAAGTAAGGCTGGAGCTTCAAAATATTTGCTCAATTGCAAAGCGCAAAGCGAGGTATGATTATACAAATTATTGCTTCTTAGAAGTTGTGCCTCCGTTTATAGAGGAAGGTATAAGAAAATGTGTTGATAGCGGTGCTGACTTCATCACTATAATGCCATATTTTCTATATCCTGGTATGAAGTTAAAAGATTCAGTCAAACAAAGTGCCAAAATTGGTCAAATCAAGAACGTGAACATAGTTATAACAAAACCACTTAGTTATCATACTATAGTCACGGATGTCGTAATTGATAGAATCTATCAATTAAAAAGAGAGCATAAAATTCAATTTTCTGATTCTGAATGCGATATTCTACTTATTGGTCATGGTAGTAGTGATAAATGTGCCCGAAATGCCTTCATTTATACGGTTAATACCCTGAAGCCTTTTTATCGGAATGTAAACTTTTGCTTTCTTGAATTAGACAAGCCAGACATAAATGAAGGCATAAAGAATATGATACTTCAAAATGACCCGAAAATTATTCTATTAGTGCCATACTTTTTACATAATGGTGCTCACATAAAGTATGATGTAATCATGGATATTGATGAAGCACTTAGAAAATACAGATTCAAGAATGTATTTATGACAAAACACTTAGGAGTGGATGAAAAGTTGGTTGACCTTATAGTTGAACGTGCCAAAGAGGTAGAAAAAAGAAGAATTGACCTCTTATAATAAGAATTACGAAACTCCTGCAAACAGAGAAATGTCAAATAGGGCGTTTGACATAGAAAAGAAAAGCTTAGATATAATAGATAGTGAAATCGGGCAACATTATTACAATGAGTTAGAATGGGCTGTTGTGCGCAGAGTTATTCATGCAACTGCAGACTTTGATTTTGCTAGAAGGGAAAGAGTGGTATTTCATAGGAATGCAATCACATCTGCATTCAATGCTATCAAAAATAAATGTAACATTGTTACTGATGTAGATATGGTACTTTCTGCGATAAACAAAAAGTTAGTTACTGATCTTGGATTGAAGGTTATGTGCTATATTTCTGATAAATCTCTAGCCAACGAAGCTCGCAAATTTAATAAAACTAGATCGGAAATGGCGATGCGTCGTGCAGCAAATGAAATGAATGGAGGGATAGTAGCTATCGGCAATGCACCTACAGCACTCTACGAAACAATTAATATGATCCGAGAAGACGTTGCAAAACCTGCGCTTGTTATAGGTATTCCCGTTGGCTTTGTCTCTGCTACTGAATCTAAAGATGAGCTTATGAAGATCAATATTCCATTTATTACCAATGTGGGCAGAAAGGGTGGAAGTCCAGCAGCATCTTCAATATTGAATGCAATACTGTTGCTCTGTCAAAGTAGTACATAGAAATTATACTATCGATTTAGAAATGAATCCTTTAGCTGGGTGACCCATGAAATAATATGAAGGTTCTACTTTATGACTTAAGATGATCGTTTGAATGAGAATAACGTAGATTCCAATAAAGCGTTGCACCAGAACTCATAAATCTAATGGATGGTTTTTAGAACAGGCACTTGAAGCAAAGAATACTCTATTCTGACTCTTCTATTGCTCCTACTCTACTTGCAAGAAGACTTTTAGTCTTTTTATCGCTTCATTCATTCTTCTCATCCTTGAAAAGGAAAATGAATTTGGACTTTTTCTTAAGCATTCTATTGGTTGGTATTGCTATAGTCTTCCATATGGCTTATAACAGGCATTAAGCAATATTGGTTACCAAAATATTTAGGTTTTGCAATAGCAATAGTTCTCAAAAGAGCTAATATTTTCTCGTCAGAAATTGTTTGTAGAATATTAAAAAATGTAGAAAAGGGGGTTATTAGATGCCGGTAAAGTCAGTAGTTTCAATGGAAAGATCCTTTAGTCTGATGATATTGATGAAAAACCTTTTTTGCTTTCATACATAATCGTAACTGTGCTATTTTGTATCGCTTGGTTTGCTATCGATATTATCTGTTCCTATGTTTGACTACACTTTATCATGTAGTTCAAAGGTCCTTTCGGACAGAATGGATATCATATACAATGTTTTTCGCTGCTTTTTCCTTTGCCTAATTCATTCTTTACCTTCTTTATTGCTTGGTGTTAGTCTTAGCTGCATTCCACAGCATGGACAAAACACACCATTGTGATAAAGGTAAATCTCACATCTTCTACAATATTTTTTGCCAGAAAAGTAGATGTTCTCTCCCACTTGTATTTTTGAATATATTCTCTCACAGATATTTCTACAAACCATTGGGGTAAAATCTAAGAAAAGTTGAGCTGTTATAAGGATTGGAGTACTAGTCACAGAGGGAGGGGAGATGATGATATATAAGATCATATATATCT
>Ga0157302_10000123_pt1 | contig 12176 bp, 9 predicted proteins | sample NitcycUS103311B2_FD_108381 | JGI IMG/M metagenome (GOLD analysis project Ga0157302, IMG submission 108381) | Soil microbial communities from Arlington Agricultural Research Station in Wisconsin, USA - Nitrogen cycling UWRJ-S103-311B-2 | ecosystem: Environmental > Terrestrial > Soil >... | reverse complement strand
GGGATCGAACCAGGGACCTCTCGCGTGTGAAGCGAGCGCTCTCCCGCTGAGCTATGCGCCCGGAGAGGCCCTAGGCTAGCGGAGCACCCAGGAATCGTCCTGGATGATCGGCACGTCCGTGCCGCCGTTCTCGACGCCGAAGACCGTGACGTCGGGGCCGCCGACCATGAAGTCCGTGTGGACGACGGAGTTGTTGTATCCGTGAGCGGCCAGCTCATCCGCCGTCATCTCCTCGCCGCCTTCGAGGGCTCCCTGGATACCGAGGCCCCAGGCGATGTGGCAGGCGGCATTCTCGTCGAAGAGCGTGTCGAGGAACACGACACCGGTCTTCCGAACGCGCGAGTCGCCGTCGACCAGCGCGACCTCCCCGAGGAAGCTCGCGCCGTCGTCCGTCGCCATCTCCTCGCGCACCGCGTCGGCTCCCGTCTCGGCTCGCACCTCGACGACCTTGCCCCCGTCGAGGCGGAGCTCGAGACCCCGAACGATGGTCCCGCCGAGGGCGAGGGGAAACGTGGAGCGGACTGTCCCCTCCGCGGTCCGGCGGTCCGGCGAGGTGAACACCTCCTCGGTCGGGACGTTGACGAGGTGCGGAATCCCGTCGACCGTCTCCTCGGCTCCGGTCAGCCAGCGATGCCGCTCCGGGAGCCCGATGCGGAGATCCGTGCCGGGACCGACGAAACGGATGGCCTCGAAGCCACGCTCGTCGAGGGTGGCCGCGCGTTCCTGCAGGCGGGCGATGTGCTCGCGCCAGGCGGCGACGGGGTCGGGCTCGTCGAGCCGCGTCGCGGTGATGACGGCGTCCCAGAGACGTTCGACGTCGGGCTCCCCGAACACGGTGCGGGCCCAGCCATCGTTCGGATAGCCGACGATCGTCCACTGGATCTGCCGGCGGTTCTCGGCGTCGAGAAGCTTCTCCACCGCAAGCCGCGGCCTCGCACGCTGAGTGCGGCGCTGGTCGAGGTCGGCGAGCAGCTCGGGCTCGGGCTCGCCGGTGATGACGATCGTCGCGCCGCGCGCGTCGATCAGATGGTCGATGAGCGCCATCGTCCAGGGCGGCGTCCAGTCGAGAGACTCCTCGGGGCCGTGCTCGATGAGGGCTCGCCTCAGGTGCGCGTCCCGGTACACGACCTCGACGTACCGGGCGCCGCGCTCGTACGCGATCCGCCCCATGGCTCGGACCAGCGGCAGATGCTCCGGATCGGCCGAGATCCGCAGGAATTGCCCCGGCTGGAGGTTGACGGCGACCTCGACCGCAAGGCGTGAGTACCTGTCGAGCCGCTCGTCAGGTGTCACTAAATGGAAACCCTATTCAGTTCAGGCGACTTGTGTATCGCCCGTTCGCGTCTCCGAACAGCGTGGTAGCGTCCGCGCGATGCTGATCGCCGCGATCACGGGGCTCGGGAAGACCGTGCTGCTCCTCGTCGCGATCACCTTCATCGCCTGGGCGATCATCACGGCGATCTTCGTGCCGAAGCGCAATCCGTCGTTTCCGCGGCGGCTCGACGCGTACATCCTCGTGTCCGCCACTCTCTTCATCTGCCAGATGTCCGCTGTCGTCTGGGTGACAGGTACCCAGGAGGTCGAGGAGGAGGCGCACGCGGCGGTGGAGGGAGGCGGGACGACGACCGAGCCCGGCGGCACGACGACGGAACCGGCGGCCACGGGGGACGCGGCCGCCGGAAAGCAGGTGTTCGAGTCGGCGGGGTGCACCGCCTGTCACACCCTCGCGGACGCGGGGTCGACCGGAGCTGTAGGCCCGAACCTCGACCAGGCGAAGCCGCCCGCCTCCCTGGTCGTCGACCGCGTGACACACGGAAAGGGCGCAATGCCATCGTTCGAAGGCCAGCTGTCGGAGACGCAGATCCAGGACGTCGCGGCGTACGTTTCGTCAGCCGCCGGAACGTCGTAAGGATTTCGTTCGGGATCCGGTCGTCCGCCGCGGGAGCGGGAAGGCTCCTCGCGTGAGCCCATCGAGCCCTGCCGTGTGTTTTCGGGAGGGCCTCAAGGAGAGGGGAATCTCATGCGCAAGCTCATCGCACTCGTCGGCGCCCTCGCAGGCGCTGTGATCCTCGTCCCGGCTGCGCTTGGCGCCACCGCCACGCCGTTCGGGGGAGCGACCGTCGCAGACGGCGTGTTGACGCTCGTCTCGAACACCGGCGACGCGAGCGCGGCCAACGACTCGTCCGGTGCCACGTTCAGCGGGACCGGCGTCACGACCTTCTCGAGCCTGACGACGCTTTCGACGGAGTTCAACGTGACCGACGACGACTGCTCCGGCGGCTCGCCTCGGTTCCAGGTGGCAGTCCAGACGCCGTCCGGCGAGAAGAACGTGTTCGTCTACCTCGGGCCGGCACCGTCGTTCACGGGCTGCTCCCAGAACGTGTGGATCGCGTCGGGGAACCTGATCGGATCGGCCGACGCCCGATTCGACACGAGCCAGGTCCAGGCCGGGACGCAGGTCTCGACATATGCAGCGGCTCTGGCGCTCGTAGGCTCCTACCAGGTGACCGGTATTTCGCTCGTGGTGGACTCGGGCTGGGCGTTCGCCGACAAGGAGCAGACCGTGCAGGCTCGGAACGTGAAGGTCAACGCCTCGACGTTCTTCGAGCCATCTGGCCCGAAGCCTCCGACGTCGGGCCTCAACCCTGCGCAGGCGTGCAAGAAGTTGCGCTCCGACCTGGGAGTCGAGGCATTCCGCATGGCCTACGGCACGAATGGCAACAAGAAGAACGCGTTTGGCAAGTGCGTGTCGAAGATGGCCCGGATGAAGAACGACGCTGCGCGCACGGCAGCCGTCGAGCGGATAGGCGACTCGGCCGACCGGTGCACGGAGCGCGCCGAGTCGGATCGCGGCAAGGGCCACGCAAAGAGCAAGCAGCACGGCAAGGTGAAGGGCAAGGGGCGACAGAACGCCCTCGCGGCGTGTCTGAAGAAGTTCGCCTGATCGGATGAAAAGGTGGAGAGACGCGCGCTGCGCGTCTCTCCACATCCCCCAAAAGGGGGATCAGTAGCGTCCGTCTCCTCCGATGATGTCTCGGATGGGCGCCGCCCCCTCACGTCCGTCCAGATCCGCGTGCCAGGACGCGATCGCTGACGAGGGCGCCGAGCGTCGACAACGGAAGCCCTGCGTTCTGGAAGGTCGGAGGTGTCAATGAGAGTCATCGCGCCCACGTTCGTCGCGGCGCTCGTGCTGGTGTCCGTGGCTGCGGCCGGTTCGTCGCCTTTCGAGCTTCGACCCGTCGCGACGACGGGCAAGACGGTGACGCTCACCTGGAAGCCTCCACCGAAGGCGGACGGCTACGAGTTCCTGCGCAACGGGGTGGTCGTCTCGAGGACGTTCGACCGCTCAGTCACCCGCGCGACCTTCTGGAAGGGCTCTCGCTACGCGGTCGTGGTGCTGCGCCGCGACGGCGGCCGGGTGACGAAAGTCGACAGCGCCGTCTACGTCGCCGTCTCGAGGAAGACGCCGACGCGCGGTCGGCACCTGGTGTTCGTGAGCGCACCGAAGATCGACTTCCGACTCCATCTCGTGCGTCGCACATCCAAGACTCTCACGTTCTCGTGGAAGCGACAGCCGGGCGCCGACGGGTATCAGTTCATGCGGAACGGGGTCGTGGTGTCGCGAACGTTCGACCGGTCGACGACGAGCGCGACGTTCTGGAAGGGCACGCGCTACGCCGTGCATGTGGTCAAGAAGGCGCCGGGCAAGCAGGTCGTCTCCATCAGGCGCGCCGTCGTCTATGCAACGAAGTCGCCACGGTCGGCCGGCACGCGGCTCGTCTCGGTTCCGGCTCCGAAGACGGACTTTGCGCTTCGCCTCGTCGGTCGTACCGGCAAGACGGTGACCTTCGCGTGGAAGCGCCAGCCGGGGGCCGACGGCTACCAGTTCCTGAGGAACGGCGTCATCGTTTCGCGGACATTCGATCGATCGACGACGACGGCAACGTTCTGGAAGGGAACTCGGTACGCCGTCCAGATGTTGCGGAGGGTCAGCCCCCGAGGCGTGGCGGTGGTCACGCGGGCACTCGCATACACGAGCGCTACGACCGCGTCCACCGCGCACGCGGGTGCCAGGACACCTGCTCCTACACCCTCGGCCCCGTCACCTGGCTCGTCGACCCCCAAGACGCCGCCTTCGTCGTCGCCTCCCCCCACATCCGGACCGGCCGCAGGCGGCTCGAGCCCGCCCCCCGCGACCTCCAATCCGCCGCCGCCGTCGACGTCGCCGCCGCCTCCACCGCCTCCGTCCGCACCGCCTCCTCCGTCCGTTGGTCCGGGCGGCACCGTGACGTTGACCGGTAGCTACTCGCCGAGCACGTTCTTCGCAGCCGTCGCACTCGCGCCTCCAGGCCCGGTCACGGTGACCGGCGGCTACACGGTGACGGGAGACGTCGACGTCACAAGACCGAGCCTTCGCATCGACCGTGCCACGATCCAGGGTGTGATCGAGTTCGGACCGGAGGCGACGGGCTCGTCGTTGACGAATTCGAGCGCGATGGGCTTCAACGTCTGGGGTGCGGACAACATGGTGTTCGACGGGAACACCTTCGACGGCCAGGGGCAGGTTGCGAGCAACCAGCTCTGGGACAGGCCGGCGGGTAACACCCCGGACGGCTGGGTGATCCGCAACAACGTCTTCCGCAACTTCTACAAGGACGGATCGCACTCCGAGGCGGTCTTCGTCGGGTACTCCTCCGACGGGTTGATCGAGGGGAATACCTTCACCAACAACGGGAACACGTCGCACATCTTCTTCTCGTACTTCGGCACCGCAGCGTACGAGGGAACCTCTCCGTCCAGCACGTACCCGCGCAACATGTGCGTTCGTGGCAACACGTTCAACGAGACGCACGGCGCCTATTACGACGTGAACTTCCGGGAGGAAATTCCGTCGAACGCGAACATCAAGATCCAGCGCGACGCATCGAGCACGGATCCGGAGTTCTACGCGGACTGCTGATCGAAGAGAGCAGCAATGCGCGGGCGCGGCTGAAGCAACGCCCGGAGATGTCCTAGTGAAAGAGGCCCCCTCGGGCCTCTTTCACTAGGACGGAGAGGGCGGGATTTGAACCCGCGACGCAGCTTTCACCACGTACGCGATTTCCAGTCGCGCTCCTTAGACCGCTCGGACACCTCTCCGAGAAGCGCCAACCTTAGCGCCAGGCTTCGGGGCGTCCGGCGCCGGATGTCAGCCGTCGCCGCCCTGCCAGAGGGCGGGGACGATGCGGTCCGCGGCGATGCCGGCGTGCTGTACGAGCCGGCGACCGCCGCGACGGACGGCGCGGCGAAGTTCGAAAGGAACGAGTCATCTCCGGGAGGTGCGGGCTCCCACGGGGGCTAGGAGACACCCTCGGCACGCAGCCGGAAGGAGCGGAACGAGCGCCGCAGGCGAGTTGCGCGCCGCGGAGGGCGCACGACCTCACTCGCCAGGAGAACCAGCCGGCGCGCTCGAACTCCGACGTGAGAGGCGGCTCCGCCGCGTACGGAATGCTCGCCTCGAGTCCGACAAGGGTCGCTTGCGGTCGACGAGGGGGCGGCGGCGTCGCCCACCGTCCAAGCATGCGCGATCCCCGTCCGTCGTTAGCGTGCGGCCATGCCTCCGTCGCACCTGGCCGAAGTGCTCCCGACGGGAGCCGAGATCCGGTCCACCGGGGCCCCGGGGTGGTTCGCAGTCGTCTGCGCCAACGGCGGTCGCGCGGCCGAGGTCCCGGGGACGTGGAGCGCGTCGATCGAATGGCTCGTCCGTGGCCTCGCGCCGCGCTTTCCGGAGCTTCGCTTCGTCGAGTTGCGCTACCGGGTCAGGTCCTGGAAGCGGCTCGACCTCTGCGTCGAGGACGCCCTCGCGGCCGTCGACGCGGCGGGCGCCGAGCGGACGCTCCTGATGGGCTTTTCGATGGGCGGCGCCGTGGCCGTCCGGGCGGCGGCGCATCCGTCCGTCGTCGGCGTTCTCGGCCTTGCGCCCTGGTTGCCCGACGAGCTCGACGTTTCCTCTCTCCGCGGACGACGGCTCGACGTCCTCCACGGCGCGCTCGACCGCTGGCTGCCGGGGATCCCCGGTGTCAGTCCTTCGCTCTCGCGCCGAGGCTTCGAGCGAGCGAGGAGGCTCGGGATCGACGGCTCGTACACGCTCATCTCCGGCGCGGTGCATGCGATCGCGCTGCGGAGCCCGGTCGGCGGTCTCGTCCCCCTCCCCCGCGCACCGCGCTGGGCCGAGCTGACGGCCGCCCGCATCGCGGCCGTCCGAGACCGAGCGACGTAGAACGCGATTTCAGCGCAGAAAGGCGCGCACTCGGTCGAACCGCCCGACGGCGAGATCCTCTTCCCGGATCCAGACAAAGAGCCGCGCAGCGTCCTCGAAGAGCGTGCCGAACGCCTCGTCGCTCGAGAGCTGGAGCAGCAGCCGCCAATCGGAGCCGCCGTGTGCGCGCTCCTCGTGGACGGCATAGGCGTAGGGATCCTCCTCCAGGTCGATCCCGCGTGAGACGAGCTCGGCGTCGATCTCCATGTCCGGCGCGTACGTGTCTGCATGGCCGAGCAGGCGGTGCAGCGCCTCGTATTCCGCCGTCCGTTCGTCGAGCGCGACACCCTGGGACGACGCGAGGCGTTCGCGCAGCTCCATCCAGTCCTCGAGCTCCCACGCATCGAGCGGAAACGAGGGATCGGCGGGCAGCGTGAGCTCGCCCGAAGGGACGAGCGGTGCACGAGACACGTCGCCCGGGTCGCGGCCCATCTCCTCGTCGACGTACATCACGTGGCACGCGCCGGCGTGTGCCGGACGGAGGCCCGACGGCGCGCGATCGACTGCGAAGAAGACGAGGAGTGCGCCGCTTCGCGGCAAGGGGGTGGGAGGAAGCTCCTCGAGCGAGATCCTCGCGAGAAAGTCGAGCTCCACGCCCTCCCATGTCGGCCATGCGAACGCCGTAGCCGCCTCAGGCGTCCCACCGAGCCATGAGCGGCCCGTGTCGCCCGGCGTCAGCCGGACGCTCGTGCGCGCGAGGGTTGCAGCCTCGTCGGCCCACTCCGCGCGACCGAGCTCGAGGCAGAGGCTCCGCACGTCGTCCTCGACTGCGAGGCGTTCGGCGGGTGCAGCCGGTGTCGGCGCGAACGGGACGAGGTCGCTGTCGTCCTCCGGGAGTGATCCTCGGAGCGCGTCGTCCGCGCCGCGTCGCAGCGTCTCGACCTCCCGGGCGGCGCGCGACGCGCCGCGGAACAACTCCCGCAGGAACGATCGCCTGTCGTGACCGCCCCCGCTCACCACCCGCCGACCCAGCCGGAGAGCAGGCCGTACGGCTCCGTCTCGTCCGAGTCACCGGGGCGCGCGCGCAAGAAGTCGAAGTCGCAGCCTTCGTCCGCCTGGAGTACATGCTCGAGGAACATCGCGCCGTAGCCCCGGCGGTAGCGCGGCTCGACTGGCCCGAGCTGCTCGAGCCGCGTCGCGAGCTCCGCGGCGGGGAGGTCGACGTCGAGCCGTCCGGCGTCGACGTCCAGCTCGATCGGATCACCGTCGCGCAGCGCCCGAAGCGGGCCGTCGGCGGCCGACTCGGGCGCGACGTGGAGCACGACGGTGCCGAACGCGGTCCCGCTCATCCGTGCATCGGAAACGCGCACCATGTCCGTGACGCCGGCCGCGAGCAACTTGCTCGGGATCGGGATCTGGCCCCACTCGGGCATCCCTGGACCGCCTTTCGGGCCGCTGTTCCGAAGCACGAGCACCGTGTCCGGCGTCACGTCGAGCCCGGGATCGTCGATCCGGGCTGCGACGTCGTGGACGTCCTCGAACACGAGCGCCGGGCCCCGGTGACGCAGCAGGTGCGGCGAGGCGGCGCTCCGCTTGACGAGCGCTCCGGACGGCGCAAGGCTGCCGCGCACGACGGAGATCGCCCCGGTCGGCCCGAACGGCCGGTCGAGCGAGGCGACGACGTCCGGGTCGAGCACCTGCGCCGTCGCGAATCCGTCGGCGAGCGAGGCGCCCGTCACCGTGAGCGCGTCGGCATGGAGGAGCGGCTCGAGCTGCCTGAGCACCGCCGGGACGCCGCCGGCGCGATGCAGCTGCTCGACGAGGTGCTCGCCGGAGGGTCGGACATTGACGAGCAGCGGTGTTCTCGACGAGAGCTCGTGGACGCGGTCGAGCGTCAACGGCACTCCCGTGCGCCCGGCGAGCGCGAGCAGGTGGACGACTGCGTTCGTCCCACCGCCGAGCGCTGCGAGCAGCACGACGGCGTTGTCGAACGCCTCGGCGGTGAGGATCCGGGCGGGCGAGAGACCCCCGAGGGCGAGCTCGACCGCGCGGCGGCCTGTTGCCTCGGCGGCCCGCATCCGGGCGGCGTCGACGGCCGGGATGGTCGCCGTTCCGGGTAAGGACATGCCGAGCGCCTCGACCAGCGCCGCCATCGTCGAGGCGGTGCCCATCTCGTTGCAGGTGCCGTAGGTGGGTGTCGCTGCGGCCTCGAGGTCGGCGAACTCCTCGGTGCTCATCCGTCCGGCGCGCAGCTCGTCGGCGTAATGCCAGAGGTCGGTGCCTGCGCCGAGCTGCCGGCCGCGGAACCACGCGGGCTCGGACGGGCCCCCGACGATCATGATCGCTGGCACTCCGGCGCTCGCCGCGCCCATCAGCTGCGCGGGCACGGTCTTGTCGCAGCCTCCGAGCAGGACCACGGCGTCGAGGGGATACGACCGGATCGACTCCTCGACGTCCATCGACATGAGATTCCGGTAGAGCATCGCCGTCGGCTTCATGAGGTTCTCGCCGAGCGCGATCGTCGGGAACTCGAGCGGCAGGCCCCCGGCGAGCAGCACACCGCGCTTCACCGCCTCGGCCAGGGAGCGGAAGTGGAGATTGCAGTTGACGAGCTCCGACCACGAGTTGCAGATGCCAACCACCGGCCGCCCGGCGAGCGCGCTCCGCGAGATCCCCTCCGCGTGGAGCGAGGCCCGGTGGATGAACCCCGCGAGGTCCGCGCCGCCGAACCAGCGAGCGCTGCGGAGCGCGGTCACCGCCGCAGTACCTCGCCTGCCCGCGCGCCCGTGAGGCTGCCGTCGCGCAACGTGTGGACGCCGTTCACCAGAACGTCGCGGACGCCGGTCGCGACGCGGTTCGGCTCGAACGTCGTTCCGCGCTCCTCGAAGACATGCGGATCGAGCACGACGACGTCTGCGCGGGCGCCCGGCCGCAGCACGCCGCGGTCGGCGAGCCCGATCCTCTCGGCAGGCGCGCCCGTCAGCCGGTGAATCGCCGCCGCGGGATCGAGGAGTCGCTCGTCGCGCACCATGAACCGCCAGAACCATGCCGCCCACGTGTAGGCACCGTGGAAGGAGGAGCCTGCGAGAGGCCCGTCGGGCGCGAGCGTCGTCGCGTCGGAGCCGGGCACGCAGAGCGGATGGGCGAACGCCTCGCGCTGTTGCTGCTCGGTGTACGCGTGGATGATGACCAGCAGGTGATGGAGCTCGTCGAGGCCGTCGAGGAGCAGATCGTAGACGGCGTCGAGCGGCGCCTGGCCGCGATCCTCCGCGATCGCCTGCAGATCGCGCCTCGCATGCTCGGGCCAGACGTCGTTGTCGAGCAGGACTACGCGTGACCAGTCCGCACCGGCGCTCAGGATCGAACGATGGTCGCGCATCGCGTCGCGCTTCGCGGAGTCGCGCAGGATCGCGACGAGCTCGTGTCGCTCGGCGCCGAGAGCCCACGGCGGTAGGACGGAGTAGAGGTTCGTGAGGCCGAAGGTGCGCGTGTGCATGTCGAACGCGACGTCCTGTCCCCGCGCGCGTGCCGCGTCCACGAGCTCGATGCAGCGCCGGCTCTCCTCGAGCCCGTTCCGCGGGACGAGATGTGACACCTGAAGCCGGATGCCTGCGCGGTCGCCCGTCCGAAGCGCCTCGGCGACCGCCTCGGCCGCACCCGCGTCGCGTCTTCGCGTGTGTGTCGCGTAGAACGGTGCGAGGCGCGCGAGCGCCGTGATCTCCTCCTCGGTGGCGCCTTGCTCCTGCGCGTACTCGAGGCCGGTCGAGTAGCCCCACGCGCCGTGGTCCAAGGACTCGTGCAGCAGCGCCTGCATCTCCCTCCGCTCGTCGCTCGAGGCTTCGCGCTCCGAAAGCCCGACGGTCGCCAGCCGCAGCTGGCCGTTCGGCACGAGGCTCAGCACGTTCACGGCCGGTCGGGCATCCTCGAGGCGCTCGAAGTACTCACCGGCGGAGCTCCACGTCACCGGAACGTCGTCGGAGTAGCCGTAGATCGCGCGGCGCGCGATCGCGGCGTCCCGAATCGGAAAGCAGCCGAAGCCGCAGTTGCCGACGACCTCGGTCGTGACGCCCTGGTGGATCGCGCTCACGGCGCGGGGATCGACGAGGAGCGTGTAGTCGGAATGGCTGTGGAGGTCGACGAAGCCCGGCGCGACCAGCATGCCCGTCGCGTCGATCTCGAACGCCTCCGCGTCGAAGCTGCCGAGGTCGGCGATGCGTCCGTCCTCGACCAGGAGATCCGCCCGCCGCCCGGGGGCGCCCGTGCCGTCCACGACCGTTCCGCCCCGGATCGCGAGCCTCACGAGGGAGCCGCCTCGATCGTGACGTAGGCGCCGTCGCGGAGAAAGCGCTCGTGGGCGAGTCCCACCGCCTCGTCGTCGATCCGGAAGCCGTGCCCGGGGCCTGCCGGCAGGCGGTACTTGCCGCCTGGAGTCGAGACGTCGACGTCGACGGTCAGCCGCTCCGCGAGTAGCTGGTGCATGACCTGGTTGCCCGACGTCAGGTTCGGGATCGTCGCGGTGACCTGCGCGTGAGCGAGGAAGCTGATCTCGCTCTGGACGAAGCCGTGGAGGTTGACGTCGAGCCCGCGCGCCTCGCAGATCGACGCCTGCCTCCGAAACGGGAGAAGGCCGCCCGCGTCGTGCGGGCCCTGCACGACCACGTCCGCCGCAGCGGCCTCGAGCACGCGCTCGAGCTGCGGCATCGTGTAGACGGCCTGGTCGGCGGCGATCCTGACCGTCACCGCGTCGCGGACGCGCGCGAGGCCGGCGACGTCCCAGTGGGGCACGGGCTGCTCGACCCAGTCGAGGTCGTGGACGGCGAGCCGCCCGATCCGGTCGATCGCGGTCGACGCGTCCCACGCCTCGTTCGGGTCGACGCGAAGCGTCCTTCCCGGCCCGATCGCGTCGCGCACCGCAGCCACGATCGCGTCGTCGTCTCGAGGCCTGCCGATCTTGAGATAGATCACCTCGTGGTCGGCGAGGCCCACCGCCGCAGCGGCGAGCGTCGCCGCGTCGTCGCCTTGCGGGAAGCCGAAGAAGTCGAGCTCCTCGTGGACGGCGCCGCCGAAGAGCGCATGCGTCGGAGCGCCGAGTGTCCGGCCGAGCGCATCCCAGCACGCCGACTCGATCCCCGAGACCACGAATTGCGTGAACTGCGGGGTCGTCTTCCAGCGGCCTCGCGTCCAGATCTCGGCGAGGATCGCCTCGACGTCGTCGATCCGTTGCCCGACGACCTGTCGCGCGATCGCCCTGCCGAACTCCGCCGTTGCGAGCGGCACCTCGCAGACGGACTCGCCCCAGCCGACGACCCCGTCCTCCGTGTGGACGGCGAAGAGGACGAGGTTCGCGCCCACCTGGGCGCCGCCCGCCCAGTGGAACTCCTCCGCGAGCGGGATCGCGATCGGCACGGCATCGACGCGCGTGATCCTCACGCCGTGACCTTGCCCTCGAGCACGTCGCGCTCGTGGGCCGCACCGTCGCGATGCGCCGGGTCACCCCAGCCACCGCCGCCCGCCATCCTGTGACGGAAGACGTCGCCGGGCTGCAGCGTCGCGACGAACATCGGCGGCATCCGCTCGACGTCGCCGTTCGCCCGGACGATCGTGTTCGACGACGGGGCGCCGGGGGCTCCGCCGGCGAGGCCGTACGGCCGGTGCCGCTGCCGGTCGGACCGCACATGGACGACGGTGTCCGGTACGACGCAACGCCACGCGCGCTCGATTGCGAGGCCCCCGCGGAAACGGCCGGCGCCGCCGGAGTCCGGAACGAGCCCATACTGCTCGATCACGATCGGCCATTCCGATTCGGCGACCTCGACCGGCACGTTCGCGATCGAGGCGCAGGGGTTTGCGAGCCCGTCGTTGCCGTCCCGATCGGGCCGGCCGCCCCACGTGCCCACGACGAGCTCGTTGAACACGAACGGCCTCCCCTCGACCCGCC
>Ga0157302_10000122_pt1 | contig 12192 bp, 11 predicted proteins | sample NitcycUS103311B2_FD_108381 | JGI IMG/M metagenome (GOLD analysis project Ga0157302, IMG submission 108381) | Soil microbial communities from Arlington Agricultural Research Station in Wisconsin, USA - Nitrogen cycling UWRJ-S103-311B-2 | ecosystem: Environmental > Terrestrial > Soil >... | reverse complement strand
CGCAGGCCGTTGTGGCCCGCGAGTCCACCACCGAGGCGCGCCTGGAGCCGCCCGGTCTCGAGGTCGACGTCGTCGTGGACGACCAGGACCCGGCCCGCCGGGAGCTTGAAGAAAGCCGCCGCGGACTGGATGGACGCACCCGACTCGTTCATGTAGGTCTCGGGCTCGAGGAGCGCGAGCTTCATCTCAGCGAGCCTGACGTCGGCCAGGCGCCCGCGGAACTTGCTCTTGAAAGAGCCTCCGTGACGACGCGCGAGCTCGTCGACGACCATCCATCCGACGTTGTGGCGGTCACGCACGTGCTCGCGGCCGGGGTTGCCGAGCCCGGCGACGAGGAGATCCATCGAGGTTCCGCCCTCTCCCCTGCGGAAGAGGCGCACGGCCTACTCGGAGTCGGACTCGGCGCCGGCCTCCTCGGAGGCCTCGCCCTCTGCCGTCTCCTCGCCTTCCTCGCCCTCCGCGGCCGCCGCCGCCTCCGCCTCCTCGAGCTCCGTGATCCCGCGCGGGATCGAGCAGTTGGCGAGCACGACCTGCGGGTCGTCGAGGTACGTGACTCCCTCCAGAGAGGGCAGATCCTCGATGCGCACCGTGCCGCCGACCTCGAGTGACGAGATGTCGGCCTCGATGTGCTCGGGGATGCCCGTGGGCAGCGCCTCGACCTGGATCTCGCGCGTGACCTGCTGCACGATGCCGCCCTGCTTCGACCCGGGCGACTCGCCGACGAGCTGCACCGCGACCGTCGCCTGGATCGGACGGTCGAGCCGCACCTCGTGGAAGTCGACGTGCGTGATCGTGCCGCGGATCGGGTGCCGCTGGAAGTCCTTCAGAACCGCGTGGTGCGGAGTCGTCTGCCCCTCGACCACCACGTCGACGATCGCGTGGAGGCCCGACGCCCCGGTGAGTGCCGCGCGAAGCTCGCGCTCGCCGACGACGATCGCGCGCGTCGAGCCCTTGCCGTAGAGAACGCCGGGCACGAGCCCCTCCTTGCGGAGGCGGCGCACGCGCCGCGAGCCGACCTGTTCGGCTCCGCGCTCGGAAACCTCGAGTGTGACGCGATCGCTCGACATCGGCGGAGGATTGTAGCGGAGGCTAGAGCTCGATTCTCCGCCCGAGGGCGTCGAACGCGTCGACCTGTACACGCTCGACGGGGGACGACCCGACGTCCTCGGAGAACATCGTGAAGACGACCGAGTCGCGCCGCGGCTCTCCTTCCGCTGCGGGGAGGCGTCGCCGGAGCGTCGCCTCCTCCGTGAAGCCGAGCGCGCGTGGAACGCGGAGGCTCGCCGCGTTGGCCGGATCGACGTGGATCTCGACCCGGTCGACGCCGCAGACGCGAAATGCGACGTTGGTCAGGGCCGCGGTCGCCTCCTGCGCGAAGCCCCGCCCGACGTGCGAGGCACGGATCCAGTAGCCGATCTCGAGCGACCCCGAACCGACTCTCGTGTGGAGGCCCGAGCCACCGATCACCTCGCTCTCGTCGCCCGCGAAGACCCCGTAGACGAAGTCCTCGCCGAGGTCGAAGCGGCCTCGGAACGTGCGCAGCAGTTCGGCTTTGTCGTCGAGCGACGTCGGTTCGTGCGCCGCCCACGGCATCCACGCACGCAGATGAGCCAGGCTGGTGTCGATCGCGTCCTTGAGAAGCGGCGTGTCGCGCGGGTCCCAGCAGCGGATCGTCAGCCGCTCGGTCTCGATCCGGTAGGGCGGCGGTGGGTGGTCGACGGCCAGGTCGTCAGAACAGCTGGTTCTCGCCGCCGAAGATCGCCGAGACGGAGTCGTCGGAGAAGACGTTCATGATCGTCTCCGCGAGGAGGGGCGCGACCGTGAGGACGGTGAGGTTGTCGGGGCGCTCGCGCGGGTCGATCGGCACGGTGTCGGTGACGACGATCCCGGTGATGTCGTCGGCGCCGGCGAGCCGCTCCAGCCCCTCGCGGCTCAGCAACGCATGGGTGACGTAGACCCAGACCTCCCGCGCGCCCTGCTCGCGCAGCGCCCTGGCGCCGGCGATCAGCGTTCCGCCCGTCGTCGTCACGTCGTCGCCGACGATGCAGATCTTGTCGCGCACACGACCAGTCACCTCGGTGACCGAGGCCTGCTCGTGGGCGGGCCGCGTCTTGTGCATCACGGCGAACTCGGCCTCGAGCATCTCGGCGAACCGCACGGCGACCTTCGCACGGCCGGCGTCGGGAGCGACCGAGACGACGCCGTCGCCGAAGAGGCCGAGGTCCCGGAAGTGGCGCGCGAACAGCTGCTGCGCCGTCATGTGGTCGACGGGGATGGTGAAGAAGCCCTGGATCTGGCCGGCGTGGAGATCCATGGTGAGCAGCCGATCGACGCCCGCCAGCTGCAGCATGTCCGCCACGAGCCGCCCGGAGATCGGCTCGCGCGGCTTCGCCTTCCGGTCCTGGCGCGAGTAGGCGAACCAGGGGATCACCGCCGTGATCCGCTTCGCCGACGCCAGCCGAGCGGCCTGGATCATCAGCAGCAGCTCCATCAGGTGCTGGTCGACGGGCGGGCTTCCCGTCTGGACGACGAAGACGTCCGCACCGCGGACCGACTCGCAGTAGCGCACATACGTCTCGTCGTTCGCGAAGGTCTTGAGCTCGACCTCGCCGAGGTCGACGCCGAGCCGCTCCGCGATCCGCTCGGCGAGGATCGGATGGGAGCGCCCGGAGAACACCATCAGCCGCTTCTGCGGTGTCAGCGGGAGCGCGTGCCCGGGCTTCAAGGCCGGCACCGGCGGCGCCTGCTCGAGGCCGGGCAGCGCCTGCTCAATCGTTCCGACGTCCACCGCGCCCCTCCTTCACCGTCTGTCTCGGCGGGAACCCCACGAGGGCGTTCTCCGGGACGTCGTCGGTCACGACCGTGCCGGCGGCTGTCCACGCGTCGTCTCCCAGGGTGACCGGTGCAACCAGCACAGTGTCCACACCGACCCTGACGTCACGGCCGACCTCGGTCCGCTGCTTCGGGCCGCCGCCGTGCGGAAGGTTCACCGTGATGGAGCCCGCCCCGATGTTCGTGCGATCGCCGATCGTCGCGTCACCCATGTACGAGAGATGCGGCACCTTGGTGCCCTCGCCCAGCTCGGTGTTCTTGAGCTCGACGAACGTGCCTGCCTTGGAGGATGCTCCGAGCACCGTGCCGGGGCGAAGGTAACAGAACGGCCCCACGAGCGCGCCGGGGCCGATCGCGGCGTCGACGGCGACCACGTGCGGCCCGACCTGCGCGCCCTCCGCGACGGTCGTCGCGCCCCGTAGAACGGTGAACGGGTGGACGACTGCGTCCGCCTCGAGTGTCACGGTCGGCTCGATCCAGGTCGACGCCGGGTCGACGATCGTGACGCCGGCGAGCATGTGCCCACGGTTGATCCGGTCGCGCAACGCCGCGCCCGCCGCGGCGAGCTCGACCCGCGTGTTGACGCCTTCCGCCTCCGCGGGGTCGGCAGCCTGGTGCACCCGGACGCGGCGTCCCGCATCGACGATCGCGCGGACGGCGTCGGTGAGGTAGAGCTCGCCCTGGGTGTTCGCGGGCGTCAGGGCGTCGAGCGCCGGCCAGAGTGCGGCGGCGCTGAAGACGTAGATCGAGGAGTTGGCCTCCGGGATCTCGAGCTGCTCCGGCGTCGCGTCCGACGCCTCGACGATCTCGACGAGATCGCCTGTCCCCTTTCGCACGATCCGGCCGTAGCTGCGGACGTCCTCGGGCACGAAGGAGAGCACGGTTGCGGCCGCCTCTTCGCTGCGATGCGCCGCCAGGAGGTCTTCGAGCAGCGCGGTCGTCAGGAGGGGCGTGTCGCCGGAGAGAACCAGCACCTCGTCCGCTCCGTCGAGCGCCGTGTGCGCGGATCGCACCGCGTCGCCGGTGCCGAGCGGCCTTTCCTGGATCGCGACGTCGAGCCCGTCGAACGCCCCCGCGTTCTCCGGCGAGACCACGACGACGAGCGGCGAGACACCGAGCGGCCGGGCCGCCTCGACGACCCAGTCCACCATCCGCCGGCCGAGCAGCGGGTGCAGGTGCTTCGCGACGGTGGAACGCATCCGCGTCCCGAGGCCTCCGGCCATCACGACTGCAGCGGGTCTCGTCGGCATCACGGGATAACGATGGCTGGGGCGCCAGGATTCGAACCTGGGATCACGGGACCAAAACCCGTTGCCTTACCGCTTGGCCACGCCCCAGAGCACGGACGGGCAGTCTACCCCGCGTCGGCGGTCGGAAACGGAGCGCGAGCGCTCTACCGGCGGTCGAGCAGCAGCGCCGCGAGCGCGAGCGCCGCGACGGCCACCACGGCGACCGCGGCGAGCACGACCACCGCGCCCGCGAGGATCGGGACGAGCACCACGACGAGCTGCGAGACGGCCGCGGTCCACGTGACGAGGCGCACGTCCGCGCTCTTGTGCTCCCGCCCCCAGCCGACATACCCGGCGAGCGCCCCGAGCGCGAGGAGCACGACGAGCCACCAGGGAATCGCGCCGACGAGCACGAGGATGCCCTCGATCACGGCGATCGCAAGGGCGATCTTGTAGCGGTTGTGCCGTACGCGGCGTGCAAGGCGGCTCTCGCCGTGCTCGATGAGGACCTCGCTCGCCATCGCAAATGAAGGTACCAGCGGCATCGTCGGCAGCTCCTTGCGGACCGGGGGGCCGCGCTCAGGGCGGCGAGCAAACACGTGTCTCTGACACGGATGAACGTCCTGCGCGAGCGTCCGCGTGCCGGGGCTCTCAGGCCGGTTTCGTCACCCACGTCGCCGCTCTGTCCGCAAGCGCCTCCGCCGCTCGCACGGCGTCGAGCGGATCCGCGAAAAGGCCGAAGACCGTCGGGCCAGCGCCCGTCGCGTCGGCGCGGACCGCGCCGAGGGCAACGAGCTCCGCAGCCAGAGGAGACGTTGCCAGGTCGTTCGGCGGCAGACGCGCGAGGTCGCCTGTCGACCGAACCTGCTCGAGAACCTCGAGAAGGTGCCCTCGACGCTCCTCGAACCCGGCCGCCCCGCTGCGCGCGTCGAACGCTGCGTAGACGTCTGCCGTCGAGCACTTCGTCTCGCCGTGCGGCTGCGCGAGCACCACGGTGTAGTCGCGCGGGAGCTCGAGCGGCTCGAGCGCCGTGCCGTCGCCCGTCCCGAGCTGCGGGCCGTGGCGGAGGAAGAAGGGCACGTCCGCACCGAGCGATCCGGCGAGCCGTTCCAGCTCGGCACCGGCGAGCGGCTTCGGGAGCAGACCGTTCGCGAGGAAGAGCGCCGTGGCAGCGTCGCTCGAGCCTCCGCCAAGCCCTGCCGCGACGGGAATCCGCTTCACGAGCCGCGCCTCGAAACGGATGTCGCCCCCACCGGCGGCGGACACGGCGTCGAGAGCCGAGCGGACGAGCGTGTCGCCCGCGAATCCCTCGACGCTCGTCGAGCCCGCCGGGCGCATTGAAACGGTGTCGACCAGCTCGAGCTTCTCGAGCACTGTTACGACCTCGTGCTTTCCGTCGGGGCGGAGCGGCCCCACGACGAGCGCGAGATTCAGCTTCGCCGGAGCCGAAGCGGTGCGCCAACCGCTCACGGGCCGAGGGCCCCGGCGAGAAGCACGAACTCCCCCGGCTCCAGCGCCTCGGCGCGTACGTCCCCGCGCCGGCCGATCGTCGCGAGCGCCTCGACCGCCTGCTCCCGCGACGCGACGCCGGAGAGAGCGAGCGAGTTCGCGAGCGTCTTGCGCCGGTGGCCGAACGCGCCGCCGACCACGCGGAGCACGGCATCGGCCTTCGGCGGGGGGTCGATCCTCTCGAACGCCACGAGTGCCGAGTCGACGCGGGGCAGCGGGCGGAAGACAGTGCGGGAGACCGGATGGAAGCCCGTGCGACGGGCATGGAGCCGGACGAGCACCGACACGGCGCCGTACGCCTTCGTGCCCGGCTCGGCGAAGAAGCGCTCGGCGACCTCGCGCTGCACCATCACACACCACGACGAGAGGGCCGGCACGCCGGTGAGCGTCTCCGCGACGACGGGGGTCGCGACGTTGTACGGCAGGTTCGCGACGAGCTTCCCGGGGGGCGGCTCGAGCGCGGCGAGATCCACGGCGAGCGCGTCGGCGAACACGAGCTCGACATCGGCCCGTCCCGCGAGCATCTCGCGGAGCAGGGGCTCGAGGCTGCGGTCGAGCTCGATCGCATGCACGTGCCGAACGCGGTCGGCGAGGAATGCCGTGAGAACGCCGAGGCCCGGCCCGACCTCGAGGACGACGTCGTTGGGCGTGAGTCGCGCGAGCCGCTCGATCACGCCGAGCACGTTGCGGTCGACGAGGAAGTGCTGGCCGAGCCGCCGCTTGGGCACGACTCTCGTCATGATCCGAGGCCGAACGCGACGTTCGCGTTCTCGTCGATCCGCAGCTCGAGCTCGTTCGGCGCCTGCCCTCGCGCTTCGGCGAGCGCCGCGAGCGTATGGAGCACGTGCAGCGGCTCGTTCCGCTGCCCCCGGACGGGCTGCGGGGCGAGATACGGGCTGTCCGTCTCCGCGAGGATCCTGTCGATCGGGACCCGCGTGGCCGCGTCGCGGAGGCTCTGTGCCTTCGGATACGTGACGTTCCCGGCGAACGAGACGAAGTAGCCCCGCTCGAGAGCGGGCTCGAGCAGGTCCGGCTCCGAGAAGCAGTGCAGAATCACCGCCCCGGGAAACGGAGCGAGCGCCGCGGCCGTCTCTGCGCTCGCCGCGCGGCTATGGATCACGACCGCCAGACCAAGGTCCGACGCGAGCGCGAGTTGCGCATCCAGGAGGGCCCGCTGCTCGTGGAGCGTCTCCGCGCCGTGGTGCCCGTCGAGCCCCGTCTCCCCGATCGCCACGACGCACGGATGGCCGACGAGCTCGCGCAGCTCGCCCACCTTCGAGGCCTCGGGAGTCGCCGCCTGGTGCGGGTCGATGCCGACCACGGCGTAGACCCCCGGCCGCTCGGCCGCGATCGCCAGCGCCCGCCGCGACGACTCGATCCCCGTGCCGATCGTGACGACCCGCGTCACCCCGGCGTCCCTCGCCCGCGTGAGGATCTCGTCGATCCCCTCGAGCGCGTCGAGATGGGCATGCGTGTCGATCACGCCGCCGCCCCCCGCATCCGCTCGAGCTCGGAAGCGACGACCGTCTCCGGATCGAGCTTCGCGAAGAGCGGGACAGGCTTGGCCAGCGGCTGGCCCGGCTCGAGCGAGCTCGGCTCCCAGCGGCTGATCCACGAGGCATAGTCGCCGGTGAGCACCGTGTGCAGGTAGCCGTCCGCGTCGGTGATCTCGCGGAACTCGAGCGGGCCGGCAATCCAGCCCTCGTGACCCAGCAGCTCGTGCAGCGCCTGGCTCGAGTGCGGCAGGAACGGCGTGAAGAGGACCTTGAGGCTGTCGACGCAGCGGACGGCGACGTACAGAACCGTCGCCGCGCGTTCTCGGTCGGTCTCGATCAGGGCCCAGGGAGCCTCCGTGCTGAGGTACCGGTTCACGCGAGCGGCGAGCGCCATGACCTCCCCGAGCGCCGACCTGAACCTTGCGCGCTCGATCTCGGCGCCGACGGTCGCGAACCCGGCCTCGACGTCGGCGATCACCGCCTCGTCGACGTCGAGCAGCTTCGACGGCTCCGGCACGGCGCCGAAGCTCCTGTGCACGCTCTGCAGCGTGCGGTGGACGAGGTTGCCCCACGTCGCAACGAGCTCGTCGTTGTTGCGACGCACGAACTCGGCCCACGTGAAGTCGCTGTCCTGCGTCTCGGGCCCGGCGGCCGTCAGGTAGTACCGAAGGCTGTCGGCGCTGTAGCGGTCGAGGAAGTCGCCGACGTGGATGACGACGTTCCTGCTCGTCGAGAACTGCTTTCCCTCCATTGTCAGGAACTCGCTGGAGACGATGTCGTAGGGCAGCTCGAGAGCCTTGCCGTCTCCCAGATCACCGCCCGTCCCGTAGCCGATGAGCTGGCTCGGCCAGATCACGGAATGGAAGACGATGTTGTCCTTCCCCATGAAGTAGTAGTGCCGCGCACCCGGGCTCTGCCACCAGCGCCGCCATGCGTCCGGCTCACTGCGGTTCACGGCCCACTCGACGGACGCCGAGAGATAGCCCACCACCGCGTCCATCCAGACGTAGATCCGCTTGTCCTCCCGCTCCTCGTACCCGGGCACGGGGACGCGGACGCCCCAGTCGAGATCGCGCGTCACCGGCCGAGCGCGTAGCCCGTCCAGCAGCTGCAGCGAGAACCGACGGACGTTCGGCCGCCAGTGCCGCTGGGCCTCGATCCACGTCCGGAGCCTGTCGCGGAACACGGGCAGGTCGAGGAAGAGATGCGACGTCTCCCTGAAGACGGGCGGCTCCCCGTCGACCTTCGAGCGGGGCTCGATCAGATCCTGCGGGTCGAGCTGGTTGCCGCAGTTGTCGCACTGGTCGCCGCGCGCCTCGGCGAAGCCGCAGATCGGGCAGGTGCCCTCGATGTAGCGGTCGGGGAGCGTCTGGCCGGTCGCCGCGGAGAACGCGCCGAGGGTCGTGCGCTCGACGAGGTAGCCGCGGTCGTAGAGCGTTCGGAACACGTCGCGCACCACACGGTGGTGGTTCGCCGTGGTGGTGCGCGTGAAGAGGTCGTAGGAGAGCCCGAGCCGGCGGAGGTCCTCGCGGATCACCGCGTTGTTGCGGTCGACGAGCTCCTGCGGCGTGACGCCTTCCCGGTCGGCCGCGACCATGATCGGAGTCCCGTGCTCGTCCGTCCCGCTCACCATCAGCACGTCGTTCCCCCGCAGCCTGTGGTAGCGGGCGAAGACGTCCGACGGGACGCCGAAGCCGGCCACGTGCCCGATGTGACGCGGCCCGTTCGCGTACGGCCACGCGACCGCGACGAGAATCCTCTCGGGCTGCTCCGTCAGGGCCAGAGGACGCTCCGGCCGGTACGACGACGGAGCGCGCTGCAGCCCGCACGAGGCCGCCGGAGGGCGCTCACGCCGCGAGAGTCGGCTCGTCGACCCGCGGGAAGAGCGGTGGAGCGGGCTCGACGCCACTCGCGGGCCGGGCCCGCCCGTACGCGACCTCGTCCCAGTCGAGCACGACCGGCTGGCCCAGCGCGACGAGGATGCGCTCCGTGGTCTCGGGCAGGTACGCCGCAAGTGCGACGGCCACGGCCCGGAGCCCGTCCACGAGGTCGTAGAGCACGCGGTCGAGCTCTTCCGCGTGGGCGTCGTCCTTCGCGAGCTGCCACGGAGCCGTCGCCTCGACGTGCCGGTTGAGCCCGCGCACGACCTCCCAGATCCGCTCGAGCGCACCCGTCAGGTCGAACGCGTCCAGCCGGTCGGCGATGTCGGCGCCGAGCGGGCCGAGCATCGCGGCGACCTCGGACCCGGCGTCTGGCGCCTGCGGGACGGCGCCGTCCCGGTAGCGAGCGACCATCGCCGTCGTGCGGGAGAGCAGGTTGCCGAGGTCGTTGCCGAGCTCGCGCTCGTAGCGCTCCTTCACGCCGTCGACCGACGCCGTCCCGTCCTGCCCGAACGAGACCGAGCGCGCGCACCAGAAGCGGACGGCATCCGCTCCGTAGACGTCGACGAGCTCGAGCGGGTCGACGACGTTGCCGCGTGACTTGGAGATCTTGCGGTCGTCGAGCAGGAGGTATCCGTGCACGAAGAGCTGTCGTGGGACGTCGTAGCCGGCGGCGAGCAGCATCGCGGGCCAGTAGACGCAGTGAAAGCGGAGGATGTCCTTTGCGAGCAGGTGGCGGACGCCCGGCCAGTAGCGCGGAATGAGGTCCTCGCCCGGACGGGCATAGGTCAACGCGCTCAGGTAGTTGACGAGCGCGTCGGCCCAGACGTAGGCGACCTGGGCGGGGTCCCAGGGGATCGGGATGCCCCACGACAGCCCTTCGCGGCTGATCGAGAAGTCCTGGAGCCCGCCTGCGATGAACGACCGCGCCTCGTTCGCACGGAACGCCGGAAGCACGAAGTCCGGCCGCTCGTCGTAGAGCGCGAGCAACTGCTCCTGGTAGGCCGACAGGCGGAAGAACCAGTTCCGTTCCTCGATCCGCTCGGGCTCGACGTCGTGCTCCGGGCACTTGCCGTCGACGAGCTCCGCCTCGGTCTTGAAGGCCTCGCAGCCGACGCAGTAGAGCCCCGCGTAGACGCCCTGATAGATGTCGTCCCGCCCGTTCGACCGGATCTTCTCGAGGAACTCCTGCACGAAACGCTTGTGGCCCTCGTCACTCGTCCGGATGAAGAAGTCGGGCGCCACGCCGAGGCGGGCGGGGAGCGCCCGCCACGCCTCGACGATCCGATCGGCGTACTCCTGCGGAGCGAGCCCCTGCTCCTCGGCGACTCGAGCGACCTTCGACGCATGCTCGTCGACGCCCGTGAGGAGGAACGTGTCACGACCGCGTTGCCGCTGATGGCGCGCGAAGACGTCCGCTGCCACCGTCGTGTACGCGTGTCCGATGTGCGGCGTGGAGTTGACGTAGTAGATCGGCGTGGTGACGTAGTACGGATCCATCACCGGCGATTCTACGGGCGGTCTTCGCGAGGATCCCCGCCGCCAGCAACGCCACGAGTGCCACCGCGGCGAGCATCGCGTGAAGCCTCGGATCGCGTGGGGAGACCGTGTGAGCGGTCGCCGCCTCGCTCGAGGGCGGCGCAGGCTGTCGAGCGTCGACGGCGACGACGCCCGATGGCCTGGTGGCTGCGACGTTCTCCACGGGCGCCGGTCCCTGCAGCTTCATGGCCCGGTGACGCCGGCCGTCTGCCTGTGAGCCATCGTGGAGTGCCGCTCGCACGCGAACCGACGGCGACGTGCTCGGACCCGCCGCGGGCACGGGCGCGGTTCCGGACAACGACAGTGGGCCCGCCGTCGGGCCGGGCACGGAGCCGCCGTCGACCGACTCGTGGGCGGGAGTGCCGCGCCGCCCGCGCGGCGACGCGGCGTCGAGCGGTTGGCGTGCTGCGGTCGCGGACGCCGCAACGGCGGCGCCGGCGACCGGCCGCTCGCCGGAGGACGACACGGTGAATGCGGCGGCCGACTCCTCGGCCGGCGACGCTGTAGTCCCGGTCGCTGCCCCCGTCGCGGACGGAGCCGCACCGGAGCCCGCTCCATCCAACGGCGCCCGAGCGGCGGCCTGCGGCGTCGCCGGCGCCGACGACTCGGGCGACGGTGTCGCCGCCGCTCCGCCCGCCGGAGCCGCAGCGACCGGCGGCGACGCCGAGGCTGATGCCGCGGCCGACGTGGGAGCGGAAGCTCCACCCGAAGCGGGGGCCGCCACGGACACCGGTGCCGGCTGCGCCGCGGTGGGCGGCGTCGCGGGCGGCGCTGGCACGGACGAGGCAGCAGGCGCCGTCGTCGTGACCGGAGCCGGCGACTCCGGCGTCGACGGCCGTGTCACGCCGCGCGGGGGCAGCAGCCCGAGCGGGTCGACGTACCCTTCGGCCTCCGACGCGACACGAACGCCCAGGTGGACGCTCGGGGCCGCATGCTCGGGCTCGCCGCTCGACCCCATCGTCGCGACGGCGGAGCCCTCGTCGACCGTGTCGCCCTTCTGGACTTCGATCGACCCGAGGTGGACGAGCGTGACGGCATACCCGTCAGCCGTGAGGATCGTGAGGCTGCGCCCGTAGGTCGGGAGCGAGCCGGCGAAGCTCACGGTGCCGGACGCCGGCGCGCGGATCGGCGACCCGTCGGCCCCCGCGACGTCGATCCCGCGGTGCTGCCCCGCGGCATAGGCGTCGCTCCCCAGCGCGAAGGGCCGGAGGACGTCACCGTCCGCGGGCCACGACCACGCGGCCGCCGGGCCGGAAACGACGAGGGCCGCGACGCTCGTCGCGCCGAGCAAGAGAAGACGATGCACGAAGCACCTCCTTCATTTTCTGCGCGGGCAACGCGGCAGTGGAAGGGTAGCGGGGCCGGCGGACGGAGTCAATCGGGCGCCGTGAGCGAGCGGCGGTACAGCTCGTTCCGGGGGAGCTCCGAGAGCCTGGCGACGGCGTCCGCCGCCGCTCCACGGGCGGATCCGGCGGCCACGAGGTCGCGCACGGCGGCGACCGCATCGTCGAGGGAGCGCGGCCTCGCGGCGGGCTGTCCGAGAACGACTGTGATCTCCCCCTTCGGCGCCTCGCGGAACCGACCTTCGACCTCCGCGGCCGTCCCCCGGACGACCTCCTCGAAGCGCTTCGTCAGCTCTCGGCAGACGGCGACTCGCCGTTCCGGGTCGATTCGCGCCAGCGCCGCGAGCGACGTGGGAAGACGCTT
>Ga0157302_10000120_pt1 | contig 12305 bp, 12 predicted proteins | sample NitcycUS103311B2_FD_108381 | JGI IMG/M metagenome (GOLD analysis project Ga0157302, IMG submission 108381) | Soil microbial communities from Arlington Agricultural Research Station in Wisconsin, USA - Nitrogen cycling UWRJ-S103-311B-2 | ecosystem: Environmental > Terrestrial > Soil >... | reverse complement strand
CGGCCGGTGTTGGCGAGGCCCTGGATCACCGCCTCGCGCTCGTCTTCGTTTTCGCGGAAGTGCTCGCGCATCTGGGTCAGCAGGAAGACCTCGTAGTCCATCGAGAGGCCGAAGAGGATCGCGAACATCAGCAGTGGCACGAAGCTGACGATCGGGATCGCGTGGTCGAGCCCGATCAGCGAGGAACCCCAGCCGAGCTGGAAGACAGCGGTGACGACGCCGTAGGCGGCGGCGACCGAGATCAAGTTCATCGCCGCCGCCTTGATCGGCACCAGCAGCGAGCGGAAGGCGAGCAGCAGGACGATGAAGCTGAGGCCGACGACGATCGCGATCATCAGCGGCAGCTTGTCGCTGATCTGGGTCGCGAGATCGATGTAGCCGGCGGTCTGGCCGCCGACGTAGGAGTGGGCGGCGGTGCCCTTCAGCGCGGCGGGGATCGTCGTCTCACGCAGGCCTTCGACCAGGCTGACGGTCTCATCCGCCCACGGCGCCGATTTGGAGATCACGGTGAAGACCGCGACCGTGCCTTCTTTGTCGAGGGTCGGTTCGGAGACGCCGGCGACGTCGGCGGCACCGCCGACTGATTTCTCCAGCAGCGGCAGTACCTTTTTCGCTTCACCGGCGCTATCGAATTCGGAGGCGATCAGCAGCGGCCCGTTGACGCCCGGGCCGAAGCCGAAGGTGAGGCTGTCGTAGGCCTGGCGCGCGGTGGTCGACTTGGGCAGGGCGCTGAGGTCGTTCTGGCCCAGCTCGAGCTGGAAGATCGGGATCGCGAGCACGATCAGGATCACCAGGGCGGCGATCGTGCTGCGCCAGGGGCGGTCGGCGACGCCGCGCGCCCAGCGGGTCCAGCCGTGCGGCTCGGCGTCATCCGGGTGCGTTTTGCCGAACTGCACGCGCAGCGAGTTGATCCGCGGCCCGAGCGCCCCCAGCATCGCCGGCAGCAGCGTGGTCGCCGCGCCAACCGCGATCACAACCGCGATCGCCGCGGTGAAGCCGAGCGTGCTGACCAGCGGGATGCCGGCGAAGGCGAGCGAGCAGAGCGCGATCACGACGGTAAAGCCAGCGAAGACCACGGCGCCGCCCGCGGTCGCGGTCGCCCGGGCCACCGACTCCTGCAGGTCCATCCCGTCTTTCAGCTGCAGCTTGTGACGGGTGACGATGAAGAGCGCGTAGTCGATGCCGACGCCGAGGCCGATCATCGTCGCCAGGGTCGAGGCGACGCTCGGCACCTGGACCACGTGCTCGAGCAGGCGGATGATCGAGAGCGAGCAGGCGAGGCCGAGGATCGCCGAGAAAATCGGCAGCACCATCGCGGTCGCGGTGCCGAAGGCGAAGAGCAGGATCACGATCGCGGCGGCGATGCCGATCGCGTCGCTGGCGCCGGTGTCGGGCTTGGAGAGCGCCTGGCCGACGTAGGCACCGACGGCGACCTTGAGGCCGGCCTCCTCGGCCGGTTTGCCAGCATCGAGCACAGCGTTGGCCTGCGCTTCGTTGAGTTCGCCGGGGCCGATGCCGAGCACGACCGGCACGTAGGCGACCGAGCGATCTTTGCTGAGAAAAGCGGCGCCCGCCGGGGTCAGGGGATTGACCGCCGAGTTGACGTCGGGCATCGCTTGCAGGCGCTTGACCGATTCGTTGATCGAGCCGGCGTACTTGGGTTCGGTCAGCGCCGCGCCGGCCTTCGCCTGGAAGACCAGCGGGTTGCTGCCGTAGGCCTGCTCGGGCAGGTTGTCTTCGAGCAGTTCGGTGGCCTGGGTCGAGCCGGTGCCGGGCAGCGTGAGGTTGTCGTTGGTCTTGCTTTCGCCCGTCTGCCCAGCGAGGACGAGGCCGACGGCGAGGACGATCCAGGCGCCGATAGTCAGCCAGTGGTGTCGCGAGCAGAAGCGCCCGATGGCGTAAAGCGGCGCGGTCACGCGAGCATCATCCTCTTTTATTCGGCTGGAGTTCCAGGCGGCGGTTCATCGCCGGACTCGAACGCTTGCGGGACCGCGCCCGCGAGGCCACCGCCGAGGCCCTGGCGGAGAATCGCCAGGTGCTGGGCGTGGCTCGCGGCGAGCGCTGAGGCGAGCGCCCGAGGCGCCGTGAGCTGCAGGTGGGCCACCCCACTCTGCGCCTCCGACAGCGCCGCGTTTTCCTCTTCGTAGGCGAGCGCGAGCGCCTCCGCCTGGTCATGGGGACCCGGCGGTTCCAGCTCGTCGGCTTCGGCGTCGGTTTCCCCGCCCATGCCCCGGATTCCCTTGGTCAGGGCATCGAGGTGGACCTGGTCCTGCTCGCTGAAGCTGCGCGCAATGGCGAGCATTGGCCCGTGCAGATGTGGAAGGACCTGCTCATAGGCGGCAACCGTGGTCAGTTCCTGAGCGAGAATCGCGTTGAGGACGGCGACGTCGGCGGCCTTTTCGCTGTCGGTCTCCGCCCCGTGCCCTTGGCGGCCGCAGCCGCTGACGACGATCGCCGCGACCGCAAGGAGAAAGACAGCGGCGCGACCGAAGCCGCGCCGCTGTCTGCTGAGGCATTTACTTTGCTTCAAGCCCATAGACGGGCGCGAAGCATATGTGGAGTCTGTACCGCTTTCGCCGCGAAAGACTAGGCCTTCTTTGCCGCTTTCTTGGCTTTGGTCTTTTTTACGCCTTTGGTGGACTTGGTTTCGGCAGGAAGTCCTTCAAAGTTCATCAGGACCGTAGTGGCCGGAATTCCCTCCTCGCCGGACTTCGCTAGACGCTTGGCGCTCGCCGTGTGGATAGCTATCGCACGATCAAGCGTCTCGTTGATCAGATCAACCGATTCCGTCCAACCCTGCTCATCGACCACACCCGGCGTCCAACTCATGTGTCGGTCATCACGGGAGTCAAAGGCCCCGCCGTTCATCGCTTCAATCACGTCGCTGATAAGCATTTTCATGACAGCGGCGCTCATACCGGGCTTGATGGACTCAGGCAGCTTTTGCCATTCCCGATCGCTGAGGAATGCCCTCGCGGTCGCCCTGTAATAGTGCTCGACAGCGCCGCGCCGTGGCTCCGTCTTGTCCATCTCGATGCATTCGAAGTCCTTGAGCACTTTGACGTGGTAGCTGACCTGGCTCAGGCCCTCTTCCAGCTCCTTGGAAAGTTCGTTGGGGCTCGCCATGCGCTCGTTGAGAATGATCAGGATCTCAACCCGCAACGGGTGCGCGAGCGCCTTCACCAGTCTCTGGTCAACGCCCGAGTTTTTGCTCTTTTTCTTGGTTTTGGTCTTTGCGGCCAAAGCGACTCCTCCGATTCATTGTGCTGCCTCTAACCACTCCATCCTATTAGACACAAAGCCAAATTGGCAAACCGAAGGCATGCGCCTTTCGATCTCTTTTAGTGATTACTGGAACTTTTTCCAGTAATGGATTGGTCTAAAGCGCTGTACCGGATGGGTCGCGACCCCCAACCGCAAGAGCTGACGATTGCGAAGGGGGTGAGGCAGGGTGAAGATCAACAAGAGCGAGGACATCGTTCCCGTGCTTTCAACCACGAAGGGCCGCTAATGCGGGAGGGCGGGGGCTCGATTCGCACCAAGCCGAATCGAGCCCTCAGACTCCTGCTTAAACTGAGCGTGATTCAGTTCCCCGATGATCCGTCCACCTGGTCATAGCGATCTAGACGGTCTCGCAGATCTCGCGGAAACGATCCACGCCTGCCGCCACTGCCCACGCCTGGTCGAGTGGCGCGAGGCTCGCGCCGACGACCCCCCTCGCCGCTTCCAAGGTGAGGACTACTGGGCGCGACCGCTCGACGGCTTTGGAGATCCGGCCGCCCGCCTGGCGATAGTCGGCCTCGCGCCGGCCGCTCACGGCGGCAACAGGACCGGACGCATATTCACCGGCGACCGCTCCGGTGATTGGCTCTACGCGGCGCTGCACCGGGCCGGCTACGCCAATCAGCCGACTTCCGAGCATCGCGACGACGGGCTGCAACTCACTGACGCTTACGTGACGGCAGTTGTTCGCTGCCCGCCGCCGGGCAACCGCCCGACGCCCGGCGAGCGGGACAACTGCCTGCCTTATCTGGAGCAGGAGCTGGCCCTGCTCGAGCGCTGCCGCACGATCGTCGCCCTTGGTGGCTTCGCCTGGGACGGGGCGCTGCGGGCGATCCGAGCCCTCGGTGGCGAGATCCCGCGTCCGAAGCCGCGCTTCGGCCACGGCGCCGAGGCGCGGGTCGGCCGCTGGACGATGCTCGGCTGCTACCACCCGAGCCAGCAGAACACCTTCACCGGCCGGCTCACCGAGCCGATGCTCGATTCGGTTTTCGCTCGCGCCGCGGAGTTGACGGGCCTCAGCTAGGCCCCCCGCTGGGCACTGAAAAGCAGTGCGTACGCGACCGCGCGGGATTAACCGAAACTAATTTGAGCAATCGGGTGGTCTAGAGCGTACCCAGAGAAGGAAGGGACAGCTCATGAACCGACCGCGACTGAAGCGGACCACGCAGCAGATGGAAGCGCCAAACGGCGACCTCTACCTGCTCCGGCCCAGTGCCGGCGCAGACATCCACATCGAGGATCCCGACGAGGCGGGGCGGCAATTGCTCGCGGCCCTCGACGGGACGCGCACGCGCGAGGAGTTGGACGAGGAGTTCGGCAGCGAGGAGGTCGGCGACCTGCTCGCCCAGTTCGAGGAGCTCGGGGTGGTCGAGGACGCCGCCGACGACGACCGGATCCCGGCCAAGGTGGTCGAGCGCTACGACCGCCAGCTGCGCTACTTCAGCGACATCACGGCCGGGCCGACCGCGTCGCAGTGCCAGGAAATGCTCGCCGCCTCCCGCATCGCCGTGCTCGGCGTCGGTGGCCTCGGCGGCTGGTCGGCGCTCAACCTCGCCTGCATCGGGGTCGGCGAGATGCTGCTGGTCGACTTCGACCGGGTCGAGTTGAGCAACCTCAACCGCCAGGTCCTCTACACCGAGTCCGACATCGGCCGCTACAAGGCGGCTGCCGCGGGCGAGCGCCTTAAGGCCTTCAACTCGGCGATGAAAGTGGAGACCCGGCTGCAGAAACTCGACAGCGAGGCGGCGATCGCGGAGACGATCGCCGGCTACGACATGGTCATCGACGCCTGCGACTGGCCCGCGCACGACATCGAGCACTGGATCAACTCCGCCTGCTTCGCCGCTCGCATCCCCTTCATCGCGATGAGCCACTTCCCGCCGGTCGCGCGGGTGGGGCCGCTCTACGTGCCGGAAGTGACCGGCTGCTTCTCCTGCCAGGAGATCGGCTACCGCCGCACCTACCCGCTCTTCGACGTGGCGATGGAGCAGCAACGCGGCAAAACCTCGCCGGCGGCGACGCTGGGCCCGGCCTGCGGCCTGATTGGCGGTCAGATCGGCCTCGACGTCATGCACCAGCTCACCGGCCTGGCCCAGCCCTCGACACTCGGCGCCGGCCACATCTATGACCTGCGCACGATGGAGGTCGAGCGCGAGCCGGTGATCCCGGAGCCAAGCTGCCCGGTCTGCGGCGGCATGCAGCCCCACTCGGGTAAAGAACTGCAGGGGGCGGCGCCGGGGTAGCTCGGGTCAGACTCGGCTTCTGCGAGCAATGCGGCCCGCCATCGGCACGAGGAAGAGGGCGAGCCAGCAGTAGGGGGCGAGGTCCGGGCTGGCGAACGCGATCGGGATCGAGACGGCGAAAACGAGGGCAATCCAGAGCGCGTGGCGGCGCCCTTCACGCGCCTCGACGGAGTCCGTTCGAGTCAACCCCGCCCGCTGTGCGTCGGCGAAAAACAGCGTGCCGGAGAGCACCACCCCGACCAGGTTGCCGGCGTAGAGGACCTCGGCCGCCGTGGTTCCCCCGTAGTCGCCGAGAACCTCGCTGCTGAAGGGGATCAGCACGATCCAGGCGAGGTAAAAGAGGTTAAGCCAGATCAGCCTGCTGTCGAAGCCGGTGACCTCGCCGAAGAAGCGGTGGTGGACGACCCAGAAGCGCCCGATCACGGCAAAGCTGAGCGCGTAGGCAACGAGATCCTGGTGATGGTTCCAGAGCACCTTGCCGAGCTCGCCGTCCTCGACGCCTTCGCCGACGCCGAGATTCAGCACCAGCAGCGTGATCGCGATCGCGAAAACCCCATCGCTGAAGGCGACGATCCGCGAGAACTCGATCTCGTTCTCCTCCCGATGCTTCGTTTCCCGAGCCCTCGCCACGCCCCCATCTTCAACCCCACCCTCGACGGAACCCCGGCCCCCGCCCCACTCCTACAATGGAGCCAACCCGCCGACGTAGCTCAGTTGGTAGAGCACTTCACTCGTAATGAAGGGGTCCCCGGTTCGAATCCGGGCGTCGGCTTCCCATTCCAGAGCGGCGGGCATCAGGGCGCTTCGTAGTGGACGTGCCCAGATCCATCCTGCTCGACGACGACGAATCGCGTGCTGACCGACCCGACGACAGCCCTGCAGGAGAACTCCAGCCCCTTCATCTGGGGAACCGCCGACGGGCAGCTCACCCGGGCACGCTGTCCGCGCTGAGCCAAGCTGCTCCGCGCAATCGCCCGCTCGATCTTCTCTGTGTTGAGAGTGGTAATCGACTCCGAGGAACCGCACGCCCCAAGTACCAGGCTGGACCCCATGATGAGGGCCAAAGCCAAGGCCCATAGATGGGGCCTAAACGGTGACATCAGGTGAGCTTCTCGATGACGACGGAAGCATTCGAACTCGGCTGCGTCCCTCCGATTGGCGTCGCGAGGCCGACTGCTGCGCTCGAGGTGTGGTTCCGGACCGTGAGAACGGCGCCTGCGGGAGCGACGAGTATCGCCTGCCCCGTGTTCTGCTGGGTGCCGGCGCCTGAGCCGTAGACGGTTCCCGGAACCAAGGTGCCGTTGACGAACAGAGCCATCTGGCTGGGCTCGGTGCCAGACACCGAGAAGGTGACCGCGTAGGTACCGGCGGTCGTGAGCGTGACCCCGGCAGCACCGGGCGCGTGGGTAATACCAGGCGTCAGGACGCCGTTGGAATCGAAGGTGACGTCGGCCTCAAGCGGGACGGTCTCCCCGCCCAAGTTGTAGATGTACGCGTACTGCGAGAGTCCGCTCGAGCCCGCGGGGCCAGTCGCCCCAGTGGCGCCTGGTATGCCCGCTGGCCCTTGAGATCCTTCGGCGCCAGGCGTTCCCTGCTGGCCAGTTTCGCCAGCGGGCCCCGGAGGCCCGGCGGGGCCTACTGAGCCGGTGGCTCCGGCTTCTCCTGGAAGGCCGTCCTTGCCCGAAATGCCTACTTCGCCCTGAGCACCTGGAGCCCCACTCGAGCCAGCTTCCCCTGGGGATCCGGTGGCTCCTGTTTCCCCCGGGGCGCCGACTTCGCCCTGGACTCCCTGCAACCCCTGAGAACCCACGGAACCGGTAGCCCCGATTTCACCCTGAGACCCCGCGGCTCCCGCTTGACCAACTTCTCCGTTGGCGCCCGCCGCACCAGCGCTGCCAGTTGCTCCCGTTTCTCCCTGAGAACCCGTTGCTCCAGTCGACCCCGCGGCTCCTTCTGCGCCTGTCACGCCCGTGGCTCCAGTCGGTCCAACGGCACCGGTTTCGCCCTGGACACCCTGCAAGCCTTCAGCGCCCGGCGACCCGGCCGCGCCCGCGGCCCCGTCGTTGCCAGGAACGCCGGGTGTGCCTCCTGGTCCTTTGGGACCGGAAGCACCATTCGCGCCCGTAGCTCCCGCCGCTCCCGGTTTACCTGTGGAGCCAGTCTCGCCGGCTGTTCCCTGTTCCCCGCGTGGGCCTCGATGCGTGTGACATATCGGTGGTGGCCGGTGGCCGCAACGAGCGGAAGTTCCAACCCTGCCGGTGAACCCTGCTGAGCCGCAGGGCGGAAGGGGATGCAGAGGACACGCCGCTGTGGCGATCGCGGCCGGCAACAGAACAGCTACCGCGCCTATTGCAAAGAGCAGGATGCTCCGATATCTCGTACACATAATCTGGCTCCTCATCGCGTGATGGTCAGTGGAGTGCCGGCGCCGATACGTCTCGCCAGCCAAGTGATTGCTCGGGTGCCGAGCCGGATGCAGCCGTGTGAAGCCGCTGTCCCGAGAGCGCCCGTGAGGTTGTTCGTCCCGTGGATGCCGATCTGCCCCGGTCCTCCCTCGAATTCCTGGAAGACGTTCGACCTGGCACTGGTGGCCAGCGCGAACGGTCCACCGCTTTCGTAGGGGGAGAGAGCGAGCGCCTCTTCGATGAAGAACGACCCCCGCGGGGTGGGCGTCGAGGGCTTGCCAACAATCGCACGGAAGTGGCGGCGGGCGTGATCGCCGCGGTAGACGGTGAGGCGCCGGGTCGAAAGCTTGACCACGACGCGCCAGCCGGTGGAGGTGAGCCTCGTCCGGTTGGTGGAGATCCAGCCCTTGTGACTGTTGGGCCGTCCGGGAAGCCGAACGTAAAGCCACGAGCCCCTCTTGCGGCTGCTTGCACGGCCGAGAATTGGGAGGACGGTTCGAGCTCGGGTCAGCGGCCGGCGGGACGCGACCGATTCGATCCGGCCTGCATGTGCATTTGGCCCGGTCCGGGCGACGTGATCGTGCAGGAGCACCACGAGCGGCTGACTCGCCGACGCCGGGGCGGCGGCGGCCGGGGCAACGAAGGCGCATGCGATAGCCGCCGTGACCAGCGCCGAGGCCAACCCCCAACCCCCCCGGCGAGCGCCGGAGGGGGTTGGGTCGTTGTCAGCCCTGTGGGTCATCCCGTGAACTGGGACGGACCGCGCTGCGGCTGCAGAAGTGCCGCAGCACAGGCGCGATAGGGGAGCGTCGTGGTCTTAGCCGGGGTGGCGTCCGTGAACGTGACGCGGACGCTGACCTGGTGGGGGCCGGGAGTGGCTCGCACCGACATCGCAAACGGCGAGTTGGTCCGACTGCCGATCGATTTGCCGTCAAGGCTGAAGACAACCCGCTGGATCATCTTGCCGTTGACAGTGGCGCGGAATCCCTCGGTGCAGGCCTCGCGCGGTGCAGATCGCACGACCGCCGTACCGTTCCGAGATGACCGGGGAGCTTTCGCCCGGCGACCGGAGGCAAGCCGGGAGCCGTTGCTTGGCGCTACTGCCGAGCCAGTCGTTCCGGGCGTGGTAGTTCCGGGCGTGGTTGGCGACACGGTTCCCGGACCACCCGGCGTTTCGCCGGGGGGCGGCGTTTCGCCGGGGGGCGGGTTGGTCGGCCCGGTCGCGCACAGCGGCCGGGTCAGGGTGTTTTCGATCAGGCTGACCTGGCCGTTGCGGGCCAGCATCCTGCCCACCACCGTTGCTTTGCTTTTGAGCGAGATCGAGGTCAGCGCCATCAGGCTTCCCTGGAAGGAAGTGGTGGTACCGAGGTCGGCCGAGCTGCCGACCTGCCAGTAGACGTTGCACGGCGACGCACCGTTGACGAGCAGGACCGAACTGGCCGATTCAGTGGTCAGCTGAGAACCGATCTTGAAGACGAATTCGGCGTTGGGATCGCCTTCGGCGTCGAGGGTCAGGGCTCCGGTCAGCAGGGCCGCCGCGTTGTAGCGATAGGTGCCCGGAGCGAGTTTCAATCCACCCAGGTCGGTGCCGGAGAGGTCATTTGCCGGCAGCACCGGCTGCCCCGCCGCAGCGTCGTAGGCGGTGGTTAGGTCGAGCTGTGCTTGGGCGGCGACTTCGTCGGTTGCGTGCGTGGAGCCGTTGATGACGGCAGGCAGGCCGAAGCCTTCGAGTTCGGTGCCCGGCGAGACGCCGAGGTTGCCGTTGAGCACCGACGGCCCGACGTTGGTGACCGTGGTGCCGCCGAGGACCACGAAGGGGCCGGCGGTGCCGAGGCCGACGGGCGCGGCCTGAGCCGCGGTGGGTAGCGCGAAGGCGGCGAGCATCGCGAGGGCGATGCCGGCAAGCCGGGCGCGCCTGAGATCGAATCGGTTGGACATGAATGTCCTCCCTATATGTGTCGAGCAATCCTGACGACGTTCCTGATCCCAGCCGCTTCCCGCCTCGGGGGCGGCTCGGGTCATGAGATCTTCGGTAGCCCGGCTCGCTCCGGCGGAGCTCCGTGGCTTTGCGGATTTCGTCTCGCGACGAGGGTGCCTGTGTCGAAAGGGATTTGCCCTTGGTGTCCTGGTCCATCGCCCACCGGTTGGGGCAGCCTGAGCAATCGCTGGCGCGACTCGACGTTCGTTGTCAGGAGCTGCCCAAGCCGTTCCGCGTTGGCCTGAGCGGCCGCGAACTTGAGCCCGCAAGGCCTCTCTAGACGAATCTACGAGGAGGATATTCGAACATCTGTGCTCCACTGGCCTCATGGACTTCGTAGGGACTCCCCGATGATCGTCGCCGCCGCGATCGCCAGCGCAGCCGTTTCGCTTGCCGCCCCCACGCCTGCCACCCTGCCTGGTGACCTCGACGCTGCGGCTGCCTACTGGCACCAGAATGCGCCGGCGCGCTGCTCGACCGAGGCCGTCGGCTACGGAAAGCTGCCAAACCGCATACTCGGCCAAGCGACGATCCCGGACTCCGTGGAAAGTGGTCCGTGCGAAATGACCGTCGAACGCGGCCTCTCGAGGCGGCTCCGGTGCATGACTGTGGTCCACGAGTACGGGCACTGGCTCGGGTTGGAGCACTCAAAGAACCGGCTCAGCCCGATGTACCCGGTCATCGACAAGGGCGCGATCGTCCCTGAGTGCGGACCCTCCAGGGCTTCGAGTTAACCTTTCGCCAGGCAAAGTGGACCGCTCAGGCCGCCGCAAGGGACAGTGGCTGGAGCTCGCGCAAGATGCCGGCGCAGTAGTCGTAGCGGCCGACTGTCTCGCTGTCATAGCTACCGCTGCCTAGCAACAGCGGAACCCCGTGCCGCAGAAACGGCCGCAGGGTCCGCGGCGATGGACACCTCCAGTGCTCATCGACCACGACCCGGGCGTCGGACTCGGCCGCCGCAATCGCAAGCGAGTCGATCAGATCCGGCGATACATCTCGCTCGTCGAGCCCGAGCCCTTGAAGGACGCTGAACAAATGGGCTATGACGAGGTGCTCGTGGTGGCTGACCGCGGCGGCCGTTCCACTCACTATCCAGCGGAGCACCATCTGCGGATCGAGCTCGTCCGCTTCGATTCGTTCGCGCGTGGAGCGAGGATTCATCGGTCCGTCGGGCGACGGCGCTTGATGACTTGCCGCGTACACCGCATCGATCCCGTCCAGTTCTGCAGGAAGGTCAAGGCAGCCGTAGATATCGAGGATCTTTGCCTCGACGGCACAACGCAAGACAATCGGGGTCCGCTTCCTGTTGTCTCTGATCGCTGCGACGTAGGCAGGGATCCAATTGGTGTCCCCCCGGACCTGCTCGACACAAGCGAGTTCTGTCAAGCCGATCCTCTCCGCCTCGGCGACGTTCTCCTCGATCGTGTTCGCGCCACCCGAGAAAGTCGAGTGGACGTGCATGTCCCGGGTCAAGGCCGGCTCAGTCATCGGCGAGAACGCCATCGACGCAGAGCTTCAGCATGCTCACGCCGCTCGCAAGCGCCAACGGGATAGTTCCCGTGAAGTACGGGTTGACCTCGAGCAGGACCGGCTCCCCGTCGGAGGCCTCCTTCACCTCGATGTTCGCCAAGGAGGTGAGTCCGATCCCCGCAGCGATTTGACGCCCGATCTTCTCCAGCCCCTCGTCGTGCACGGTGCGCCCGCTCGCCGCAGCTCCCGAGTCGCCCCGTGCCCACGGCGCCACGGCAATCACCTTTCCATCGGAGCGCGCCAGAGTGGCAAGCGAATACTCGGCTCCAGGCAAGTCGTCAGCGAGCGCCGAGTCAGACACCCGTACCACCCCCCTGCAGCACCTGCGAAGCGCCCGCCTGTCGAGGCATACGCGCAGCGTCTTCTCCGACGGGAGAACGATTCTCGTGCCGATCTCGGCGAAGAAGACTCGCGCGCTGGCAAGCAACAACAGCTCGCAATCCAAAGCCGGGACCAGGACGTCGATTTGATGGCGCTCGCAGAGTTCGAAGAGCAACTCGGTGTAGGAGTCTCCGTATCCCTTGGCGACCGGCAGCCGGCGATCCTCGTCAACCAGACTGAGACCCGGCGCGTTGGGATCGACGTCTGCCGAGAAAATATCGAGCGCCTCACCGTCAAGCGCCCTTATCGCCGCGACGCCAGATCGCCCCCCAGCCCCGGCGACGAGCACACGTGGGGGCGTTGATGTTTCTTGGGGGCTCGGCGACTTGATGAGACCGAGCTGGTCAACCTTCATCTCCATCCCACTATCCGGGGACCGAATCAGCGGCACAATCCCCCGGACAGATGAAGCGCAGTGAATATCCCCCGGAAGGGCTAAGCGTTATTACACGCTCGCTGCCTGGCCTATATCTCCCAGGTGATCTG
>Ga0157302_10000118_pt1 | contig 12359 bp, 10 predicted proteins | sample NitcycUS103311B2_FD_108381 | JGI IMG/M metagenome (GOLD analysis project Ga0157302, IMG submission 108381) | Soil microbial communities from Arlington Agricultural Research Station in Wisconsin, USA - Nitrogen cycling UWRJ-S103-311B-2 | ecosystem: Environmental > Terrestrial > Soil >... | reverse complement strand
CTCAGCGCCGGTGCGAACGACAACGCGAGCGGGACGGCGTCGCTCGTCGAGCTCGCCCGCGCGTACGCGAGGACGGGGACGACCGAGTTGGCCCGGACGCCGCTCCACACGCTCGTCTTCCTCTCGACCGACGGGGGTGCGTACGGCTCGCTCGGCGCGGCCCGCTTCGCCGAGCACTCGCCGCTCGCACGGCGGGCGGTCGCCGTCGTCTCGCTCGACGGCATCGCGGGGCAGGCCCGCACGCGGCTCGAGCTCGGCGGGCTCGGGTCGCACTCGCCGCCGCCGGCGCTCGTCCGCACCGCGGAGGCGCGAATCCAGGCGGAGACCGGCCGCGCGCCCGTGCAGCCGGGCTTCCTCGACCAGCTCGTTGGCCTGGCGCTGCCGTTCGGATTCGGGGAGCAGGCGCCGGTGCTCGGTCGCGGGATCCCCGCGTTGCGGGTCAGCACCGCGCCGGACGGAGGCACGGCGCCCGGCGCCGACGAGCTCGCGACGCTCGACGAGCGAAAGCTGGGAGCGCTCGGCCGGGCGTCCGAGTCCCTGCTCTCGTCGCTCGACGCGGCGGTCGAGCTCCCGACGACGACGGGCGGGGCGCTCTATCTCGGACGCCGCGCGGCGCGCGGCTGGGCCGTCCAGCTCCTGCTCGTCGCGCTCGTCGTGCCGTTCGCCGGCGCGGCGATCGACCTCCTCTCCCGGTGCCGCCGACGGCGGCTGCCGCTGGCTCCCGCGTGGCGCGCGCTCCGGCGCCGCCTGGGCCTGTGGCTCGTGCTCCTCGCCCTCCTGGCGCTGGCCGCTCTCACGGGAGCTCTCCCGCGCGAGCCGAGCCTCCCTCCGCCGCCCGACCAGCCACCCGTCGATGCCTGGCCCGTCGGCGCGGCCGTGATTGGCATTTTCGCGGTCGCCCTCGTCTGGCTCCGCGCACGGGCCCGCCTGATCCCACGCGCACGCGCGCGGCCGGAGGAAGACCTTGCCGCGTTCGCCGTCGCGTTTCTCGCACTCCTCCTCGTCGCCGTCGTGACGGTTCTCGTCTCGCCGTACTCGCTCGTCTTCCTCCTGCCGTCCCTCTACGCCTGGCTTCTCCTGCCGCAGCTCCGGCGAGCTCCGGGATGGGTCACCGACGTGGCCTACGGCGTGGGCCTCGTCGGCCCGGTCCTCGCTCTGGTCGTGCTTGCCGAGAGCCTCGGCCTCGGCCTCCGCGCCCCGCTCTATGCCGCGTCGCTGCTGACGACCGGCGTCGTGCCGTGGGGGGCGACGCTCGCGCTCACCGCCTGGGCGGCGGTCGCGAGCTTCGTCGGCGCGATCGCCGCCGGCCGCTACGCGTCGCCAAGGGAGAGGTAGCGCGCTTCCGTCCCGGCCGCCAGCTCGCCCTTCCCGCGCGGAACATGGACGAGCGCGTCGGCCGCGGCGGCGCGCACGATCATGTGCGACTCCTGGCCCTCGATCGGCAGCAGCACCGCGCGGTCGCCGTCGAGCTCGAGGCGAGCACGCTGGAAGTCGTCGCGGTTCGGGTTCCGCCGCGCCGCCGAGCCGAGCATGCCCCGCTCGAACCGGGGCGCAGGGCCCGAGGCGCCTTGCAGGGCCCGAAGCGCGGGGACGACGAAGAGCAGCGCCCCGACGAGCGACGAGACGGGATTCCCGGGAAGGCCGAACACGAGCGTCTGTCCTCGCGTCGCGAACGAGATCGGCTTTCCCGGCCGCATGGCGACGCCCCAGAAGACCTCTTCGGCGCCGAGCTCGGCGAGGATCCCGCGGACGAGGTCGTGTGGGCCGACGGAGACGCCGCCCGAGGTGACGAGGACGTCCGCCTCGAGGCCGCGGGCGAGCGCTTCTCGGTGGGATGCCTCGTCGTCAGCGACGGTCTCGCGCTCGAGCACGAGCCCGTGTCGCTCGAGCAGGGCGGCCAGCATGACGCCGTTCGACTCGTAGATCTCCCCGTCGCCGAGCGGCTCGCCGGGCGGGCGGAGCTCCGTGCCCGTGGTGACGATCGCGATGCGAGGGAGCGCGGCACAACGCGGCTCGGCGACGCCTGCCGCGGCGAGCGCGGCGATCCGCGAGGGCGTCAGCAAGGTGCCCGCCGGTACCACGGAGCCCCCGGCCCGCACGTCGGCGGCCAACGGGCGGATGTTCGCGCCGCGAGCGACGGCGTCGGGAACGGTGACCGTGTCGCCCGACTCCGTCACGCGCTCGATCGGGACGACGGCGTCGGCGCCTTCCGGGACCACGCCGCCGGTGGCGATCCCCATCGCCTCGCCGGCCTCGAGTGACCGGGGGGCGGGACGGCCGGCCGCCACCCGAGCGACGACCGGCAGCTCGCCGGGCGTATCGGCTGCGCGGAGCGCGAAGCCGTCCATGGCGGAGCTCGGGAAGCGGGGAAGGTCGATCACGGCCGTCGCGTCCTCGGCCAGCGTCCTGCCCGACGCACGCTCGAGCGGTACCGCCTCGGCGGACAACGGCCGGGCGCGCTCCAGGACACGCGCGAGCGCCTCGTCCACGCTCAGCAGGGCCGCCACGGCGTTGACGGTACACACGGGGTACGCTCGACGCGTGATCACTGTCGTCGTCCCCGTCCGAGACGAGGAGCTGACGGTCGAGCCGCTCTACGACGAGCTGGCGAGCGCCCTCGCGGACCGCGGCGAGCCGTGGGAGGTCGTGTTCGTCGACGACGGGTCGCGTGACGGGACACACGCGGCTCTCGTCCGGCTCCACGCCGGCCGCAGCAACGTCCGGGTCGTCCGCCTGAGGCGCAACCTCGGCAAGGCCGCGGCGCTGGACGCCGGCTTCCGCGAGGCCGAGGGCGACGTCGTCGTGACGATCGACGGCGATCTGCAGGACGACCCGGCGGAGATCCCACGGCTCCTCGCGAAGCTCGACGAGGGCTACGACCTCGTCACGGGCTGGAAGGTCCACCGCAACGATGGGGTCGTCCGGCGGGTGCTGTCACGCGTCTTCAACCGTGTCACGGGCTGGATGTCCGGCGTCCGGCTCCACGACATGAACTGCGGGCTCAAGGCGTTCCGGGTGGACGTCGCGCACGAGCTCGACCTTTACGGCGAGCTGCATCGGTTCATCCCCGTCCTCGCCGACGACCTCGGCTTTCGGGTGACGGAGATCGCGGTCAACCATCGTCCGCGCGAGCACGGCCGCAGCCGCTACGGCATGGAGCGCTACGCCCGGGGCTTCCTCGACCTGCTCACGGTGACGTTCATGAGCCGGTACCGGCACCGGCCACTGCACCTCTTCGGAGGGCTCGGGCTCGCGCTCGGCTCCGTGGGGACCGTCATCCTCGTCTACCTCACGGTCGTCAAGCTGACGGGCGAGCCGATCGGCCGGCGGCCGCTTCTGCTCCTCGGGGTGCTGCTCGTGGTCGTGGGGATCCAGTTCCTCTCGCTCGGACTGCTCTCCGAGCTCGTCACGAGCCAGCACCGGGAGCGTCTCCGCGCGCTCGACGATCGCCGCTCGAGGCTCGTCGACGAGATCCTCCGCTGACGACCGCCCCCGTGAAGGCCCTGTACTTCGGGACGTACGACCGCACGTCCCCCCGGAACACGCAGGTCGTCTCGTGCCTGCGCGGCGCCGGGGTCACGGTGGTCGAGCGCCATCGCGAGGTGTGGGGCAGGCACAACTGGTCGATCGGCCTCACGCAGCTCGCCCGTGTCGTTCGGGCCGAGGGTGCGCTCGCGCGACGACGCGAGGACGACGCCGACGTCGTGCTCGTCGGCTACCCGGGGCACTTCGACATGCCGGCGGCGAAGCGAATCGCCCGAGGGCGGCCGGTCGTCTTCAACCCGCTCGTCTCGCTCCACGACACGCTGGTCGGCGACCGCGCCCGGTTCGGGCCGCGCTCGCCGGCGGCGGGCGTGCTCCGCGCAATCGACAACGGCGCCTTCCGCGGCGCCGATCTCGTGGTGGCGGACACCGAGGCGCAGGCGGCCTTCTTCCGGCGGACGTTCCGGCTCGCGGAGGACAGCGTGGCCGTCGCGCTCGTCGGCGCCGACGAGCCGCTGTTCCGGCCGGGCTGGCACCCGCCCGGCCCGTTCCATGCGCTCTTCGTGGGCAAGCTGATCCCGCTGCACGGGCTCGAGACGATCCTCGCGGCGGCTGCGCTCGTCCCGGAGGTCCCCTTCCGCGTGGTCGGGGAGGGCCAGGACGGCGAGCTCCTGGAGCGGCGCCCGCCGAACGTCGAGCACGTGCCGTGGCTCGAGTACGAGGAACTGCCCGAGGCGTACCGCGGCGCCGGATGCGGCCTCGGGATCTTCGGGACGAGCGAGAAGGCCGCTCGCGTGATCCCGAACAAGGTCTTCCAGGCGCTCGCCTGCTCCTGTCCCGTGATCACCGCGGACACGGCCGCGGCACGCGAGCTCCTCACGGACGGGCACGACGCGCTTCTCGTCCCGGCCGGGGACCCCCGTGCTCTCGCGGAAGCCGTGCGCCGCCTCGAGGCCGACGCCGATCTCGCACGACGGCTCGCGGCGGCGGGCCGGACGACGTACGAGCGGAAGGCTTCCGAGGAGGTGCTCGGGGTGCACTGGCGGTCGTTGCTCGAGCGCGCGGCGGCCCGCGCGTGACGACGCCCGCGCGAGTGGTCGCCGCGGCCACCGCGGCGTTCGGTGCCGGTCTCTCGTCGCTCGCCGTGCTCCAGCACCGCGCCTTCTGGACCGGCCGCTTCGACGTCGGCAATCTCGTCCAGGCCGTGTGGTCGACGGCCCACGGTGACGTCCTCTCGGTCACCGGCCTGACGGGAAGGCAGATCTCGCGGCTCGGAGCGCACTTCGACCCGATCGTTGCCGCGTTTGCGCCGTTCTGGTGGCTCTGGCCCGACCCGGCGCTCCTCCTCGTGACGCAGGGCCTGGCGGTCGCGACGGGAGCCGTCCCCGTCTACCTGCTCGGCCGCCGGCATCTCGACTCGGAGTGGGTCGCCGCCGGGCTGGCGCTCGCGTACCTGCTCCATCCCGCGACGCAGTGGCTCGTGCTCGACGACTTCCATCCGGTCGCGCTCGCGACACCGCTCCTGCTCTGGGGCTTCTGGTTCCTCGACTCGGGGCGGCTGCTGCCGTTCGCGCTCGTCGCCGGCGCCGCCTGCCTGACGAAGGAGCAGATCGGGCTCGTCGTGGCCGCGATGGGGCTCTGGTACGCCTTCCGTCCGCAGGGGCGGCGCGTGGGTCTTGCTATCGCAGTCGTCGGGACAGCCGTTTCGCTCGTCGCGGTGACCGTCGTGGTGCCGCACTTCGCGCCGGGCGGCGGGTCGCCGTTCGAGGGTCGCTACGAGTCCGTCGGCGGGTCGCCCGGCGGGATCGCGAAGACGGCCGTGACGGATCCCGGCGCGATCGTGTCGGAGGTCACGGGCGGCCACGATCTCGCCTATCTCGCCGACCTCCTCGTCCCGCTCCTCGGGCTGCCGCTCCTCGCGCCGCTCGCGGCCCTGACGGCGGCGCCGGAGCTCCTGCTCAACCTCCTCTCGGGAACGCGGACGCAGACGTCGATCCACTTCCACTACACCGCAGGCGCGCTGCCCGGCCTCTTCGTCGCCGCGATCCTCGGCGCCGCGCGGCTCAGGCGTCGGTTCGCGTGGGCCCGCTGGCCGGACGGCCGCGCGGTCGTGCTCTCGACTCTTGTCGCGGGCGTCCTGCTCGGTCCGTTGCCGATCTGGCGTCACGTTCCGTTCGGCTCGGACCTCGGGACGCACGAGCACGTCGTCGGCCACCACGCAGCGGTCGCGCGAAGAGCGCTCGCGCTCGTCCCACCCGGCGCCGCCGTGAGCGCGAGCAACACGCTCGGCGCCCACCTCTCCGAGCGGCGCCGGATCTTCAGCTTCCCGGTGCTGGGCGAGGCGACGTGGGTCGCCGTCGACCGCCAGCGGCCGAGCTATCGCGACGCGATGGACGCGCCCGTCCGCTTCGAGCGGGCGCTCGCCGTGCTGCGCGCACGCGGAGACTTCACCGTCGTCTTCGACGAGGACGGGATCCTGGTGCTCCGGAAGGGCGTCAGAGAGGGATCGTCTGCGGGAGCAGGTACGCCGTGAGGGCGAGCGCGCCGAGTCGCGCGACCCGGTCGTCGTCCTCCGGCGCGGCGAGCGGGACCGCCCAGGCGAGGTACCAGACGACGAGGTAGGGCGTCGTCGCGAGCACGAGGCACGCGGCACGCCCGAGCCGCGCGCGGCCGCGGTGGGCGTCGAGCGCGAGCCAGACGAGGCCGGCCGCGAGCAGCGCGAGAGCGACGGCCAGCGCGACGCCGTGCGGGAGACCGAGGTCCTCGAGTCGCGAGGGAAGGGCGTAGCTCGTCTGCCGCACCGCGTTGTCGGCGAGCGGCCCCACCGCGCCGATCCAGTCGAGCCCGTAATGCACCGTGGCAAGCGCGCCGACGGCCGCCGCCGTCACGGCGAGCCCGATCATCCCGGTGGCGCGGCGCCGTGCCCGGTCCGCGAGGGCGGCGAGCGCGAAGAAGACGAGCGGGACCCACTTCACGAGCGTCGCGAGCGCCCAGAGCGAGCCGCCGAGTGCGGCGCGACGGTGGGCCGCGCTCGCGACGGCCGCCGCAGCGAGCGCGCCGACGAGCGCGTCGTTGTGCCCTCCGCCTCCGGCGTGGATCGCAATGACCGGGTTCCAGCCGACGAAGGCCGCGGCGAGCGCGGGCCGCCGCGACGTCCGCGCGGCCGCTGCGGTGGCCGCCAGAACGCAGACGGCCGCGAGTCCCTTGAAGATCCACGCCGCCGCGTCGTGCGACGAGCCCGCCAGCCGCGCGACCGGCTCGGAGACGAGTGTGAAGGCCGGCCCGTAGACACTCGTCGTGTCACGCCAGTCGGCGCCGACGTACCCCGCGGCCGGGCTTTCGGGGAATGCCGAGGGCGGGTCGACGTAGGGGTTTCCGCCGCCCTCGGCTGCGATCCAGCCGTAGCCCCAGTACGTCCAGGCGTCTGTCGAGAGGAGAAGCGGTGAGGCGAGTGGGACGAGCTGCACGGCAACGGCAACGGCGATCGCCGCTCGCAGCGCGAGGGCCCGGCGGCGCAGGAGCGCGAGGCCGGCGAGATAGGCGCAGAAGGCGGCGACGAGCAGAGCGAGGAACGCCCACGCCGAGCCCTGCGCGGCGAGGCCTCCGTCCCGAGGGACGAGGGGAGATCCGTCTCGCCAGGCGAGGGCGGACGCGAGGCCGACGAGGGCCGCTGCCGAGCACCCGGCGGCGAGCGCCGCCCTGGGGCTCACGGCTCGGCGGGACGGCCGCTGTTCGTCGACGGGCCGGCGCCCGACGAGCCCGTCGCCGCGGCTGCGGCAGGCGGCGTGGCGGTGTGGGAGCCCTTTCCAGCGGGGGCGGTATCCGAGGGTTTCGGCGCCGGCGGCTCGGCCGTCGTCGTCGGAGCCGGCGCGGACGGGGCGACGTAGTACGGGTCGTAGGAGAGCGCCCACGGCCCGCGCTGCCAGGAGTGGAACGAGACCGCCTGCGTCGGCGCGGGGAAGTCACGGGCCGGAAGGCCTGCGAGCGCCGGATCCATGAAGCGACGCCAGATCTCCGCGGGGAAGGAGCCGCCCGAGACCGAGATGCCGTGAACGTTCTCCATCGGGATCTCGCCACGCGTGTAGCCCATCCAGACGGCCGTGGCGACGCCCGGCGTGTAACCGACGAACCAGGCATCGGCGTGCTTGTCCGTGGTGCCGGTCTTCCCGGCGACCGGGCGGCTCAGGGCCGCGCCAGTGCCGGTCCCGTACCGCACGTTGTCCTCGAGGATGCGCGTCACGACCGAGGCGACGCCGTCGGAGAGGACGCGCGTCCGCCGGTGGTGCGTGGCCCACCGGTCGTCCGGCTTTCCCTTGACGACGACCCGGCGGATCGCGGTCGGCTCGTTGTAGATGCCGCCCGCGGCGAGCGTCGCGTACGCGGACGCCATGTCGAGCGGCGACACGGCCACCGAGCCCAGCCCAAGCGCAGGGGGGACCTGGCCCCGGACCTCGAGCGGTGTCCGCACGCCGAGGCGCCGCGCGAGCGAGGCGACGCGCGTCGGCCCGACGTCGAGCGTCAGCTGCGCGAAGACGGTGTTGTCCGAGCGAAGCGTCGCCCGCTCGACCGACGTCCACCCGTTGTAGCTCTGGTCGTACGTCCGCACGCACCACCAGCTGCCGTCGTCGCAGTTGCCGACGGCGGACGGGCGATACGTGAACGGCGCGGAGACGTAGTACGTCGACGCGGGATCCATCCCCCGCTCCACCGCCGCGGCGAGGACGAAGGTCTTGAACGTCGACCCGGGCTGCCGCCGTGCCTGCGAGAGCAGGTTGAACTGGTTGTTCGCGCGGCCGGGGACGACGGCCGTCATCGCGCGGATCGCGCCGTTGGCCGGGTTGATCGAGACGATCGCGGCCGCAGGGTCGTTCCTGCGAGTCAGGGTCCCGAGGATCGCCTGCCGCGCAAGGCGCTGCCAGCGGGGCTCGATCGTCGTGTAGACCTGGAGCCCGCCCGAACGCACCGTCTCCGCCCCGTACGCCTTCACGAGCTGGTCGCGCACGTACCCGAAGAAGTACGGCTCACGGATCTGCTCGTAGAGCTTCCCGGGGCGGAGCCCGATGGGCTGGCGGCGCGCCCACGCGTACTGGCCCTCGGTGATCATCCGCTCGTCGAGCATCGCTGCGAGCACCTGGTTTCGCCGCTGCACGGCGCGGACGGGGTCCGCGAGCGGGTCGTACGTCGTCGGGGCCTGGGTCAGCCCCGCCAGCAGCGCCGCCTGGGGAAGCGTGAGCCACCGGGCCGACTTCGAGAAGTACGTGCGCGAGGCAGCCTCGACGCCGTAGGCGAGGTTGCCGTAGAAGACCGAGTTGAGATAGCTCGCGAGGATGCGTTGCTTCGACCACGCGTCGTCGAGCTTCACCGCGAGGCAGGCCTCGGTCACCTTCCGCTCGACCGTCCGCTCGTTCGAGATGTAGAGCGTCCGGACGAGCTGCTGCGTGATCGTCGACCCGCCCTCGACCACCTTTCCGGCCTTCACATCGCGCCAGAGCGCCCGGACGATCCCCTCGGCGTCGACGCCGCCGTGGTCGTAGAAGCGGCGGTCCTCGATCGCGACCGTCGCCCTCGTGAGCCACGGCGAGACGTGACCGAGCGGCACGACCTGGCGGTTCCGCTCGGCGGGGATGACGCCGAGACGCGACCCGTCCGCCGCGTACACGAACGTGTTCTGCCCGATGCGCGCGGGGTGCAGCGCGTCGAGGTCGCAGCGAGGCCCGAGCGCCAGCACCGCCGCGCCCGTCGCGATTCCGGCCGCGGCGAGCACCACGGCCAGAGCGACCACCACGAACGCGAGCCTGCGGCCCCTCTTCGGTTTCGGGCGGCGTCGGCGGACGCGAATCGCCGGGGCCGGCGGGCGGGCCGGACGAGGGCGCCTCGAACGGCTCATGCAGCGATGGTAGCCATGTCTCGGACAGGGTTCCCTTCCCGCGCTCGGACCCCTCGTCTGCTCTCCGCGCGGTTATCGTCGCACCGTGCGCGCCGCGCTCGCATCGTCGAGGCCGGCGCTCGCCGCTCTCTGGATCTTCCTGTGGAGCAGGCTCGCGCTCTGGGTGGTCGCCGCGGGGACCGTGCTGCTGTTCGACGACCACCTGAACCCGCGGCGAGGGCCGTGGGACACGGCCCGTCTGCACGAGCTCGGCGCCGCGGTCGACGTCTGGGCGCGCTGGGACAGCAACTGGTACATCCGCATCGCGGAAAGCGGCTACAGCTGGCCCTCGAGCACCCCCGCCTTCTTCCCGCTCTACCCGTTGCTCGTCGCCGGCCTCGGCCGCGTGCTCGGCGACCATTTCCTGCTCGCGGGGCTCGTCGTCTCGCTCGCCGCGTGCGCAGCCGCCTTCGTGCTGCTCCACCGCCTGGTGCGCGAGCGCCTCGGGCCGCTCGTCGCGCGACGGTCGGTGCTCTACCTCGCGCTGTTCCCGACGTCGTTCTTCCTCGGTGCGGTCTACGGGGAGTCGCTCTTCCTGGCGCTCGCCGTCGGGACGTTCGTGCTCGCCGAGCGCGGCCGGCTCGGCTGGTCGGCGTTCACGGCCGGGCTCGCCCTGCTAACGCGCGCCCAGGGGGTGGCGCTCCTTCCCGCGCTCGGCATCTACGCCTGGCGCTCGGAGCGACGAGGGCGGAACCTCGCCCTGCTCGCGGTCCCGATCGCCATGTTCCTCGTGTTTCCCGCCGTCCTCGAGGCATGGGTCGGGCACGGGCTGGCCTTCCTCGACGCGCAGCGCCTCTGGGAGCGGTCGCTCGCGCCGCTCGGCCCGCTCGGCGGCCTGGTGCAGGCGATCGGCGAGGGCGACGTCGTCGGCCCGGTCCTCGCGGTCGCGATGCTCGCGCTCGCCGTCGTCGCCTGGCGCCTGCTGGGCGCGCCGTACGGCCTCTACGCGCTCGCGGCGCTCGCAATCCCGATGGCGCTGCCGTCCGAGCGGCTCGGCGGGCTCTACTCCTTTCCCCGCTTCGCGCTCGCCGCGTTTCCATGTCTCGTGGCGCTGGCCTACCTCGCCCGGGACCGGCGGGTGCACGCCGTCGTGGTCGCGGTTCTCTGCGCCGGCCTCGCGGTCGGCGTGGTTCGATGGGCGCTGTGGTACTGGGTCGCCTGACGGAAGTGCCGCGGTCGCGGCTGCTCGGCTGGACGATCCTCGTCACGGCCCTCGCCGCTCTGTCGTATGCGGCGAACATCGCCGGTGGCAACCGCCCGAAGGATGTCCTCTACCAGTGGACCACGGCGGTCGGCGGAGTGGTCCAGTACGCGATCATCCTCGCCGTCGTGCTCCTCCTCTCGCGAGGCATTGCGCCCGCGACCCTCGGGCTGCGCCGGCCGAGCTCGTGGGCGCGCGCAGTCGGCTGGCTCGTCGCGGCGCTCGTCTCCATCTGGGTGATCGGCGCGATCCTCAACGTCTTCCTCAAGGCCGGCGAGGAGCAGGGGCTCGTGCCCGACAGCTGGGACTCCAGCCGCGCCGCGCCGTTCGTGGCGAACTTCGTCGTCGTCGCGGGCGTGGCGCCGTTCGTCGAGGAGCTGACGTACCGCGGCCTCGGCTTCGCCGCGGTGCGCGATGCCCACGGGGCCGCGGCGGCGATCGTGATCACGGCGCTTGCCTTCGGACTTGCGCACGGGCTCGTCGAAGCGCTCCCCGTGCTCACGATCTTCGGCGCGATCCTCGCGTGGCTGCGGCTGCGGACGGACAGCGTCTATCCGACGATGATGCTTCATGCGTTGTTCAACGGGATCGCCCTGATCGCGGCGGTGACGGTGTGAGCGGCGCGTTCGACGACCTCCGGGCGCGCATCGCCGAGAACGATCGTGAGATCGTCGCGCGCGTCAACACGCGGCTCCGGCTCGTCGCCGAGCTGTGGCAGGTCAAGGAGGAACAGGGAGCCCCCAGAGTCGACCCGGAGCGGGAGGCGCGCCTGCGCGAGTCGCTCGCGGCGGCGAACGAAGGGCCGCTCAGTCCCGACGGGCTCGAGCGGCTCGTCACCGAGCTGCTCGACCTGACCAAGGAGGAGCTTGGGAGCTAGGCGGGCGGCTCGTCCTGGCCGGTCGCGAACTCGTCGGGTGAGACCGTGTCGAGGAACTGACGGAACTCGTCCATGTCCACCTCGCCGAGGCTCACGCGGTGCGCGTAGTCGAGGTCGGGCTCGTCGCCCTCGAACTCGACGCCCGACTCCTCGATCACCTCGTCCTCCGCGTAGATCTTCGCGTCGGCGCGCAGCGCGATCGCGATCGCGTCGGAGGTGCGGGAGTCGACCTCGATCTCCGACCCGTTCCGGACGAGCGTGATGCGCGCGTAGAAGGTGCTGTCCCGCAGCTCGGTCACGGTGACCCGGTCGACCTGCGCGTCGAGCAGGTCGATGATCGAGCACGCCAGGTCGTGCGTCAGCGGGCGTGGCGGCTCCTGGCCCTGGAGCCGCATGAGGATCGCCGCGGCCTCGGGATGGCCGATCCAGATCGGCAGGTAGGTGCGTCCCTCGGCGGTCCGGAGCAGGACGATCGGCTGCTTGCCGGCGAGGTCGAAGCTCACCCCGTAGACCGTCATCTCCTGCATGACCCGTTGCTCAGTGTAGCCCCGTGCCTCGCCTCGCAATCCTCGGCGTGGGGCGAAGCACGTCGGCCTGACCGAGCCGCGGAGACGAGCGGATCTCCCGCTACACTCGACATCCGCGCGGGCGATTAGCTCAGTCGGTTAGAGCGCCGCTCTGATAAGGCGGAGGCCCCTGGTTCGAGTCCAGGATCGCCCACTCACCCGGCGCACCTCGCGCTTTGCCCGTCTCGCTTGCCTCAGGGGCCAGGGCTACACTCAGAACCGGGTCATGCAGGAGATGACGGTCTACGGCGTGAGCTTCGACCTCGTCGGCAAGCAGCCGATCGTGCTCCTGCGAACCGCCGGCGG
>Ga0157302_10000117_pt1 | contig 12417 bp, 15 predicted proteins | sample NitcycUS103311B2_FD_108381 | JGI IMG/M metagenome (GOLD analysis project Ga0157302, IMG submission 108381) | Soil microbial communities from Arlington Agricultural Research Station in Wisconsin, USA - Nitrogen cycling UWRJ-S103-311B-2 | ecosystem: Environmental > Terrestrial > Soil >... | reverse complement strand
TTTTCCATGTCAAAAGGATAACTGCACATTAGAACATGTCAAAAATTGGTTTAATTTCTTTGTAGACGTACATAATGACATGGTAATATTTGCTAAGTGAACAGAGCCAGTATAAGTATGCTTCTCTTTATACATAAAAAGAATTTTTTCAGTAATGCGGCATACGATTTTGGATAGCATATGCCATTACCTTCCACCAGTTATTGTTCTCATTTGTTTCTTATACAGTAATACTAATTCCTCAACGTCAGTAGCGTCTTCTGGCTTCTTATCATATCTTATTTTGCCTGTAAACTTTGGAAACCTTAGTGCAAGTCCATATTCTGGCCTTATTGAATTCATAGCTGCAGTGTGGGAGGGGCTTAATGTTATTTCAGATGCAATAATTTCGATTACGATTTTTGGTTCAAACCATACATCCATTTCCATTCCAGTATCCACCCTTGCATGCCTATGTGTAATGAGGTGATTTTCTAAATTATTGTAAAGTTCTTCGAGAAGTTGATCGGTAAAACCAGTTCCAACTTTGCACGTACTTCTGAATATGTCAGATTTAGAATCATACGCTCCAAGCAAAAGAGCACCATATCTTCCAACTCTACGACCTCTGCCATAAAGAGCACCTGTTATGACTAGATCTAGTGTGTCGGCAATATCACTTCGGTATTCGCGTTTTAGTTTCAGCCACGCAAATGCTCTAGATCCTGCTCTGTATGTACTTGTAAGTTGCTTTATCATTAGTCCTTCGCATCCATTTTCAATGGCAGATGCCATAAACTTGTCAATTTGCTCTGATTTTTCGACAATAGTTTGAGGAACTAACCTCAACTTTTCGTTATGTGATCCTTTAATTATTTTTTCAAGGATTTTACGGCGATGGATGTAAGTTAAAGAAGTCTTATTATCTCCGTCTATATATAATACATCGAAAAAATTCATAACTACTGGATAATTTTCTACTGCTAGTTTTATCCCATATTTTCTGCGGCGATGCATTAGCTCCTGAAATGGTAGGAATTCATCGGTATTGGTGTTAATGGCTACAACCTCTGCTTCCAATATTGCTTCATCTACCCTAATTGATTTTATTGCCTCTGCGACATCAGGATAGTGGTCTGTAATTTTTTCAAGTCTCCTAGAAAAGAGTTCTACTTTTTCCTTTTTTTTATGTACTTGTATTCTTTCGCCGTCTAATTTGTATTCTGCAGCTGCCTTCCTACCCATTCTTCCTAATGCTTCTTCAGAGGTACTTGCGCGTTCTGCCAGCATCGGTCTAATTGGTTTAAATAAAGTAATTTGGAGTGATTTTACAGATTCAAGACCTGTTGTAGATAATAGTTTTGCTATTGTTCCTAGGTCACTGGAAACATTATAAGCGTTTTCTAGTGTATTTCTGTTGGATTTGTCCCCTGTAAATGCTAACGCCAATGCATCCATTACCGAATAGTCTGCTATACCAAGTCGTAATGTTCCCATTACAAACTTCATTATGTATCTGCTCTCCCGCGGAGTTGCATTATTTAAAAGGCTGCTCACAAGCCTTAGTTTGACTTCCTGTGAACCGGAGCCAAGAGTCCGTGCAATCTTATCTAAGGTTGAATATACTCTTTCAACGGTCATTTTGTCATCAAATAGAGTAGCTTGATTCTTTGACTTCGTTACCTCTTTAGCAGCATCGCCAAGGTCCCCTGTTTTCCGATAAATTTCTTCTATAATGGGAATATCTAATCCTGCAGATTGAGCAAGTGCACGAATAGCCATTTTTTCTGCTAAACCTAGCTCTATTCCTTCATAGTCTGGGCAGATTTTTCCTTGAATAAGATAGATGACTTTATCAATAATATCCGAGGGTGTTCTCTTCAAAAGCGAGACAAGATAATCAGTAAGAGCAAGTCTACTAGATGTTTGCTCCATTTGCTCAAATGTATCTACAATAAGAGAAAAGTTCAATGATGTTTTAAATGTTTATTCCGTTTTAAGCTTTTTCAACGTACACTTTATACTAATGAATATTTGGTATCTATCTTTTTCAATTCGGATCACATATAGTATAGCATAAAATACACGACTCCTATTAGTTGAGGAAAAGGCATTTCTTTCAGTACCTTTATTCTTTTAAATATAGACAACTACATTTTTGAAATATTAATACTGCACTATCTAACAATTATGACAATTAGGATAAAACCAGAAAAATGGTGCAAAGGATTTGTAATTGTTTGAAGTATGATCTAGGTCAATCTGACAATACATAACGAGAGTATTTATTATTAGGATTTGTCGTAAATTATAACAAATCATCCTACTCTGATTGTCAATATCTGCTCTTATACACTCATCACTTATAAGATGCTTAATTCTATATTGATGACATGGGTGGCATGAAAAAAAAACCCGTAGGATCTACAGACAAAGCGGATAATACGACGACTGCTACTAGTCCATCTGACGATATAAAAACACCAAAAAAAGAAGATCTTAAAAAGATTGTAGCAAAACCGCAACAAAAACAAAAATTATCGGTTTTTGTAGAAGAATCCCAAGGTATGAAGGCAATACAAGGTATGAAGGCAATTACGATCCAAAGCTTTGCAAGAACTTCTGGTGTAAAAATTTCTGTTGCTAATGCATTTATTAAATCTCTTGAGGCAAAAGGACTCGTAAAGAGCGTTGGGGGTTATAGTGGACACAGAGTCTACAAACTGGAAAAATAGCCAATCGAGTATTCCACTTCTATAAAATTGAATGACCGAATGATTAAATGTGAATTTTTGATACTTTAAGGTCTTCTAAATCTACCGGGATTAGCAGTAAGTATGGAATACTCTCAAAATCATAAATTCAGTGATATAATATCGCAGCTGATAATTCATATTCGTGATACGTACCATTAGATTTGAGTGTTACTCAGAATCATTATATCTCCTGCGCGTGTAGCTTCTATTATCTCTAGATTTGATTTGACTACACCTATGGGATTCATAGGTATGACTGATGAATCCTTGATAAATATACATATCGATCCATTGGATGTCATATACGCCATATCCCCACGCTTAAATCGAGTTTTCTGTTTTTCAGATCCTATTGTCAATCCTGTTTCTATGTATACTAATTTGTCTGCGAATTTATGAATTCTATCCTGCAATGGCAGCCTTTTTAAAATCATTCCCACGCTAACTGGAGATAAGTGACGTATCATTTCGCATTCAGCGAACCCTTTATTTGTTATTTCCAAGGTGACAGGGAGCCTTGAAATTGAGCCTGTATTAGTCATAGTAGTAGCAAATTGTAAAAATAATTCAGTATATAATGGAAGCGGCCCTTTTTCTTCAATTTGTAAAATTCGTAACGTTTAATTATATATCTAATAATCCTTTGCAGTATTCTTGGTAGTAAAGCATTCTTCGAATGAAAAACATAAAGAAAAGACTGCCAAGAAGGCAGAATCTAAGATAAAGCGATCTGGTTCAGCAAAACCGCTGAAGAAACAGATAGAAGCTGAAGAGATTTCTGATAATGCCGCTGCAGATGCGCTACAAGCCGATCGACCTTCAAAGAAATCAAATCGTCCTGAAAATGAGGTAGTTATATATAACGAAGTTGAATTTGAGCTTAGAGAAATTATCTCAAATGACAGCCAGGTTTTAATTGGACCGCCTAGACTTACGAGATTTGAGAGAGCCAGGATTACTGGAGCCCGATCATTGCAGCTATCTTTAGGGGCTCCATCTTTGATCAGAGTTTCGAATGATATAAGAGACTCTATTTCGTTAGCAACAGCAGAACTTGACCTTAAGGCATTACCCATCTCTATTAGACGCGTATTACCAAACGGCCATTATCAAGACATTCCAATCGATCTAATGAAATAATATTTTCTGATTTTATATTTCTTAGATTATTTTTGCCAAGTATGTTGGCGCCATATCTCTTCTATCTAAATTAATTATGGCGTCGCTCTGCTGTATGTTTCGATAATTTGACTGCTACATCAGCTGCAAAACTAATTGCTATCTAAAAATAGCAGTATAAATAATTTGGTCTTGGTAGTCTTAGACTGATTGGCTACAAAATAATTTAGAACTTCCGTCAAAGTTAAAAGTAGCAATTATGAACCTATAATATCTGTTGCAAAAGAGTCGTCATAAGTATAAAAAACGTAGAATGACGAGGATAAGTATGTCACTTCCATCAGACTTGCTAGGTGAATTTGATAAAAGTATAGTAAAATCCGGTTTTCCAGATAGATCTAAAGCCATTCAGACAGCTTTGCATTCATTGATAGATCAGAGCAATTGGCAGGTAGAGGATAAAGAGTCAGGAGCTGGAGCAATAATGATGCTATATAATAATCATATCTTCAACAAAAATACAAAATCTATTCAAACGCAACATAAATACAATGATGTAATAAGTGCTACTACGCACATGCATTTAGATGGTGATAATTGCTTGGAGAATATCATGGTTAAAGGTAATGTGAAAGTAATAAAAGATCTAGTAAAAGATCTATTGCAAAATCGCGGTATTAAGAGCTTAAAAGTACATTTCGTAAGTTTTGTGTGAAAGCAGTTGATTATTGATCGTCTTCTAAATTGTGTTCAAGAAATACTAATGATAGAATATGAATACAAAATTGCAAATCAATACAGGATACCTTCCCAATTTCAATATTAACAATTTCTATTCTATGAATTTTGATATAATTGTTGAGCCGAAAATAGTATTACAAAAAGCTATTTTAGTAATAACCAATAGCAATCATTAAAAATATTCAATGCTTCTTTTGGAAATAACCTAAGTTGAGATCATGTGCTCATTTTCCATGGTGTCCTTTTTGCAAATGCGTCACATTTAGAGAAAGTATCCTGCCGACGTAGGCTTAAAAAGCTTTATTTAATACCTTTTGACAAATTGGTAATACTCATGATGTCATATAATAATGATTTCAATAGGAGCAATATCTAAAAATGGTAGCCGAGATAAAGGCCTTTCTTGCCGTATCAATCCCTTCGATGTTAATGTTCGGAATGCGTCATGCACTTGATGTTGACCATATTACTGCAATTGACAACCTTGTTAGGATGCACAATGCAAAAAAAAGAGCTCGATGGGTTGGTACTGGATTTAGCATGGGTCACATGATATCAGTATTATCTGAAATGCTTTTGATAATATATGTGATAGGTAGTGCAACAAGTAGCAAAGTAGACCAGCTTTCTTTTTATGGTGGTATAATAGGAGCTATTGCTTTAGCAACGATTGGAGCTATTAATATGTATTCAATGAAAAAGTGGGGAAGAACTGGTTCTGCTATTCTAGCTGGCAAAATAGCTACTCGGACTAAAATATTAGGACCTTTTGGTTCTGCTCTTATTACAGGTGTGGTATTTGGGTTGGGATTTGATACTGCAACTCAAATTTCTGCTCTTACATTATCAGCTGTAGCTTCTGCAACACTTGGTGTACAAATTGCATTGATACTTGCAGGATTCTTCGCTATGGGTATGATTCCCGTTGATACTCTAGATAGTGTGGTTCTTAGATCGGCATTTGCCAGAATACTTCACACAAAAGTGTTCAAGTATATGGCCTATGCCCTAAGCGCAGTTGCTTTGACAATCGCAGCAATAGAGTCATATTCAGTCATAACTAATTCCGATATATTACCTCCACTGACTGGTCCAATTTTAGCAATAATAATAATTTCCTTTGCATTTGGCTATGCTTTTGTGACTCGAAATAATGATGGTAGAATGGTAGTAGATCACCATCATCATGATACTGTACATCCAGGAGAATAATGCACAGGAAAATAAGGCGAAAACGCACATCTAAGAGAACGTTTTCCTTTCTTTTTTCCATTTCTGTGAGACGTTTTTTCATTATGTTGCATGTCTATACATAGCCAAGTTATTGATTGAAATTGAAATCTAAAGATGTTGACATTGTTGTAGAGAAGCGTTATTGAAGATAAAGTGAGCGGAATTTGGTGCCCCTTGCTGTACTTTTGGCTATAAGACATCATGAAAGGTAATTTATCATACATAGATATATTCTGTAAATCTCTATGTTGCCTCATCTATATAGAATATTGTTCCATTTCTTTTTGAAGCTGAACCTGATATTAATTGTAGAATAAAGTCTTCCAATCTGTCATTATTTGGATGGGCGCCGTCTACATTTCCTGCAAGGATAAGATAAAGCCGAATGTCAGAGCCAAGAACATCTCTGAGTTCTTGGTTGACAGTTGCAGTGTATGGCCGTAATGCTCCTCTAAAAACCTCTGATCTTGCTCTAATAGTACCTGTGATCTTCTTGCCAATTGGTGCGTCTGGTCCTACTATTATAACTAATCCTTTAGATCCCTTAAATTTAATAGGTTCTTCTTCTGCTCCTCTTGGAGCCATTGCCTTTACCGCTTCCCTTGTAATCAAAGCAGGTGTATTGACGAAATTATCTACTAATGAATCCCATCGCTGTCTTTCAAGTGATGAAAAAGGTAGATCATAATCATAATCGCCTGTAAAATGTACTACTGCATCTATGCCGCCAAAATTCGTTCTTGCTGAGTTGAAAATTTCCTTAAAAACTTCCTCATTTGAGAAGTTTATGAAATCATTATGAAAGTCTTTGAATTGCAATGAGGCAGATTGGTTATTAGTTAATATTATTATATGCTTAACTCCTTTCGAATTTAATGCTGATGCAATTTTCCTAACACGATCAAGGTCTTTTTTTGTTGAAGAACTACTTGTTATAACAATGACTTTGCCCTTTACTTCTATTGGTTCATTAGCTTCTATATATGTTGCTATGATCGGTTTGACTGGATAAAATACACGATCATTTGGAATAACTCTACCATTGATTAGTTTGCTAATCTTTTCATCGCACAAATTAAAAACCATCTCAGCAACTTCATCCTGTGTAAGGAATGCTCCATCGACAATCATCTTGCTTGTATTGTTTTGTACTTTCTCTGCAATTTCTTGGATTTTGATAAGCAAGCCAGAAACTATTTTGTATAGTCTCTCAATCTCAAAAGTAGATTCATTACTATTGAATTTTGCTATGTCTGTAGCAACCTGGTTTATTCCATCTGAAATGATATTGTCAGGTTCGCCTAGCAGAGGAAGTACTTTGTTTGCTATTTTTTCAATCTCCATAGATGAGAGTTCTGGATAACCACCAATTCTTAAAAATTCGGCCGCAGCCTTTGGATAGACCGTTTTGTAAATTCTATCTGAGTGAACAGGACCAGGGTTTGTTGCGATCGAGCGAATCCCTTTTTCCACTAGCTCCCATGCTAATGCTTCTACAAGTCTGTTCTTCGCCCCTTGCGCAGCAGTATAAGGAGTTCTAAACCGGTACGGTCTTTGTTCATAACGATTTTCTTCAGTAAAGAATGTCGTAATTGTAATTATCTCTCCTCCTGGTTCCATTGTCTGCAGACTCTGAATTGAGGTCCAGAAAGTACCTGTGAGGTGAATAGCAACGCAATCTCTGAATTCTTTAAAATTTGCATTTGTAAATGTCTTTACTGGACCTGAAACCCCTGCATTATTTACGACGATATGAACTTTACCAAATTCCTGTTTAATATCTTTGAACATCTTATTAATTCCTATCTCGTCAGATACATCCACTCCTGAAAAAGTTCGTACTTTACCTGAAGATCCTACCTCTCTTATGACAGCATTCAAGATCTCAGATGTCTGCTCAAGAGGTTCTTTCCTCCTACCCATAATAATAATATTGGCACCATTAAGAGCAAATTTCTTGGCTATTGCCTGGCCTATGCCTGTTCCACTTCCTGTTATTACAACTGTTTTGTCAGTAAATTTTAAAGATGATTTTGTATTTTGATATTGCATTTTAAATAATCACTCAGCAAATATCCAATCGTTGATTTAAGAATTACTTACATAATATATCATAAATCTATAAATATATTGCATTTTTCATGATAAATTTGATGTCGAGTAGCTGAAGAGAACTGATGACAGCATCATAGTCATGATATTGACATGGGAAATGTTATGTCCGCATTTTTTATAGCGTTAAACTAATTGTATCTTCTATATTTAACATTCTGCAGTTTTGTAGTTGCCAATCATAAAACTATTTATAAAATATTATTCCTTTTCATGGGGTATAGTTAGCATATCCTAATCCTGTATCTTTTATGTGTTAATTACGGTATTGTACCGACAACTTAATTAAAAGCTGCCGATCGAATATTATCATTGGGCATTCCAGAAGCAAAATTTAAGATCGATGTTAAAGAAGGTGTTGTCGAGCTGGAAGGTAAGGAGAACTTTGTTGATAAGCATCTAGATAAGTTTGAGGAAATTTTCAAATCTGCAATAAAAGAGACTATGGCACAAGGATTTGAGTACAATACTACTGATGTTTCGGCATTACCACAACAGGACATTGAAAAGAGTTTTAATATGTCTAGATCAGAATTAACCAAAATACATAACAATACTAAGCATACAACAAAACAATCTATCCCTCTTATTCCTGTAGATTTAAAGGCGAATGAAAAAAAAATTGCCTTAAGAGAGTTTTATAGTGATAAAAGACCGGTTAATCATTATGAAAAGACTGCAGTATTCGTATATTATATTACAAAGCTCAACAAACAAATAGAGGTTAAATACGGTGAGATTTTGTCATGTTATGAAGAGGTAGATGAAAAAAAACCCAGCATTACGGATATCATCAAAAATTCGATCAGGTATAAAGGGTGGCTAGAGTGGGGGTCTGATAAATTCACCACACGCCTAACGATCTCTGGAGAAAATTTTGTCAAGTTCGATTTGCCCAAACAAAAAAGATCGCAACTGAATGAACAACAACCTACAACATTACTTCTTCCAAATAATTGAACCAAACTCTTTTTTTTATTAAGCTCTCCACCAGTCAAAGCCTACGAAATCAACCTTTTTTTCTTTAACTTTTGGAATTGCTAATATGAATTGCTTCTTGACTGTGGTAGCCAATCTGCCTGCAAGTACAATTCCGGTTGCTGTCATCTGCTCCATAGGTCTGAAGACTTGAACCAAATATGGAGCATGATCGATCCCTGGTCCATGTTCATATACTGCAAAGTCACAGCCAAATTTGATTCCAGGAGATACGATGTATCCCTTATCTCTCAAGCTCTGAAAAACTTGATATTTCGTATCAAAATCGACATATTCTCTTCTGCAAATAGCTTTGATACCCCTGAATGATATCTTCTTGCCATCAATATGATATACTTTTAATTTACCAGTATGAACGAGATAACATCCCTCTATCAAATCTAAAATTAAAGGAGTATCAAATTGCGTTCCTTTTGGTTTTGGAACGCCTAGAGGTTTGCCATAGTATCCATTTCCAAATAAAGTACGAGATTCCTGTATACTCCAGACAACTATTCTATTTTCTACCAATTTTCCAATAACAGGATTCATTACATACTCAATGCTAGGATGATAAATGAATCAGATGCCTCTTGACATTTATCTGCCATGCCTTCGATTCCCTCTATTGCATCCTTTAAGAGCAACAGATCTCTTGTAGAAGAGATTTCGTTAAGTGCTTTTATAATAATAGCTCTGTATTTGGCATCTACTCGACGTTCTAATTTTTGAACTTCCTGAGCAAGGTCAATTGTGCTAGCTGGATTTATACTTAATGCCCTTGCCATTTCATTTAATTTAAAAATTGCGTCCACGACCATCCCTATTAGTTGTTTAAGTTCTTCATCAAATTTTCCTTTTTTTAAAGAAGAAATTTTCATATTCGCAAGTCTAAATGCAATTCCACTGATATAGCCAGCAATGTCATCCATTATATAAGCAGTTCGAAGAACATCTTCTCTATAAACCATAAGACTTCCTATTTCGGCAACTTCACGTGTGATCTTCCTCCGAAGATTCTCTACTTCTTCCTCAGCATTTGTCATGCGTTCTATGCATACCTGAATATCTTTATCATCTGCTTTGATAAGAGATGCAGTAAGTGTTGACAGGTCTCTAGCTGAATTTAAAATTCTGTTAATTTCATCATGTAAAACTGCCAATGCTTTTCGCTTGGCCTGAACTTCTAATTCGCCACTGTACATTTTGTATAGAAAATAAGTATCCAGGCTAATAATTCTTTTGACATGTACAGAAAATTTAGTATCTTTAGCTGCATTGTTGCATGATTAACCATTCTGTTGGTGGTATTTGACCAAGCTGCATTTAGCTTGCTTACCATTTCTTATAATTGTCAATTGGTAAACTGGCGTGCATACAATGAATCGTTAGTCAGACGCGGCGAAGTAATGTTGGATTTTGATGTTGTAGATGGTTGGGAAAAAGAATTAGAGAAGATGAATGAAGGAAAGGTTGGAGAGCCGTACCACTATCCTGAATCATTTGTCCAACTGCTAGGCTATATGCGAGCCTACTTTCATCTAACCTATCGCCAGACTGAAGGTGTAGTCAAGGCTCATGCTATAAAGAAGGTACCATCCATTCCTGACTACTACAGTACCATCAGTAGACGCGTCAACAAACTGGATATCACGATTGACAAGAGAATAGGAAATGACATTGTCATTGCACTTGACAGTACAGGTATCAAGGTAGCCAACCGTGAGAGTGGATTCGCGATAAATGGCATGTTAGGAGAGGTTATCTGAAGATACACGTAGCTGTTGACATCAAGAAAAAGAAGGTTGTTTCACTAGAGGTTACTAGCGAAGAAGTACATGACAGCAAGGTTATGAAAAAGCTGGTCGACCGTGTTTCTGAAAATAATGACGTTAAGCGTGTATTAGCTGATGGAGCATATGATAGCAAGAAGAATTTCCAGTATCTATATGACAATGGAATTGAATCTGCCATCAAGGTACGAAAGAATTCTACTGGTCAATCAAATGGTTGTTGCTATCCAAGGAAATTGATTGTATTGCAGCAGATGAAGAATTTTAAGAAATGGAAACACAGCGTTAGCTATGGACACAGATGGACTGCTGAAACTGTGTTTTCTGCCATAAAGAGAATGTTTGGAGAATACGTCATGGCTAGGAAGCATCCAAACATGGTCAAGGAGATGTTTCTGAAAGTATCGTTGTATAATATGTTCGCAGATATGAAATTGTAGGTTTGGCAATGTGTATTTTATACTGTTATTCATGCAACAGAGCATATTTAGCTTGAAATTAATGTTTAAAAATAATATGCTATAAGAATCAATAGGAGAGTAGGTAAAACAATATCAAATAAGACGGATTACAATTTATTAGTGTTTGTTGATTCTACAAAAACAATATTTACTTCTAATTGGGCCAGAACAGTACAACTGGATATAAGGTTTTGAATAAAAATATTTACCATTGGCCTGTTATCTGGATTTAACGAGATTTAGTGGTAACGGAAACAAATGGTAGAGTCATCAGTCTAAAGTATTTGAGCCTTGCCAAAAGTGATTTATCAAGAAGAATCTGGTAATGGGGAAGAACATGTGAAGATTGGGAAAAAGGATCCAATTTTATTTCTTATTTATAAAATCGAAAAGCAGTTTTAGAGCAACGCCTATTAATATAACTGAAAGTAAGTTTTGTAGTATGCTTTCTCTTAGATAGCCCGAAAGCCTTGCTCCAGTTTGGCCACCTATAAAGGCCCCTGCTGCAAGAGAAATACCATGAATGTAGTCTGGATGTCCTAATATGACATGTGTAATTACCCCTACAAAAGAAGTTATCAATAGCGTTAGCTGTGATGTTGGAGCAGATATGAACATTGTCATTCTAAGTAGAATAATCATCATTGGAACAAAGATTATTCCGCCACCGATACCAAAAAAACTAGAGACGATTCCTGCGGTAAAGGACCCAATGTAGAACAACATTGATTTTGGCTTTGCATCGGGTTTTTCTTTTAATATGGTATTTCTATATACAATATATAACCCAGTGAAAATCATTATTATAGCAAAATATAATTTAAAATATTCTAATGAAATTCCACTTGAGAGAAATGCTCCAATAATTGCACCTGGTGTAGATAATGCTGCCATTTTCAGTCCTAGTCCATAATCAATCCGTTTTTGTTTTGAATACTCTACTGTTGAGGAGATACTAGTAGAAGTTATTGCAATTAGACTCGTACTAGCTATATGAGTTGGTGTAAAACCCATAAAAGCTAGAGCAGGTGTCATCAGAATACCACCACCGACACCAATCAAAGAGCCAACCGTGCCGGCTCCAAGACCTATGATGACTAAAATTATGTCGATATATAACAACGATTTAGCAATCCTTGCATATTTTTATTTTACTTCTAATTCCGATCCATTATTACTCTTGATTCTGATATGATTTTGAGTACTCCTTTTTTTACTTCCTTTTAAACAAATTTTTGAAAAACT
>Ga0157302_10000116_pt1 | contig 12422 bp, 13 predicted proteins | sample NitcycUS103311B2_FD_108381 | JGI IMG/M metagenome (GOLD analysis project Ga0157302, IMG submission 108381) | Soil microbial communities from Arlington Agricultural Research Station in Wisconsin, USA - Nitrogen cycling UWRJ-S103-311B-2 | ecosystem: Environmental > Terrestrial > Soil >... | reverse complement strand
GCGCGGCCCCGACCGCGTCGTCGTCTCGCCCGGCCCATGCACGCCGAACGAGGCCGGGATCTCGCTCGAGGCCGTCCGGCGCTTCCCCGCCGCCGGCGTCCCGACGCTCGGCGTCTGCCTCGGCCACCAGGCGCTCGCGCAGGCGTTCGGCGGGCGCGTGGTGCGCCACGAGCCCGTCCACGGCAAGACGTCGCCGATCACGCACGACGGGCGCACGATCTTCGCCGGCCTCCCCGACCCGCTGACCGTCGGGCGCTACCACTCGCTCGTCGTCGAGGAGTCGTCGGTCCCCGCCGCGCTCGAGGTCTCGGCCCGCGGCGGCGGCGTCGTCATGGGCCTGCGCCACCGCGAGCTGCCCGCCGAGGGCGTCCAGTTCCATCCCGAGTCGGTCCTCACCGACGAGGGACGCGCGCTGCTTCGGAACTTCCTTGCCTAACGCGGTCCTCACCCGGGCCCTGGACGCCGTCGCGTCGGGCCGCGACCTCGCCCGCGAGGAGGCCTCGGAGGTCCTGGCCGAGATCATGGCCGGCCAGGCCTCGGAGAGCCAGATCGCGGGCCTGCTCGTCGCCCTGCGCACGAAGGGGGAGACCGAGGAGGAGCTCGCGGGGCTGGCGGCGACGATGCGCGCGCTGGCCACGCCCGTGCCGTGCGCGCGCGACGACCTCGTCGACACGGCCGGCACGGGAGGTGGGCGCCCGACGTTCAACGTCTCGACGACGGCCGCGCTGATCGCGGCGGGCGCGGGTTGCGCGCTGGCGAAGCACGGCAACCGCTCGGCCACGGGGCCGAGCGGCTCGGCCGACGTCCTCGAGGCCCTCGGCGCGCGCATCGACCTCGAGCCGGCGGCGGTCGCGCGCTGCATCGACGCCGCCGGCTTCGGCTTCCTGTTCGCCCCGGCCCACCACACCGCGATGCGCTGGGTCATGCCCGTGCGCCGCGAGCTCGCGGTCCGCACGGTCTTCAACTTCCTCGGGCCGCTCACGAACCCGGCGGGCGCCCGACGGCAGCTGATCGGCGTCTCGGACCCCGCCTACGTCGAGCGCATCGCGCGAGCGCTGGCGCGCCTGGGCGTCGACCGCGCGTTGGTAGTGTCCAGCGCTGACGGCCTGGACGAGATGAGCACCTCGGCGCCCACGCACGTCGTCGAGGTCGACGGCGACGAGATCCGACGCTACGACCTCACCCCCGACGAGGTCGGCCTGCCGCGCGCCGCGCCAGAGGCCGTCGTCGGTGGACCGCCGACGGTCAACGCGGCGACCACGCGCGCGATCCTCGAGGGCGAGCCCGGCCCGCGGCGCGACCTCGCGGTGCTCAACGCGGGGGGCGCCATCTACGCGGGCGGGGGCGTCGACTCGATCGCCGAGGGCGTCGAGGCCGCGCGGGCCGCGATCGACTCCGGCGCCGCCCAGCGCACGCTCGAGCGCTACCTGGAGCTCAGCCGGGAGCTCGCGCCCGCATCGTGAGCGTGCTCGACCGGATCGTCGACCAGACGCGCGAGGACGTCCAGCGCCGCCGCCGCGACGTGCCGCTGGCCGAGCTCGAGGGGCGCCTGGCCGCGCGCGGCGAGGACCGTCCGTTCTCCGAGGCGCTCATGCGTCCCGGGATCTCGCTCATCGCCGAGCACAAGCGCCGCTCCCCGAGCGCGGGCGAGATCCGGGAGGGCGCGAGCGTGACCGAGATCGTCGAGGCCTACGAGCGCGGCGGCTCCGCGGCGCTCTCGATCCTCACCGAGGGCCCGCACTTCGGCGGCGCGCTCGATGACCTGCGCGAGGCGCGCGCGGCGAGCGCGCTGCCGATCCTGCGCAAGGACTTCATCGTCGACCGCTACCAGGTCTTCGAGTCCGCGGTCGCGGGGGCCGACGCGCTCCTGCTCATCGTCGCCGCCCTCGACGACGACGACGACCTCGCCGGGCTCTACCGCGAGGCCGTCGGCCTCGACCTCGACGTGCTCGTCGAGGTCCACGACGACGAGGAGCTCGAGCGCGCGCTCGAGCTGCTGGACGCCGACGTGATCGGGATCAACAACCGCGATCTCGTCGACTTCAGCGTCGACCTCGAGCGCACGTACGAGCTGCTCTCCGACGTCCCGGCCGGCAAGACCGTCGTCAGCGAGTCGGGCATCCACGAGCGCGAGCAGCTCGACGACCTCGAGCGCGTCGGCGTCGACGCGGTCCTCGTGGGGGAGAGCCTCATGCGCGCGCCCGACCCCGAGGCGGCGTGCCGCGAGCTGACCGAGCTGGAGCCCGACGCGCTGTAGTCGAGGCGGCGGCGAGCGCGAGCACCCCTCGAGTTCCAGCTTTTGCACCGATACGGTGCAGGAGCTGGAGCTCGACGCGATTCGCGCGCTGCGAAGCGCGCTCGACCGACCGGGTTTAGCAAGGCTTCAGACGGAGCTCGCACACTCGGAGCCGGATGCGTCCGCGCTCGCCGGTGCCCCTCGCTCTCCTCGCCGCCGCCCTCGGCGCCGCGGCGGCGGTCGGCGTCGTGAGCGCCTTCGACCTCGGCGGCGGCCGCTCGACGACGATCGTCGAGCAGGCGCCGCTCGGCGGGGCGAAGTCCGCGCGCGACGACCGCGGCCTCACCGCGCGCGACATCTACAAGCGCGACGCGCCCGGGGTCGTCTTCGTCCGCGCCGAGGTCGTGCAGCGGACGCCGTCGCCGTTCGACTTCGGCCCGCCCTCCGAGCAGCGCGGCGAGGCGACCGGCTCCGGCTTCGTCATCGACCGCGACGGGACGGTGCTCACGAACGCGCACGTGGTCGCCGGCGCGACGAAGATCAGCGTGCAGCTCTCCGACAAGCGCCTGCACGCCGCGAAGGTCGTCGGGCGCGACGAGTCGACCGACCTCGCGGTGCTCAAGATCGACGCGAGCGGCCTGCGCCTGACCCCGCTGCAGCTCGGCTCGTCGCGGGACGTCGTCGTCGGCGACCCGACGGTCGCCATCGGCAACCCGTTCGGCCTCGAGCGCACGCTGACCACGGGCGTCGTCTCCGCCGTGCACCGCACGATCCAGGCCCCGAACGGCTTCTCCATCGACGACGTAATCCAGACCGACGCCGCGATCAACCCCGGCAACTCGGGCGGCCCCCTCATCGACTCGCTCGGCCGCGTGATCGGGATCAACTCCCAGATCGCCACGGGCGGCGGCGGCAACGGCAGCGTCGGCATCGGCTTCGCGGTCCCGATCGACACGGCCAAGAAGATCGTCCCCCAGCTCGAGGCCTCCGGAAGCGTGAACCGCGGCTACCTCGGCGTCGGTGGCGTGACGATCGACCGGTCGCTGGCCGCGCTCAACCTGCCCGTCGACCGCGGGGTTCTCGTCGACACCGTCACGCCGGGGAGCCCCGCCGCGAAGGCGGGGATCAGGGGCGGCGCGATCACCGTCGACAGCAACGGCCACGAGTTCCACCTCGGCGGCGACATCATCACCGCGGTCGACCGCAAGCCCGTGCGCAGCGACGACGACCTCACGAACGCGATCGCCGCCAAGCGGGCGGGCGACAAGGTCAAGCTCGAGGTTCGCCGCATGCACGCCGTCAAGACGGTGACGGTGACGCTCGCCCAGCGACCGAGCGCGGGCCCCGGCGGCGGCTGAGCGCCCGCGGGGCTCGCGCGCGGCCTACCCTTGTGCGGTGACCCGCTTCAAGATCTGCGGCACCACGTCGCTCGGGGACGCCGAGCTCGCCGCCGACGCCGGCGCGTGGGCGATCGGCGTGATCCTGTGGTCGGGGTCGCCGCGACGCTGCGACCCCGGCGAGGCGCTGCGGATCTCGCGCGCGCTGCGCCGCCGCGTCGAGGTCGCCGGGGTCTTCGTCAACGCGCCGCTCGACGAGGTCACCGGGCTCGCCGATGCGCTCGGGCTCGGAATCGTCCAGCTCCACGGCGACGAGGGCCCGGCGTTCTGCGCCGAGGTCGCCCGGCGGACCGGGGCGAAGGTCATGAAGGCCGCGGCCGTGCGCAGCGGCGCCGACGTCGCGGCGCTCGAGGCCTTCCACACCGATCTGCACCTCCTCGACGCCCACCGGCCCGGGCTGCGCGGCGGCACGGGGGAGACGTTCGACTGGGAGCTCCTGCGCCGGCGCCGCACGACCGTGCCGCTGGTCCTCTCGGGCGGGCTGACGCCGGAGAACGTCGGCGACGCGATCGCGGCGACCCATCCGTTCGCCGTCGACACCGCGAGCGGCACCGAGGCGGCGCCGGGGGTCAAGGACCCGGGCAAGGTGCGCGCGTTCGCCGAGGCCGTCGCCGCCGCCGGCGACCGCGCGGGCGTCGGTCGATGAGCGCGTCGGTCGAGCACCGGTTCGGGCCCTACGGCGGCCAGTACGTCCCCGAGACGCTGATGCCCGCGCTCGCCGAGCTCGAGGCCGCGTGGCTACAGGCTCGCGCGGACGCGGCGTTCCGTGCCGAGCTCGACGAGCTCCTGCGCGACTACGTCGGGCGGCCGTCGCCGCTCTACCGCGCGCGGCGGCTCGGCGCGGCCGCGGGCCGGACGATCCTGCTCAAGCGCGAGGACCTCAACCACACGGGCGCCCACAAGATCAACAACGCGCTCGGCCAGTCGCTCCTCGCCAAGCGCATGGGCAAGCGGCGGATCATCGCCGAGACCGGCGCGGGCCAGCACGGCGTCGCGACGGCCACCGCCTGCGCGCTGCTCGACCTCGAGTGCGTCGTCTACATGGGCACCGAGGACATCCGCCGCCAGCGCCCCAACGTCCAGCGCATGGAGCTCCTCGGCGCCGCCGTGCGGCCCGTCGACGCCGGCGCGCGCACGCTCAAGGAAGCGGTCTCCGAGGCGATCCGCGACTGGGTGGCGAGCGTCGCGAGCACCCACTACGTGATCGGCTCGTCGGTCGGCCCGGCGCCCTATCCGGCGATCGTGCGCGACCTGCAGCGGGTCATCGGCGACGAGGCGCGCGCGCAGGTGCTCGCCGCCGAGGGCCGCCTGCCCGACCGCGTCATCGCGTGCGTCGGCGGCGGCTCGAACGCGATCGGCACGTTCGTGCCCTTCCTCGATGACGCCGACGTCGAGCTCGTCGGCGTCGAGGCCGGGGGCGCCGGGCTGCGCAGCGGTCGCCACGGCGCACCGCTCACGGTCGCGGGGCCGGCGGGCGTGCTCCACGGCTCGCTGTCGGCCGTGCTCCAGGACGAGATGGGCCAGATCCTCGAGGCGCACTCGATCTCGGCGGGCCTCGACTACCCCGGTTCGGGCCCGGAGCACGCGTGGCTGCGCGATCTCGGGCGGGCGCGCTACGTCGCCGTCTCCGACGACGAGGCGCTCGCGACCTTCCGCCGGGTCACCCGGCTGGAGGGCATCATTCCCGCGCTCGAGAGCGCGCACGCCCTGCACCTCGCGCTCCAGCCGTCGGCCTCGACGCTCGATCTCGTCTGCCTCTCGGGCCGCGGCGACAAGGACCTCGCCGAGGTCCTCGAGCAGGGGTGACGAGCGGTCGCGAGCAGATCGCCGCCGCCTTCCGCGACGGAGGGCGGCGAGCGGCGTTCATGCCCTACCTGATGGGCGGCTTCCCGGACCTCGACGGCTCGCGGCGCATCGGCGAGGCCTACGCGGACGGCGGCGCCGACCTCGTCGAGCTCGGCGTGCCGTTCTCCGACCCGCTCGCCGACGGCCCGGTCATCCAGGCCGCGGGCACGGCCGCGCTGCGCGCGGGCGCGACGACGGCGGGCGTCCTCGAGGTCGGGCGCGCGCTCGCCGCGCGCGTTCCCGTCGTGGCGATGGTCTACGTGAACGTCCTCCTCGCCCGCGGCGCCGAGCGCTTCGCCGACGACCTCGCCGCGCACGCCATCAGCGGGCTGATCGTGCCCGACCTCCCGCTGGAGGAGTCCGACGCCGTGCGCGCGGCCTGCGACGCCGCTGGCGTCGCGCTCGTCCCGCTCGTCGCTCCGGCCACCCCCGACGAGCGGCTGGCGCGCATCGGCGCGAAGGCCCGGGGGTTCGTCTACACGGTCTCGTTGCTGGGGACGACCGGGGAGCGCGTCGCGCTCGCGGAGGCGTTCGCCGCCGTCGTCGCGCGGGCCAAGGCGCACGCGCCGGTCCCGGTCGCGCTCGGCTTCGGCATCGGCACGCCCGACCAGGCTCGTCAGGCGGCCGACGCCGGCGCCGACGGCGTGATCGTCGGCTCACGGCTGGTGCGCGCGGTCGCGGAGGCCGCGTCTACCGACGCGGCGGTGGCCACGGTGCACGAGCTCGTCGCCGGCTTCGCCGGGGCGTTGAGATAAGGTCGCGCGCCATGGGCCTCGTGCTCGCCACCGTCTTCGGGCTCATGGTATGGATCGTCCTCTGGGCCCTCGGCGTCAAGGCGATCGACAGCTTCATGATCACCGTCGTGATCGTCGTGGTAGGGGCGACCGTGCGGATGCTGCTCCCGCATCTTCCGGGCAATCGCGGCTAGCCGCGCCCCCTTCGCGGTCGACCGCGCACGGTTCGGCGTTGCGGTGTCCCGGCGAATCCATACAATCCGCGCCCTCTTCCCGTATCGCGTTCCTTGAGGAGGGAATCTTGCGAGTTCGCTCACTGGCAGTCCCCAGCTGCCTCGTGGCCGCTCTTGCCTTCGGCATCGCCGCCTGCGGCGGCAGCGACAAGAGCAGCACGGGCGGCGGAGGCGGTACCACCGGCTCCAGCAAACTGACCATTTACTCGAGCCTTCCGCTGCAGGGCGACTCCCGCCCGCAGTCGCAGTCGGTCATCAACGGCGAGAAGCTCGCGCTCCAGCAGGCCGGCGGCAAGGTCGGCAAGTACACGATCACGTACAAGTCGCTCGACGACTCCACCGCGGCGGCCGGCAAGTGGGAGCCCGGGCAGACGTCGTCCGACGCGCGCAAGGCCGCACAGGACAAGTCGACGATCATCTACCTGGGTGAGTTCAACTCGGGCGCGACGTCGATCTCGCTGCCGATCCTCAACCAGGCCGGCATCATGCAGATCTCGCCGTCCAACACCGACATCGGCCTGACCCGTCCGGGCGCCGAGCCCGGCACGCCGGACAAGTACTACCCGACGGGCAAGCGCACCTTCGGCCGCGTCGTCCCCGCCGACCACATCCAGGGCGCCGCGCAGGTCACCTACCAGAAGGACGAGGGCTGCACGAAGACGTACATCCTCAACGACAAGGAGGTGTACGGGAAGGGCCTCGCCGACCAGGTCGCCAAGGTCGCCAAGACCCAGGGCCTGACGATCGCCGGCAACGACGGAATTGACACGAAGGCCGCGAACTTCCGTACGCTCGCGCAGAAGGTCAAGTCCTCAGGCGCGAACTGCATGTTCTTCGGCGGCATCACCCAGAACAAGGGCGTCCAGGTCTTCAGCGACGTCCACGCTGCGAACCCGAGCATGAAGCTCTTCGGCCCCGACGGCGTCGCGGAGACTCCGTTCACCACGAAGCTCAGCCCGTCCGTCCAGAAGATGGTCTACGTCACGAACCCGACCCTGGACCCGAAGCTCTACCCGCCGGCGGCCCAGGAGTTCTTCAAGACCTACAAGCAGAAGTACGGAAAGGCGCCCGAGCCGTACGCGATTTACGGCTACGAGGCGATGAAGGTTGCCCTGCTGGCGATCCAGAACGCCGGCGACAAGGGCAACGACCGCCAGGCCGTCATCGACGCGTTCTTCAAGATCAAGGACCGCGACTCGGTGCTCGGCAAGTACTCGATCGACAAGAACGGCGACACGACGCTGACCGACTACGGCGCGGACCGCGTCCAGAAGGGCCAGCTCGTGTTCGACAAGGTGATCAAGGCCCAGACCTGATCCAAGCGCCAAGCGCCGGGGCAGGCCCGAGGAGCCGCCCCGGCGCCACGTCGCTCGGTCTGACTGAGGAGAGCAGACCACTTCATGGAAGCCGCTTCGATCCCCGAAACGCCATCGGGCGCCCGGCAGCCGTCGCGCAGCCCGCTGACCGTCGTCAGCGACAACATCCTCTGGATCCTGCTGGCGGTCGCGCTCGTGGTGTACTTCGTCCAGGATCCCAAGCAGACCCTCGACGACGTCAAGACGGGCCTCTCCAACGGCACCATCTGGGCGCTGATCGCGCTCGGGTACACGCTGGTCTACGGGATCATCGAGCTCATCAACTTCGCCCACGGCGAGGTCTTCATGATCGGCTCGTTCGTCGCGGTGTCGCTGTGGCAGTCGCTCGGCGTCACCGCCGACAACGCGATCGTGGGGATCGTGCTCGCGATCCTGCTCGCCCTCGTGGCGTCGATGCTCGCCTCGGGGGTGCTCAACGTGATGATCGAGCGCGTCGCCTACAAACCGCTGCGGAACGCCCCGAAGCTCGCGCCGCTCATCACCGCGATCGGCATGAGCTTCATCCTCCAGAACGTCGGCCTGCTCTGGCGCCCGACGCCCGACTCCTCGCCCGACCTGATCGGCTCGCAGAAGGACTACTTCACCGTCTTCGGCGTGGCGATCGAGCACTCCGACGTCTTCGCCTTCGTCGTAACCGTGCCGCTGCTGATCGCGCTCGTCTGGTTCGTCGGGCAGACGCGCTACGGCAAGGCGATGCGCGCAACCGCGCAGGACCCCGACGCCGCGCGGCTAATGGGCATCAACGTCGACCGCACGATCTCCCTGACCTTCCTGCTCGGCGGCCTGCTGGCCGGCGCAGCCGGCGTGATCTACGCGCTCTACAACGGCACGATCCAGTTCAACCAGGGCTTCACCGCCGGGCTGATCGCGTTCACGGCCGCGGTCATGGGCGGGATCGGCAACCTCAAGGGCGCGGTCGTCGGCGGCCTCATCATCGGCGTCATCCAGTCGATCTCCGACACGCACTTCGGGCAGGTGTGGACCCCCGCGGTCGTCTTCGCGATCCTGATCCTGATCATGGTCTTCAAGCCGCAGGGGCTCTTCGGCGAGGAGACGCGCGAGGGATGAGCACCGCGGCCGCCACCTGGCGCTCGAGCACGGCGAGCCTGCGCCGCGTGCCCGACTGGGCGTGGGCTGTGTTCTTCGTCGCCCTGGCGATCCTGTACCCGTACATCCTCGACCAGCTCATGACGGCGCCGGACGACCTGCTCGACGCGTCGATCCAGACCCTGGGGTACATAATCATGGCCCTCGGTCTGAACATCGTCGTGGGCTTCGCCGGGCTGCTCGACCTCGGCTACGTCGCGTTCTACGCGATCGGCGCATTCGTCATCGGCTGGCTGGGCTCCCAGCAGTTCCCCAACGTCAACGGCGGCAAGGGGATCCACATCCTCACGCCGGTGGAGTCGGCCTTCGGCCGCGCGTTCCCCGGCATCCACATCAACTACTTCATCGTCATCTTCATCGCGGCGATCTTCACCGCGTTCTGGGGCGCGATCCTCGGCGCGCCGACGTTGCGCCTGCGCGGCGACTACCTGGCGATCGTGACGCTGGCGTTCGGCGAGATCGTCCCGCGCGTCTTCGAGAACGCGACGAGCGGGATCTTCGGGATCGGCTCGACCGACTTCTCCAACGGGCGCCAGGGGATCACGCCGATCGACAAGATCAACTTCCCGTGGACCGACAAGGCGTTCAACTATCCGCTGGAGCTCAAACCCGTCTACTACGTCGGGCTGGGGATGGTGCTCTTCGTCATCTTCTTCAACCGGCGCCTACGCGACTCACGCCTGGGGCGCGCGTGGATCGCCGTGCGCGAGGACGAGGTGGCGGCCGCGGCAATGGGCGTCAACCTCGTGCGCACGAAGCTCTGGGCCTATGCGATCGGCGCCGCGCTCGGAGGGTTCTCGGGCGTCTTCCTGGCCACCTACAACAACACGGTCAACGTCGATCAGTTCGAGTTCGGCTTCTCGGTCTTCATCCTCGCGATGGTGATCATCGGCGGGATGGGCAACATCTGGGGCGTCATCCTGGGCGCGATCGCGCTGTCGATCTTCAACCGCTACGGGCTCAAGCAGCTCAACGGCGTGCCCGACACGGTCGGCCTGGACTTCGACGTAACGTCGATCAACTTCGGGATCTTCGGGTTCTTCCTGCTGGCGATGATGGTGCTGCGCCCCGAGGGCTTCTTGCCCTCGAGCCGGCGAAGGCTCGAGCTCCACGAGGTCGAGTTCGACGAGTCGCCGGACCATCTCGGCACCGAGACCGGCGACGCCCAGCTCTACGAGGTCCGCCACGAATGAGCGAGCAGCCCCCGCCCGCCGCCGTCCCCGAAGCCGAGCAGCCGCACCGCGCCGACGGCACCGGCGTCCTCGACGCGCGCGGCGTCTCGAAGGTCTTCGGCGGCCTCGTGGCGGTCAGCGACGTCGACTTCATCGTGCCCGAGAAGGGCATCGTCTCGCTCATCGGGCCCAACGGCGCGGGCAAGACGACGTTCTTCAACTGCCTGACCGGCCTCTACAAGCCGACGACCGGCCGCGTGATGTTCCTCGGTAGCGACTTGACCGGCAAGCGGCCCGACATCATCACGACGGCGGGCATCGCGCGCACGTTCCAGAACATCAAGCTCTTCCGCACGATGACCGCGATCGAGAACGTCCAGGTCGGCATGCACTCGCGCCTGCGCTCGCGCGTGACGGGGATGCTCCTGCGCACGCCGTTCAACCGCCGCGAGGAGAAGGAGTCCTACCGCCGCGCGCGCGAGCAGCTCGACTTCGTCGGCTTGCGCCGCCACGGCGAGCTCGCGATGAACCTGCCCTACGGCGACCAGCGCCGGCTGGAGATCGCGCGCGCGCTCGCCTCGGAGCCGAAGCTGCTGCTCCTCGACGAGCCGACTGCCGGGATGAACGCCCAGGAGTCCGAGGAGCTGCGCCGGCTCATGGAGCGCCTGCGCACCGAGCGCGGCATGTCGGTGCTGCTCATCGAGCACGACATGAAGGTCGTCATGAACGTCTCCGACCACATCACGGTGCTCGACCACGGCGAGAAGATCGCCGAGGGCTCGCCGAAGGAGGTCCGCGAGAACCCGCGCGTCGTCGAGGCCTACCTCGGGAGCCAGGCGTGAGCGACATGAGCGAGCACCCGCCGCCGCCTCCGCCGCCAGGCGCGCCGGGCAACGGTCACGGCGACAAGGACCAGGCCGTCCTGCTCGTCGAGGACATGCACACGTTCTACGGCTCGATCGAGGCGCTCAAGGGGATCTCGCTCGAGGTCTTCCCGGGCGAGATCGTCACGCTCATCGGCTCCAACGGCGCCGGCAAGACGACAACGCTACGCTCGATCTCCGGCATCGTGCCCCCGCGCACGGGGCGTATCGTCTTCCAGGGCGAGGAGATCCAGGGGCTCGTCGGCCACGAGGTCGCCGAGATCGGCATCGCCCACGCGCCCGAGGGCCGGCGGATCTTCTCGCGCATGACGGTTCGCGAGAACCTCGAGATGGGGGCGTTCACGCGTCGCGACCAGCAGGCGATTCGCGCCGACCTCGATCGCGTCTACGACCTCTTCCCGCGCCTGAAGGAGCGCGAGCGCCAGAAGGGCGGCACGATGTCCGGCGGCGAGCAGCAGATGCTCGCGATCGGCCGCGCGCTCATGGCGCAGCCGCGCGTGCTGCTCCTCGACGAGCCGTCGCTCGGCCTGGCCCCGGTGATCGTCGACCGCATCTACGAGGTCATCCGCGAGCTGAACGAGCAGGGGGTGACGATCCTGCTCGTCGAGCAGAACGCCAACTACGCGCTCGACGTCTCCGCCCGCGGCTACGTGCTCGAGACTGGCAATGTCGCGCTGACCGACTCCTCCGAGAACCTGCGCACCGACGAGCGCGTGCAGGCCGCGTACCTGGGGGCGTGATGGCCGCGATCGTCCTCGCCGCCGCCATCGGGATCAAGGCCCTCTGGCTGCTCTACGCGTGGCTGCTCTCGGCGATCGTCGGCTCGGAGCTCTCCAAGCGCAAGGGCTACGGCGAGAAGTGGGGCCTCGGAACCGGCATGCTCCTCAGCGTCATCGGCGCGATCATCTGGCTGCTGATCCCGCCCAAGCCGGACTCGCCCTGGCGCCAGAAGCAGGCGCGCAAGAAGCGCGCCCAGGCGGCGGCGAGCGAGTAGCCGCGCGCGCACCGCGCTTCCGACGGCGCGTCTGTTAGCTTGCCGTCCCTCGTTTGTCCGAAGCCGTGGTTGGGGGAGATATGAGAGCTTCGCGAATCCTGACCGTGGTCCTGAGCGCCTGCCTGCTCTGGGCCGTCGCGCCGGCCATCGCCGGCGCGGACGTCAAGTCCAGCTACACGACCGCGAGGACCGGCACCGGCGTGCGCACGTTCAGCGCCGTCGCGCGCGCGTCGCGCGCCGGGCGTGAGGTTTGCGACGCGTACGAGGCCTGGCGCTACGGCGAGAGCCTCGTCGGCCTGCGGCTCTGGGAGTACCACCAGCGCGTGCGCTGGTGCTGGAACCGCCGCAAGCTGACCTACGTCAAGCGGCGCCGCTGGGCCGAGGTCGAGGCACCGATCTGGGACTTCAAGGGCCACATCGGCGTCGACCGCGAGGGCGGCACGG
>Ga0157302_10000113_pt1 | contig 12572 bp, 15 predicted proteins | sample NitcycUS103311B2_FD_108381 | JGI IMG/M metagenome (GOLD analysis project Ga0157302, IMG submission 108381) | Soil microbial communities from Arlington Agricultural Research Station in Wisconsin, USA - Nitrogen cycling UWRJ-S103-311B-2 | ecosystem: Environmental > Terrestrial > Soil >... | reverse complement strand
GGCCCGAAGGCAGTCCACACTCGCCTGAGCGGCGCCGTGATTGCCAGTCGTGCGTTAACGCACGGTAATAGCCGTTATGTCAAGTAGCAGGAAGACTGCGGAGCTTTGGTGTCCTGCGAGGACGTCTTCCCCGCCCACCCGCCTCAGATGCGGGCGAGAAACGACCGCAGTGCGGTCAGGAACGCCTCTGGCTGCTCGTAGGGGATCATGTGAGCGGCGCCCTCGATGACTAGGTGCTCGGCGGTCGGGAGCGCGTCCACGAGCTCCTGCGCGCTCTCGGGCGGGGTCGTGCGGTCGTGGGCACCGCTCAGGACGAGCACCGGGCGCGAGAACGACCGGAGAGCCTCGCGGTGGTCGACGAGCCCGTACTCCCCGCCCGTCGCGAAATGCCGGAGCACGTCGGGCCGGTAGACGACGCGGTCGTTCTCGACGAGCCACCGAACGAGCGGGCCTTCCGGGTCGGCAACGTGGAACGGCATCTGGTCGGCCAGCAGCTGCTTGCTCTCCTCCGGCGTCTGGACGCTCGATTCGCGCTCCCACGACTCGGTCACCTGCGCACGCAGATGCTCGGGCTGGAAGGCGGCAAGCCGGTCGTAGACGCCGTGCAGCGCGGCGGGCTCGGCGACCGTGCCCATCAGCACGTACGCCGCGGAAGTCCCATGCCGCGCCATGTGGCTCTGCGCGACGAAGCTGCCGAAGCTCCAGCCGATCAGGACGGGGTCTTCCAACCCCAGGCCCTGGATGACGGCCTCGACGTCGTCGGCCATCCTGGCGACGGTCCAGAGCGCGGGATCGCCGGCGTCGGAACGGCCGTTGCCGCGGTGGTCGACCGCGAGGATCCGGAACCCGTCTTCGGCGAGCGCATCGAGCGCGGGAAACCACACGGAGCCGTCGAGCCCGGGGCCGCCGTGGAGCGCGACGATCGGGCTCCCATCCCCTCTCTCGTGCACGTAGAGCTCGATCTCGCCGACGTCGACGCGCATCTCAGAAGCTTGCCTCACGCGCGCCCACGACGATGAGGAGCACGATCAGTGCGGCGACGACGAGGCGGTAGACGACGAACAGCCCGTACGTGTGGCGGCGCACATAGCCGAGGAGCCATTCGATCGCGAGCAGGCCCGTCCCCCACGCCGCGAGCACTCCGACCACGAACGGCCCTTTCCAGCCCGGGGGCAGGTCTCCGAGCAGGACATCCTTCACGCCCTTGAGCACGACAGCGCCGAGCACCGTGGGAACGAGCAGGAGGAAGGAGAGGCGCGCCGCTGCGTCGCGGTCGAGGCGGAAGAGGCGTCCCGCGGTGATGGTGATTCCCGAGCGCGAGACGCCCGGCATGAGCGCCAGTGCCTGTGCAATGCCCACCGCGAGGCCCTCCTTGAGCGACAGCTCGTGCGCGTCCCTCGTCGCCGGGCGGCGGTCGACCAGCCAGAGCAGGAGCGCGAACACGGAGAGGAGGATCGCGATCTGCCAGGGCTCGCCCAGGTGCGCCGTGATCGTGTCCTCGAGAGCGAGCCCGACGATGCCGGCAGGGATCGTCGCGACGAGGACGATCCAGACCAGGCGCTCGTCGGCCGTCTCGAGTCGCCGGGTCCGGAGCGTGCGGAAGAAGGCGAGCACCATCGCCCATAGGTCGCGTGCGAAGTACCCCACGACGGCGAGCATCGTGCCGAGGTGGAGCGCGACGTCGAAGGTCTGGTTGAAGTCGTCGTGCGTCTCGAGGAACGTCCAGTCGCCGACCCATGGGACGAGGATCAGATGGCCAGATGACGAGACCGGCAAGAGCTCGGTCGCGCCCTGAACGACCCCGAGCACGAAAGCCTGCCAGTCCGGGAATCCCGGTGCGTCCCCCACTCCGAGGGCCGCGAGCAGAGCCGCGACGCCGAGCAGCGCGGCCGCGAGCACGTACGTCCGTCGGCCGCGCACGGCCGGATCGTAGTCGTGTGGCGGCCGGTGGGACGTGGTTCACCGGTCGGAGACGAGGCCGAAACGGAAACGACGCAAATTGCGCGTTTCGCGTTCCGCGCGCGCTTGACCGGCCGCGCGTCAGACCGTAGGTTTGCCGTGCACCGAGCACGGAGCGCGACTAGGTCGAAGCCCGTCACGCAGGCACTACGCGCAAGCGGAAGGTCGACGTGGCAGGTGGACGAAAGCGCCACCGGCTCGGTGAATCTCTTTGGTCCGCATTGGGGGAATCCGACGGGTGGATTCCTCCCGTGGCATCCCGCTTCCGGCGACCCGGCGAAGCGCTTGCGGCAGCCCTGCGACCTGCCGGCCCCGGCGAACGTGCCGGCCCGTGCGAGCCCCGCGAAACGTGGCGGCGCGTGCGACTGCCGGCCCTACGAGACGTATCGCGCTCGCCGCCTTGGGCACGCTGCGTGGATCTCTCCTTGTCCGCTATGGACATGTCCCGGCTGGCCGTCTCCCGGGCCACCGACCTCCTCCCCACGCCTCGAGCGTAACGCGAAAACCGTGACGTGTGGTTCACGCCTTCGTGTCGTCCCGGCACCAATCGATCCACAGCCGAGCCCATGCGCGCAGGCCCCGCGGTCGCTCAACGGTGTCACTAGGATGCGGGCGATGCACCTGCGCTCGCCCAGCGTCGACCGGGGCGTCCAGAGCTTCATCTGGGCGGTCGTGTTCTTCCTCGTCCTCTACCTGGGCATGGTCGCCATCGAAGTCTCGAAGGCAACCGCGCTCGTGCTCTCACTCGTCGTCGCATTCCTCGTGTTCCTGCTCGTACGCACGCGCGGCGAGCCCGACCCACGCGACCAGCGCTAGGTCGGGCAGCCTCCCGGCGACGGCGGTGCCGGGTTATCCGCGGTCCGGGCTCAGGCTCCTGACGAGCTTCCGGGCCAGCTCCGGGCCGAGAGCCTCCTCGAGCCGGACCTTGGCCGGCGGTCGGCGGCGTCCCGGACGCCCCAGAGCGAGGCAGTCGCGGAGAAGTTGCAGGTTGCGCGCAGCGGTATCCGCTGGGGTTGAATCGACGGCTGATCCCATGCCTTTCCGAATCGGCCGGCGCCCGAGGTCGGGGTGATCCCTCCCGGGAGTGAACGAGCCCTCACCCATCAGCGCGCCAGCGCCCGTTCGTCGAAGGTCGCGGAGTCGAGCTCCGCGCGAAACGCCTCCGTGGTCGTCAACGCATCGTCCCCGAACGCGCGCAATGCGACGCCGATCCGCGGGTCGGAGTGAAAGGGGACGTCGACATGCGGGCGGCTCACGAGGTTGATCGACGTCGATCCGCACGCAGGGCAGCGAATCGCGACCGCCATCGTGCCGACGTGCGGCTCGAGATGTCGGAACGCCGATGGCGTCACCGGACGCGGCATGTCCTCGCGGCAGCAGAAGAAGCACCACGGCCACTGGCCGCGACCGATTCGCGCCGACGCGAGCCCCGTCAGCTCGGTCGCGAGGTCGTCCGTGCGCGACGTCATCAGGTTGACGTACGTCCCGTCGTCTCCCAGGCCGAGCGGCGACCAGTCGAGATCGTCGTGACCCACGAGCGCAACATGCTCGGCACCGCATGTGCACGCGAAGACGACGCGATAGACGGCCGGATGCGCGGAGCCGTCGAGTCTCTCGATCGCTCTGAAGGCCGAGAGCTGGACCCGGCACCAGCCGGCCGTTGGGCACGGAAGCCGAAACCGCCCGGTGAGCGCGTCGACACCGCCCATGAACTAGGTGTAGCCGCCCGGTCGGACGGTGTCGACCGAGCTCTAGTACGCGATCAAGGCGTGGACGTCGGTCCCGTCGAGCTTCGCGCGTCCGTCGAGGAACGTGAGCTCGATCACGAACAGCGCGCCCACGACCTCGCCGCCGAGCCGCTCGACGAGCTCGACCTTCGCGTGCGCTGTCCCTCCGGTCGCGAGCACGTCGTCGAGCACGATCACCCGGGAGCCGGCGGCCAGCGCATCGGCGTGAATCTCGAGCGAGTCGCTTCCGTACTCCAGGTCGTACGTCGCGCGAACCTTCTCCCACGGCAGCTTTCCCGGCTTGCGCGCCGGAACGAAGCCGCAACCGAGCTCGTATGCGAGCGCCCCGCCGAAGATGAACCCCCGGGCCTCCGCACCGAGGATGATGTCCGGCGAACGGGGCCCCGCCCACTCGGCGAGCTGCTCGATCGTCGCATGAAACGCCTCGCCGTTCCCGATCAGGGGCATCAGGTCCTTGAAGACGATGCCCTCGGTCGGGAAGTCGGGCACGTCACGCACGAGTGCCTTCAGCTCCTCGATCGTCATCGTTCGGATGCCTCCCTCAGGTCGCGGACGAGCAGGTGCTGCGCGAGCTCGGTCGCAACGCCGGCGAGCGCCTCCAGGTCGTCGAGCGCCGCGCGTCGTCGCTCGAGGTCGCGCGACCGCAGCCCCGGCGCGACGAGCTGTTCGAGCAGCGCCGACTGCCTCCCGGCCGCGGTCCGAAAGGCGCGCAGGTGGCGGGCATCGAGGCCGTGGCGCGCAAGCCGGCCGCACGCGGCGGCGATCTCGACGTCGCTCTCTCGGTAGATCCGCTCCCCGGCCTCGATTCGCGGCGTCACGAGGTCGTACTCCTCGAGTCGGCGGGCGAAGTCGGGCGTGATCCCGGCCCTCTGGCACAGCGCGGGAAGGTCGATCTCGCCGCCCGAATCGCGCAGCGCCGGTGCACGGCGCTTGGCTGGGGTCGTCCCGCGGAGGTCGAGGGAGTCACGGATCACGCGGAGCGGGAGAAACTCGTCCCGCTGCAGGCGCAGGATCGTCTCCAGGCGCTCGACGTCGTCCTCGCTGAAGAGCCGGTAGCCGCTCTGCGTTCGCCGCGGCGCGAGCAGGCCCTGGTCTTCGAGGTAGCGGATCTTCGAGATCGAGATGTCGGGGAACTCGGCGCGGAGTCGCTCACAGACGGCCCCGATCGTGTGCAGGCGCGGCTGTGTCGCGGTCGGCTCGGTGGTGGTGCTCATGGGCCGACCTCGGTTTCCCCCACGAACGCGAGTTGCAGGGAAGCGTTGCTCATGGGAGAAGGAACGTCATCCGGTACTTGCCGATCTGCACCTCGTCGTCCGTGGCCAGCACAGAGCTCTCGATCCGGTGCCGGTTGACGAACGTCCCGTTGAGGCTGCCCAGGTCACGGATCACGTAGTCCTCGTTCTCGTGGACGACCTCCGCGTGCCGGCGCGACACGGTGACGTCGTCGAGAAACACGTGGCAGTCGGGCGAGCGGCCGATCAGCGTCCGCAGGCCGGCCATCTCGAACGTCTCCCCCGCGCGGCCTCCGCCGGCTCGGACGACGAGCGCCGGCCCACGTGGCTCGCCGGAGGGCAGTCCCTCGTGCCCCAGGTCGTCGAGATCGAGGCTCAACGTCGTCTCCCCCTGCTCGTCACGGCGGAGGTAAGCGCCGCAGCGTGCGCAGTAGTTCGCCGCCTCGGGGTTCTGGAAACCGCACTCCGGGCAGTAGACATGGCTCATCGCGGCCCGCCGAGGATCGGCCCGAGCTCCCCCGGGTCGACGTGCCGCCCCCTGCGGCGGCGCTCGCGCTCGGCGCGGAGGATGTCGATGCGGCCATGCAGCACGCGGCGGTGGAGCGAGATGTCGTCCTCCTCCTGCTCGAACGAGATGATGGTCGCGCGCAGCTCGTCGTCCGACAGCCCGGCGGGATCGGGCAGCGCCTCGTCCTCGGCGCGCTCGGCGGGCGGCTCGCCCGTCCCCTCGAAGATCGGGCGCTCGAGCGTCTCGGGAGACGGCACCGCGAGCGTTCCGGCTGCAACCTGACCGCGTAGCCGCGTCACGCGCTCGGCGCGGAGTGCGTCGATGCGCTCGTGCAGCCGCCTCCGACGCTTCGAGATCGCCTCCTCCTCGTCTTCGGTGGCCCGGACCAGGCGTTCGAGGTCGTCGTCGCTCAGGCTGGCGAGGTCGGGAAGCGCGTTCACGGGGCTCACTGACACCTTTCGTCGGAGAACGACGGATTGAAGCAGGAGAGCAGCCGAGGGGTCAACCTCAGCTTGAGGCTTGCTCCAACGTTCGCTGTTCGACCCCTTCTCCCTGCACGATCACCTCGACGAACCCCGCGACCTCACCTGCGAGCTCGCCGGTGAGCTCCTCGGTCTCGCCCTCGGCGTAGACGTGCACGAGCGGCTCGTCGGGGTCGGGGAGCACCTGGACCCAACCGCGGTCGTCATAGGCCTTGACGCCGTCCATCAGGTCGAGCCGCCGGTCGGCCAGCTGCTCGTTGACGAGCCGCATGACGAGGCCCTTGCGGCTCCACGGGCAAGGAAGCTCGCGATGCACCAGCGTCGGCCGCGGCAGCTGCGCGACGAGCTCGGAGATCGGGGGTTCCTGGCCCGCGAGCAGCTCGAGCAGTCTGCACACCGTCGTCACCGCGTCGTAGCCGGGGACGACGTCCGGGAACACGAAGCCGCCGGTGGGCGCGACCGCGAGCACGACGCCGTCCTCCGTGGCCGCGCGCGTCAGGTCGCCGAGCGAATGCTGCGTCCGGACGATCTCGAGGGCTGAGCCCGCCACGAGCTCGTCGACCCGGTCCGTCGCCGTGATGGGCACGGCGATCCGCCCCTCCCGTCCCGCGAGCACGAGCAGCTTGACGACGAGCAGCATGCCGAGGTCCGCCGGAACGGCCTCCCCGCGCTCGTCGACGAGCAGCAGCCGTTCGGCCGCCCGGTCGAGCACCACACCGAGATCGGCACGAACGCCCGTCACGATCCTGCGGGCATCGACGGTGCCGAGCTCGTCGGCGACGTCCTCGACGAAGAAGCCGTGGGCCGCAATCGCCTCGACGCCGAGGGGGCCGAGGACGAGCGGAAGCGTGAACGCCGCCGGCGAGTAGCCGTAGTCGAGTGCGACGCGGAACCGCCGCCTGCGCACCGCCTCGGCGTCGAGCGAGTCCAGGATGTCCTGCGCGTAGCTCTCCCGAACGCGCGCGGGGTACGTGGTCTCCCCCACCTCGGCGAACGTCGCGCGCCGAAGCTCGTGGCGGCTGAAGTGCTTCTCGACCTCCTTCTGGAGGGTCGCCGTCATCTGGTTCCCGGGCCACTCGAAGAACCGCACGTCGATCATTTCCGGGTCGACGCTCGAGCGACCGACGTGGATCCCCGCCTGGAGCGCCTGCGTCTTCAGGACATGGCGGGTCACGGCGGCCGGCGAGATCCGCAGGTCGGCGACGTGCACCCCGGTCGAGGTGAGGCCGGAGATGATCGCGCGCTGGATCATGCGGCAGGCGTCGGCGGAGGCGCGGCTCGCGACGACGCGATCACCGCGGCGGAGCGCTGTGCCGAGGGCGGCCGCGAGCCGGACGGCCGTCTCGGGCGTGAGATCGACGTTGACGAGGCCCGTCGCTCCTTCCCGGCCGAACGGCGTGCTCGCCGCGCGGGTCTCCCAGACGACGCTCTCGTGGATCTGGGCCCCGGTCTCGATCTCCTTGAACGGGTAGACGCGGACACCCGGGAAGAGCGTCGCCTCCGGACCGATCGTCACCTGGTCGCCGATCGCGACGCCCTCGTGCACGCGGACGTGGTCGCGCAGGTCGCAGCCGCGGCCGATGATCGCCCCCTCGACCACGGAGCTCCGGCCGAGGTAGGAGCCCGCGTCGACGACGCTGCGCGTGACACGCGCGCCCTCGCGGACGATCACACCCTGTGAGAGCACCGCGTGGGCACCGATCGACGCGCCGTCCGCGATCCGGCAGTTGGCGCCGATGAAGGCCGGGCCGGCGACGCCGGCGACCTCGTTGATGTCGACCTCCTCGCTGACCCACACGTTGCCGCGCAGGCGCAGGCCGGGGATGTCGAGCTGCACTCGGCCGTCGAGCGCGTCGAAATTCGCCTGCCGGAACTGCTCGAGGTTGCCGATGTCCTGCCAATAGCCGTCGAGCACATGACCGTAGATCGGCCGGCCCATCTCGAGCAGCAGCGGGAAGAGCTCCTTCGAGAAGTCGTACGGCCGGTCGGTGGGGATGTGCCGCAGCACCTCGGGCTCGAGCACGTAGATCCCTGTGTTGATCGTGTCCGAGAAGACCTGGCCCCATGACGGCTTCTCGAGGAACCGCTCGACCCGCCCGTCCTCGTCGGTCACGACGATGCCGAACTCGAGTGGGTTGTCGACCGACTTGAGGGCGATGGTGACCGCGGCGCCCTTCTCGCGATGCGCGGCGACGAGCCCCGTCAGGTCGACGTCGCAGAGCGCGTCACCCGAGATGACGAGGAACGTGTCGTCGAGACGCTCGCGCGCGAGCCGGACAGACCCCGCGGTGCCGAGCGGCTGCTCCTCCACGGAGTAGTCGACGTCCATCTCGAGGGTCGTGCCGTCCCCGAAGTACGTCCTGATCGCCTGGGGCATGAAGGCGAGCGTGACGACGACCTCGTGCATGTCGTGCCGCCGGAGCAGGTCGAGAATGTGCTCCATGCACGGCTTTCCGACGATCGGGACCATCGGCTTCGGCTGGTTGGACGTGAGCGGGCGGAGTCGGGTGCCCTCTCCCCCCGCCATGACGACAGCCTTCACGAGCGGACCTCGCGCAGCGCCTTGGCCACGTACTGCCCGGCGGCGGCGACCGCTAGGCCGAGGCTCACCCAGAAGAGCGCGAGTGGCCACCACGTGTCGCGCTCCGTCACCAGCACCAGCACCAGCGATGCGTAGAGACCCCAGGTGGCGATCTTCCCCAGTCGTGAGACCTCGAACTCGTAGCCCCGTGGCACGACGAGCTTGTACCCGCCCACGAGCAGCAGATCACGCAGCAGGATCACGAGCGCGATCCACGGCAGACGGTCGTACACCACGAGCAGGACCACGCACACGTCGATCATCAGGCGGTCGGCGAGCGGGTCGGCGACCTTCCCGAACCCAGACTCCACGCTCCAGCGGCGGGCCAGCCAGCCGTCGAGCTGGTCGGTGATCGCCGCGAGCGCGAACACGATGCCCGCCGGCCAGCTCGGGCCGTCCTGCTCTTGGGCGAGGAGGACCACGAAGAGTGGGATCGCCGCGAAGCGGAGGAGCGTCAGGATGTTCGGCAGCTGCCGGAGCGGCGCGGAGACCGAGCTCTGGGTGTGCATCCCCTCGTAGGTTAGTGTCGTCGCCCGTGACGCGAGCCGTGACGCTGCCGGGGCTCGTCAACGCCCACAGCCACGCGTTCCAGCGCGCCCTTCGAGGCCGGGCTGCGGGCGACGACTTCTGGTCGTGGCGGGAGGGCATGCTCGCGGAAGCCGCCGCCCAGACGCCGCAGACCGTGCGCGACCTCTACGCCGAGACGTACCGCGAGATGCGCGCCGCGGGGTTCACGGCGGTGGGCGAGTTCCACTACCTCGGCCTCGACTCGGCGCTGGCTGCTGCCGAGGCGGCCGCCGAGGCGGGCATCGGCTTCGTTTGCCTCTACGTCGCCTACGCGCGCGGTGGGCTCGAACGGATGCGCCAGCCGACCGTCACGGCGTACCTCGAACAGGTCGAGACGCTCCGCGCCCGCGGGATCGGGGTCGGGGTGGCGCCCCACTCGGTGCGCGCGTGCCCCAGGGACTGGCTCGTCGAGCTGGGCCGCTACGCGGCGGCCGAGGGTCTCCCCCTCCACGTCCACGCCGACGAGCAGCCCCGCGAGATCGAGGAATGCCTCGCGGAGCACCGCCTCCGTCCGATCGAGCTGCTCGCCGACTCCGGCTGCCTCGGAGCGCACACGACGGTCGTCCACGCGACCCACGCGAACGGCGCAGAGCTCGATCTCCTGCGCGACAGCGGGTCGACGATCTGCGCGTGCCCGACGACCGAGGCGGATCTGGGCGACGGCTTCCTTCCCGCAGTCCGGGTGCGGCACCGTGGCATCCCGCTCTGCATCGGCTCGGACTCCAACGTCCGGATCGACCCGTTCGAGGAGCTCCGCGAGGTCGAGGGAATCGCGCGGCGTCAGGAGGGCCGACGCGGCATCTTCGCGACGGACGAGCTGTGGGCGATCGGCGGCGCAAACGGCGCCCGAGCGCTCGGGCTCGAGGCATGGGACGAGATCGAGGTCGACCCCCGTCACCGGTCGCTCCGCGGCGTGGCACCCGAGCACGTGCGGGCGGCGCTCGTCGCGGGCTGCGGCGCCGACGTGGTTTTGCCGCCGGGTCGGGGCGTGCCCGGCGCGTAGATACGCGCGCCGGACACGGCGGCGGGAAGCCGTGTCTTGTGCCAGGCAGGAAGACATGTCCTGCGCGGACAAGGTATTCCCCACAGCTACGCTGGCTCGAGCGATGGACGCCACCGAGCAGACCTTCGACACCGTCGTCCTCGAACGCTCCCACGAGGTGCCGGTGGTGGTCGACTTCTGGGCCGAGTGGTGCGGCCCGTGTCATGCCCTCGCTCCCGTCCTCGAGGGGGAGATCGAAGCGCGGGAGGGCGCGGTCGAGCTGGTCAAGCTCGACGTCGACGCGAACCAGGCGCTCGCCGCACAGTTCTCCGTGAGCGGGATCCCCGCGGTCAAAGCGTTCCGGGACGGCAAGGTCGTGAGCCAGTTCGTCGGAGCGCAGTCGCGCGCCGCGGTCGCGACCTTTCTCGACGAGCTGCTGGCGCCCCCGCGCGCCGGGGCGCTCGTCGAGGAGCTCCGCGCCGCCGGCGAGCTGCCCGACGTCGTCGCCGCGGTCGACGCAGGCGATCTGGACCGCGCGCTCGACCTGATCGTCGACGCCGTTCCGGGTGCCGCGGCCGAAGAGCGCGACCGGCTGCGGGAGGTGGCCGTGGCGCTCTTCGAGCAGCTCGGCCAGGACGACCCGGTCGTGTCGGACTACCGGCGCCGCCTCGCGACTGCGCTCTACTGAGCGCGCGACACGCGCGCGGTCGTCGCCCTCACGCCACGCAGGCGCTCGACCCAGTAGGCGGTGCGGTCGAGATAGGCCCGCTGCGCGTCCGTGCCCTTCCGCCCCCACGCCCCGTCGTAGGTCAGGTACCCACCGGTTGCGCGCGCGGGCTCGATCTGCGTGCCCTCGTGCCACTCGTTGTAGCTCGTGATCGTCACGACGTCGGGTGACGCCCGGACGGCGGCTTGCCACATGTGGTCGTAGACGCCGCCGTCGTTCCGCTGGCGGACACGCGCGTCGCCCGTGGCGCGGAAGGCGTCGAAACCCGGGCCGACGGACGGCGCGCAGACGAGCCCGAGCCGGCGCGCTCCTGCGCACATTCGACCGAACGAGCTGCCGTCGTAGACGAGGACGTCGTAGGTGTAGAGGCCCTGGAAGCCTCCCTTGAGCGCCCTTCCGGGCAGCGAGGTGTGCGCGAAGACGCGGAATCCGTCGAGCCCTGCGAGCGCCGCCCGCCACTCGTCGTCCGGAGAGCTCGTCGAGTCGTACACGTAGACGTCGCGGATGCCGAGACCCGTCAGCGGTCGCAGCGCAGCGACGACGGCGCCCGGCGTCCGTCCCGGCCAGGGCTCGACGTGGAGCGCCACGCTCAGCCCCGCGGCCTTCGCTGCTGTGACGACTGGCCGGAGCCGCGCATCCTCGACGGAGCCTGGTCCCCACCACGACACGATCACGGTGTCGATCCCGGTCGCGGCGATCTCGCGCATCTGCGCGCGCAGCACCGAGCCGACACCCGAGGAGTACGGCCCGCGCGCCGGGTAGTAGTTCGACCCGATTCGACGTGGTGGCGCGTTGTCGCCCTGACCCCAGTGCAGCCAGGCGCCGTCGACGGCCGGTGTGCCGTACCAGGCGTAGTAGAAGATCGCCACCTGCGGGACGGGCGGGTCGAGCGGCGTCGGCGCGCCGCTGCCGACGCCCGCCGCGACGAGGGCGCTCGCCGCCGCTGTGATGAACGCCGCCCGCCGCATGGAGCCGCGCGGATCCTAATCGGCCCGGCGGTCGCGTGAAAGGCCAGATCCTGCTAGCGGTTCGGCGCGGTCGCAGCGCTTCACATTCGGATGCTCCGTGCCTCTCGCCGGGCTTCAGCTACTGGAGCCCGAGCTGCGCATGGCCCTCGCGGCCCTTTCCCGCCGAAGGCGATGACGTCTCTTCCGCTCCCGCTCGGCCTGGTAGGCCTCTTCCCTGGTCGGCGCCTCCTCGCCTTCGCGACGGTACAGGTGCGGCCCATCGTGGCCTTTCGGCAGCAAGCAGCGACCGTCACGGTCGCGCCAGGTCCCGGGATACATGAAGTCACACGTCCCGTCGTGGTGCTCCACGCGGTCTCGGTGGGCCCGATAGCGCTGGGCGCCTTCCAGCCAGGTCGGAGCGGTGCTGGTCATGCCCGTGATTCCTCCCCGAACGCGGTCACGATCCGGCGGATCGACGTCGTCCTCGTTGCCCCGCACGCTATCGCCCCCGGCCCCTGGCGCATCCGCGACACCACTGAAGCCGTTGCCGGGATCTACCGAGCCTTCGGCCCGGGCCGGTCGAGAATCGCTGCGAGCCGAGATTCTCGACTTCGTGGCGCTCGAGGCGTCTCGAGAGCGGCCCGCGGTCGCGGGCTGCCTGGCGACGAGCGCCGCTGGTGTGCGAGCTACGACCCCTCGGGCGGTCCCGGTGGGTCGCTGTCGCCTGCGCTCGTGCTGTCGAGGCGGGTTGCGACCTCGCGTCCGACGCCGACCTTCCGGACGAGCTCGAACCGCTCGGTACGTGAGATGACTTCCTCGATCTCGGGTTCAACGTGTCC
>Ga0157302_10000111_pt1 | contig 12724 bp, 10 predicted proteins | sample NitcycUS103311B2_FD_108381 | JGI IMG/M metagenome (GOLD analysis project Ga0157302, IMG submission 108381) | Soil microbial communities from Arlington Agricultural Research Station in Wisconsin, USA - Nitrogen cycling UWRJ-S103-311B-2 | ecosystem: Environmental > Terrestrial > Soil >... | reverse complement strand
TCGACCGGCGACATCGCCGTGTCGCATGTCGGTTGTGACCACTTTTGGACAGGTAGGTTGGCTCGTGCCATCCAAGGAGGACATCGTGAATCAACCACGACTGCCTCTGTCCCAGCCAGGGGCGAAGAGGAGGCAACGTCGTCCACGGTCGTCGACACCGCCCCGCCGGCGGCGAACCAGGGGCGAAGTAACGCAGACAGCGATCGATGATCCCGGGATCGATGATTCTGGGGTCGATGATTCTGGCCCGCAGGTTGAGGTGCGACGGAGCAGCCGACGTACCCGAACTGTGACTGCGTACCGGGAACGCGACACCATCGTCGTACTGATTCCGCAACGCATGTCGAAGGCTGATGAGCAGACCTTCGTTCGCGACATGGTCGAGAGAGTTCTCGCTCGCGAGGCTCGAGCATCGGCGCCGCGTGGCGATGAGGCGCTGGTAGCCCGGGCACACGACCTTGCGGCGACCTACTTGGCGCCGGCTCTGGATCACATGCCCGAGCCGGCCGGTGTTTCCTGGGTCACCAACCAGCAGCAGCGCTGGGGATCGTGTACGCCGAGCACGGGCCTCATCAGGCTTTCGCACCGTCTGCAGCCGATGCCAGTCTGGGTAGTTGATTACGTACTGCTTCACGAGCTCGCACACCTGGTAGAGCCGAGTCATTCCGATCGCTTCTGGCGCCTGGTTGGCCGCTACCCGGCGACCGAAAAGGCCAAGGGCTACCTGGAGGGCTATCTCGCTGGGCAAGGCCGGCAAGCTGAGAGATCCGATGTCGACTGAGGGAGCAGCTCGTCGCCGGGTAGCGGTCGTCCTTGCCCGCTATGACGCCGCACGTGCCGCGCCAGCGGGAATTGAACCGAAGACTTTCGCCGCAGCTTGCTTGCTTGATTCGTACGAGGTGCTGGCCGATCTGATCGACGTTCGATCGGGCATAGCGGGTCCGGCTTCGGTTGCCGAGCTGTTGTGGCCTGGAGCGTTGCATCTTCCGGCCGATATCGCGGTGTCTGCGATCGCGCATCAATTGCGTGGTGAGGCCGATGAGCTTGTCGTGGTGCCGGCGGACGTGCCAGACCTGCCAGGACTCGTACTTGCCAAGTTGTTCAAGGTGCTCCATCGGACCGATATCGCGATTGCGCCCGAGCACGCCGGAAGCGGATGCGTCGCGATTGGCATATCAATGCCATTGGCCGACTGGATCCCAGAGGACGCCTTCGACCTTGATCAGAACCCGTTTACGCGGCTCAGCGCTATCGCGCCCCGCCGGAGCCGGTGCACGCTGACGCCCAGCTGGCACCGACTGCGGACAGCGGCGGACGTGGCTCAGCTCGACCCCAATTTGGAGGGATGGGAAGAGACCAGGGCTCTGCTCTCGGGTCGGGCACTAGCAAGCGAGTGATGGATAGTCCACCGGCCAGAGCCTCGTCTCACTGGGACGCCGGCGAAACTCTGGCCGAGCGCTTCAGAGCGCATGCCCGCGATGCCGAGCACCTCTATGGGTACGCCATCTGGGGCATGGCCGAGGATTGGGAGGCTGGCGGACCCGTCCGCGAGGTGTGTCGCGGATATGAAAATGCACCGCGCGGGGCCGCAATCCATCTTCGGCTGCTGGCGGGCGTCTTTCGTCTGGTACTGACCGGGCGAGCTCCGGAACTGGTGCAGTTCTATCCCTGCCTCGGCGGCACTGCACCGGCATCCCAAGCCTGGCCGGTCATGCGTCAGGTGATCGGCGCACACGTCGAGGAGATGCATGCTGCCCTTGCGGTTCCGCCGCAGACCAACGAGGTCGGTCGATCGGCTGCGTTGCTCGCCGGACTGTTTGATCTTGTCGCTGCCTCGGGCGTACGCCGTATCCGGCTGGTTGAGCTTGGTGCGAGCGCTGGTCTCAACCTGCTGCTCGACTACTACGCGTTTCGCGGCACATCCTGGCATTTCGGCGCGGTCGATTCGAAGCTCCAGTTCGTGGACCCTATCGAGGGTCCCGTTCAGCCTGAACGATTCATGATCACTGACCGCGCGGGTTGTGATCTTCATCCCGTGGACGCCCGCTCGGCCGAGGGCCGGTTGTTACTGACTTCGTTTGTCTGGCCCTTCGACCTGCATCGCCATGACCGCCTCAGGTCGGCATTGGCGGTGGCGGCGATGCACCCAGTGCCCATCGACGAGGCCACGGCAAGCAGCTGGTTACCCAGCTTGCTGGGGGACGATCGTGATGATGGACTACCGGTTATCTGGCACTCGGTGACCCAGATGTACTGGCCGACTGAGGAAATCACTGCCGTTCAGAGCATCCTGACGAACTACGGTGCACAGCGGCGGCTCGGGGAAGTGAGTTTGGAATACGATTTTCATGATCAACGGGCTGTCAAACCTGAACTGCGTACCCGGCTATGGAATCCGGATTCTGGCCCTTGGATTCGGGAGCGTCTGATCGGCACCGCGCACGACCACGGCATCCCAGTCACGCTCGCAGCTGATCCAAGCTGACTGTGTGTCATTGTCTCTTGCACTGCAAGTCAGCATTGCGCTGTGAAGTCATCACCGTCACCCGTGCTGCTCAACCAGCTTTCGAACCTTCAGCTGAATGCGTCACAGCCGATCATCTACGACCGTCCCATTGGAGTCCGACTGCTGTATCAGGATGGCGTTTCGGGCGCTGAGCACTATCTCATCCGCTATCCCATCGGACTGCAGGCGCAGTGGCATACCCACAGTGCGGCGCACACGATCATCGTCTTGGAGGGCCAGTTGACAGCGAATCAACAGCGAATGGGACCGCTGTCGTACTGCCATTTTCCGGCCGGCACTGTAATGCACCATGCTCCTGCAGAAGGTCAGGGCTGCCTCTTCGTGATCATCTTTGACGGCCCATATGACGTTACGCCGGCCGTTGCTCCGTGAGGTCTCGTCGCACCAGTTACTACCAGCCGAGCCGTCCACCGGCAGCTCCTACCAGCGCCAACACTGAGTCGTCCACCTCTGGCAGCCGATCATGAGCAAACCAGCGCACGTCCAGCGACTCCGCGCCGATACTGGGCCTGACCATCCGATTCGCGATCACGAGGTACTGCACATCCAGGTGATAGGTGGGCCGTACGCTGCCGCAGGGCACCTCGTGCTTGGACAGCCGTAGCGGACTCGGCTCGAGCGAAAGATCGGCTAGTCCGCTCTCTTCCTCCGCCTCCCGAAGGGCCGCTGCCCCTAGGGTCGGGTCGGTTGACTCAATGTGACCGCCCGTCTGCAGCCACCGTCCAATCCGGGAATGCAGCGTCAATAGCACCTTGCCCTCGGCGGCAGCACAGATCAATGAGCTCGCCGTCAGATGGGCGCCAACGCAGGCGCGCGACCAACCGTCACTCCGTCTTGCAAGATGATCAAGGTAGCGCAGTCGCAGTTGATCTTGCTCTGAATTGGGCGCCGACCAGGACTGGAGTGTGCGCTGACAGCTGATCTGCAGGCCTGTGGGCCGCTCAGCTGCTCTGATCGTCGTCGCCCTCGGTGCCCTCGCCCTTGAGCAACTCTTCCAGGGCCGCGTCGAAGTCTGGATTCTCCTGGCTCTCGGAGCGCGCATCGCCGGTGACAAAGCCCAAGGGATCGTCAAGATCAGCTGATGTCGGCACGAGGTCCGGATGCGACCAGACTGTGTCCCGACCCTCCACCCCGCGTGCGTCGCGAAGCGCCGCCCAGAGGTTGGCGGCATCGCGCATCCGTCGCGGCCGCAACTCAAGTCCGACGAGCGTGGCAAATGTCTCCTCTGCCGGACCGCCGGTAGCGCGAGCCCGGCGTACCGCCTCGCCCAGAGCAGGTGCTGAGGGCATCAAGTCCGCTGTTGCCTGGGTGACCACCTCGTCCACCCAGCCCTCGACCAGCGCCAGCATCGTTTCAAGCCGCTCTAAAGTGGCCAACTGCTCGGGCGTCTTCTGCGGCTCGAACAATCCGCCCTCCAGCGAAGAGCTCAGCTCCTCCAGGTTGCTGGCATCCAATTGGCTAACCGCCTGCTCCAACGCGGAGGTATCGATGGTGATGCCGCTTGCGTACTGCTCAACCAGCGTCAGCATCTGGGCCCGCAGCCAGCCAGCGGAGGCAAAGAGTCGTTGCCGTGCGCATTCTCGCAACGCGAGATAGAGCGTGACATCCGAACTGGACTGCTCAAGACCGTCGCCGAAGGCCTTGATGTTGGTCGGCAGCAGGGCCACATGTCCGGGTTGGCTCAGCGGCAAGCCGATATCGGTTGCACCAACTACCTCGGTCGCCAGCTGGCCTAGCCCTTGGCCGAGCTGGAGGCCGAACATGCTCGCCCCGGAGGTACGCAGCATGGGGCGCAGCATCTGCTCCATACCCGCCATTCCCGGCAGGCCGGAAGTCTCCTCACTGCCGCCAAGGTTCAGTGCGCCTTCCATTGCGTCGGCAATGTGCAACGCAACCGGTTCTACAAGCCGCCGCCATACCGGCATCGTTTGCTCGATCCAATCGGCGCGGCTCCAGGCCGTCACGCTCGTACTGACGCGCGGAAAGGCGGTTGCCTGATAGAGCCAGACCTCTGCGAGCTCGACCGCTTCAGTGATGGCACGCTGCTGCCCAGCGTCCGGGCTGGGGTCTGGACCGAGTGAGGCAGCGGTCTTACGCGCCGTGTCCTTGGTCACCTCCCAGTTCACCCCCGAGCCGGATTGGGTCGGCCCACTGGTGAACATCGAGCCAGCACCACCGAGCATCGCAAAGGCGCTCTGCAACTGCGCCGCGAGCGCATTCATGTCACCACCAGCCAGTGAGGCGAGGAACGCCTCGAACGGGTTGTCGGGTTCTCCGCCGCTTTTTCCCGATGGACCTTGGGCGCTCTTCCCCGATCCTCCAGAACCGCCCAGACGATACGGTTCGGACGGTTTCTCCCGAGGCTGCGTCTCGTCATCCTCAGGTTGATCGGCCGGATCTGGCGTTTGATCCTGGGCCATGCTGACTCCTGACAGTTGCCTGCTTCTAATTCACTCAACCGTACGCGGCTGGCTGCGACTTGACCCGCAAGCGCCCCGCTGATCGCTGACAGCTCAATCTGATTGCTTCGCTCGCTGCGCTCGCGAAGCAATCGAACATCGGATCGTGCGCGGCTGTCCTGGACGAACGAGCGAACAGTCAGCCTCCCCAGTAGTCGGGGGCTTCCCGAGTGCTGCTGGCTGCGAGGGAGTGAGGAAGGCAGCGGCTTCAGTGCGCGATCCGCGCGGAGCGAGCGCAGCGAGCGAAGCAATCGAAATTGGGTACTAAGGTCGAGCCATGCCATCGAAGATCCGTCAGGTCGGCGTTAGCGAGTCTCCGCTCGATGTCACCAAGGCGCTCGGCCTCGTGTCGGGACCGGAAGTCGGTGGTATCGCGTTGTTTATCGGTACTGTGCGCAACCAAGACCAGGAGGCTGAGGTCGCCTCACTGGATTACACCCAGCACACCAGCGCGCTTGGCGTCTTGACAAAGTGTGCGGAGGAGACGGCCGATCAGCACGACGTGTTAGCTATCGCCGTCGAGCACCGAGTCGGGCATCTGGAGATCGGTGACATTGCCGTGGTGGTGGCTGTCGGCGCAGTTCATCGTGGTGAAGCGTTAGCCGCGTGCGCACATTTGATCAACACCATCAAGGCCGAGGTGCCGATCTGGAAGGAGCAGCACTTCACGTCAGGGGATTCAGAGTGGGTGGGACTGCCCAGCGAGGACGACGCAATGCCGGCTGAGCCCCTTCAACAGGCTCAGGACGGCGCCTTCGACGGGCTCAGGGCACACAGTGACAAGCTCAGGGCGCAATCGGGTAGGCCGTGACCCGTCAGACCTGGACCGCATTCGTATCGGCGTTAGCGTTTATCTGCTTGGCCGTACTGCTCGTTCTGGTTCCTGTGCCATTCGTGAGCTGGAGTCCCGGCGGCACCCGCGACACTCTCGGCAATGTGGGTGAGGAGCCGATGATCAAGGTGCAGGGCATCGACACCTATCCCACGACCGGCCAGCTCGACATGACGATTGTTGCGATAACTCCGGCGGACGCCCAGCTCAGCCTTCCGCAAGCCCTACTCTCCTACTGGTTGCCGCACCGCGACGTACTGCCGCGGGATGCGGTTTACGCGCCTGGGAAGTCGGCAGAGGAAGTGGAGAGCGAGGACGCCGACATGATGGAGACGGCGCAGGACGACGCCGTAGTAGCCGCGTTACGCGCCGACGGGCGGCCGGTCACCGAAATGCCGGCCATCTATTCGGTGACGGTAGGTGGGCCGGCCCATAAGCTGCTGCTACCAGGGGACCTGGTGGTATCAGTCGATGGCGTTGCGACACCCGACGATGAAGCGGTGGCCAAGCGGATACGTGCGCACAGCATCGGTGAAAAAGTGAGGTTTGTGGTCATCCGCAACAAGGTCCAGACCGACGTCAGCGTGACCACCGTGGAGTCCACCGTCCAGTCCGACGTTCCAGTCGTCGGTATCACCTTGGCTACCGGATATCGCTACGACCCTGACATCTCCTTCGACCTCGGACAGCAGATCGGCGGTCCTAGCGCCGGCTTGGTCTTCGCTCTGGCGATCTATGACAAGATCACCAAGGGACCGTTGCTGGCTGGCCGTCACCTCGCTGGGACCGGAAAGATTACGCCCAATGGAGATGTCCAAGCCATAGGTGGTATCCAAGAGAAGATCGCCGCAGCGGAGAAGGCTGGTGCGGTGGCGTTTTTCGTCCCTGCCGCCAATTGCCGCGATCTGGAGGGCGTGCATACCGGCATGGCATTAATCAAGATCGCCACTCTGAGTGATGCCATCAAGGCAGTCCAGACACTGAACGTGTCAGGCGACAGCAGCACGCTTCCGCGCTGCGAATGAGCGAGATCGCGGATTTGGAACCGAGCGCCATGCGGGCGCATACGCTGACATGAGGACGAGCACCGCGGAACCGCTCGGACCAGTCGAGTCGTTGCCGAAACGACAGGTGTGACCCAGAGCGGTTGAGGAGAGATGAGTTTGAGCAGCCTGCGGGTTGGCCGGCGACGGAGCGCCATTCTGCCGACGTTGGTCATTGTCGCGATCTTGATCGTGGCATTTGCCATTTTCACCAGCGTGTGGACCGACCGTTTGTGGTATGGCTCCTTTGGCTATGCCTCCGTCTTCAGCAAGATGCTGCTGACCAGGATTGCCCTGTTCATATCGTTCGGCTTGATCATGGCAACCTGCGTCGTCGCAAATGCCGCCATCGCCTACCGGCTGCGGCCTCGGTTGGGAGCCCAGGCGCCGAGCAGCCCGCTGCTAGAGCGCTATCGCGAGATGCTGGAATCCAGGTTTGTCTGGGTGCTCGTCGCTGCTGGTGTTGTGGTTGGGCTTTTTGCCGGCGGTGCAGCGAGTGGCCATGTGCTGGAGTACCTCGCCTGGCGAAACAGACAACCGTTTAACATCACCGATCCGCGGTTCGGGCTCGATGTTGGTTTCTTCGTTTTTTCGTATCCGTGGTGGCGGTTTGTCTTGTCCTTCGCCTTCGCGGCACTGGTCTTCAGTACCATCGTCGCCGCCATCATCCACTACACGATGGGCGGCTTGCGATTCAGTGGACCTCGTCGCGGTGGCAGCCGAGCCACCCAGGCGCACCTCTCGATTCTGGTCGGCCTGGCGGTAATCGTGAAAGGTCTCAGCTACTGGTTCGACCAGTACGCGTTGGCCATTGAACGCTCTAACCGTTTATTTACAGGCATTTCCTACACCGCAGACAAAGCCACAGTGACCGCCAAGATGATCTTGGCAATTATTGCTGCGATCTGCGCCCTGCTGTTTTTCGCCAACGCGATTCTCCGCCGCTGGATGGTCCCGACCATCGGGCTGATCTTGTTGTTGCTCTCCGCGATTGTGCTCGGCTTGGTTTATCCGGGCGCTGTGCAGTACTTCAGCGTGCGACCGGACGAGCCGGACAAGGAACGCAGCTATATCAAAGCCAATATCGAAGCGACCAGGGCCGCGTACGGCGTGGACAAGGTTGAGATCACCGACTACTCGGCTAAAACAACCGCCACTGCCGGTCAGCTGCGATCCGACGCCGAGGCTTTGCCAGGAATCCGACTGATCGACCCGAACGTCGTTGGGCCGGCCTACGAGCAACTGCAGCAGGTGCGGGGCTATTACTCCTTTCCCAAGATCCTCGACGTGGATCGTTACACCATCGCCGGTAAGGAAACCGACGCCGTTGTGGCTGTACGCGAAATGGACCTGAGCGGCGTCGAGAACCAGTGGAACAACCTAAAGACTGTGTACACGCACGGCTACGGCCTCGTCGCGGCGTACGGCAACCGACGCCAACCTGGTGGTGAACCGGAGTGGATCGCCAAGGACATACCGCCTACTGGCGAGATCGAGGAGCACGAGCCGCGCATCTACTTCGGAGAGCTGCTCGGTCAGCGACCCGATCAGTACTCTATTGTCGGCGCAGCCGCTGGTACGCCGCCCATTGAGCTAGACACGCCCGGCGGCGGTGAGGGTGGCAATCCTAAGACCTATACCTATACCGGCAAGGGCGGGGTCAAGATCGGCAGTATGTGGAACCGGTTGCTCTATGCCGCCAAGTTCGCCGACGTCAATATCCTGCTTTCCGATCGTGTCAACCCGGCATCCAAGATCATCTACGACCGGACGCCGCGGCAATTGGTGCAGGGCGCCGCACCGTGGCTGAAGGCTGACGGAGATGCCTACCCTGCGGTCGTCGAGGGCAGGATCGTCTGGATCGTCGATGGCTACACGACATCCAACTCCTATCCAAACAGCGAGCGAGTGAACCTCAACGACGTCACCTCGGATGCCCAGACGAGCGCCGGTGGCACTGTGGTGGCCCAGCCGCAGGACGACATCAATTACATGCGGAATTCGGTCAAGGCGGTCGTCGATGCCTACGACGGCAGCGTCAAGCTCTATGCGTGGGATGAAACCGATCCCGTGCTGAAGGCCTGGTCGCAGGCCTTTCCCAATGTGGTGCAACCCAAGTCGGCGATCTCGAAAGACCTACTTGATCACCTGCGCTATCCGCAAGACTTCTTCAAGGTGCAGCGGCAGATCTTGGCGCGGTACCACATGACCAACCCCGATAACTGGTACCAGCGGTCAAGCTTGTGGGACGTCCCGAACGATCCGGTGGCGGGCGCGTCGGCCCAGACCAAGGAACCGCCGTTCTACCTGTCGGTGAAGTGGCCGGGGGACAACGGCCCGATTTTCTCGCTGACAAGCTCCTATGTGCCGTTCAAACGCTCCAATCTGGCGGCGTACATGGCGGTGAACGCCGACGCCAGCAGCCCTGAATACGGGCGGATGCGCATCCTGCAGATGTCGGACACGTCCCAGATCGATGGTCCCGGGCAGTCGTTCAACGCCATGACGACCAATGAGACGGTCGCTGATCGGCTACGTCCCTTCCTGAATCAGGGCGCAGCAAGTGCGACCTTCGGCAATCTGCTTACATTGCCGGTAGGGGGCGGTCTGCTCTATGTGACGCCGGTCTACACCCAGCGTCAGGGCAGCACCGGCTCCTATCCTGCGCTGCGATTCGTGGTGGTCCGTTTCGGCCAGTCGGTCGGAATCGGCGACACGTTGCAGCAAGCGCTGGACCAGGTCTTCCAGGGAAGTGCCGGCGGCAGCACCGAGGAAGGCAGTGCTGACGGGAATAAGCCCTCTAACAACGGCAAGCCGGACAACCCTGCCGCGACAAAAGCGCTCGGTGAAGCACAGTCCGCCTTCGAGGCCGCTGACAAGGCCCTTACTGGGGGCGATCTTGCGACGTATCAGAAGAAGATCGACGAAGCTCATAACGCCGTGCAGCGGGCGCTGCGCGCGCTAGGCGGCTGACTTGTCAGAATGTGGTTGACCTATAGCTCAACTGGATTCTGACAAGTCAGCTGGCGAAGGGACTTCGAGATCGGTAAAGCCGAGGGCCTGGATGGGGTCGGCGAGCCGCTCGGCGTCTCCGACGACGACGAGTGTCAAATCATCTGCATGCACGACTGACTGGTAGGCCTCCGTGGCGGCTTCCGGTGTCACTGAACGCAGCAGCGCGAGACTCCGGTCGACGTAATCATCGGGAAGCCCGGCGAGAACCTGAGTGGCAGCCTGATCGGCGACACCGTCGGCGGTCGCGTAGCGCAGTGGAGAGACGCCGGTGAAGAACGCGACAGCATCGTCGACCTCTTGGCTGGTGAATGGCGCGCTGTCAACCTTGATCAGGTCACGGGTGATCGCCAGCGCGTCGACGACGACTTCGGTGCGGAATGAACCCTGCACCGCGAACGAACCGCCCGTTCGCAGCGGTCCGAAGTTCATCCGTACGCCGTATGTGTAGCCCTTCTCCTCCCGGAGCACCGCGTTCAGCCGTGACAAGAAAGCACCCCCCATCGCGTACGACGCGACACTGATCGCGGCCCATCGGGGATCTAGTCGGTCAATGCCGAAGCTGCCGAACCGTACGTCGGCTTGAACGGCACCTGGCCGGTCGATCAGCACAGCACGTCGTGGCGCCGCTGCCGGCTCCTCGATCATGACCTGTTGCTGACCATCGTTGCGCCACGATCCGAGGGAGCGCTCGGCCGTGGCGATCGGGTCGTCGGCGAAGTCACCAGCCAAAATCAGCGTGGCCCCAGCCGGCCCGAAGTGATCAGAATGAAACACGCCGACTGCATCCGGAGTGACGTTGCTGACCGTCTGGGGCTCACCGCCGTTCATTCGAGAAGCTCGCTTGGCCTGCTCAAATACTGCTGCTCGGAAGGCAATGCTGGCGGCTTGCGCGGGATTGGCCTGGGCCTGCTCGATCTCGGCCAGCCGGAGCTGCACGTGACGGTTGACATCACGGTCGGCGAGCGACGGCTCGGCTACCGCCTCGGCGAAAAGCTCGAGAGCACGATCAAGATGCGATGCCGGGACGTCGAGAATGATCTGTGTCCCCGAAAGCGAAAGATCAACACCAAACCCGGCCCCTTCGGTCTCCAGTAGCTCGGCGAACTCTTCGCCGTTGTGACGAAGGGTCCCTTCATCAAGGGTTCTGGCGCAGATGGTCGCAACCCCCTCGATGTCGCGCGGTTCGGCGTTAAGTGGGAGGTCCAAGACCAGATGAGCCGAGATCACGTGCTGGCCAGGAAGATCGAAGATCATTACCGGGATGTCGTTGCTCAGCTGAGCCCGCTGTGGTGCGGGAAAGGCCCAGACAACTGCTGGGGCGATCGTGGGACGTGGCAGGAATTCCCTCATCCCGCCTCCTGCCGGTAAATCAAGGTGGCCCGCTGATCCGGCCGCAGCCATTGCTGCATAGCGCTTTGAAGATCCGCGTTGTCGATCGCAGTGATCTCGGCAATCCGGGAGTTGATCAGCTCCGGATCTCCGTGCAGCGTCGCGTATTCACCGAGCGCATCGGCGCGAGAGTCCACGCGCGCTAACTCGTGCAACCAGTGCCGCTCGAATTGGGCTTTTGCACGCCGCAGCTCCTCCTCGCTGGGTCCCTCGCTAAGCAGCTTGTCGATCACATCCACCATCTCTTGCTCGAGCTGTTCGGGGCTCACGCCGTCACGGGCTCGGGCATAGCTGAAGCCGAAAGAGTTGCCGCCAATGAGGCCCATCGTGGAAGCCCCGGTGCCCTCGGCGTGCTCACTGCTGCGAATCAACTGTTTGTGTAACCGCGAGGTCTGGCCATGCCCGAGGGCGCTGAATGCTAAGTCGAGGGCATCGAAATCCCGGCTGCCGCGCGCGGGGAGCCGCCAGGAGAAGTAGACGGCCTCGGCTGGCACCTTGTCCGAGGTCTCCGTGCGAGGCATACCAGGCAGCGGCCCCAGTGACCCGGCATCCGGTTTAGGCGGCTTGGTACCGACTGCGAGATGTCCGAAATAGATCTCGGCGCGCTCGAAGGCATCCTCAGGTTCGACATCGCCAACGATGGACAACACGGCGTTATTCGGTACGTAGTGGCGGCGGAAGAAGTCGTGCACATCGTCCAGCGTTGCCGCGTCCAGATCTTCCATCGAGCCGATCGTGGTGTGTCCGTACGGATGTTCCGGCGGGAAGGTCAGGGTGTTGAGGAGCTCCATCACATCCCCGTACGGCACGTTGTCATAGCGCTGCCGCTTCTCTTCCTTCACGACTTCACGCTGATTGTCCAAGTTCTGCTGCGTTAGGGCATCCAGCAGTGTGGCCATTCGGTCGGCCTCCAACCACAGCGCCAGGTCGAGCCCACCGGTCGGCAAGGTTTCGAAGTAGTTGGTCCGGTCGAACCAGGTAGTGGCATTGACAACGGCCCCGGCCGCTTGCAGCAACGCAATGTGCTGGCCGGAGGCGACATGTGCCGAGCCCTGGAACATCACATGCTCAAAGAGGTGGGCGAATCCGGTGCGGCCTTGCTCCTCGTCTCGGGAACCGACGTCGTACCAGATGTTGACCGCCACTGACGGCGCGATGTGGTCTGGGCTGGAGATGACTCGAAGCCCGTTATCTAGGGTGTACTCGACAATCGGGTAGCCAAGCGTGGTGAGCGCGCCCGAAGTCATGCCCCACATCACAGCACATCGGCCGCGCGGTCTCTGCCGCTGGGGGCCGCTCCCGCGCTAGGTGATCACTCCGGCGACTTTCGCCGGCTCCGCGTACGCCTGGGCCAGGCTGGTGATGGTCTGGTGAGCGTTGAGTCCACTGGGATTGGGCACCACCCACACCCGAGCGCCCATCAGCTCCACGGGTTGCTCGCCTTCCGTTGCCTTCGGGA
>Ga0157302_10000110_pt1 | contig 12741 bp, 16 predicted proteins | sample NitcycUS103311B2_FD_108381 | JGI IMG/M metagenome (GOLD analysis project Ga0157302, IMG submission 108381) | Soil microbial communities from Arlington Agricultural Research Station in Wisconsin, USA - Nitrogen cycling UWRJ-S103-311B-2 | ecosystem: Environmental > Terrestrial > Soil >... | reverse complement strand
GGTTATGAACTAGCTTGAACAACAACACTAAGAGTAATAATCCTCATACGTTGCTAAGTCTATATGAAATATATGATCATCATAGAGATGCTATTTTGTGGTTCCTTGAAGACATGGATGCAAATACTTATGAAGAGTATTTGAATAAATATATAGGCACTTCAAGTGAAAGGTCTTACTTCATCGCAGTGTGTGGCTTTTTTGAATTATCAGGTGTTCTTGTAAGTTATAAAATGATAGATCAAAAGCTTTACTTTGATATGTTCAATCCTACTCCCTTCTGGGAAAAGGCCAAGCCAATAGTACAAGGGATGAGGAGAAAAAGACCTCACATTTATGAGAACTTTGAGTTATTAAATAATAATAGGCTAAAATGGAGAAAAGGACGAAGTAAACGATAGTATCAAAAAGTAATTTTATGGTTTGAGACTATAGTCTGGATGGATTCTTGCAGTTTAAATATTAAAAATATATACCGAAACATCGATTATAAGAATAACAACGAATTGTATGTAGTTGTTACTAACCGTACATTATTGTCTCCCTTACACCAGTTTGGCCTTGTCCTTGTTGTTGCTGCTGCTGCAGCTGTTGTTGTTCACGAACTGATTGGAGTATCTCTTGCATCCTGTGTTTTATATTCGCTCCTTTCTCTCTGAGTTGTTGAGTATCTATTATTCTTAACATTTCGTTATCCGTAGTTTTACTAATTGACTCTATTAGGATCGCTGCCCCTTCTGGATCAGGGATCCCTCTAGTTGCAGGCAACAGTAAGGCTTTACAGGCGATCCCATTTGATAAACATGAGGACAAAAGACCTCCAGTGATTCCTCCTATAAAAGCAGTATTTGGATACGAATCATGAGCATCACTTTCGTCATCTGTTTTTCCTGCTGCAGTCTCATCACTTTGTCCTTCTTTTTTGTCTGTTATTCTTTTAATTTCATTGTCATTGTGAATAAGATCAGCAGCATCTGCTGCTTCACCATCGCTTGTTAATATCATTGGCGTTCTTTTTGAATCAGGTACAATGCCTTCTACAGGAATTCCCTCCAGTCCTATGACTTCCTTGACTTTGTATTTTATTGCCCACTTCATGACTGTATCTAAAACAGAATACAATCCTTCAACCATTATGGGAGCTTCGCATACTATCACGCAAACATTTCCTTCTTTGTTTGCATACAAACGAAATGGATGTCTTAGTTTTCCTCCAACATAAATTACACCGGGTACTATAAACTCTGACTCCACACATGCTATTTGATTCATGTGTAGTTTACTGATAATGTAACTGGTACTTATTGATCCTATCAAGCCTGGACCAGGAAATCCTGCAATGAGAATTGGAGAGTTTAGTTTTACCTTCCTTTCTACAGGTGCAGTTTTAGTTGTGGACAATAAGCGTTTGAGTTTAGTTTTACCATCAGTAATATTATTATCTGCAGCAGTAGGTTTGTTATTCTTTGACAATATTGCAATTTACGGTCACGATATACATAAAGGTTGCAATACATAGACTCTAATTGATGGCATTTACTTCAATTCTGCACTAGTACAGCATCGTTTCTTTATTGGTTATCACGATTGTGCATAGTCAATGATGATAATTGCCTTGTTAGACCTCCTGCTGTTATACTTTACCCATCAAGTATAACCTTTGTGCATTGGTCACGACAAGCACAATTGTAAGCAGATAAAGAATGTGTTATTAACAGCATTCAAACAACCTCGCGGTCAATCCTCATTAAAATGGCTTTAAGGATTGATTGGTGATGATGACATCAAGATTAAAGGTTTGCTAAACTAGTTGAATATTAAAGCATACTACTTATAAGGTAATAATTTCTTAAACACAGGTATTATGAAAACAATAACATGTCGCGAGGCAGGATTTGACTGTGACCATATAGTAAAAGGCGAGACGGAAGAAGAGGTGATGACAAATGGCGCAGAACATGTTAAGAAAGAACATGGGATGAAAGCAGAGGATATCACTCCAGAATTCAAAGAAAAAGTAAAGGCACTCATTCGTAATTCTTAACTAGTTTATTTGGGATATGTCAAAAATGCGATGAAAATTATATAGATGTATTTATAGGACTGAGTGTTCAGTGCTAACCAATATCTCTAGGGCTAACCCAAAATGAAATTTAAAGATATTAGGTCAAACGAATATATACTGTTTTATATTTTATCATTCATTTGTACCGCATTAAATCTAATTTAAATCGATTTATTATCATGTCCTGATGAAATGATAATTTTTAAATGGGATCTAATGGCATGTCAAGATCCCACTCTTTTCATCTTTGAGCCACATTTTGGACATGCTGCCTGTTTGTGCTGTGTTCCGCAACTCATACAATAATATTTCAATGAACTGTCCCCAAACATTGAAGATGGCGACATTGAACCAAACATTCCTATTCCTCCTCCGCCCATACCCATCCTTCTCATTATTCTCTTTCTCATATAATAGTTAAGCAGAATGAAGATGCCTATTATAGCAAGCAATGATATTGGAAATGGCAATATCACAGAAATAGCAAGGCTAATGCCAATAGATATTCCCATCCATATTATTTGATTGAAGAGAAATTGTTTGTTATTAGCGCTCATTTTTGTTACCCAATTAATATTTATACATTTACCTAATTAAGACTAGCAGTAGTTGTTTACTGATTTAGTAGTATTACCTTACTACTAGTACTGCTTTTTCATAATTAGAAAACAATTGAATAAACCATTATTATTTTTCTGAATTTCTCAATATTAGTATTACCTCAAATAAATCGGTTAGGCATTTTCCAATACCCTGTTATCCATCCATGATGAGTACAAGTACAATTCCATTCAGAATTCGCGAATACTGGGAGTGGTATGATTAATGGTTAACACCATATTACAGGAGCTTGATTTAACACAGGCTTGAAGTGACAGAATATTATATTAAGGAAAGCTAAATTCTCAGCTAGCTATGTACTAAGAATTAGCTACTCCCCTGAATGCAAAGTGTCATGATCTATCAGCATTTTAGTACCTCTATTCCGTGTTGCAAAAGCATATCCAAATGCCAAGGAAATTATTGCCGACGCCAAAATTGGACCTGTTAATGGTGGCAGTATATTTGAATTACTTATAACTGAGTACGATTCTAATACTGCGAATATCAGGGCGACTCCGCTTAGTGCATATGCCATATGTCTAAATACTTTGGTGTTAAATATTCTAGAAAATACTGAACGAAGAACAACGCTATCTAGCGTATCAATTGGGATCATGCCTATAGCGAAAAATCCAGCGAGTATGAGCGCTACTTGCATACCGAGGGTTGCAGAAGCTACAGCTGATAATGTAAGAGCGGAAATCTGAGTGGCAGTGTCAAATCCCAAACCAAAAACTAAACCTGTAATTAAAGCAGAACCAAAAGGCCCTACTAAGCCAGTCCTACGAGACATTTTGCCAGCAAGGATAGCTGAACCTGTTCTACCCCACTTTTTCAATGAATAAATGTTAATAGCACCGATCGTTGCTAAAGCAATAGCTCCTAGTACACCACCCCAAAATGTAAATTCGGCTAACTTGTTATTTGCCGCGCTTCCTATTACATATACTATCAAAAGCATTTCAGCTAACACGGATACCATATGACCAATACTGAAACCAGTTCCCACCCATCGAGCCTTTTCTTTTGCATTGTGCAGCCTTACAAGGTTATCAATTGCAGTAATATGGTCAACATCGAGTGCATGACGCATTCCAAACATTAGCATTGAAGGAATTGATATGGCAAGAAAAGTCATTATGTCTCCTACCATCTTAAGTCATTACTCCCGATACTATAAGACAAGATGAGTATTACGGATCTATTAAAAGGTAATAATAAAGATTTTTAAAGTCATAGATCCATAGTCGACGTCGGCACAACAACTTGTTTAATCAACATGAAAAAACAAGAGTTGTCTAAAATAAAAGAAAACCCCAATCTAGTATTTGTAAATTTCTAAAAGCGCTATAACTCTTATTTTAAATAAATCAAAACTAATTTTCATCCTATCGTCATATTAAAGAAACTAAAGTTTATTGACTCCCTTAAAAAAAGAATCAAAATGGATGATGAATAATCAAGTGCTTTTATCAAACGGAACTTACAAAGTGTACCTTTAAACTCTTAATGCCACGATTTTGTGATAGATCTTTTACTAAATTTTTTATTATTTTTGCTTGTCCTTTCACCATGATGGTTTCCAAACAATTATCACCATTCAGATGTATGTGTATAGTGGAACTGATTACATGAATGTATTTATGCTGCATTTGAGTAGATTTTGTATCTTGATTGAAAATATGATTGTTATAGACAATTACTATTGCACCAGCTCCTGAATGGTCATCTTCTGTTTTCCAATCATTTTCGTCTATAAATGAATGTAATGCTGTTTGAATAGCTTTAGACCTATCTGGAAAACCTACTTTTGTCATACTCTTGTTAAATTGGTATAGTAATTCTGATGGCAGCGACATGCTTATTCTCTTATGACCGGATTTTTCCCTTTTTTTTTGCTTTTTGCTATTCCTTTGCAACTATTATATTCTAGAATTAACTTTCTCATTTTTATCTTTTGACAAGATTTCATTACCGAAACAATACTATATTGGCTCTGAATAGACAATTCTTGCTCCACTGTTTGCATACTACCTAGAAAGAAACGCAAGGGTTCTGTTATTAATATTCTAATTATAAGCTCCAACTATTTATAGAAGGGATAATGATTGATGTATCTGATAATCTGAAGATTTTAGGAGAATTATTAAAGGGATATCCATACACCAAACAAGCTATACGTATGAATTAATTGAATGGAACTTGGCTTTTTTGCTCATCAATCAAGTCTAAAACTTTACGTCTAATCTGCTTCAAACATATTGTTGAATTGTTATCGTGAATGAATTTTGTATGTGCTGATTCAAGTCGATCTGAGATATTCTAGCAACACTACTGCAAAGTAAAAATGCTCGCTAAGATCTATCTTAAAGACAAGACAACGTAGTTTACCTTATACGAAATGCCTATACAAAAAATGTTTATAGTTTGTATCTTAACAACATCTGATTGAAGTTAGCCGGCTTTAGAATTCCTCTACAAAAGACCAAGGGCATCAATGATTATGATATGAACTTTTATATAAAACTCTTAATTAATTGTTGAATATCTCATATTATGAATATTGTCTTTTTATTGTGTTCTTACATATCTCTTCATTTTAAGATTTGCTTCTTTACTCCTTACTGTCATCTCAATAGGCCCGTAGGTATGCAGTAGCGTATCAAAAGTCATGACCACATTCCGCCAGCCTGATGATTTAACGCGTGCTAAAATTGTTTACATGATTCTCAATAAGAAAACGGAAGAAGCGCTGCAAAAACTGAGTGATTTTTATCATATCAGCCCTCCTGAAATAGTTGTTGGTACAATAAAGGGAAAGAGAAGAACAGTGTATGCAGTTTATGTTCAAAAAGAGAGAAGGATATATGCATTAGATTCTGATATTTTTTATCACCCCTTCATAGTATTGCATGAATTTTACCATCATTTAAGGACAAGAGGGGGTATGCATAGGGGGTCTGAAAAATACGCTAACATTTACGCTCAGGGCTTTATAGATTCATATAACAAAATATTAAGTAATAGCATGAAAGAAATATAATACAATATCGAGATTTATTTCATATCGGTAACTGCGGCCGTCCAGTCAAGTCTATGAAAGCATCCAATTTGGATGGTTATAAGTTGATGGAGATGCCGAGAATCGTAATCGCCACTAGGTTATGATAATCAAACCAATAGCTAGTAGAAACAGCAACTCAATCCAGATTTCGCTGCTCATGATAAGCTTAGTCCTGAATTCAAGATATGGAACCTAAGCCTGGGATTTGCTGCGTCTGCGTATGCGACAATCCAATGTACTATTCAACTCCGAGATACAGAGCTGGGTAATGATTTGGCCGCGATTAAAGTGCATATACTGATTCTTCATGGATCGTGTATGTTTATTAGATTTGGGCCAATTTAATCACTATGGCATCAATTGTTCACAGCTTATGCAGCTTGAGAAAGCTGGTCATGGCGCTCTTTGATAGATCTTCAATTGAATTATTATGTCAAGTCTCCAGTTAATATGACCTAAAGTGTTGTCAAAACGGTTTACTACTATAACGAAACATTATTTAAAGAGCTGTTCAGGCCTTAGTCATTAATAATCTGTCAGTGTCAAATAGAAAGGTAGGCAAGTTAATTGTTTATATTTGATCAGGAAGACATCATATTGCTAGCGATATTCACAATTAGCAGCAGCGATAATAGGGAAATCGCTAGTGACTCAGCTAATATCTCTAGTGATATATTTATAAAACATGTTGGATAATATAACGGTGTGCAAACAATAAGAGAAGGTGCGCCATTCATTCATAAAGCAGCGGCAGCCATGACGATATCTGTTATAGCTGATGCATTAGACTACTTTGCAGCTCCACTCTTTGACATGCCAGTTATAGGAGATATATTTGACGTTTTTACTACTAGCCTGCTGTACTCTATAACAAAAAGCAAAGTTTCTACAGCTATAAACACAATCGAACTGATACCAATCATCGGGGACTTTATTCCTACCTACACTATATCCACCTTACTATGGATTTCAAGGGAATACAAGAAACAAAATAAAGTGAAAAAAGTGGTTGACTACAAAAATTACAAAGTAACGCAAAGTTGAGATTCAGTCAGGCAAACACACGCATTTTACTTGTTTTTTGTAGTTGCCAACTGGCGATATTATTAATGTCATCATAATATGATAATCATAATAATAATGTTTTTTTCTATTAACGATAGAAAGCGTTCAAGACCATCTGTCCAAAATGCAAGAGATACTGCAAAGAGGTTTTCTACAATAAACAACTTACTTTATACACATATTATTATTGAGCAGGTCGAATTATGTAGGCAAGAAAGATGTGCGCCAAGAAATGTTGTTGAATTTGTCTTTCACTCATGACTCCTATTTGCCACACTAAGCGTAACCATAAATCATTTATAAAATTCCCCAATAGTCCTTATTGGCTTTTCAAGTAGTATTTATTAATGTCAAAAATATTCAGATGAACTAAGGGAATTGTAGATGGCAAATACTGGTATTATAGCTACCAAGTTCGGTGACATCAAAGTAGAATTTTATCCAGAACAAGCACCAAACACAGTTGAGAATTTTAGAAAATTAGCAAACAGAGCCTTTTATGACGGATTAATATTCCACAGGATTGTACCAAATTTTGTAATACAGGGAGGAGATCCTAATACAAGAGATATGAACAACAGAAGCAGATGGGGGACAGGCGGCCCTGGATGGAATATAAAAGCAGAGTTTAACAAAAATAAACACATTCGTGGAACGTTATCTATGGCAAGATCACAGGATCCAGATAGTGCAGGTTCACAGTTTTTTATAGTCTTGAAAGACTCAAACTTCCTAGATGGCCAATATACTGTATTCGGAAGAGTAATATCTGGAATGGAGATAGTTGATAAAATAGCATCTCTAAAGACTGATTCTGCTGACGTACCAATCGATGCTGGGGAGGCTGAGATGATAAAAATTACTGTCAGCGATTAGAGCTGCTTTTTAATTCTCAGCAGCATGAAAAATATAGGAAAGGTATTATGATAACCTATTAGAAACAACATTATCATGATTATACCATCTCTGCGACGCAAGCCAAAAAATATTAGTCAACAGCAAAGAAAGCAATAAAGTAAAGCTAGTACCATCAAATCCAAGACCAATATGGCATACCTCGTAAATTGCACTGCTTTCTAATAATAGATCTTGCTTTTTCTGCAGCTTCGATTTCAGTGTAATTACCCTTAAGGAATTGCAACAGCAAATCTTCATACAGCCTTTTAGCACGTTGTTCAGAAAATTCTTTATACTTTTTTTCCCGATTTTTTTTGAGCTTACTCTTGTCATACTTATCCAAATATGGCTCGTTTAGACCCTTTAATTCAGCATATTCTTTCTTACATTGCATACACGTTTCATTAAAAAAATCAATATGAATGACACAGACGGTCATGTTCTCTGGTTACCAGTCTTCACCTTTATTTGTTAATACGTATATTTTTATCAAGAGTGATTATTCTAATTGTACAAATTTAATGTATGCAGACCATTTGTTGTTTCATTGTCCATATATTGTTGGAGTCCAACTGATTACTTGGTCTTCGCAATTCTCAATATAGAGCTACGTAGATAGTTCTTTTTTTTATTTTTATAACCTTTTCTCGGAAACACTAGGTTTGTATCAATAGTTACCACATGAGTTGTTTCTCATTCACGCGGCAATCTCTATGCATATCTATTTTAAGTCCTTGTAAAAGATAGCAATAGTGTATTAAAATGAAAATTGGCGTAATATCAGATACGCATGACTATATGGAAAATATCGAAAAATCTGTCCAATTATTCAATGATAGAAAAGTGAGTTTTGTAATGCATGCTGGTGACTATGTTAACCCAGAAGCAGTTAGAGCTTTCAAGGGAATAAAACTAATTGGCGTTTTAGGAAATAATGATCTTGATAAATCCGGTTTATCAGATGCATTCAACGAGATAGACGGTGAACTCAAAGGCGAGCTTTGTGAACTCGACAAAGAAAACATAAGGTTCGCAATTTATCATGGAACTAAATCAGAATGGAAGAATTCGTTAATCCAATCGCAAAAATATGATGTTGTTGTTTATGGGCATACACATAAGGTACAAAATACAAAAGTTGGTAAAACGCTGGTTCTTAACCCAGGAACAGCAAGGGGTTGGTTCTTCGGATATAATGCAACTATGGCAATATTTGACACTCAAACTAAGCTAATCGAATTTATTAACATATGATAGAATATTCTGCACTTTTTTGGAAAAGCTACTAATAAAGTTTAAGTTTTGGGTCCGTTAGCCTATCTGTTTTTCCCTTGGTGGGGTCGAGCTGCAGTAAACCATCTATACCATCTTTTTCGTTAAAAGATGATCCATCGGCATTAAACAACACGTCTCTAATTTCTTGAAACACATGTGTGAACTTGTAACTCTAAATAAATAAGATGACTGTGATGTTTACGCCATTTAATCGAATTGTACAATTAACCTTCATTATTTCCTAGATTAAGGCTCTACAACTCAATTTTTCATACTGATCCTTCAATTCTTCTATTTGCTTGGGATTTGGTAGAGGTGTTCAAGACATAACCCATTTAACCACTACACAACTTCAAGATTATCATTATAAGTTGAACAAGCTTGAACAGCTTGATATAAAACTCATGGCATTGGACCTAAAGCAATTCAAACAGATTCGTGGAGAGCATTTAGAGTAGGAATTTCTCAGAATTTCAAAAATGCTGACAGATTCATAAATGCGGAATTGGTAGGCCTGGTATTAATGATATTATAGTCAAGAGATTGATGAATCACTAAGAGAACGAACTAGAGTTCACAGAGCATGGAAGGACAAAGTATAAGTTATAATTTTCCAAGCATGGCAGGCCGTGGTCCTAGAGCTCCTGTTTAAGCCCAATGTTATAGCCCTTATATCTTCTCCTGATAATCATGTTGACGAGGCATATAGATAATACAAGACGGTCATATATGGTATAAAATACCATTCAATACCATCATTTATATAGAGCGTCCTACATAATAATTGTATGTCAACTAAAAAGGAAGAAAGAAAAGAGGAGACAACAGTAACATCAAGAACTTTTTCACCAGCAGAAGGACATACAGACTATCAACAATCAGTAAATAGGGCATTAAATGAGACTAAAGATAACGTCAGAAGGGCAACAGATGAAGCAAGAAGCCAGGTTCCGCGATATACTCAAGCAGTTAATGATTATCAAGAACAAACTATCCAGGCCAGTAGAGAAATTGCAGATAACTACTTAGAATCACAAAAAGAGATTATCAATTCATTGCAGTCAGCATGGGTTCCATTTGCAGAGAATGCATATGGAGTATTTTGGAATTACTGGATTTCTCCAAGAAGAGTGACTGAGGCTTATGCAAAAGTAGTTAGCGGTCTAGCAGATAATACAATTGCTGCAACCAGGCTAACAAATAACATGATTTTTGCAAATATGGAAGCATTCAAAACAACCGTGCAGCACGCAAGAGATAACACAAAGGAATTATCCAGAATAGGCGTTAACGCAGCAAAAACATTCGAACAGACATCGAGAGATAGTTCAAGGAATTTTTAAACAGACAGAATTAAGACAAAAAATAGGACAACTAAAAGCTCCTTTCCTCTCCGTTTATTTTAATTTTTTATGTTTTTGTAGTTAATACCATTTCTGCTCTTTTGTTTAGTTAATTACTTTAGCCAGCCCAAATGACTCTACATAATGTCTATTACAATATTAAGCGCAGGACAGAGTGATTTTGCTTGAGCTTCCATTAATTCACTCTCTTAAATAACCTTCCAAGATACTCCAAAATCAGGTTGAGATGTATGATAGAAGGAACAGTTTAATTCTCAAGTACCTTACACAAGAACCGTTTAATAGTTCATTAGATAAATACAACACTATACAATGAACCTACTAAATCGTAACAAAAATGTGTGTGATCAATGCGGCGAAAAGTTTGATAGTTATGATGAGCTGATTAAACATGCCCGTCACACACATCACCATACAATTGTGAAATGTGATCGTTGCGGTAAAGAATTCATTCATGAGAAGGATAGATTGCATCATACAAGAGAGGAGCATGAAAAGGAAATTGATTATCGAACTCATAGGGACGAGTATAAAACGAAAACAAAGTCTCCTTCTCCGCAGAAAGAGGTTGATGAGCACATGCGAAACTTTGGTGATAACTTTTGATAGTCCGAAGTAGATAGCGTGCCATTACCTGCTCCTATTATATTCAAATTTTAAAATAAAAATACTTATAGCTAAAATAACCTACACGTATTGTTACTAATGATTAGAATCAGAAAAACACTATTATCTCCGAATATTCATAAATAATATTTTGCTATGTATATATATATCTGTATATAGATTCTGCGTTTTAATACGTTTATATAAAAAATTATCTAATGGGATTACGGCGCTGAGCCCAGTCAATTATTGAGCCATCATACATTCTTACTTTTTCAAAACCTGCGTTTTTTAATTGCAGATACTTATGTGCTGATCTAGAGCCAGAGTGACAATAGCATATAATCTCCTTATCTAAAGTAATTCCATTACTTTCGAGATCTTTTCGTAATTCTTCTTTACTTTTGAACATTACTCCATTATCGCCTAATCCTTCTTCCCAATTGTGTAATATTGAACCAGGAATTCTAGCCTGTATATGCTCCTGCGTCGTTCTTGCATCAATTATCACGACATTAGGATTATTCTCTTTTGACTTTATAAACTCTGCATCTGCTCTGATGGAAGGATTAGGGTTGGACTTAAATTGAGCGGGCATAATATCATGAGGAACTTCACGGGTAACTGGCAAGCCTGATATCTTCCACATATTGAATCCAATGTCTAAGAGCATAGAATTTAGATGTCCATGATACAGCAAAGTCCAGACTACTCTTGCTGCCGAAGGATCCATATACTCACCATAAACTACAACCTTTTTAGAATCATCAATTCCAAGATCGCCAAAAATCTTTTCAGCGGTTGGCGTATCTATTACTACATTGGCTCCATTTTCGGCAATTGATATTACGCGCTCAACATTTAATGGTCTTGCATTTTTAATATGTGCAAACCTGTATGGCATATTTCCCCTACCATCTATGATTATCAAGTCAGGATCATCAAGGTGAGCAAAAAGCCATTTACTGTCTATAGTTATTATCATATTCGAGAATACTACAACCTACGTTCTTATTATTTTATTTGATTACACTCTTCATAAAAATAAAATAAAATAAAATTATTTAAATTTTTTAGACTGACCCCGTTTCTTAATTGTTGACGACAGAAGCATTCCATAGGGAAATTTTCTTCTTTTGGTTTATCAACAATAGTCTCTACTTCTTTATTCCCTGTTGTATGTGTAGGCGCTCTTGTAATAAGAGCGGGTTCTTCTTTCGTCTCTGTTTTTGCTAATACTTTCGCACTTCTACAATCGGTATGAACTTTTTCTTTCGGTAATATACTCCAGATGCTGTCGCTAGGCTGATTATAATATTCCTTCTTTTCTAATAATTGGCAATATCTTATTCAAAATCGTATCTTCAGGATCTGCTTGTCTATCAAAAGACAACATTACAATAGGATATTCTTCAGTATTCAAAGCTATTGCGGCTCTTTTTATTTTTTCATATAACGTAAATGAGTATATAGGCCTTCCAAGTTTTGACTCAAAATCTCTTCTAGTCTTCATTCTTAAGACTGACTCTATAGATAACATTTCTATTTCTTGTGGTGTAAGTAGTGGTATCAGCTCATTTCTATAGCATGATACTATTTGTCTACCCATTTTATTGGGAATACCTACAAACCTAATATAGCTATCAGATTCTAATATTTTATTACAAAGACTCTGCAACTCGTCTTTAGTTTTCTTCACGTATCATAACTACTATTGCTACTACAATAAAATGATTGTTCCTACCTTTTTCTTCTTTATAGTTAATGTACTTGCGGACGGAACAATAATTCACTATGTATAT
>Ga0157302_10000107_pt1 | contig 12973 bp, 14 predicted proteins | sample NitcycUS103311B2_FD_108381 | JGI IMG/M metagenome (GOLD analysis project Ga0157302, IMG submission 108381) | Soil microbial communities from Arlington Agricultural Research Station in Wisconsin, USA - Nitrogen cycling UWRJ-S103-311B-2 | ecosystem: Environmental > Terrestrial > Soil >... | reverse complement strand
GAGCCGGGCGACCTCGCTGAGGTCGAGCGCCTCTCCGGCGTCCACGACCTCCACGAGCTCGCGCGCTACCCGGAGCCGCTCGCGCCCGCGACGGCAGCGCGCTGCGCCGGCCGCCCGGGCCTCTCCGCCCGGGCCGTGGCCGATCGCGTGGCGGCGCTCGCCGCCGACCGCGACCTCGTCCTCGTCGAGGGCGCGGGCGGGCTGCTCGTCCGCTTCGACGACGACGGCGCGACGCTCGTCAAGGTCGCGGCCCTGCTCGGCGCGCCCGTCCTGCTCGTGGCGCGCGCCGGCCTGGGGGCGCTCAACGCGGTCGCGCTCAGCTGCGAGGCGCTCGCCGCCCGCGGCGTGACCTGCGCCGGCGTCGTGCTCGGCGCGTGGCCCGCCCGGCCCGACCTGGCGGCGACCTGCAACCTGCGCGACCTGCCCGACTACGCGGGGGTTCCCGTGATCGGACGCCTGCCCGAGGGCGCCGGGACGCTCGAGCGCGACGCGTTCCTGGCGCTCGCGCGTGATTGGATGCCGGTCGACATGGAGGCACTCGCATGAACGACGTCCTCGAATTTGCCCGCGAGCACGTGCTCGAGCGAGGCGAGAGCCTGCCCGAGGCCCGCGTGCTCGAGGTGCTGCGCCTCGGGGACGAGCGCCTCGAGGAGGCGCTCGAGCTCGCCCACCGCGTGCGCATGCGCTGGTGCGGGCCCGAGGTCGAGGTCGAGGGGATCGTCTCGCTCAAGACCGGCGGTTGCCCGGAGGACTGCCACTTCTGCGCGCAGTCGGGCCGCTTCGAGACCCCCGTGCGCTCCGTGCGCCTCGACATCGCCTCGCTCGTCGAGGCGGCGTGCGAGACGGCGCGCACGGGCGCCACCGAGTTCTGCATCGTCGCCGCCGTGCGCGGACCCGACGAGCGGCTCATGGCCCAGGTCCGCGAGGGCGTCGTGGCGATCCGGGCGGCGGTCGACATCAACGTCGCGTGCTCGCTCGGCATCCTCGAGCGCGAGCAGGCCGAGGAGCTCGCGGCGCTCGGGGTCCACCGCTACAACCACAACCTCGAGACAGCGCGCTCCTACTTCCCGCAGGTCGCGACGACGCACACGTGGGACGAGCGCTGGGCCACGCTCGAGCTCGTGCGCGAGCTCGGCATGGAGGTGTGCTGCGGCTGCATCATCGGCATGGGCGAGTCGCTCGAGCAGCGCGCCGAGCTCGCCGGCCAGCTCGCCGCGCTTGCGCCCGACGAGGTCCCGCTGAACTTCCTCGACCCGCGCCCGGGCACGCCGTTCGCCCACCTCGAGCCTCCCGCCGCGGGCGACGCGCTGCGCACGATCGCCGCCTTCCGCCTCGCGCTGCCGCGCACCGTGCTGCGGCTGGCCGGCGGGCGGGAGCTCTCGCTCGGCGACCTCGGCGCCCGCCAGGGCGTGCTCGGCGGTGTCAACGCGATCATCGTCGGCAACTACCTCACGACGCTCGGGCGCGACCCGCAGGAGGACCTCGACCTGCTCGAGGAGCTCGCGATGCCGGTCAAGGCGCTGAGCCAGACGCTCTGACCGTGGCCGTCGCCGCGCCACCGTACTGCGACGCGTGCGGCAAGCCCGAGGGCGCCGGCGATCACGCCCGCTGCCGGGCGCGGCGGTCGGCCACGGACCCGCCGCGGTTCTGCACCGCGTGCGCGCGCAAGCTCTCGGTCCAGGTGCTGCCGACCGGATACCGCGCGGAGTGCGTGCGCTGCGGGCCGGTGGCGCGGGCATGACCGACGTCGCCGCCGTCCTCGCCGAGCGCCGCGAGCTCGGGCTTTTACGCGAGCTGCGCGTGCTCGACAGCGCGATCGGCCCGCGCGTGGAGCTCGACGGCGCCTCCGTCGTCCTGCTGTGCTCGAACGACTACCTGGGGCTCGCCGCGGACGCGCGCGTGACCGCCGCGGCAGCGGCGGCGGCCGAGCGCTGGGGCGCGGGCGCCGGGGCCTCGCCGCTCGTCGCGGGCCACCTGCGGCTCCACGCCGAGCTCGAGGCCGAGCTCGCGCGCTTCAAGGACGCCGAGGCCTGCGTGCTCTTCGGCTCGGGCTACCTCGCCAACACGGGCGTCATCGCCGCGCTCGCCGGCCCGGGCGACGTCGTGTGCTCGGACGCGCTCAACCACGCGTCGATCGTCGACGGCTGCCGGCTCGCCCGCGCCGAGACCGTCGTCTATCCGCACGGGGACGTCGAGGCGCTCGACGCCGCGCTGGCCCGCGCGCCGCACGGGCGCGGCGTCGTGGTCACCGACGCCGTCTTCTCGATGGACGGCGACCTCGCGCCGCTGAGCGAGATCGTCGCCGTGGCGCGCCGCCGCGGGGCGCGCGTCGTCGTCGACGAGGCGCACGCGACCGGGATCGTCGGGCCCGGCGGGCGCGGCCTCGTGGCCGCCCTCGGCCTCGAGCGCGAGGTCGACGTCGTCATCGGCACGCTCGGCAAGGCGCTGGGCTCCTACGGCGCGTTCGCGTGCGCCGGCGCCGAGCTCGTCGCGTTCCTCGTCAACCGCGCCCGCACGCTCATCTACTCCACGGCCCTGCCGCCGCCGTCGGTGGGCGCCGCGCTCGCCGCGCTCGACCTCGTCCGCGCGCAGCCGGAGCTCGTCGCGCGTGCGCGGGCGAACGCCCGCCTGCTCCGCGACACGCTGCGCGAGCGCGGCTTCGACGTCGCGCCGGGCGAGATGCCGATCGTCCCGCTCCTCGTCGGCGATCCCGCCGCCGCGATGGCGCTGAGCGCGGAGGCGCTGCGCCGCGGCGCCTTCGCGCAGGCGATCAGGCCGCCGACGGTGCCCGAGGGCTCCTCGCGGCTGCGCGTGGTCTCCATGGCCACGCACCGGCCCGACGAGCTGCGCCTCGCCGCCGCCGCGTTCGCGGCGGCCGCGGTTGACTCGGCGCGGGCACATCGGGTACGTGATAGGCCGTGGCTTTCACGGAGCCCGAGTTCGAGCTGACCGACGCGCCGCTCGACGAGGGCATCCACCTGATCGTGGTCGCGGGCGAGCTGCACGTGAGCACGGCGCCCGAGTTCGCGCGCGGCCTGGACGCCGCGCTGACCCGCGGAGCCACGAACGTCGTCCTCGACCTGGACGCGGTCGAGTTCATCGACTCCACGGGGCTCAGCGTTCTGCTCAACGGCCTGCGCCGCGTGACCCGCCGCCAGGGGCGGATGGCGCTCGTGGTCTCCAACCCGACCGTGCTGCGGCTCTTCGAGGTCACGCAACTCGACGCCACGTTCGACATCTGCCCGACGCGCGAGGACGCGATCAGCGCGGTGCAGGGGGCAGGCTAGCCGGGGCCCCGTACGGCACGAGCACCGCCGGCAGCTCGACGCCGCCGTCCTCGCGCTGGCCGTTCTCGAGGAGCGCGATGATGTGCCGCCACGTCACCGCGGTGCCGTTGAGCGTGTGGGCCACCTGGGGTCGCCCGCCGCCAGCCGGCCGGAAGCGGATGTTGAGCCTTCGTGCCTGGAAGTCGGTCGTGTTCGAGGTCGAGGTGACCTCGCGATAGCGCCCCTGGCCGGGCAGCCACGCCTCGCAGTCGTACTTCTTCGCCGCGCTCGCGCCGAGCTCGGCGACGCCGATGTTCACGACCCGGTAGGGGAGGTCGAGCTCCTGGAGGATCTCCTCCTCGAGCGCGAGCAGGCGCTCGTGCTCGGCCTCCGACGCCGACGGCTCGACGAACGAGAACATCTCGACCTTGTCGAACTGGTGCACGCGGAAGATCCCGCGCGTGTCGCGACCCGCGGCCCCGGCCTCGCGGCGAAAGCAGGACGAGAACCCGGCGTACCGGCGAGGGAGCGCGTCGACGATCTCGTCCGCGTGCAGCGACGCGAGCGCGACCTCCGAGGTCCCGGTGAGGTAGAGCCCGTCGTCGGACACGCGGTAGATCTGCTGCTCGGTGTCGGGGAGGAAGCCCGTCCCGAAGAGCGCCTCCTCGCGCACGAGCACCGGTGGCACCACCGGCTCGAAGCCGCGGGCGACGAGCTTCTCGAGCGCCCAGCGCACGAGCGCGAACTCGAGCAGCACCAGCTCGCCACGCAGGTAGGCGAAGCGCGAGCCCGCCACGCGGGCGCCGTGCTCGAGGTCGATGCGCTCGCCGGCGAGCTCGAGGTGATCGCGGCCCTCGCGCAGGCGGATCGCGCCGACCTCGCGCACCACCTCGTCCTCGGCCGCCGCCGTCGGGTCGGGCAGGTTCGGCAGCGCGGCGAGCTCCGCCCTGAGCGCCTCGTCCGCCGCGCGCGCGCGCTCGCCGAGCTCCTTGACCTCGCGCGAGAGCGCGCCCATGCGCTCGAGCAGCGCGTCGGCCCGGTCGCCCGAGCGCTTGGCGGCCGCGATCTCGCCGGAGGCGCGCTTCTGCTCGGCGCGCAGGGACTCGGCGCGCGTCGTCGCCTCGCGCCACTCGCCGTCGAGCTCGAGCACGCGGTCGAGGCGCTCGGCGTCGCCGCGGCGCGCGAGCGCGGCGCGGACGGCGTCGGGATCGTGTCGGATCAGGCGCAGGTCGAGCACGGCCGCGCGGGGCCGCTACTGGCCGCGGCCGGCGTACTTCGAGAGGAAGGCCGCGATGTCCTGGGCGTCTCGGCCGACGACGATGTTCTCGGGCATGATCGCGCCCGAGAAGCCGCCGTTGCGGATCGCGTAGAGGACGTTCTCGCGGGTCTCGTGACGGACGTTGAAGTTCGGGCCGTCCACGCGCTCGCGGTCCTTGACGTTCTGCGCGCCGCCCTGGGCGCCGACGACGTCGAGGTTGTGGCAGCCGGCGCAGCGGTCCACGAAGAGCTGCGCGCCGCGCTGGACGTCGGCCGGCTGCGATGCGATCTGCGGCGAGATCGCCTCCGAGCCGCAGGCGGCCAGGACCCCCGCGGCGGCGAGGACGGTCCCGGGGACGAGCAGACGACGGCGCATCGCGGCGACGATCATACGAGAGCGATGCCCAGGCGACGCGACACCGTCGCGCTGCTCGCCGCGCTCGGCGCCGGTGCGTTCGGCGGCTGCGGCGACGGCGCCCCGCCGGCGGGCGCTCGCGACGGCCGCCTGGCCGTCGTGCTCACCGAGTTCCGCGTGCGCCCCGAGCACATCCGGGTGCCCGCCGGGCGCCTGCCGATCGTCGCGCGCAACGACGGCGTCCTCGCCCACGACGTCGCCGTGATCGCGGCCCACCGCGCGCTCGACCCCGCCGGCGAGCGGCGCTTCGGCACGAGCCCGACCGCGCTCCCGGGCGAGACGGTCGCGCTCACCGTCCGCCTGCATCCGGGCCGCTACCGGCTGGCCTGCGTGCTCTCGAACCACGACAACCTCGGCCAGTACGCGGAGCTGCAGGTGGTGGCGCGGGGCGCTTGAGGCTGACCCGGCATCGAGGGCGCGTGCGCGAGTGCTACCGGAGGGGTCATATAGAGGCACGAGGTAGCACTCGCCGGCGTTGACCCGGCCGCCCCTCAGTGCCAAGCGCCGCCGCGAGCGATCGGAGTCCCGGCGCCGGCCAGGTTGCCGCCGTTGCCGGACGGCCGATGTCGGGGGGTCAGGACCGTCCAGGGCCGGCGCCGGGTCTCCCGCGTGGGCTTCGGCGCGAACGGTCCGGCTCCTCCGTCGGCTCCAGGCGCGCGTAGCCGCCGCCGAAGAACACGAGCGGCGCGCCGTCGCCCTCGGCTTCGGCGTGGGTCACGGCTCCGATGCCGATCGTGTGATCGCCCGCCGGGCGGAGCTCCTGCAGGTCGCACGCCAGCCACGCGAGCGCGCCGTCGAGGACGGGCACGCCGTGGGCGACCGTGTGCGTGACGGCCTCGAACTTCTCGCGCGCGACGCGCTTGGAGGCGAAGACGCGCGCGAGCTCGGCCTGATCGGCGCGCAGCACGTTGACCGCGAAGCGACGCGACGCGGTCACCGCGGGCAGGGTGCGCGACGCGTTGTCGAAGCACACGAGCAGCAGCAGCGGATCGAGCGAGACCGAGGTCACGGCGTTCGTCGTCAGCCCCGCGGGACCGTCCGGGCCGTCGCACGTGACGATCGCCACGCCGGTGGCGAACCGGCCCATGACGCGCCGGAAGCGCTCGCGCCCGACGCTCACGCCGTGCCCCAGGCGCGCGCGGCGAGGAACGCGACGACGAGGCAGCTCAGGGCCATCGTCCCCATTTCGCGACGGACGATCGCCAGCACGACCGAGCGCTGGCCGGCCGCGTCCAGACGCCCGACCGCCTGGGCGTCCTCGAGTCCGCGCTGGTCGAGGACGGCCTGCGCCGCGGACAGGCGCAGGCTCTCGGCGACGAACGAGACCACGACGGGCAGGATCGCGTAGAGCCAGAACAGCCCACTGTCTGGGTCGAAGCCGGCGAGGGCGAAGACGCCGGCGAGCGCGGCGAGGACGACCGCCGCGGCCTGCCCGCAGCGGCAGAGGACCCAGAACGCGCGGCTCGGCTCGACGCGCCACCAGAAGAGTCCGCCGACGCCCGCGGCGACCAGGTTCAGGGCCGCGACGACGACGGCCGTCGTCTGCGCTGCAGGCGTCATCTGCCACTAAGTATCGAATCGTCACAAATGGTGGTAGAACCCTGCGCGGATCAGCCCCCGTCCATGCTTCGCGACTACCTCCCAGCCCTCGTCTTCGTCGCGCTCGGCGCAATCGTGGGCGGCGCCTTCGGCGTGCTCAACGCGGTCATCGGGCCCAAGCCGCGCGACGCGATCAAGAGCACGGCCGATCCCTACGAATGCGGCCTGCCATCCGAGATCCGTCAGGGCTTCCGCTTCGGGATCAGCTTCTACCTGATCGCGATGCTCTTCATCCTCTTCGACATCGAGGTGGTCTTCCTCTACCCCGTGGCGGTCGAGCTGCGGGCGTTCGGCACCTTCGCCCTCGTCGAGACTGCCGTCTTCATCGTGCTGCTGCTCGTGGCGTTCGTGTACGTCTGGCGACGCGGAGCGCTCGAATGGAGATAGTCAGGCGCGAGAAGCAGGCGCCCTCGGACTTCCGCATCCGCCAGCTGCGCGCGCAGCAGCTGCTGCGCGGCGAGCTCGAGGGCGAGGAGCTCGAGCGCCACGTGCGCGAGAGCATCATCACGACGACGCTCGAGCGGGCCGCCGGCTGGGCGACGGGCAACTCGCTGTTCCCGGCGACGTTCGGGCTCGCGTGCTGCGCGATCGAGATGATGGCGATCGTCACCCCGCGCCTCGACGTCGCGCGCTTCGGCTTCGAGGCCTTCCGCGCCTCGCCGCGCCAGGCCGACATGCTCATCCTCTCCGGGCGGATCTCGATCAAGATGGCGCCGGTCGTCCGCCGCGTCTACGACCAGATGCTCGAACCGAAGTTCGCGATCGCGATGGGCGCGTGCTCGTCGTCGATGGGCGTCTACAACAACTACGCGATCGTGCCGGCCGACAAGTTCATGCCGGTCGACGTCCACGTCCCCGGCTGCCCGCCGCGGCCCGAGGCGCTGATGCACGGGATCCTCAAGCTCCGCTCGATGGTCCAGCACGACCCGAGCCTGGGCTGGCGCGAGCGCTACAACGCCCACGGGACGGAGGAGATCGTGCCCGGGAGCGAGGACGAGGCGCCCGCGGCCGTCAACGTGTTCGGCGCCGGGGAGATCCCGGGTGCCTGACGCGACGGGGCTCGAGCTGCTGGCGCAGGAGCTGCGCGAGCTGCACCCCGACGGCGTCCTCGACACAACCTTCTTCCGCGGCAAGGCGGCGCTGAGCGTCGACCCGACCGTGATCCGCCCGGCGCTGGGGTTCCTGCGCGGCAAGGGCTTTGGCTTCCTGGCGAGCGTCCACGGCGTCGACTACTACCCGGACGAGCCGCGCCTCGGCGTCCAGTACGAGCTCTTGAGCATGGAGCAGCTCGACCGCATCACCGTGAAGCTGCGGGTTTCCATCGACGACCCGCAAGTGGCGTCCGTTACGCCCGACTGGCCGACCGCCGACCACCAGGAGCGCGAGGTCTACGACATGTTCGGCGTCGTCTTCGACGGTCACCCCGACCTGCGCCGCATCCTCATGCCCGAGGACTACGAGGGCCACCCGCAGCGGCGCGACTTCCCGATCGGAGGCGAGCCCGTGTTGTTCACGAAGGACGGCGCCCAGGGGAAGGACTACACCGCGTGAGCCTCGAGGTCTCCGACTATCGCCGGCGCGAGGAGAGCATCGACATCACCGCGCGCACGCAGACGCTCGAGCACACCGAGGGCGCCGAGCGCGAGCTGCTGACGCTGAACATGGGGCCGCACCACCCGGCGACCCACGGCGTGCTGCGGCTGCTGGTCACGCTCGAGGGCGAGGTCGTGCGCAGCCTCCAGCCGATCATCGGCTACCTCCACACCGGCATCGAGAAGACGGCCGAGGACAAGAGCTACTGGAAGGCCATCACCGTCATCGAGCGGATGGACTACCTCGCCTACTACTTCAACGCGATGGCCTTCTGCGGCGCGGTCGAGACGCTGCTCGAGGTCGAGGTGCCCAAGCGCGCGCAGTACCTGCGCGTCATCCACCTCGAGCTCAACCGCATCATGAGCCACCTCGTCTGGCTCGGCACGGCCGCGCTCGACATCGGCGCGATGTCGATGTACTTCTACGGCTTCCGCGAGCGCGAGACGATCCTCGACCTCTTCGAGTACTCCTCCGGCCAGCGCATGCACACGCGCTACATCCAGGTCGGCGGCGTCTTCGAGGACCTCCCGTCCGGCTGGGTCGAGAAGTGCCGCGCGTTCTGCGCCGAGATGCCCGACCGCGTGGCCCAGTACCGCGACCTCCTGGCCAAGAACGAGATCGTGCTCAACCGGCTGCGCAACGTCTGCCCGCTGTCCGCCGATCGGCTGCTCGAGCTCGGGGTGACCGGCCCGCTGCTGCGGGCCGCGGGCAATCCGTGGGACCTGCGCAAGGCGATGCCCTACTCCTCCTACGAGGACTTCGACTTCAAGATCCCGATCGGGACGCTCGGCGACAACTACGACCGCTTCTTCGTGCGCGTCGCCGAGATCGAGGAGTCCTTGAAGATCATCGAGCAGGCGCTCGACGGGCTGCCCGAGGGCTCGTACATCACCGACGACCGCAAGGTCGCCCTGCCCCCGCGCTACGAGCTCGCGACCTCGATGGAGGCGCTGATCCACCACTTCAAGCTCGTGACCGAGGGCTTTCGCGTGCCGCCCGGGGAGGTCTACTACCCGATCGAGGGCCCCCGCGGCGAGCTCGCGTGCTTCGTGCGCTCCGACGGCTCGAGCAAGCCCGCGCGCGTGCACGTGCGCGACCCGAGCTTCGTCAACCTCCAGGCCTTCGGCCCGATGGTCGAGAACGCGTACATCGCGGACCTCATCGCGACGCTCGCCTGCCTCGACCCGATCGTCGGGGGGATCGACCGGTGAGCGCCATCGACCCCTCGCGGGTCCCGCGCTTCGCCCACGGCTCGCGCGTTCCGGGCTGGGACGAGGCGGCCGACCTGACGAAGGACCCGGCGCCGATGCCCGACCCCGCGACGACGCCGGTGCCCGAGCAGCTGCGGGCGACGATCGAGGACTATATGAGCCGCTACCCGGACCGGCACTCGGCCGCGATCCCCGCGCTGCACGCGGTCCAGTTGCACCACGGCTGGTGCTCGCCTGAGGGCATCGAGCAGGCGGCCGCAGTCATGAGGGTCACTCCTGGGTACTTGGCGGCCGTGGCGACGTTCTACGACATGCTCTTCACCGAGCCGGTCGGCACGCACCAGGTCTTCGTCTGCACGAACATCTCGTGCTCGCTGTGCGGCGCCGACGACCTGTTCGCCGCCTTCCAGGAGCACGTCGGCGACGACGCCGAGTTCAACCTGCGCTCGTTCGAGTGCCTCGGCGCCTGCGACATGGCGCCGATGGCCTCGATCGACGGCAGCTACGTCGGCCCGATCGCGGTCGACGAGGTCCCCGCGGTCGTCGAGGCGGTCCGCCGCGGGGAGGAGCCGCTCCCCGACCGCCAGCTCTCGCGGCGCAAGGCCCTCGACCCGCCCGTCATCTCGTGACCGACCTCCTGCTCTTCAAGGACATCGACGAGCCCGGCCTCGACACGCTCGAGGTCTACGAGCGCCACGGCGGCTACCAGGCCCTGCGCAAGGCGCTGGCCATGAGCCGCGAGGAGGTCCTCCACGAGCTCGAGGCCTCCGCCATCCGCGGCCGCGGCGGCGCGGGCTTCGCGATGGGCAAGAAGGCCTCGTTCCTGCCCAAGGGGACGATGGACAAGTACCTCGTCTGCAACGCCGACGAGTCCGAGCCCGGGACGTTAAAGGACCGGGACCTCATGCTCAAGAGCCCGCACATGCTCATCGAGGGCATGGTCATCGCGGCCTACACGATCTCGGCGAACCTCGCCTACATCTACATCCGGGGCGAGTACGACCTCCCGGCGACGCGGCTGGAGCGCGCGGTCGAGGAGGCCAAGGCCGCGGGCTACATCGGCGACAGCATCCTCGGCTCGGACCACTCGATGAACCTCTGGGTCCACCGCGGCGCCGGCGCCTACATCTGCGGCGAGGAGACCGCACTGCTCGACTCGCTCGAGGGCAAGCGCGGCAACCCGCGCCTCAAGCCGCCGTTCCCGGCCGTGCAGGGCCTGTTCCAGGGCCCGACGCTCATCAACAACGTCGAGACGCTCTCGACCGTGCCGACGATCATCGCGATGGGCGGCGAGCGCTACGCCGAGCTCGGCGTCCAGAACTCAACGGGCACGAAGGTCGTCTCGGTCTCGGGCAACGTGCGCCGGCCGGGCAACTTCGAGATCGAGCTCGGGATCTCGTCGCGCGACATCATCTACGGCCTCGCGGGCGGGCCGCCCGAGGGCCGCGAGGTCAAGTTCTGGTTCCCGGGCGGCTCGAGCTCGCCGATCCTCACCAAGGACGACCTCGACCTCTCCTACGACTTCGACACGATGGCCAAGGCCGGCTCGATGCTCGGGTCGGGCTCGATCATCGTCGTCGACGATGCCCACTCCATCGTCGACGTCGCGCTGAAGACCGCGGAGTTCTACCGCCACGAGTCGTGCGGCAAGTGCACGCCGTGCCGCGAGGGGACCAACTGGACCGTGAAGATGCTCGAGCGCATCGACGACGGCGAGGCGACGCCGATGGACCTCGACATCATGGCCTCCGTCCAGGAGCAGATCATCGGCAACTGCCTCTGCGTCCTCGGCGACTCGATGGCGATGCCGATCGGCTCGATGGTCGAGAAGTTCCGCGACGAGTTCGAGGCGCACATCGAGGCGGCGCGCGCGCGCAACGAGCTCGCCACGACCGACGAGGCGCCGCCCGAGGCGATCATCCAGGGCGCGGTCGCCTAGGACCGCCACCGCATGCCGCGCCCCGAGCAGCGCCAGGTGACCTTCACGATCGATGGTCGTGACGTCACGGCGACCGAGAACACGATGCTCGTCGACGCCGCCAAGCACGGCGACGTCGAGATCCCCGTCTTCTGCTACGAGCCCAAGCTCGGCGCGCCGGTCGGCGCCTGCCGCATGTGCCTCGTCGAGGTCGAGGGGATCGCGAAGCTCCAGACGGGCTGCTCGACCCCGGTCAAGGACGGGATGGTCGTCCACACGCAGACCGACCGCGTCAGGCACGCCCAGGAGGCGGTCGTCGAGTTCCTGCTCATCAACCACCCGCTCGACTGCCCGGTCTGCGACAAGGGCGGCGAGTGCCCGCTGCAGGACATCTCGTTCGGCTGGGGCGGCGGGCGGTCGCGCTTCATCGAGCCCAAGCGCCACTTCGAGAAGCCGCTGGCCCTGAGCCCGCTCGTGGCCATCGACCGCGAGCGCTGCATCCTCTGCTACCGCTGCGTCCGCTTCAGCCAGGAGATCGCCGAGGACTACCAGCTCGTGCTCCAGGGGCGGGGCGCGGGGAGCTACGTCTCGACGTTCGCCGGCCACCCGTACGTCGCGCCGTTCAGCGGCAACATCGTCGAGCTCTGCCCCGTCGGTGCGCTCACCTCGCAGCCCTACCGCTTCCGCGCGCGCCCGTGGGACATCGAGTCCTCGGGCTCGGTCTGCACGCTGTGCCCCGCGCAGTGCAACGTTTCGTTCACCGTCCGCGACGAGCGCGTCCTGCGCGTCAGCGCGCGCGACCACGAGGACGTCGACGACGGCTGGCTCTGCGACAAGGGCCGCTTCGCCTATCAGGCGATCCACGTCGACGAGCGCGTCACGCGGCCGATGATCCGCGACGGGGGCGAGCTGCGCCAGGTCTCGTGGGAGCGCGCGCTCGACGAGGCCGCCGCCGCGCTCGGCCGCGCGAGGGGCCGCGTCGGTGCGATCGTGGGCGGCGAGACGACGAACGAGGAGGGCCTGCTGCTCTCGCGCCTCGTGCGCGAGGGGCTCGAGTCGCGCGACGTCGACTCGCGTGCGGGCGGCGGCCTACCGCTCGCCGAGCTGCGCGCGCTGCACGCGCCGGCGCTCCAGGCCACCGTGCCCGACCTCGAGTTCGCCCACGCGGTCCTCGTCCTCGACGCCGAGCCCGTGGACGACATGCCGATCGTCGACCTGCGGATCCGCAAGGGCGTGCGCCGGCGCGGGGTGCAGCTCGCCGTGGCGACGAGCCGGCCGTCGACGCTCGACCCCAACGCGCGGCTGAGCGCGCGCTTCGCCCCCGAGGGTGGCGAGGCGTTCCTGCTCGCGCTCGCCGCGGCGCTCCAGCCCGGCTCGAGCGAGCACGCGGCCCGCCTCGCGGAGGCCGCAGGCGCCGATCCCGGCGACGTCCAGGCGCTCGCCGACCTCCTCGGGCGGGCGGGCGGATCCGATCCCGGCGACATCGTCGTCCTCTACGGCGAGCGCCTCGTCTCGGGCCAGCGCGCCGGCCAGACGGCGCGCGCGCTGCTCAGCCTCGCCGCCGCGCTCGGCCTCGCCGGCCGCGACGGCGCCGGCCTGATCGGCGTGCCCTCCGGCACGAACGGGCGCGGCCTCGCCGAGGCCGGCGTCCTCCCGCACGCCGGGCCCGGCCTGGCGCCGCTCGACCCGCCCGGCCGCGACACGGCGGCGATCG
>Ga0157302_10000104_pt1 | contig 13027 bp, 12 predicted proteins | sample NitcycUS103311B2_FD_108381 | JGI IMG/M metagenome (GOLD analysis project Ga0157302, IMG submission 108381) | Soil microbial communities from Arlington Agricultural Research Station in Wisconsin, USA - Nitrogen cycling UWRJ-S103-311B-2 | ecosystem: Environmental > Terrestrial > Soil >... | reverse complement strand
CGGCCAGATCTTGCCCCAGTACCTTGATCAGACCGGCTGCCGATCCCGCGATGCGGCGCGCCGGGACCGGCCCGTCGTATAGTTCCGGGTCGATGACATGTGGGAACAGGTCGAAGCCAGTCCAGTCAGCCGCAGCCTCGCGAGGAAAGGCAGCCGCTATGCGCACATCCTCCGGCGCATGCAACGCGGCCAGCTGCACGACCATGGAGCGGGCCGCGCAGAGTACGCTCTGCCGATCCCCGATGATGGCGACCTGGCCTGCGCCATCCAGATTCACCGTGACCGGCATGCCACGAACGACCTGATAGTGAGTGACCACTGAGTTCACTTCATTGATCATGATCGGGTCGTACGGCTGCACGGGGTTCTGCTCCCCAGGAATGGTGAGCGAGAACATGGTGCGGTCGCCGACGCCGATGCGTACCCGGCAGAAGTCGGAGTGATGCCGGCGCCGCTCCCACAGCCGTGCCGGGTCGCGGATCAGCTCCAGAAGTGCCGCCGGCTCGGGATCCAGCTGCGCTGCCGCGGCGCGCACGGCGCGGCCCTTGGCGCGCATCCGGGCTCGCAGCTTCTCCAAGAAGTCCAGATAGTGCTCACGCTGGGTACGCCGGGTGCGCGTTGCCGAGCCGCGATGGCTCAACGCCATCACCAGACCACCGATCAAAGCCACAACCAACAGCAGGCCGCCGACCACCAGAAAGACCGGATTGTTGTTGCGCAAAACGACGATCATGATTACCGACGACAGCGCACCGATCACCGGCAAAAAGCTCTGGATCGGCATGCCGCTGACCTGACCATCGGTGATCGTGGGTGGAGCGGCGATGATCTCTGGCGCATCAGGCTTGATCGGCCGGGTGATTCGGGTCGGCCGATGAACCAGCTGCAGTGTCATGATCGCCCACCTTCGGCAACAGGCGCCGGCTGGCTCTCAGCGGCATCCGGCGCGACCAGCCGCCGGTACGCCGGTTCGATGGCCTCAGCCATCAAAGCGGTGCCAAGCCGGTTGTAGGCAAGCCGTGTCCTGCTTGCTAGCTGGCGACTGGCGACCGGTCGAGCCTGGGCGCGCCGCGGGTCGTACGGAATGCTCAAGACGGGCACCGAGAGCTGGCTGCGCAGTAGCTGCGGCGTTCGCTCTGCGGTTTGGCCGACGTCGACCAGCGCCAACACCACCCGGGGTTGATCTTCTACCTCGGCAAGAGCCGGCAGCAGCGCAGCAGCCTCCTCTGCTGGATATCGGTCAGCCCGGGCGACTAGACAGACCACATGACTGGCCCTAGCGACTTGTCGCAGGTCGACCTCCCGGTGGCGTACGCCCCAATCGGTGATCACCAGATCGTAGAAGCGGGCAATTGGCGTCACCTGCTCAAACCAGGTGCCGGCGCTTGCTGCCAGATGATCACGAGCCAGATCCAGGGCAATCAGACCGGTTCCGGTGACTGGCAAGCCAGCCCGGGCGTCGGCTGCGATTCCGGGATGCCTACGTCGCTCCTGATCGTTCAGCGCGCTGCCAGCTGATCGGGTTAGCCCGGCCTGCCAAAGCATGTTCGTCTGCCCAGCAGAAGCATTCACTCCGAGCACCATCCCGGTACGCCGCCGAGCCAGCATGCTCGCGACATAGCCTGCCGTGGAAGACGAACCACTGCCGCCTCGGAGCTGGACGACTCCAATCCGGCGCGACAGAGCGAGTGGTGAACGAAGCAGCGCGTCACAAGTCGTGAGCTCGTAAGTGATCGCACTGACACTTCGCAGCAGTCCCGAGATCATGATCTAGAACACCCTCAGTAGATCACGAAAAATGCCAAACATCCCGAGCAGCAGAGGGATCAGCGCGATCACGGCAAGCGCCTCGAAGGCATTGCCAACCCGTCGCAGGAAGGCTCGCTGATGTGCGACTGGCCGGGCCAGCACCATGATCATCACCAACACCGCGAGGGCAACCAAGATCGCCGCAATTGTGGGCTCGCTAAGACGCGGCTGGCTAAGCACGCCGGCCAACAAGCCGACGAGCACTGCCAACCAGAGCGCTATCTGCTGCACTGCGAGCGGGAAGGCACGAGTGCGCAACGCGTTCACGATGATCACCGCCAATCCCACGCTGACCGTCCAAAGATCTTTCGAGGCAAGCAGTACGGCACTAGTCACAGCGATCGGGATGGCAACTGCGAACGTCACCCAGCTCAGCAGCCGATACGCTTCGTTGACGGTCCGCGAGACATCATCGCGGCGCCGCGGATGACCCTCCACTACCTGATCATCGAGGCCAGTGAGGCCTGAGGCAGCCAGGGCTAGCCGGGGCAGCACACCGCATATCACGACCGCTACTGCAGCTGTAACCGCAGCAGCCTGCTCCGCAGCCGATCCCAAGGCCACCATGATCAATGGCAATGCCGAGATCGGAACGCCAACCAGACTGCCGAACCAGGCCGGCTGAGAACGCAGCCCCTGGCCATGGCCAATACCCAGGCAAATCCAGCCCAGTGCAGCAAACCCGGAAACGGCGGCCGCGAGCCGTAGCCCTGTCACTAGACCAAGCTCGGTGCTGAACGACCAGACCGTTGCGGCGGCGACTCCCAACGCTGCCGCGGTGAGGGCAATGCAGAGCCAGCGCATGGAGGCGCGGCCCAGAATTGCGGCGGCAACAGAGAGTGCGAGAACGGCGACAACAAATGCCACCGGACTAGCAGGCAGCTGAGTCGCCGCAGCGCAGCTGAGCACTCCAATGGCAACTGCACCCGTCAGCTCACGTGCGAACGTCGACCACAGTCCGGCGCGATCGCGCATCGACTCACCAAGTACGTCGGTAACGTCGGCGACCTCGGGCGGCGGCGGAGCATCGTCAGACCGCACCAAGCGCAGCAGCTCGCCGTCGGACACCTGCTGGTCGGCAATCGTGAGGCCAACGTCGAGCTGCTCGCCGGTGGCGCGTACCAGTGTCAACGGCCGTACGACTGAGCCGGTCGGCTCATCTAGCAGCTCCATCAGCCGTGGCATCAGACCGCTCACCGCCTCATCGTTCGCTACCACAAGATCAGCTTTGCGAGCCGACCCGATCACAGTGAGCCGCGTGAACTCCACCATTCAGTTTCCCCCGAGCCGCATCAGCTAACCGATCACCGGACGCGCCACGAAATCCAACACAGACAACCGAACCGGATCAGCCGCGCTGCTAGGGCGTGACGCCACAAGACCCACAACACCGCTGCGTTGCAAGCGGTCGAAACCGTCTTGAGCCGTGACCGACCAAGACGGCGGCTCGACCTCGGCAGCGCGCCACACCTTCGATCTGATGACCGTCGGGTTCACTCCAAAGACCTGGAACTTGATCTTGATCTCATCGCGCTTGTGGTACTTGCCGATCAGACGCACCGTGTTTGACAACGGCACCGTCTCACCGGCCTGCCGCGAAGCAAGAGATACCGACAATGCTCCACGTCCACTGAACTTGATCACGGCGCGATAGTCGTCGGCCTTGACCTTCCGGCCAACCACCAGAACGGTTGCGCCCAACGTGTTCATCCGAACGGTGGTACTGACGTCCGCGGTCTCCCGACTCGCACGCCTGAGAAATGCGCTGCGCGATTTCGCAGCCGGGACGGACATGATTCCGGCGCCGCCGCGCACTAGGTAGTCCGACGACTGACCCTTGGTCGTCCAGCGGCCGCCAACCTCAGCTGAGCCCCAGCCACGCTTGTCGCTGCGATCGAAGTAATCGGCGGCATACGGCTGATCACTAATGCCGGGCGTCGAGGCACCAGCGGTGCGCTGCTGCGCCTGCCGGGCGGCCTGTGAAGCAGTCAGCGATGTGACGATTGAGAAGCCGACGCAGCCAGTACAGATAACGGCCGCCAGCACGACAGAACCGAGAAGGCGCTTGAGATTGTCCTGGCCTAGCCGGCGCTCAGCCAGTTCGCCATAGAGAAACGCCGACAGCAAGCGGGCGCGATGGGTCTTGACCGTCTCCAGCAGAATCGTGTCGCGATTAGTCGACATGATCATCCTGGGGTCGGGTGTAACGGGCAGACAGGCCCAAGGCCTCGTTCACTTGATCACCACCGATAGCGCTCAAGATCGCATCAAGCACCGGCCAGGTTGGCTCGCCCAGACTTCCAAGTGAAAACAGCAGACCAGGGATCCTGGGCCTCCCAACACTCACCGCCCCGAACTGACGCCTCATCTGATCGATGGAGATGTCCAGCGCCCGTACCCCGGGAGGCCCGATCAGCAACGCCATAGGGGTCGGCGGATGCTGCAGGAATGGCGGAATCAGCAGGTCCTCGCGACCCGGCCGGGCCATGATCAATCCAACCAACGGCATCGAGCTCTCGGCGAGTCCACTCAGGTATGACATTAGCCATTTGCCATGATCTTCGAACGCTACGGTGCTTGGTACTCCGAGACTGAGATGTGCCTCAGTAATCTCCTCGATCCCAGCGCTCGTACGCTGCACTGTCAGGGTTGATCGAAAGCTCGTTCCAGCACCTACCATGAGCACAGGTCCAGGCATTTGTGACTGAGCAAAACCGGTGAGCTCCTCGCGATTCCACAGGTTTCCAGCCGGCTCGTGCGCTCCCCACACCCGCGGCGCAGCGCCGCTGGCGATCTTGGCAAGTGCGGCCATCGGGCCACCCAAGGTCGTTGTGGCTCTTGCCTTGTGCCGCAATGAAATCACCGCCATCACCTGGACCGCCGTCACCGGCGCCGGCCGTAAGAAGCCAAGATCAACATCGTCGACGCTGCGAATTCCGCGAGCCGTAAAGACCTCACCGATCTCCGACAACCGGCGGCCACTGAAGCCCTCCCGCAGGCCGTTCGCACCGCGAACGACCCAGGCAGCGCCCGCCTCCCGCCAGACCTCAGCGAATGCCGGCGTAAGACAGGACAGCTCATCGGTCGCCAGCACCACCCGCCGGCCTTCGTCATGTGCTTGGGCGAGCAGGCTGATCCGGCCCGCGTTGAGGAAGATCACCGGTGACCGGCTTTCGGTGGCAGCGTAAGCCGTCGCTGTGGCATGCTGGCTGCCGCCGAAGTCGAGGAGCGGATGCTGGACCGCGGTCAGGGCCACATCTGAGCTGCACTGCTCTCTCATGAGGCGGCCCGTTGAGGTATCGCATGCACGGTAAAGGATCGACTGCCGCACTCCACGGTCCAGCCAATGGCGGCCGGGCCGCGGATGCCAGGAACCAAGGGCCGGCGTTCGCCGTCGGGGCTGATCAATACCGAACCATTGGCCGAATGCAGATCAGTCACCCACAGCACGGAGCCGGACCATTCCAGCAGAGCGTGTGTCTTGGACAGCGTCCGCGAAAGATCAGCTAGCGCCAGCACTGGCTGTTCGGATTTGCTCTCCGGGCTACGACCGATCAATAACGAGGTGGTGATCACCTGTCGTCGCCCAGTGTCGAAGACAAGCGCTACCGCATCCGATGTTGTCGTCGCGGCTACGCCTGGCCGAGATCTGGCAAAAACCGCCTCATCAACGTGCGAACCTTCTGCGATTGCGGATCGCGGAAGCGCAGGTAATGCAGGAGTCAACGGATCTCGGCCGCGCCTCAAGTCAGCGGTTACCCTACGTCTTCTCCACTGCGACGTTGTAAAGCCGGCGATGATCTTGCGAACGCCCACCGGATTACCAGTCAAGTCGTCAACGGTGCGCACTCGAAAAGCGAGGCGCCCTAGGGTGCGACCGCGACGAATAAACAGCAGCAACTGGGTAAAAACAAATGCGACACTCAGTAGACCAATCAAGATCAGCGTTCCGAAGGCACCCGATGCACCCGACACAACGGCAAGCACGGCTGCAATCAGAAGGGGAAGCACATCGGCTAGCACTGCCAGATAACCGCGTACCGCGCTCGAGCGCGCTACTCCCGCCAGCAACGGCGTGTAGGTTCCGAGCACACTACCCTGTGCGGCAGGGGTGAGCACCGTCCCGCAGGACTCGCAGAGCACGCCAGTGGACGCCTGCAAGCTGCCGCAGCGTGCGCAGCTCGCGACACCCACCAGCGCTCCGGGCATGTGAACCTCCGAGTGGCTCAGGAACCTTTACAGTCACCGACAGCCCAGGCGGACTGAGTTCAGCCCGTAAGTTTGCACCTCTTGAGGGCAAAGCGCAGGAATTTGTCGTTATCGCTTCGTTATGCACACAAGCTCGATCTAATCTTCTGACAGCTTCCGTCGGCGGGCGGGGATCGATGGCAGTACCCAGGTTATTCACGCTGTACACGGCATGCATGCCATGCACAGCGTGAACATCCCACGCAGCGTGGGATGTTCACTTCCTCACCAGAAATTGGTCCGTTTGCTGGGACCGACATGCCCGATTGCCCAAAATCTGACCCGCACCGGCGCTACGTTAGGTCGCGTCCGTGACTCAACCGTTATCTTCGCCCTTTTTCGGGGGAGAGGAGCAAGTGATGAAGTTCGCCATGGGGGCTGAGACGCTTACGGTCCTGACCAAGCAAACGTCCTCGGCCAATGATGATCTTGGAAGCTTGGTGAAGCAGCTCTTCGCAGCTGCCGAGCCGATCCAAGGCAAGTTCAATGGCGCCGGTCGCGCCGCATTCGACAGGTTCAAGGGTGAGACCGATCAAATCGCCAATGAGCTGAACTCCGCGCTCGCTGCAGTACTTGGCGGCATCCAGGGCCAGAACACCGCGTTCATCACCGGTGAACAGCAGATGGTTGATGAGACCACTGCCGCCCAGGGCGGTGCCAACTTCGAGTCCGCCCGGTTCTCCGGATCACGCTGAGAAAGGACAAAGATCATGCCTGCTGGAAATGCCGCCGACCGTCGTGACTTCGATATCCCCGCCTCTCAGGCCGCTCAAGATCATTTCAATGCTGTTGCCGGACACCTGGAGTCCTTGATCAATTCACGTGATCGCGATGTGCAGCTCGCGATGTCGGATTACCAGGCGGACGGTGCGTCGGAGCAGTACGCCGCGAAAGAGCAGCGCTGGCATAACGTTGCCGATGAGGTACGCGGCATCATCCAGGTGCTCCGGGGATCGTTGGGAAGCAACGACGAGACCGCAGCGCAGTCGCTGCAGCGCGCCAAGGGCGCGGTTGACTCCATCGGCTGACTTCTGGGGGAGACGACGATGACCGGCTATCGAATCGACCCCAAAGGCGTAGAGACGGTACTGAACGCCACTAAGAGCGAGGCCGAGAAGTTCGGCACCATCCTGAAACCGCTTCAGGGGTGGGTGGAGTTCGCAGCCACCGGGACCGGTGGCAGTGGCGCCATCATCGCCGCCCTGCAGAGCTTCTTTGAGAACCAGTCGGTGGGTCTTCAGGCGATCAACACTCGAGTGGGTGCGGTCATCACCGGCGCCTATGAAGCGACCAAGGCCTACGTCGACGGCGACCTGGACATGGTGCAGACCTATCAGAAAAACGCTGCCATTGCGGCCGATCCCCCGCTGCATGGTGTGCCACGGCAACTGGGAGGCTACTGATGCCTGACCACATTGATCCCGCTGCGATTCCCGGTGACAACCTGCGGCCCGACATGGTTGAGATTGCCGCCAGTGAGATCTCCACGATCGGCGAGGATGTCAGTGATCAAGGCGGCGTGGTCGTTAGCACCTGGCAGCGGCTGGCGCATCATTATGAGGCGCCAGAGGCTGCGACCTTGTTCGGCGTCATGGATCCGGTCAAGACCAACGCCGAAACCTTCGGCAGCAACGTTGATCGCGTCAGCAGTGCGCTCAAGACGTACGCCGCTGAAGTGGAACCGATCAAGGGCGAGCTGGCCAAGATCAAGACCGACGCGTACAACTTCGTGGCTTCCATCGCCGGTGGAGTGGAGAAGACCACCTACAGCCGAGCCGGCGCTATCAAGACGACGGTGGAATGGCATGAAGACCAGGACTCCGTTGATGCCAACAACGACCTGATCCGCCGCGTCAACGCTCAAATGGTGTTGCTGTGGGCTGCGGAACGCAAATGCGCGAATGCCATCTACGACACCATCGGCTTTCCGCATATCGAGGCGGCCAGCGACAGCAACCCGAACGGGTTCGGCGTTACCGAGATCCCAGACGGGGCCGAGACGCCGTGGGGGAAGACGGTCGAGCGAAGCGAATCGTGCGGTGAAAAAGCCGCCAAGGCCGTCGGTCATTTCGTGTGGGACGGCGTGGTTGTCGGCGGTATCTGGGGCACGGTAGAAGGGCTCGGCACCCTCACGCTGGGATACAACCCACAGACCGGCGAATGGTTCAGCGGCGACGCGTACGGGGCGGCGTGGAGCAACCTCGGCAAGCTTGCAGTAGGGCTCGCCGTTAGTAGCCCACTCAGCATCCCGCTGATTCAAAACATGCCCGGCCCAGTTGGCAGCTTTCTACGTGACTGCCAAATGACTGTGGTCAACGCTGGCAAAGGCCTTGTCGCCTGGGACAAATGGAAGGATGATCCCGCAGCGGCCGCTGGCGAGGCCACGTTCAATATCGCTTCGATCATCATTCCGGTTGGCGCCGCCACAGCACCGGTACGGACCAGCGCCAGCACAGCGGCCGCGGCAATCCGTACCGCTGCCAAGATCATCGATGTTGCCGATCCAACGTCGGCGCTGATCAAGGTTGGCACAGCTGGCGCGAAGATTGCCATGCCGACCATTGCCGATCTTGTGAAGTCCGTCGACCTCAGCAAGATTGATCTTGGCAAGCTCGATGCCGCTGGCAAGATCGACATCCCCGAAGCACCAAAGATCGACACGCCCAAGGTCGAGGTGCCATCGGTCAGCAAGAGCGATATCACGCTCGATACGCCAAACACCAGCAGCAGTCTGGATGTTCCGGTTCGTACAGCCGATAACGTCACCGTTCCGGTGCGCGAGCCGGCTCTAGTTGGTGCTGGCGGCGGCGCCACAGTACATACCGGGGCAGGCGCCACAGTGCATACCGGCCCAAGCGCCACAGTGCACACCGGCCCAGGCGGCGACACCACCCTGCATACCGGCGCAGGCGCCACAGTGCAAACCGGCCCAAGCGCCCACACCAGCGTGCATACCGGCGCAGGCGGCGACGCAGGTGTTCATATCGGCGACTCCGGCCACATTGATGACAGCGGGCATATCAGCGGCCCAGGCGGCACCCATGCTGGCGGCAACGAGTGGGATCCCGGTCAGGGCGACCCAGTACACTCCGACGCCGACCATGGTCCCGGCTTCACGCGAACCGATGACAGCAAGGTCGAGACTGATCCGACTTATGGCGAACCGAAGCACGACCACGGCGCGCTCACTGACGAGAAGTTGCCGCCGAGACTCGAGGATCTTCCGCAAGACGTTCGCAGGCTGGTTCTCGACCCGCAAGCGCCGCTCGGGCGGGACGCGGCCGGTCACCCCTACACTCGTGAGGACTTTGAAGCCCGCTACGTCAAAGAGAACGGCGACTGGCGATATCCAGATAATGACGGCGCCGTTAAGGCTCACCGCCTGCAATTCTCTGATGTCGGGGAGTTCCAAAAGCACTACGGCGACGTTCTGGACCGGTTGGGCGATGACGGCGGAAAATACTTTTCACCGGACGGTACGCCGTTTGAGGCACGCGCGCTGCCGCCTGACAGCCTCGGTAAGCCCTACCTCCGAATGCGGCTTGCCGGCGAGCTCCCTCCCGGCTGGAGGATCGAGGTTTCTGAGGTGGCGCCAGCCTTCGGTCGTGACGGAGGCGGCCTTCAGATCCGCATTCTCGATGACAATCACCAGGCAATGAGAATGTTTGAACTCGAAGAGCAAGGGATTGTCAAAAGGATTCCGGCCCCCGAGCGACAGCCCGCTGAATTCCTCAAACCATTTGCAGGCATCCTTGCGAACGCTCCCAACTGGGACAGCACGGATATCCAAGATGATTCTTAAGACGACGAGGGCAGCGGATCCCGGACGGCGGAATAGCTTGTAAGGCTCGATGACTGATCAGCGAAGCGAAGATAAGACGTTCTCGACCGACATGGTGCTCATCAATGAGTTGGCCGAGCGGCTGCGCCTGAGCCGCCGGCCCGGCGATCCCGAAACCCTTCTCAACGTTGGGGATTCAGAGGACACTCGCCTCATCGCGGTTCGTCACGGTCTTTACACGTTCGAAACTACAAGTCGCGGAGAACCCTCTATGGAGGCGGCATTTAGCTCGGCTCGAGACGCCCGCCGCTACATGATCATGGACCTTGGTGGATCCTTTCGGTTCCGTTCTTCGATGGTGCCAGTGGTCATGAAGCAGCTAGCGCCGGGCACTGAACTTGAGGAGGGGCCGACGGGTCATCGGCTGAGTTGGCCTGGGGGTGAGGGTACCTTCTACCACCAGTACAAAGCTGTGACCTTCAGCTGGGTGATCGGCGCCGACCCGGCCGCCATCGTCGCGAGCTATGAACACCCGAATGGCGAGCCACTTTTTAATCTTGGAGTGCCAGCCACCATCCAAAAACCCAAGCTGTTGATGGGTCGCATCAAGAAACCGCCCGTTGAGGTGCCACCGCCCGACGACGAAGAAATTGATCAAGCAACGATCGATGCCTTGCTCGCCGACCTCGGTTGGGAACGTCGTCCGCCATCGGGGGCCGAGATTCTGGCTGTCGTGGGCGACGGCGAAGTGGGACGAGCTATCTTCTACCGGCAGTCTCAATTCGTCTACGAGTCCGTGGTGGAGTCCGACTACCACAGCGCCGTTGGTACGTTCTCCAGCGCTGCGGCAGCCCGGCGGTTCATGATCATGGAACTGAGCGCCATTCTGCGGATGCAACACCGACTGCCCAAGATCCAGCTCAATCGACTCGCACCAGAGTGCGCCATTGAGAAGGGACCTACTGGACTCAGGCTCAGCTGGCCCGGTGGCGAGGCGACCTTTCCAGTCGGTTATATCGGTCACCAGCAGGCACTCGATTTCAGCTGGGTCGCTTCGGCAGAGCTCGGCGACATCGCTGGTAGCTACCGGCATCCCAACGGGGAGCCGCTCTTCGACCTGGCTGGCTAGTCCTGCAATGGCTGCCCCATGACCTCACACAGCGGACCAATGACCCACTCCGCTTAGGTACTCCATCTCCGCACCATCTGCAGCGAGTGCGGAGATGGAGTAAGTGATGCGGAGTTGGATTAAGCAGTCGGAGTAATGTTCGCTCCTTCGGCACGCCAGCCCTAGGACGCTTCGATGACCCGAATGCGCTGCAGCAGGCCCAACACGACGAGATCTCGGATGCCAGTCTCCGGTTGCTGAAGGGTGAACCGAATCCCACCGCCTGGACGCCCAAACCAGGGCGGCGTAATCCTCGCCCGTACTCGCACATCGGCAGCCGTCAGGAACTTATGAACATCATTCTCGGGCCGCAACGCAGTCGGTGGGAGGGAGCGGAACTCAAACGGCGTATCGATCGGATAGGTATGCACGCCATCCAGCGCTCCGATCCTGTCGATCGGCAGGTCTGGCGGCAAGTCGATCACAATGCCTTCAGGGCCGGCCTCACGAGCACGATCCCGAAGATCGAAGTAGTGCATCGCGACCTTGCCAACGATGGTGTCCAGCTCCTGTCGCGAAATCACTCGTACGGGCGGCAGCGGCCGAGACACATAGCCGATGACGGCGTCAGAGACCTCGGGCTCCGATTGGGCGGAGAGCAATTGAAAGGCTTCGCCGTAATCAACGGTCTCCAGGATGAAACGGCTGTCATCGGGGCGTACCCGAAGCGCCCCTTCCAGCGGTGCGACCGCCGAGTCCTCTCCCGGCAGCTGGATATCGAAACGGGTGAAACCCAGTGCGTCCAACTCAGCGCGAAGTCCGTCAAGCACCCTGCAAACGCTAGCGGCTGCCGCGGCGGAACATGGCAACGAACGTGCTTACTACCTTGGTCCTCGGAGGGCCTTGATCTGGACAGATCGCGACTACCGTGGAGACAGCGAGCAACCTCGGAATGGCCTCATCCAAGGACTTCCCCATCGGACGCCGAGTGTTGAGCGTTGGAGGTTGTGATGTTGTTTGAGGTGCTGGCGGTGGTCGGAGGAGCTGCCTTGGTGAGCGCCGCGATCAGCGTAAGAATTGTCAAACAGTTCGAGCGCGGTCTCGTCTTTAGATTCGGCCGGATCCGCGAGCGGGTACGCGGCCCCGGACTCGCCGTAATGGTGCCCTTTGCAGATCGACTGCAGAAGGTCAACATGCAGATCGTCACTATGGCCGTGCCCGCCCAGGAAGGCATAACGCGCGACAACGTGACGGTCAAGGTGGATGCTGTCGTCTACTTCCGTGTCATCGATCCCGTGCGGGCGGTTGTCAACGTCGAGGACTATCCCTTTGCTGTATCCCAGGTGGCACAGACGTCGTTGCGCTCGATCATTGGAAAGAGCGACTTGGATGATTTGCTGACCAATCGGGAGCGGCTCAACGAGGGGCTTGAGCTGATGATCGACAATCCAGCCGTTGAATGGGGCATCCACATCGATCGGGTCGAGATCAAGGATGTGGCGTTGCCTGAAACCATGAAGCGGTCAATGTCACGTCAGGCCGAGGCCGAGCGCGAGCGGCGGGCCCGCGTCATTTCCGCCCAGGGCGAGCTGCAGGCCTCCGACCGGCTGGCACAGGCGGCCCACACCATGGCCGACACGCCGGGCGCACTACAGCTGCGGCTCTTGGAGACCATTGTCGAGGTTGCCGCGGAGAAGAATTCCACACTCGTGCTGCCCTTCCCGGTGGAGTTGCTGCGGTTCCTAGAGAACAACACCAGCCTCAGTTCGGCCCTTTCTGCAACTCAGTCAGCCGTCGCGAAGGTCGCCGATAATCCTGAAGGCGGCGACAGACCAGATGTCGCGGACATGGTTTCCTCGGCACCCGACGTCGCTGCGTTGGAGGCGGGAGAACCGGATACTGCCGATCGGCCGGCGGTCCGCACTGCGAATGGTCTTAACCCGGTCCCGAATGGTCGGTCCTCCCCTAACGATGCCGGCTCGCAGACCTGAAGGCTTGTCACCAGCGATCATGGATCTGCGCCCGGAGCTTCCGGCCATCGAGCTCGCGTACGCCGGCTAAGACCTCCGCACCCAGCGGCG
>Ga0157302_10000103_pt1 | contig 13068 bp, 11 predicted proteins | sample NitcycUS103311B2_FD_108381 | JGI IMG/M metagenome (GOLD analysis project Ga0157302, IMG submission 108381) | Soil microbial communities from Arlington Agricultural Research Station in Wisconsin, USA - Nitrogen cycling UWRJ-S103-311B-2 | ecosystem: Environmental > Terrestrial > Soil >... | reverse complement strand
TATTATTATTATTATTATTATTACCAAAGTAAGTAATAGTGTCAAGACCCGACCCTTTTCATCTTTGAACCACATTTAGGACATGCAGCTTGATTGTGTTTTGTTCCACAACCCATGCAGTAATAGTTCAGTGCATTATTGCCAAACATTGTTGTTGTACCAGACATACCCATTCTTCTCAATGCTCTCTTTCTCATGTAGAAACTCAGCAATATGAAAACTGCGATTATTATTGGTAGAGAGAAAGGAAAAGGAACAAATATTGAAATGGCAAGACTGATACCAAGTGAAATACCAATCCACACTAGCTGTTGTAAAAAAAACTCCTTGTTATTACTCAATAATACTCACCCCACCTTCTCATATATTCTTATCATTTTACTATGATTTAAATATCTTTTAGAAGTTAGAAATGAAGATTAATAAAAAATAATTGCCTTCAGATATTTAATAATAATCTTTAATTGATCTATTGTTTTTTGCTATTATCTACAGGCAGTCTTTAAGTCATCGCTTATATCTGCTGACTTTTGTTACATAAAACCATAATTTCACAATCTTTAGCAAGATGTAGGCAATATTTTATATTCACCTATAATTGCAGTTTCTCCCAAGTTTGCTCTAGTTCGCACCTGTATCTAATGTTTTAGATAACATAAAATATTCTTGGAATGAGAAAAGTAAGACAATAAGAAGCATAGTTCCCTACCATTTCTAATTTCAGTCTCCTTATTTCAACATACACCGATTTATTTTTAGTAGCATTCATATATATCTTACATAACATTCGTCTTTCTTTAATTCATCTTATAATTGTCTTTGTTTTCTATATTCTAGCTCAAGTTTATTCCTTTTTGGTTTCATTACACATTATAAGAATAATCCGTGGTATTCCTAACAATTGCTTTTATAGCCACTTATTAGTTAAAACTATGCCGCTCCTATGTGCCATTTTTTCCTCATAAAGTTTGAATAAGTATCTGTTTAAAAACAATTGTTTGTCGTCAAAAATAGCGTTATCCGTTGCAGGAAGTGATTCGGGAGCAGGCGCAGGCATACAATCAGATTTAAAGACATTCTCTGCATTGGGTGTTTATGGATGTACAGCAGTTACCGCAATTACAGCTCAAAATACTCAAGAAGTTTCCAGTATCTTCAAGATAAGTCCTGAAATTATTAAAAAACAAATTCAATCTATTATAACTGATATCCCTCCAGACAGCATAAAAATTGGGATGGTTTATAGCAAACAGGTAATTCGAATTATATATCAATTACTTGAAGGATATAAAACTCCTATTGTAGTAGATCCAATTCTTGCAGCAGGAAGTGGAGCAAAGCTTTTACTCGATAATGCTTTCGAATCCTTTATTTCAGAGCTGATTCCCATCTCCACTCTAATTACACCAAATTTAATGGAGGCGGAAAAATTGACAGGTATAAAGATCAAATCTAAAAGCAATGCCGTTGAAGCTGCCAAGATTATAAAAAAATTCGGTGCAAAAAACGTCATCATCAAAGGCGGTCATTTTAGCGAAAAATCTGTTACCGATATTCTTTTAACCAGTGATGGTAGATCTATCGAAATTTCAAATTCAAGAATAAACGTCAAAGAGACTCATGGATCGGGTTGTAATTTTTCATCGGCCGCTACTGCTTTTCTAGCACGAGGTTTTTCTCTAAACGCTGCAAGTAAGTTAGCTAATCAATATGTTCATAATGCACTTAAAAACACATCGAGAGTAGGCAAGGGGCTTGTAGTTACCAATCCGCTCTCAAAAATATACAATGATGCCAGCCGTTACAATATCTTACAAGAGTTACAACATGTTATTGACGAAATCCATACATTGAATAATTTTGGTCGACTAATACCCGAGACTCAATCAAATATAGTATTTGCTCTTCCTGATGCAAAAGACATATCCGATGTTGCTGGTGTAAAAGGCAGAATTATTAAGTTTGGCAATATGGCAAGATCTGCCTCTATTGTAGAATTTGGCGCTTCAAAACATGTTGCATCAGCAGTTCTAGCCTATATGACAATTGATTGTATAATTAAATCCGCTCTAAACATTAAATATGATGAAAAATTATTATATGTTTGTAGGTCGCTTTTTGAAATCTCTGATTATGATAGGAGTAAGGAGCCTAAAAATATCAAGAAAAAGGAAGGGATGACTATAATCTGGGGAATTAAAAACGCACTTGTAAAAAATCCAAAAGCCGAAGTCATTTATCATAATGGAGATGTTGGCAAAGAGCCGATGATTATAATATTTGGAAGAGATCCAAATGAAGTCATTAAGAAAATTAAAAAGATACTGAAAAATTATTAATAGAGTTAATCGTTTCATCTTATATACTACTCTAATTAACGAAGTGCGTAGAGAAAGAGTGAGTGATATCTAGATATGAAAGCGGTAGTTCTTGCTGGTGGTCTGGGAACGAGGTTACAGCCATATACGTTCTTCATTCCCAAACCAATGTTGCCTTTAGGTAACAAACCACTTCTTGAACATATAATTGAATGGCTCAAAAGAAGTGATGGTGGTGGATATGTTAAGGGAATAGATCACATTGTTCTTTGTGTAAGCTATCTTCATAGGACAATTGAAGATTATTTTGAAGACGGCAGGAGATTTGGCGTCAAGATAGAATACGCTAGGTCCGAAAGACCTTTGGCAACAGCAGGACAATTAAAAACAGCAGAAGATCTACTGGATGATGATGCATTTGTTTGTCTATATGGAGATTCAGTTTATGAATTTGATCTTGCTAAGATGATAAGCGCACATAGAAAGTTCAAAGCATTCGTTTCAATGGCACTATTATCATATAAAACTAAGTTAAAGTATGGTTTTATTGATGTTAATGGAGGAGGCAATAGAATTACCAGCTGGACCGAAAAGCCCGAAGTTAGCGGATTAATTAACATTGGTTGTTATATTATAGAGCCGGAATTTCTCAAACTTATTCCCAAGTCAAGTGTTTTTGGAATGGATGATGCAGTAAGAAAAGCCCTTGAACAAAAGAGGATTGTAAAAGGATTCAAAATAGAATCAGGTTTTATAGACATAGGAGATAAAAAGTCGTATCTTGATGCCTACAAAAAATATGTGGAGAAATTAGGAAAAATATAGAAGGAGAGAAAATTAAAAATATGAACAGAATCTTTTTTTTCTCTTTCAACATATGTGACTATAGGAGCGTTCTTAGATCCAAATACAGTAGAATCGTCGCAATAACACGATTTTTAAAATATCACTGCATATTAGGTAAAAATGAAAATTTATCATGACTAGTATATAACCGAAAGTATTATTGATTAATTACGCTATCAAGAAGAATGTTGACTGATGCTGATGAATAAAGTTGGATTCTTTTATGGCACCCCAGTATGACTCCTCCGTAATTATTAGAGCAGTGAATTCTAGCTTTATTATCGTTGTATCAACTCAATTGTGGTCATTTGATAACTACTACATATAACTTAATCCTTCTTTTTCTTTCCAGAGATTAATTCTTTGATGCAACCATGGATAGAAACTAACATCGCCATTTTCAAATTCCTTTTTAATTATTGTTACAATCGCTTTCGAAACTTGACCCGGTCGACCATAAATATGTTTTTTATTCTTTAGATGTATTCCTAGGCCCTCTTTTCTATTGAATGTCTCTTTAACAATTGAAGTAATCCATTTTGGATTTACAGGGGGAATTAGTATGTTACTTTTTGCATCAAACACTGTTTCGGGTCTATCGGTATTAAATCTAACAGTTAATGACATTACATTGGGAAAATAGATTAATTCTTCTTGCATAGATCCAGAATCGGTCATTTCTGCCCAGCAATGACCACTATCTAGAAACTCTATAACATGTGCATATTCTTTCCATAGTCGGGTAATAAAGAACCTATCTGGATATTTTTTGGCAAGGTTTTGTAATTTTCCCTCTAATTGATATGTCTTTAATGCAGATAAAGTAGCATTCAGCATTACAAGGACTACCTTGTGGTGTGTGTCTTCTATCAGATTTACAAGTCCATTGATAATAGAAGTGAACCTATGACAAGTAAGATTTTCACGTCTATGGATGTCCATCCTTATCCATTCGCCACATTCTAATTTAGGATAAATATCGAAAATGCTTTCAGTCGATTTTCTTTTTCGTTTTAAATGAATCGCATCAACCACGGAGTTTCCTACAACATGAATAAATTCTTCAGGATATCCTTCTCTTACAAGGTTATCTTTGTTTAAAGTTGTTGGTGCAAAGAAGTATTGTGCGCCTGCAGAACAAATCCATGTATCAATTTGCTCTGGAAACGGTTCTTCTCGTGTAAGAAACCATTTACCTTCAAACTGAGCATCAATGAACTTTTCTACGACATCTTTAGTAGGATCTTGCAAAATTTTCAAATGCTTCATTATTTCGGGGCTCATCGATCTCAAACCTGCTTCATTCTGTCCTACCTTCTGGCCCATTCCAAAGACCCATGCCAAAGGAGCTATTCCAGCAACTAGTGTATCTCCGTGAACTACTGGAAGTAATTGTGAATTTATACCAAATTTTTTCTTACAATGTCGTCCAAATGAACCAAATTTTATAATAAGCTCACTTGCTTTTTCCATTAGGTCACCGCGAATTTGTAGGTTACATGCAACAAAATTTTGCAATTCAAACTCGCTAATTCCAAACCCTAGTAGCTCGTCAAAATGCTGTCCAGTGTCAATCACAAATACGGGTAGTTTCTCTTTGACTGCTTCAAAAACGAGTGGAGCCTGTTTGTAAAAATCCGGTTTGGTTCCAATTACTATGGATAAAATCGGACTATTTTGTATTTTAGCCATTTCAAATGCCTTGTTAATTAAATCTGTATCAATTTTGATGGGCAGAATATTTCGTGATACATCGATTTCCAATTGGTGGTGGTGATTATAGTTCTTATTCAATGTATTTCATCTTCCAGATTTTGGCGTGGTCTTTTTGATTTGTTAAGTAAGTAACATCCAAAGCAGAATACACCAATGCCCCCGATAATGAAAATGTATAGAATTAGATCCATTCCTGCAATTATGTAAGTTGCATTAATTTTTGGTAAAATCATCATAGCAACGAACATACCAGTAATTAATATAATACCTGCTGCAATTAATATTAAGGCAACATGCACTGTTTCATATTTTTTTTGAAATCCAAATAACGTACCTGCAAGTATTAAACTGGGAGCACCTGAAATAGAAGTAATTTGAATCAATACTCCTTGTGGATCTACATATATCCCAGGACCCTGTCCATCTGGACCCACGAGAAAAGAGTAAAAGGATGTTATCAACGCTACGAACATAATTGCCATAACAAGAGATCCCAGTGATATCCACGTCTCTAGCCTTATCATACAACAACAACGACCTTATTTCTCTACTCTCACCAAATAAATCACATGGTATTTTTTTATTATGTAATACCAACAAGACCTGCCAGTTCTTTTCTACATGCCGAACCCAAGATTTCTGCAGATTTTTCTGGTCTGACGTTGTTAAGGTAGACTCCAAAACCACGTTCTAGGCCTGACCACGTATTTAGTTGTGGATAAACCTCTATGTGCCAGTGAATTTGGCGGCTGTTCTTTTTTTCTGGCGATAAATGAAAAACTAAATTGAATGATGCTTCATTAAGCGCCTTTGACATACCTCCAAGTGTTGCACGTAGCATTAAAGCAAGATCGCCAATTTCCTTTTGAGTTATCTTTGAGAATGCCGTAGTATGACGTTTTGGAAAAATCCAGAATTCATGTGTATATGTAGGCGCCCAAGGAGAAAATGCAAGGAAACTATCGGTACCTAAAATTTGTCTTGGGCCACTAGACTCGAGGCCTATTATACTGCATGCAGGGCAATTTCCGTTTTCATTCATGTATTTATGTGATGCTTCCGCTTCCAGTTCTATTGTTGGGGGAATGGCTGAAAATGTTACAATGTTTAAATGAGGATGAATAATGGATGTCCCTGCTGTTTTACCGCTATTGACATAAATAGAAACATAGGTCACACTTTTCTGTGTATAAAGCCACCTCATCCTGTCTTGGATAACTAGCAGCACATTTGCCCATTGGTCTACAGAAATTTGTGATAATTTTTGATTATGCTCAGGAGAAGCAACCACAACGTGGTGATATCCGTAAGCGGGCTCGCTGTATAAAGGTTTATCTGTATATATAGCTGTAGAAGCGGTAGTTACGGCAGGATGGTTGTTTTGAAATACCCGAACACACCAATCCTCTATAACATTTTCTTCACTATCAGATAAGCGTTGAAGCATACCATCTTTTGCCACCAAAGCAAGCAATGCAGGTTCTGTCATCGATTCATTACCGGGACAATACGGACACTTGTCATCAGAATGTTTTTCGTCTTGATCTGCTTCAGCTATTCTCGGTACTATTACAAATTTATCAAGAACATAGTCTTTTCGTAGATCAGCCAAACTTCTTACTCTGCCTCAAAACATCGTGCAATCTCCTTTAATTAAAGGTTCTGTATCAGGTTCGATTTATAAATTGTTGCTGATGTTACAGGTTCGTAGCTATGTAAATTATCGACGCGGGAAAAGTATAAATCAGATATTATTCTCCATCCTTCGTCTCTAAATCATATATGTCAAGGTATGTTTAGCCTCAATGTCCCACTGCCAGAAATCGTAAAACGCTTGAATTTGAGCTGTTGACTGCTCGCCAGTAGATTCTTTGAAAAGAATGTTGTAGTCGGCTTTACTATTGAAAGGTGGGTAGATTGTGATTCAAATGAAGTCATAGGAAGAATAATAATAATAATGAATTCCTCAAGTCGACTTGACCGAGATATTATACTAGCATGGTATAAACTGCTAAATATCAAGAAAATAATGGTATTGGGAACAATAGAACAGGTTGTTATCGTTTTGATCATGTAAATAAAATGCAAAGCGTAATTGAAAATCGTTAAATCTTGTTACAACTAATATACTATCTAGCCAATGGGATACCGATCCATAGATAATACAACCGTTGACCGTCTGCGTGAATTTATCGAAAGGCTTAATGAGGAATCAGAAAATGGCTCGGTTATAGTTGTCGAAGGAAAAAGAGATGTTGAAGCTCTTATCCGTATGGGATTTAATGGAAATCTTACCATATTGAATCATTTCAAAGGAATTACAGATTTTGTAGATAATCACTATCAAATCACAAAGAAAATAATTTTACTCTTAGACATGGATAGAACAGGAAAGCACCTAACAAGCAAACTTTTAGCCCAATTACACTATAAGGGGAATAATGTCAGTCTATTTTACAAAAGAACCTTAGCAAAAATTACAAATGGAAAGGTCAGACACGTCGAGGACCTTGTAACATATGCACCACATTTATCTGGAATCACTGGTACGAGGAAGGATCTTTATTTTTATATATAACTCTTTAGAGTTAAAATGGAGATAAATTTGGGGATGACTTTTACAAAATTTGTAGATGTCAAAGCACTTATATTCGACCCAGCGCACCTTAATTTTACTTAATAATAATATGAGGTTATGAAATTGCCTAACACAGGTATTGTCAAGTATCATGTTAAACTAAAATTCGAGGTTGACGGCTTGGTTGAAAAAGCAGATATCATTGGTGCAATTTTTGGGCAGACGGAAGGCCTTCTGGGACCTGAAATGAATCTGAATGAGTTACAGAAAGTCTCTAAAGTAGGTAGAATCGAGGTCAATGTTGACACCAAGTCAAATATGGCAAGGGGAGATGCTTTAATTCCGATGAGCACTGACATTTCAACAGCAGCACTAATTGCAGCAGCTATTGAAAGCATTGATAAAGTAGGACCGTTCCAAGCTAAGTTTGGACTGCTTGGTATTGATGATATTCGAGCAATAAAGAAAAAAGTAATTGTAGATCGTGCAAAGAAGATTGTGCAGGATTGGGCAACAAAAACTATCAGTGAAGGGGAAGAAATGCTCAAAGATGTTTATGATGCGAGCAAACCTGGTAAACTTACGGCATTTGGCAAAGCCCAACTTGCATGTGGTACTGGAGTATTTGATTCGGACTGGGTAACTCTTGTGGAAGGCCGAGCAGATGTTATTAATCTGTTGCGTGCAGGTTTTGACAATGCCATCGCCATAGAAGGTGCAAAAATTGACGAGACGATTACCAAACTTACCGAAGGTAAGAAAGTAATTGCATTTTTAGATGGCGACAGAGCGGGTGATTTAATTCTTAAGGAATTACAAGGACTAGTAAAGATAGACAAAATATTAAGAGCACCCATGGGTAGAGAAGTAGAGGAATGCACCCCTCTTGAAATTGCTGAAATTTTGAAGGAAGCAATGCCATTTGTTACTGCTAACGAGCAGCAACAACGAGCACAATCATTACAACAAGCTGAAAGCATACAACTACAGAAGCAAGAGAGACAAGAACAAATTGAAGAGCAACAGTTACAGATAACCTCCCATAGTAATACAAAAGAAGAGGACACGAGTATTCTTTCAGCTGTCAAAGAGGTTTATCCACAAATCAATGAGACTCTTGAAGCAGTGGTACTCGATGGTTCAATGAAAACATTACTTAAAGTCCCGGTGTCAGACATAGTAAAGAAACTTAATAGCACAGAAGGAGCCAAGATGCTTGTACTTGATGGCATTGTTACGCAGAGACTGGTCGAAGTAGCAGACAAAGTTGGAATTGAATATATAATAGGCCACAGAACTGGCGAATTGAAAAAGTCCACTGATGTCAAGGTTAGAACATTTGGTGATATGGGAATCAACAACTAAGTATAATGTCGGAAATAAAGTTGCAGCATATAACCACTATAACCGAGCTTCTCCTTCGAGGGGCCCAACATAACTTTATAGAAGTAACCACAACCGATCTAGGAAAAGACATAAAAAGATCACAGCAGGCGGTTTCTAGACATCTTCTAGATTTAGAAACTGCAGGTTATATTGAACGTCTTAAAAAAGGTCAGAAATTCAGAATAAAAATAACAGCTAAAGGATATTCAGAAGTTGAAAGCTTATTTTTAATACTAAAAGCTGCAATGGAATCTGCTCCCTTTACAATTGACTTTGAAGGAACAGTAGTTTCTGGCATGGGAGAAGGCTCTTATTATATGTCGTTAGACGGATATCGTAAACAGTTCAAGGAGAGATTGGGCTACGAGCCTTATCCAGGTACACTAAATGTAAAACTTCTAGACCAGATATTTATGAATGCTAGGCGCGAAATAGATAAATATAATTCAGTCTTTATTGATGGTTTTAGCGACAACACACGGACTTATGGCTGGGCGAAATGTTATATTGCCAATATCAATAATGGTGCAATCAATAACGCTGCGATACTTATACTAGAAAGGAGTCACTATGATGAAAGCATGTTGGAAGTTATTGCACCGGTCTCGCTCAAGGAGTCTGCAGGCATTAGGAATGGTGACAAAATCAGCATAAAAGTACACATCAATAACACCATGCAAAAGAAATCGCCTTAAATACCATAAAAGGAGTTACCTAACTCATTCTTTATATGTGAGCTTTTTGTTCCTGGAATCGGAGTATTTAACCTTATAACTCTCAGGTGTAGGTTTCTCTTTTGGCAATTTTCTGAAATGTCCTTTTCACTATGAGCTTGATCATAGCCTAGTGCAATAATATCAGGTTTTACGTATTCGACAGTATCGTATAATGTGCCTTCTTTTCCTATTACAGCTAAATCCACAAAACTCAAAGATGATACAAGTTCTCGACGCAATTTCTCATCATGATAGATTTTTCGATCTTTCTTGAGTTTAATTGCGGTAGACGTCTTTGCAACCACAACTACCAGTACATCACCTTGTGCTTTTGCTGCCTTGAGGGTATGGATATGACCTGGATGTATTAGATCAAAAACTCCACCTACTAAAACTACCTTTAATGCATCCCTTCCGATGAAAGTGAGGATAGGATGATCATTTTTTTCTACGAGGCCGTATTCTACAAGTCGCTGAATTTTCGATTTATAAATTTCTCCCGCTATCGGCATTCTAGAAGTAATTCTATCAAGGGCTGAAATCTCTGGCTCTAAACTACTTATGTATAACGATGCCAGAATTGCTTTATCTGCTGGATCCATTATCTATAAGCAAGAAAGATACTTAAACATGATTAAATGATACGCTTTTGTGGAATATAATAACATATTCTGGAAAATAATGAGCAAGAGCTTGAATAATCATACAAAAACTGTTTAAATATATTTAAAAACATCCTTCCACACTTGTACTATGGATACAGAGCATAAAATAATAATGTTCCACATTCATACATTCTAATATGAATGATTTGCAGATGCAGGATTTTTAACTGGCAATATATGGGCAGACTTTTTCAGATGATGACTACATGGTAAATAACCTTTAATATCGTTACAGCCTATAAAATCCTCAAAAAAAGGCTGATCAGAGTTTAGAATAATTTTTTGCTTGTAAAAATATAATTTTGCTGCTCCATTCTGAAAGCATAGGTAGTTCAATTACCGAGGATGATACATTGGCTTTTTATATGATATTATAGATGTCTTTACCTGCAAATTCCATATGGTTGTTGACTAACTATTCAAACAGAGATTACTGACTAGCAAGTTCTGGTAGTAAAAATTCATAGCAGTGAAATATAAATCAGATTAGCATGGCTATACAAAAAAAAGTCTATGTGACTAGAAAGATTCTGGAGCCTGCACTTTCAATGTTATTGAAAGAATGCAATGTGGTTTTAAATAATAATGACAGACCTCCTACTAGAAAAGAGATTCTCAAGAATGTTAGAGGTAAAGACGGAATACTGTGTATGTTATCAGATAAAATTGATGAAGAAGTTATGGCTGCGGCAGGACCCAAACTTAAAGTGATCAGCTCTTACAGTACTGGAGTTGATCATATTGATGTTGATGAGGCAACAAAAAGAGGGATCTATGTCACTTTTACGTCGAACATACTTGCAGAAGCAACTGCTGATCTGACATTTGCATTAATTCTTGCCTTAGCGCGAAAAATCATTGAAGCTAATGAATTTACAAAAAGCAAACTGTGGAAAGTAGGATGGATGCCCAACCTCTTATTAGGCACAGAAGTCTATGGCATGACATTAGGCATTATTGGATTGGGAAGGATCGGCACTGCAGTCGCTCGACGAGCGAAGGGATTTAATATGAAAATTATTTATAATAATAGATCTACAAGAAATCATCAAATAGAGTCGGAACTCAAAGCAGAGTATGTTGATATCAATAATATCCTAGAACAAAGTGATTTTCTTTCTATACACACTACTCTGAACAAGGACAGCTTTCATTTGCTTGACGAATCAAAATTTAAAAAAATGAAGAAAACAGCGTATATAATTAACACTTCAAGAGGCCAAATTATCAATGAACCGGATTTAATTAAAGCAATAAAAAATAACTGGATTGCAGGCGTAGGTTTGGACGTATTTGAAAAGGAACCATTATCTAACTCTAGTCCCTTGTTAAAAATGAAGAATGTAGTAGCATTACCACATATAGGTAGTGCAACATATCAGACCCGTTCAAGAATGTCAGAGGTTGCAGTCCAAAATTTGCTTAGAATTTTAAATGGCAGAGATCCGCTATTTATTGTAAATTCAGGGGTTAAGAAGAAAAACTGAAATAAAGAGGGTCTATGTAAAAAGCCAAAGTAAGTGGAGAAATAATATTACTGATCATATTCTATACATCTACATAATTGAAATTTTAAAGAAAAGAAAGATGAATGGAGCATCAAAAACAATGTTGTTGAGTTTATTCACCTTTTACGTGAATTTTAATTTTAATGATACGTGCATTTTTTAAAAATTCCAAGGAAGGTCAATCTATCAATTGCTATTGCATTAATAACTGAAAATATAATTTAATTTTTGATCTGATAAACTAATTCGTTCTATAAAGAATGCTTGCATGTATGTTGCTTTTTATATATCTTATCTGATCGATGGCCAGTTTGTCAGGTTAGGTCAGTTAATACAGTCATTGTTTTCAAGTAAATGTTCATCTTTCCTAAACCATGTAGTTCTCTGTTGATACCATAATGCTAACAATAGTTATATATTTTATTCATCATCAATAGTTTATAATTATTGATACTAACAATTGGTAAATCTACAATTTCACTAGAAAGAAATATGGCGCCTATCAAGCGACTAAAAAATAATAAAATTTGGTCATGGTCAGCTGCTGTTATTATAATATTAGTTGCTACTTTCCCTCAGGTTCCTCTAACCTTGCAGATACTATATTTATATATATAAATCGAGGAAGAAGAAACAATGGAGTTAACATGATATTGGATAGATAGATTTCACATTCGAAGATTCTTTTATTATAGTCCATATATATTCTTCACTCAATTTCAATATAATCATCATTTATGCCCTTAATGCAATTTGTCGTAACCATCTTCAAAGGTTGAAATTTTATATTGCCTTCTGGGATACTCCCTTCTAACTGCATGACATGGAGCCGATTTTCCAATTTCTTCATATGACTGCTGCATACAGCAGCTATCATATATTCACCACTTTGAGAATTTATTGAAACAATATATGATGTGGGAAGCTGGCAAATATCACCATTTATTCTGAGCGAGCAGCGCTCTGGCAATAACATAATTAAAGTAATAATCGATATAATATAAAACTTACACTCTCATACTGCTAGCTCTTACTACTGTTACATTAAAGCCAGGGACATCAGGAGTCGTATCATTGCAACAAACAAACGCTACTACAAGTGCTGCTGTTACTACTGCTGATCACCTGCTTATAATTAGGAATAACGATGATAATAGGTTATAGTGTTTTATAGGAATTGACATAGTTTTGTTTTGTAGTTAACCAACTAGCTTGGCTTTTTTATCTCTTTATATAATAACTGGTAATTTTTTATAATTCAGCTATATCAACAAAAATGTTATACCTAATAATTTGATAATCTGAAAAAGTTTGTATGTTCACAATCTCTTATTT
>Ga0157302_10000102_pt1 | contig 13151 bp, 13 predicted proteins | sample NitcycUS103311B2_FD_108381 | JGI IMG/M metagenome (GOLD analysis project Ga0157302, IMG submission 108381) | Soil microbial communities from Arlington Agricultural Research Station in Wisconsin, USA - Nitrogen cycling UWRJ-S103-311B-2 | ecosystem: Environmental > Terrestrial > Soil >... | reverse complement strand
TTACAAAAAATCAATCCCTTCAAGGACATAGATACGCATCAATTTGCAAATATACTTCATAATCGAGCAACAAGTTTTGCTCACTCTGGCTAGTTGTGCATAATATATTAGCAATTACTCTATAGGTAAAATTTACATCCATTAGCAATAAAAACTAACATTATTACAGAAATTGGATTTTGCAGACAGAAGATATGCCGTGATTGGCAATTAAATCAATATTAGCAAGTTAAAATACAGGTAGAAATAGTAGAATTAATTGTGAAAGCTTATTGTATAATGCTTTTAAGTGATTATGAGTTAATCTATTGTGATCTAATGTGATTGAAGTCGAGCTAGCAGCCTATCGTTTAGGATGGGAATTCTAAGCACTTCAAAAAATTTGGAGATAATAATATGTGTGGGATAGCAGGTATTTTGAGTAAGAAAGGTGAAAATGTTGTGCCTCTAATTGAACCTATGCTTTCTTGTATGATAAATCGCGGCCCTGACGGAGCAGGAGTAGCAGCTGATGACTTGGTTATCCTGTCCGACTCCTTTGAAAGTTTGAAATATCATAAACTGTCTGGAACTACTGCGTTGGGACATTTAAGACTTGCAATAGTAGGCGGTACCTGCGGACAGCAACCTTTTCGTAGCTGCGATAATAGGCTAACTATAGAACATAACGGTGAGATTTACAATTATAAAAAAATTCGAAGAAGATTAGAGAAATATCACAAATTTATTACTCAAACAGACAGCGAAGTTATTGTTCACTTATTAGAAGAGCATTTTGCTAAACACAACGATTTGCTCTATGCTATCAAAAAGACTGTGGCTGAACTTGATGGTGTTTATGCTATTGTTATTAAGGACGAAGTAACAGGAACTATATCTTTAGTCAGAGATAAAATAGGTGTAAGGCAGATTTACTATGGCGAAAATAATAGTTTTATCGGATTTGCATCTGAGCGAAAAGCATTGTGGAAAGTAGGAATAAAGGAGCCTACAAAACGAGTGTTGCCTGGACATGCAATAATTATTACATCAAATGGTTTATTGCAAGAATTCAATGTAGCCCATCCTCCAATACATTCTTCAAAAATAACCTACAAAACAATGGCTTCAGCTGTTAGCGCATATGAAAAATCCTTACTTGGATCCATGAAGAAACGAACTCAGGATTTCGATAGAGTTGGGATAATTTTCTCTGGTGGTATAGACAGCGTAATTATTGCTTGGCTTGCAAAGAAAATGGTACGTGAAGTTACGTGTTACACCGGAGGAGTTAAAGATTCTAGTGATGTTGCATTTGCACGACATATAGCAAAGAAACTCGATCTTAAACTAAGAGTTAATGAACTTAGCCAGGATGAAGTTGAACAAATAATTCCTGAGGTTATTGATGTGATCGAGGATACAAATGCCGGACAGGTAGAGGTTGCAGTTCCAGTATATGCTGCAATAAAGCTTGCACATGAAGATGGAATTAAAGTAATGTTCACTGGACAGGGGGCGGACGAGCTTTTTGGAGGATATTCGTGGTACACAAAAGTAGTTGAAAAGGAAGGATACCAGAAATTGCGCGATCATATGACTGAAGATTTACTTTTACTTTACAGAGAGACGCTTGAAAGAGAGGATAAAATTACAATGGCACATAGTATAGAAATGCGTGAGCCCTTTCTTGACATGAGCGTAATCAGAGTTTCCATGCAGATAGATATGAAATTAAATGTAAAATCTGGAGATGACATTTTTGGTAAACATGTGCACAGAAGACTTGCACAGAAACTAGGTGTTCCCAGAAATATCGCATATCGCATAAAAGAAGCAGCGCAACATGGCTCTGGTATGCATGGTGTGTTTGACGCAATAGCCAGAAAGCATGGATTTGATGAAACTACTATTTCTCCAAGATATCTCGACATACTTAGCTCTCGCGAAAAAATTGGCAGCTCACAAAGATATGGGTACCTATTTGAAAATGAAAAAATGTGGATCGCAGAACCACATGTACAGATGTATCTGGATAGCATTTCAAAGATACTTCCAACATTCGAACAAAATGTGATGGCAAATCAACTAAAAGACAAGAAAGGATATGCTAACTCACACAAGTAAGAGATCTTGTCTAAACTATATGTGGCCAGAGAAATGGGATGATTGTTGAATAAATCGTAATGATGCAAGTACGGTAATTCCTGTTCCACAACTAAAGCTCAAGAATGTATAAAAACAGCTCCACAGATCAGGCAGCTTGCAAACAATCACCTAGCGTTTCTATACTTATAGCTAGAGAAAGCATGAATGGATAGTTATTGAATCCATTCAATAATACTTCGTGTAGATATGAAGGTAGTATATAGTAATGTAATGAGAACAACAATTGTTTATATGCGATTAAATAAAAAATTATTTTGGATAAAATGATGACAAACCTTAATTCTTAGCAAAACTATATTCAGTTATAATGCCTAACGCCTTTCCAGAAGAAGATGGAGAGTACGTACAAGTAAAAATAAGTTATGTAGGTTTTGTAGATCAGTTGGGATTAGAAGGTATTGTTGTTCTAAAGACTTATGATGGAAAAGAATTTCCAATGCGTGCTTTTTCAGGGGAGGTTGCCAGACACATATCACGATTTGAGGAAGGTGATAAAAATACTATACCAACAATCTACAATCTGGTTGAAGAGATAGCTGTCATGCAAGATTTACTTCTGATTGAAGTTAGAGTATACCAAAGTGGTTCAGTCCTACGTGCGAATCTATACTTCAAAAGCCGAATGGAATATTTGGTATTAAGAAATTATCGTGCATCAGATTCGATTGCTTTAGCATCTTATTATGATGTACCGATAAAAGTAAGAAGGAATTTATTTGAAGAAGCAATCGAACAATGATGATTATTGGTCAGGTTAATATTTCTATAAGTTTATTTTGTGCTATTGCATTTTTAACTTCCATCGCTATTCTTCTACCAACACCCATAGTATGACCATAATAATACTTTGAATAAGGGCTTGTTGTTGCCATAATGGGGTTACCAGGAACCCTAAGCGATACATCGTATACCACCAAATCTAGATCTACCGTTACAATACTCTGCAATGAAATCGGTCCAATTATGCCTGGAGGATATTCGCTCTTTACGATTTTAGTGAATTTATCGCCCGTTTCAAATACTTTTTCTAGCATTGATTCACGTATGCTTGCTGGAGTATGGCCCACTTCAATATTATGTATATCGATATCAATTTCCATTTGCTGCCTAGCAGGTAATGACGTGGTGAAGTCATGCAAGTTGGTTTGCAATCTTCTTTCGATTCCAAGGAATTCTGTCTCTCCCGTCAGTGGAGAATGGAAAAAGTTTAAGTTGAAATAAGTTCCAATTACATATTCTTCTATGGTGGAAGAGTTGAGATCTGCTTCGTTAATGAGTCCTTGTTGTATCTTCAACTTTGATTTTCTCTTATAATCTTCATACGACGATACAATTAAAAATGCCCTTTCTAATTTCCGTTTTGCTTCTTGAACTTTAACCACTGCCAGACCGTCAATATCAGAGGCTTTTTTGTAAATCCTCGGATGTCTAATCTTTGCCTTCTCTAGAAGATGATATTGATTTCTTTTTGCAGATCGCTCTTCTGCTCGCAATAGTTGCCGGTTTCCAAAGATAGGTACCTTCAGATTGTTTTCAATATTGTCATAGCCCAGATAGGCAGTAAAAGCACGGTGAGCAATCATTATGGTATTCAATTGCCGTAATTTTTTTTGATTTTCTCTGTTCATGATGTCAGAGAACTTATCAAGCAAAATGATTTCATCATTCAATCGTTTAAATCGCTGATAGGGAAGCTCTCTGCCTCTCTCGCATATACAAAGAGTCTTTATATTTTCATCTTTAGCACCATCCATAACTTCTAACGCAGAATGGCTTCCTATCGTACCAATGGTAATGCTATTCAGTTTGTATTTATTGACAATTGTTGCTACCTGCTGGCGACTAATCATTCTTTTATACTAGTGCATTCCGAATTATTGGAATAAAAAATGTTCCTACTGAAGATTTTATATATTCTGTTGTTGATTTCTTAGACTGTAAAGATCGGTTGATGAGCTATGGTTAAATGCCATCTATTACTGATTGAACTATATTCAAACTATCTAGCATCACATTATTGAACTTTGTTATTACTCTTGTTAATTTCTGTTTCTATTGCAGTTCTAAGGTCTTCATCGTTCTTGTTTGAATAGTCAATTCCTAGTGTATCAGCTATCGATTCAAGCTTTTCTCTATCGATGTTGTTTGTTCTATTTTGATTTTTGATTTGTTGAATCTCTCTTTTTGCTTCAATTTTTGCTTTTTCAAATTCTATTGACGCCTTGCCAAAGGATCTGGCAAGCTCTGGGATTTTCTTTACACCAAAAAATAGTGCTGCAATTATTATTACAATAATTATTATCTCAGCCCCATTAAGAATACCCATTAAAAGGTTTGTTAACGCAAGCATTTACAGATGTATATGAGAATATTAATAATTTAAGTGTTGATTTTTAATCAATGAAAATTCTCAGTCTCTGTTGTTGTCCTGTTCTGTCTTCTCTCAATTGATATCATCCCTATAAGGTATAGCGTGATCATGGGTCCTGCAACAAACCACATAGTAACTCCACTACCATCTGGAGTTATTATGGCACCAAATATTACCAAAATAAAAGCAGCATATCTAAAGTTTTTTCTCCAGAATCTCGGATTTATTACACCAGTCAGTGATATTGCATACATGAAGATAGGAAGCTCAAATGCAATTCCAAATCCAAGAAAGAATTGCAGTACAAATGAGATAAAGTCATTGATATTAAGGAAGGTCTCCGCACCAATGGCTTGACCGTACTTATAGAGAAAATTAAGCGTAAAAGGAATGACTAGAATATATGAGAAAATTATGCCCGTTATAAATAGGGATATCGTAGGTAAAAATACATTAAATGTTCCAATTTTCTTTGTTCGTTTACCAATCGCAGGAGATACAAAGCCAAATATTTCTTTAGCAATTATTGGCATTGAACCTATAATACCGATCAATAGTGAGACATAAACTTGAGCAAAGAATGCTTGTCCGGGAGCAGTTTGAATTAGCTTTACTTCTGATGGAAGTAATGTCTTTTGCATATAAGAAGTAAGATGGATAGCGATATTCTTGAATGGGTCCGGATAAGGATAATAAAGTCGCAAAATGTCGTTATTATTATTGTTGCCATTAATGCTATAATGGAGTACAAATGGTTTTATCCCAAAACTCATAGAGAAAATAGTAAGGATTACGACACAAATTGTGATGCGAAGAATTCTGGACCGTAGCTCATCAATATGGTCATGTAAGGACATCATTCCTGCTTCTGACATGATGTATTGGTAACAGAGAGCTTGTGTATTTGACAAATATAATTGTGTGGCCGTCTGTACATGCATTATTTAAGATTAGCAGGATTCTAGCATGGCATATTTCACTATATTAGTGTAAATTAACCGGCTATTGTCTTCATAGTGGATGATAGCATAATAGTAGAAGAATACTTCACTAATAATATAAATGGAGCCTAATTATAGTGTAAGACATTTCGTATTCGGTTCATATAATATATAACATCATGTAGATTGTTGATAATACATTCCTTGAGAATTTCTGCAATTTATCACAGCTTATATTCACAAATTTTAATGGATTTCTACCTTTTTACATAAATAAATTTACAGTTTAAAATATATTGTGATAAAAGTCGATCTTGTAAAACGTGAGAAGTGCTGCCAATGAATTTACTAGAGATCGATAATTCTATTGGATTTGCAGGTATTCCAAATAAGTTCGGCAAGAAAATTGTGGCTGAATATAGCAAGGGATTAGTTCAATTATTAACAGAATATGAACTTGAATTGTATGCTATTGAATCAGTTCTAAGAATGAATACTAGAAGAGATATGAAAACAAACCTTGATAAACCAATCTACTCATTGACACTATATAAAAAAGTAAGAGCAACAATATTGTAAAAGGCAGCTACATATACTTTTATCATAGTATTCTCACGTCGTGTTTCGATATAGTTTGTTTTTGACACAACATGTATTGTGTTTCTATACAGTTCGGAAGGTGTTCATTCCTGTCTATTTGTTAATGACATAAAAGTCATAAACTGGAAATGTTTTATTTTTATTAGTTTTCTTCTTAGCATAGTATTCAATTATTGCCCAGAACGCTGGAAATGTTTCAACTAGTCCGATCACGACACATAACATAAGAGTTTGCAAATGAAATAAGATTCTTTTTGGCCAATTAATCATTGAATATTGTAAATTCAAGAATAATCCTATCTGATATGATAATAACCACATAATCGAAGTGAATAGCAGCATTAAACCAATGCCAATATCAACAGGGCTACCATTTGTTAATGTATATATCATTGATTCAGAAGAAAACAAGTTCAACAATTTGTCAAACCATGGCTCTACATTAAAATTAATTGTTTGATTAATTTCGTTGATTGATGATGACAATACTAGCAGTTTTGGAACTTGGGTATGTATGTAAAGAATTGTAGAAGTGAGACCTGATATAAAGCCCAAAAAATATGTTACTAGTTTGAACATCATCTTAAACTTGTGTATCAATGGAAATTTGTCTATGTTTTGCAAACTTCCGAGAACCCATCTACGTCTTTGCATAAAGTGATCTTTCATATTGAGTGGAGGCTGCTCAAGCAGTACTCCTCCATGCCATCCTAGAGATTTTGGGCCGCATTTCTCGTAAACTTTATAACCGAAAATTTGGTCTTCAGCAAGAGTTGGTCCAAATTTCCAGCCAATAGAACCTTCAATATCTGATCTGATTAGCAAATTGCTTCCGTGCATATGTAATGGAGGAGGGTTAGTCATTTGCGAAACGCAATCATAGCATGTAAAAGGTCTCACAGACTCAGCAATTGCTGTCAAACGATTTGCTGATTCAAACTTTAAAGGATAGAATATGGGACCTTCAGCTGCAATTGCATTACCTTCTCTAATAAATTTAAGAAGTGATAAAATCGTTTGGCTTGTCACATAACTTTCGTCATCCATGTGAAATATCCAGTATTTTGGACCTTCTTTACCAATTTTACGCCTATATTCTACGGCATATTGTAAAGCTCGTCCTTTCTTTATTGCATAGGTTTTGTATTTTGGATCCACTATAACCACTTCACAATTACTACTACCATTCAGGGTTGTGATATCTTGTGGATCGTCACTAACGACAGAAATTTGGTAATCACTATAGTTTATTTTATGGCATGAAGATATTATTGAATTGATTCCTCGTTTCACAACAGGAGTCTTGGTTGCAGAACGAGTGGTTATCTGAAAGATTATTATGGGGTCATTGTGAATCCGTTCAAGATTCTTTTCAACAAAAATATTTCTATTTTTTAACAACCTGATTAGTGTCAGAAAAGCCACTGGAATAGAGGAAAACCAAAAGGATGTGATCATAACTAGTAAAATATTCTCCAACAACAACTTTAATGAAGGAGGGTTATTCTTTAATACCAACTGATTCTAGAAATTCTTGTTTTTGAACAGAGATAAAGTAATGCATAGAATTATTTAATTAGAAATGCTAGGATTAATTTGAAGATATTGCGAATATCTTATAGAATGTGCATCATCTATATAATATTCTAATTTCTAGAAGGACACAAAGTGTAGAATTAGAATAATGGGAGTAGAATAGAGCGAGGGCCCTTTATACTCGCAATTTTACAATTGCGCGTCAAGTATTACTAAACAAGAACATTTTCATCAATTTCAAGCTAGTTATAAATCATTTTTGTTAAGTTAGTTTTTCTTCTTTCCCAATCGCCATGAATTCCCCACAGAAAATTTGGCTTATCCTCTCACCTGTCTAATCCTTGTAGATTTGTATAATTTTTGCATATGGATCGTCTTTTCAGTATTCGTTACTTAGCATACAGTACGCTTTCAACCACTTTTTCAAGCATCCAGAGGCCGTTAATTATCATAATAATCTGATTTTAACAAAACCCTGTCGCTTCTTTTGAATTTCTTGCTATCTTTCTTGTTTTCATCTGTAACCATTCGCACGCAACGAATCCATTTTATTTTTTATTCTGACATTTAGCGATTAAGTGGAGCCCAAATCAATACCGACTGCAAAGGGGTTACGTTTTTACCTTCCCTTCCGTTGAGTAAAAGAAAGACATCTATTATTGGTCCCTATGACTTTCCATTATAATTCAAGGTACGCTCTATCTGCATCTCTTATTAATAAGGTCAGGAAAATATGGAATTTGATATAACCTCTTATGGATAGTATATCAAACAGAACCATTTTAAGCACCGATAACTTTTCAGAAATTTGGGCTACGTTGTTCTCAAAAAACCTGTAATATTTAATAATGATTCATGACTAAAGATTAATCTCATCGTGCCATTTAAATAATGCATTCAATTTCGATAATTAAAGGCTGGAATACAATGATAAAATTGGGATCAGATTTTATCGTAATTGCAATTTTAACGACTTCTTTCTTTCTATATATGATAGTAGTTCCTATTCCAGTCGTCCATGCTGTTAATCACTCCCTCATTAAGATGACAGAGCAGAGAACTTTCAGAGATTCTAATGGCAATCTAAATGTTATAGGTGTAGTAGACAACAATGGCCAGGTGCCAGTTGGAATCACAGTTGGATTGAATACCACTGGCAGGGATGGTTCTATAACATCAATCATTAAACAATCAATTTACGGTAGAATTATTTATCCATTTGCTGGTGCCCCATTTAAATTTGTAATTGGACCTGACCAATCGGTAATCAGCAAAGCGTTTATCACAAATATAAAACAAATTCCAGTTCCATACTATAACGTTTTAAGATTGAATTACTCAGGCATGCCAATTGGAGAGGATAGGGCCCTTGTCGGAACAGCAAAAAATGTAGGTTCATTTGATCTCCATAATATAACTATATATGCATCTGCCCATGATAGGAATGGAGCACAGGTTGATTCTATCAGAAGCAATGTAATTCCAGTCATAAAACCCGGTAAGGAAGTAGCATTTACTGCTAAACCCTATTCTGGTATAAGGTCAGTTATATTATATTACAGTTGTGCTGGGGTTGATTTGAATACTCCAATAACTACTTTGGATTTGGGTAAAGGTCAATTTATCGCATATGACTTGCGTGCTCTAGCAAGGATTAGCGATTTTAAGTATGATTCTGCAACAGATAGCATCATGTTTGGAGTAAATTATTATAGTCCAGATGGAGGACCTCTAAGTCTAAAAATCCCTCAACTTTCAGAAAAACAATCTTTGTCAGTTCTAATGGATGGAAAATTGTATAACCAAGCGTATGTGAGAATGGATGGAAAAACAATATCTATAAACTTTTTTGTTCCACGAGAGGATCACCAGGTTCAGATTAAAGGAATTAAAAGTAATTAATAATAGTAATTATCTTAAGTATACAATACAATTGATGCAACCAGATTGACAAACAATATGGTATTTGGAAATAGGGAAGCATAAGATTTCAATGCATCAACCAAAATATAATGTGATGGGATTATCTAAAATAGTGAATGTGGCAAGATTGCTAGAGCAAACATAAAACACTAAAAAATAGACCAATGTTTGCACCACTTTAACTATGTGTTATGCCCGCTTTATTATTATATGTTAGAAACTGCTGAAAAGAAGAGAAAGATTGGGGATATACCTATGCTTTGTTTCATCTACTTTATCACTATTTGCGTGTGTTACTTGTAATATTACCAGAACTCGTTATATTATTGTTAATTCCAGCTTTCGTATCACCACTGCCACCTTTACCTCCTACCGTTGGATATCTCTGAGCAGATGTTGCAGTTGATAAAACCAATTCTATTGCAACAATTCCTGTTATCATCAATGCTGCGACTGCTGTGAAGGTAACAAGTTTTGTTCTTGTATTCATTGTCTGCAAATTTTAGATACAACACATTAATCAACAATTTCGTCTTTTTTGATACTGTAGATACTTATGTTAACTCATCAAAATAAGATTGTCGTGTAGCAGCATGAAAATAATCTACATAAAAAAGGTAATAAGTGTTGAATATTGACCAACTAGAATTGGCTATAGAAGTTGTTGCTAATCTTCTCTCTATTTTTTTCTATATTGCCAACAATGAGCTTACCATTGGTATCCACCACAGCTGCAAAAGTAAAAATCTTTGCTTGCAGATAATACAGTCACTGTTACTGCTGTATATCCGGGACAACCTCTTCCTGATAAGAGTGCGTGATATCCTAACACAATTCACGCATTATTGTTTTCAACGATAGATCCAAGTGCTTCACATGATATAGCAGAGACAACTTTGCCTGCCATTCAACAAGATGTAGCTCCAATTAAAGCAGCTTTACTTTAATGCGAATTTATATATTATTTTAATATTATATCCATAGTAGCGTCATCTAACCTTGTATGCTACACAAGATCTTAAATACGACCATATTGCTGTGAGAAGACTAAAGAATATAATTGAAAGATGCTCCGATACACTGTATACTAACCAAGATCTGCCAATAGAAGACATAGAGATTATTTCAGTAGTGATAGAGGAATTTGTAGATAGGTTTCATCATGGCAAAGAAGAACAGGCATACTTTCCTGGGAATACAGATAAAAATGGATTTGCAGAAGATATTCGAAAATTTTTAATTGAACACGAGCTTAGCAGAAGAATCGCCATGATGCTTAGAAGAGAAATAAAAGTATGGAAACAAAAGAGAAAGGAACGAAGAGAAAAAGGGCAAATAATAGAAGACCCAAAAATAATAGAACCAGTATCAAGATTTCTTAGATCGTATGCTGCTTTTATAACCGATCACACAAGAAAAGAGGACAAATTTTTCGATTTATTAGAACAGAAAGGTAGCATCTCTACAGAAGAAGATGAAATGCTACTACAACACTATGAAGTATGTAGGAACCAGGCAGGAGGAAAGGCTAGGGTAGAACAAATGATTAGGTTGATAGAGTATCTTGAAGATAGAGAATGGATGAAAGAACGAAAATAAGCAAATACTTCTAGAACGGCATTTTTCGGTAAAATACTTCACATGGTAATACAGGAATACTTGAAGGAAAAAAGAAATGATAAGGCTATATGAATTACTGCGGTCTGGAAGGCATTGCAAAACAAAGTTGCAATTGAGATCAATTGAGATCAAACCTACTTCGCTGTAGCGATGTGCCCTAACATTCAGATATTATAGTAAATAGAGAACATTCGTAGCCATGCCTATTCTTAAGTTAACAAAATCGTTTCTCCTAAATCCTGCATGCTTAATTTATAGGAAGTTCTTTTTATATAATTATTCAAGATTATCATAGATCATTCTTTAGCGAATATGCGAAATATTTTGTGTAATAATCCATAGTTTAGCTTAAATTTATTAAGTGCTCTTTCTAGAAAAATGATCATGAACTAATAGATTTTCTGTAGAAGGTAAGAAGGTAATGAATGCAGTTTTTGTATTGTTCGAGTCAATAACACACTAGTATATTGATGGATTGCTAATAATTTTTCGCAGAGCTATATTACACATGAAAACGATCATATTATCGTGTATTTCTATAGTCTATGCTTTTTATTCCAATGTTCTACAAATGTATCGATATTTCTTTCCAATGCTAACCTCGAGCGAGACAGAAAAGAGCCGCCAAATTTCCAACCTATATTGTCACATTCTTTACATTCTTTTTGATACGCAGGACAATAACCATAGGCTTCTCCAACAATACATCTTGAAGGATGGTCAAGCTCATAATACCATCTTAGCCATGTTAAGGATAATGGAAAGGGGAGTGTGTGAGTATGTTCTAATCTTTTTGCCCATTTTGGGGCGATTTCTTTTAGAGTTAATAGTTTTTTCTTCTCTTCTCTAACGTAAGTCGTTATTGATTGCATAACATATTACTGTAATCATTGTAGAATATTAAATGTATCTGCATAGGAAAACACACCAGATGCCAAATAAAAATAAAGCAAACTAAATGGTGACATAGTACATTATTCTGGCCAAGAGACAAAAGATCTTTGGATCAGTATTTTGCCTTAATACTATACGAGCAGCACAACAATGGCACATAAATTAGCCGACAACTATATTGAGTAAATAACATACATTATGATAGGTGCCAATATGTCGTAGTTTTAATAGCAAATATATATTTAACTAACTCAAATACTGCTTTCGTTATTTACCTCGAACTAACAGCAGCAGAAATATGTGGTCGAATTCCTCTTATTTCATTTGTTACAATTTCTTAATTATCGATCAATAAGTAGGTAATTATACTACAGAAGCCTCTTTTATACTCGTACTCTTCTTCATATTAAAGTCTCTATATCAAATGGTTTTTTTAGTGAATGTAACATATATAGCATCTTTCTGATATATTTCTCCTTTGATGGATACTTGATTAAATTCTTTTGATATGACTCAATTAAATGATCTATAAAGCATCCTACTTCTTCTCTTCTTTCTGATGATGAGTAAGTGAGTACTTTGGAATACCAGTACTCTATTAATGCATCTTCACCATGCTTTTGTTCTAGCTCTACCAGAAATGTGAAATTGGAATGGCATTTTCTACATAGTCCATGGTGGGCATCTGCATATAATTTTTCTTCTACATGACCACATCTTGCTTCCATCATCACCATAATTGTTGTTGTTAATAATAACGATGATGAAAGCAAATATAAACTATGATTGATTTTTTAATCAAAATTTACATTTCTCTCGCAAATGATGACTTAAAGGGAGGGGATCTTCACAAACAACAATACTATAATCTTACCAACAAGAGAATCATCTGTATGCAAAGAAAGACAAAGAACTTATTATATACTCTAAAATAGATAAAGTAAATTTTGTTTGGTAAAGACTACCACATAGAATCGGTAAGGGTTACCTAGACTAACAAGTGGCACTGGAGATACGATTCTAAAGGATAGTAAATACCAAATTCATTATCAGAATTAGACAATGATAAAACAACCGATTCCATAATTGCGTATAAATTAGAAATATTGATATGTCCT
>Ga0157302_10000101_pt1 | contig 13257 bp, 17 predicted proteins | sample NitcycUS103311B2_FD_108381 | JGI IMG/M metagenome (GOLD analysis project Ga0157302, IMG submission 108381) | Soil microbial communities from Arlington Agricultural Research Station in Wisconsin, USA - Nitrogen cycling UWRJ-S103-311B-2 | ecosystem: Environmental > Terrestrial > Soil >... | reverse complement strand
TGCCGACCGAGACGACGCCCGTGCGCCGCGCGCAGGCCCCCATCCGTGCGTGCCTGCAACCCGCATCAGGCTTCTCGTGCGGTTTCAGGCGGTCCGCCTGGTGCTACTGGTGCGAGCCGTCTTGTCCGCGGAAGTTGTGAGCGATTGGCCGCAGTCGGGACAGGACGACAGCGGTTGGATACGGAAGCTCATACGGAGTTCTCCCCCAGCACGCGCATGCCCGGTCAGCCCTCGAGCCAGGCGGCGGTGCCGGGCGGCAGGAAGGACCCCTCGAGCCCGTCGCTCGCCAGGACGAGCTCGCCCTCGGGCAGGGGCACCGAGGGCGCGTCGACGTTGACGACGCAGACCACCGTCGAAGAATCCGCCGCCCTCTCGAACACGAGCGAGCCGGGCGGGCTGTCCCGCCAGGCGAGGCGTCCGGACGCCAGGGCTCGCAGCCGGCGCCTGAGCCTCAGCGTCGCGCGGTAGAGCTCGAGCATCGACTGGGAATCACCGTCCTGCGCGGCGACGCTCGAGCGCTCCCACCACGGCGGCATCGGGAGCCATGGCGTACCCGTCGTGAAGCCGACTCCCGGCCCGGTCGTCCACGGAATGGGCACGCGGCAGCCGTCGCGACCCGCGCGGCGACCGCCCGTCCGCGCGAAGATCGGATCCTGTCGCAGCTCGTCCGCGAGGTCGACCTCCTCGAGCCCGAGCTCCTGACCCGCGTAGACGTACGCCGCGCCGGGGAGCGCGAGCATGAGCAGCGCCGCGGCGCGCGCGCGGCGGACGCCCTCGGCGCCTCCGCCGTAGCGCGTCGCGACGCGCGGGACGTCGTGGTTCTCGAGCACCCATGTCGCCGGCGCCCCGACGGCAGCGAACGCCGCGAGGATCTCGTCGATGCACGCGCGCAGCGACGCCGCCTCCCATTCCTCGAAGAGGAACCGGAAGTTGAACGTCTGCTGTAGCTCGCCCGGCCGGACGTACTCGGCGAGCCTCGTCTGGTCGGCGAGGAACATCTCCCCGACGAGCATCCGGTCGCCGGGGTACTCCTCGACGATCTGCCGCCACTCGCGGTACAGGTCATGGAGCTCCGGCTGCTGGAGCCCGGTGTGCCAGTCGCCGAAACGCGGGCGCGGGTCCGGGATGTGCACGTCGGCCAGGTCTCGCTCCTTGTAGAGCGATTGTGCGACGTCGACCCTGAAGCCGTCGACGCCGCGATCGAGCCAGAAGCGCAGGATCTGCTGGAAGGCCTGGCGGACCGTCTCGTTGTGCCAGTCGAGGTCCGGCTGCTCGGGCGCGAACAGGTGGAGGTAGTACTCTCCGCTCCGCTCGTCCTCCGTCCACGCCGGGCCGCCGAAGGCGGACTCCCAGTTGTTCGGCGGGCCGCCGTCGCGCCCGGGCCGGAAGACGTACCGCGCGCGGTCCGGGCCGTTCGGGTCGGCGAGCGCGTTCCTGAACCACGGGTGCTCGCTCGAGGTGTGGTTCGGAACGATGTCGACGATCACCCGAAGGCCGAGATCGTGGGCGTCGGCGACGAGCGCGTCGAAGTCCGCGAGCGTCCCGAAGCGCGGATCGACGTTCTCGTAGTCGCTCACGTCGTAGCCGTGATCCGCGTCGGGGGTCGGGTAGAACGGCGTCAGCCAGATGCCGTCGACACCGAGGTCGCTGACGTAGGGAAGCCGCGAGCGGATACCCGGCAGGTCGCCGAGGCCGTCGCCGTCCGTGTCGGCGAAGCTCCTCACGTAGATCTGGTAGAGGACGGCGGTCCGCCACCACTCGCTGCCGGCCTCAGACACGGGCCGCCACGGCGTCGCCCACCTCGCTCGTCGTCGCAGAGCCGCCGACGTCCCGTGTGCGGATGCCCTCGCGGCAGACCGCCTCGACGGCCCGCATGAGACGGTCTGCCGCATCCTGCTCGCCGAGATGCTCGAGCATCAGCACCGCGCTCCAGATGGCGCCGAACGGGTTCGCGATCCCCCTGCCGGCGATGTCGGGCGCCGAGCCGTGCACCGGCTCGAAGATGCCCGGAGTGTCTGCCCCGGGCGCGACGCTCGCGCTCGCAGCCATGCCCATCCCGCCCTGGAGCTCGGCCGCAATGTCGGTGAGGACGTCGCCGAAGAGGTTCGAGGCGACGACGACGTCGAGCGACATCGGGCTCCTCACCATCCGCGCGGCGAGCGCGTCGACGAGCACGCGCTCGCTGCGGACATCCGGATGCACCGCAGCGACCTCGTCGACGACCTCGTCCCAGAGCACGTAGCCGTAGCGGGAGGCGTTCGACTTGGTCGCGCTCGTGACCAGGCCTCGGCGCTTTGCCGCGAGGGTGAACGCGTACTCGACGACCCGGCGGATGCCCGCCCGCGTGAAGACGCTCGTCTCGAGCCCGACCTCGAGAGGGAGGCCCGCGTGGGCGCGTCCGCCGACGCCCGAGTACTCGCCCTCGGTGTTCTCGCGCACGAACAGCATGTCGACCTCCGGACGGGCGGCGAGCGGCGAGGGCACCCCGTCGAGGAGGCGCGCCGGCCGGACGTTCGCCCAGAGGTCGAGCCGCTGGCGGAGCGGCAGGAGCAGACCCCAGAGCGTCACGTGGTCGGGGACGGACGGGTCGCCGACCGCCCCGAGCACGACGGCGTCGTACCCGCGCACGACGTCGAGCGCGTCGGGCGGCATCATCGCGCCCGTCTCCTGATAGTGGGCGGTACCCCACGGGAGGTCGTGCCACTCGAGCGCCAGCCCGAGCGCGTCGACCGCCTTGCGCGCCTCCGCGACGACCTCCGGCCCGGCGCCGTCGCCTGCGATCACGGCGATGCGGTGCGTCATGCTTCGTGGGGCGTCATGGGAGCTTCGGCGTCACGATGTCAGAGACGCGGCACCAGGCGCCCGAGTGCCCCGTATCTGCCGTCGGCGAGGAGGGCGACGGCGAACCCGAGGCGATCTGGCCCATGAGCGCGGAATGTAACCGCGCCGCGCAACGGATGCAGGTTGCCGACGAGGCGGTCGGGAGCTACACGTCCGCGACCGGACTCGACGCGCGCGCCTGGATCTGCCGCGCAGTCGACGGGGCCCCGCCGCGCCGGCGCTCGAGGTAGCGAGTGAAGGCGAGGAGCTTCCGCGCGCGCGGCGTGGCGAGATAGGAGGCGAGCTCCGACTCGATGCGCGTCAGCTCGTGCCGTGCGCGCATGACCTGATGCTCGATCCTCGCGTCGAGATCGCATTCGTGCAGACCGTCGCGGTATGCGACCGCCTGGATCCACTCGCCGCACTCCGGACAGCACGCCATCGGCTCGAACCCGAACCAGTTGCTCATGCCTCTGTATCCCCGGCGCCCGAGATCGCAAACTCAGCGCTGGCCAGCCGACGAGGCATCTAGGATCACGCCTCGTGATCAGGGTTCCTCCCCAGCGCGGCGGCTGGCTCGAGGTCGTGTGCGGGCCGATGTTCAGCGGCAAGAGCGAGGAGATGATCCGGAGGCTGCGGCGTGCGGAGATCGCGGGCCAGCGGGTGCTCCTCTTCAAGCCCCGGATCGACGACCGATACGACGTCGCGGACGTCGTCAGCCACGCGGGCGTGCGCATGTCGGCCGTCCCCGTGGACGGCTGCGCCGAGCTGATCGCGCGCGCCTGCGGCTGCGAGGTCGTCGGCATCGACGAGGCACAATTCTTCGAGCCGACGATCGTCGACGCCGCGTTGGTGCTCGCAGACGGCGGCGTCCGCGTGATCGCCGCCGGCCTCGACCAGGACTTCCGCCGTCAGCCGTTCGGGCCGATGCCCGAACTACTCGCGCGGGCCGAGTTCGTCGACAAGCTGCAGGCGGTCTGCCATCGCTGCGGCGGGCCGGCCACGACGACCCAGCGCCTCGTCGACGGCCGGCCGGCGCCGTACTCCGGCGAGACGATCGTCGTCGGCGCGCTCGACTCGTACGAGGCCCGCTGCCGCGACTGCCACGAAGCGGGGGCAGACGCAGTGCAGCTCGTCGCGTAACTCCCACGCCACGACTGCCACGGGCTCGCTTGTACCCTGTCGCGCGTGAGCGGCGCCGCCGCCGAGATCGCGTTCGATCGTGCGACCAAGCGCTATCCCGGCCGCGCCGAGCCTGCCGTCCGGGAGCTGACGCTCACGGTCCCGGCAGGCGCGATCTGCTGCCTGGTCGGCCCGTCGGGCGCCGGCAAGACCACCGCGATGAAGATGGTCAACCGGCTGATCGACATCACCGAGGGAGACATCTCGATCGGCGGCACGAGCGTCGCGTCGCTCGACGTCACCGCGCTCCGTCGCGGGATCGGCTACGTCATCCAGCAGGTAGGCCTCTTCCCGCACATGTCCGTCGCGGCGAACGTCGCGACGGTGCCGCGCCTCCTCGGCTGGCCGAAGGGTCGCATCACCGAGCGAGTCGACGAGCTCCTCGACCTCGTCGAGCTGCCCGCGGACGACTACCGCGACCGCTACCCGGCGCAGCTCTCCGGAGGAGAGCGCCAGCGGGTGGGGCTCGCGCGCGCGCTCGCGGCCGACCCGCCCGTGATGCTGATGGACGAGCCGTTCGGGGCGCTCGACCCGATCACCCGCGCCCGCCTGCAGCAGGAGCTCCTGCGGATCCAGCACGAGGTCGGGAAGACGATCGTGTTCGTGACGCACGACATCGACGAGGCGATCCTGCTCGGAGACCGCATCGCGATCCTCCGCGAGGGCGGCGTCCTCGCCCAGTACGACACCCCGGAACGGCTGCTCGCGCGGCCCGCTGACGACTTCGTCGTCCGCTTCCTCGGCGCCGACCGGGGCCTCAAGCTCCTCGCGCTCCGGCGGCTCGACGAGCTCGAGCTCGGACCGCTCGACGGCCTGGTCGCGCCCACGGCGGACGCGTCGACGACCCTGCGGGACGCGTTGTCGCAGATGATCGTCTCGGGTGCGCGGTCGCTCGTCGTCGTCGGCGACTCCGGCGAGCCACGAGGAGTCGTCACCCTCGAGACACTCGCCGCCGCAGTCTCGTGACGGACGGCCTCGTCGAGCCGCTGGTCGCGCAGAGCGGCCCGGTCATCCCAGATTTCGGCGAGGGCAGCGACTGCGTCGTCGACAACCGTCTCTTCTGCCCCGACTGGGTGCGCGACAACTGGTCGGACGTGCTCCAGCCCGCACTCGTCGAGCACGTCCAGCTGACGATCATCGCGGTGGCGATCGGGCTCGTGCTGTCGCTGGCGGCGGCGCTCCTCACCCATCGGTTCCGCCTCCTCGAGCGGCCGTTCGGCACGTTCTCGGCCGTCGTCTACACGATCCCGAGCCTCGCGCTCTTCCAGCTGCTCGTCCCCGTGACGGGGCTCACCGTCACGACCGTCGAGGTTGCGCTCGTCGGCTACACGCTGCTCATCCTCTACCGGAACATCGTCGAGGGCCTGCGGAGCGTCCCGCCGGAGGTGCTCGAAGCGGCCCGCGGCATGGGGCTGACACGACGGCAGACCCTGTGGCGGATCGAACTCCCGCTCGCGGTCCCCGCGACGATGGCCGGCCTCCGCGTGGCGGTGGTTTCGACGATCGCGCTCGCCACCGTCGCGGCACTCGTCGTCCCGAAGGGCCTCGGCTATCCGATCTTCCTCGCACTCCGGGAGGCGTTCAACACGGAGATCATCGCGGCGGGCGCGCTCGCGGTCGCCCTCGCGCTCGTCGCCGACGCACTCCTCGTGCTCGCCGAGCGGGCGCTCACACCCTGGAGCAGTGTGCGGAGGACGACCTGATCGCCAGCCTCGACCTCGGTGTGTTCGCGGACGCGCTCCAGTTCGTCGTCGACGAGCGCCGACTCATCCTCGAGAAGACGTGGGAGCACCTCGTGCTCTCGGGCGCCGCACTGGCGATCGCCGTCGCGATCGCCTTGCCGCTCGGCGTGTGGCTCGGGCACCTCCATCGCGGCTCGTTCCTCGCGGTGAACGTGGCGAACCTCGGCCGCGCGCTGCCGAGCCTCGCCGTGATCGCGCTGGGCTTCGTGTTCCTCGGGGTCGGGTTCTGGAGCGTCGCGCTCGCGCTCGTGATCCTCGCCGTTCCGCCGATCCTCACGAATGCGTACGTTGCGGTGGACGGCGTGGAGGCGGAGATCGTCGAGGCTGCGCGCGGCATGGGGATGACCGGAAGACAGATCCTGACGCGGGTCGAGCTCCCGCTCGCCCTACCGCTCATCTTCGCCGGAATCCGGACCGCCACGGTGTTCGTCGTCGCCACCGCGACGATCGCAGCGGTCGCAGGTGGCGGCGGGCTCGGCGACATCATCGTCAACCAGGCGGGCTACGGGCTCGACGGCGTCGTCGGGGCGGCGATCTGCGTCTCTCTGCTCGCGCTCCTCGCCGATGCCGGCGTGGGCCTTCTTCAACGCCGGCTCACGCCGCCTGCGTTGCGAGGAACGGCGCCGTCGTTCGAGCTCGACGTCCATCACCGCCACGGCTAAGCATCCGACTCGCTGCTGCCAGGAGTAAGCGGACTGGCAAATTCGGAGTCCCGATCCTCTAGGGTCCAGGCGCATCGCGACCTGATACCCGCCACGGAAGGGGGCAGTACCGTGATTCGCAAGCACAACAGGCGCGCCGCGAAGGCTGCATTCTCCATCGCCTTCGGGGTCGCGCTCATCCTGGGTGGTACGACCGCGGCGTCCGCCGCGGGGGACGCCGCCGCCGCGACGGCGTCGCAGAAGGCCACTCCGATCATTGTCGGAACGAAGAACTTTCCGGAGCAGTACGTCCTCGGTCAGCTCTACAAGCAGGCGCTCGAGGCGCAGGGCTTCACCGTGAAGTACAAGGAGAACATCGCCTCGACGGAGCTGATCGACACGTCGCTCAGGAGCGGGAAGATCACGATGTACCCGGAGTACACGGGGATCATGCTCGCGGTGACGTTCAAGCGGAAGACGCTGCCGAAGACCGCGAGCGCCACGTACCTGCTGGCGAAGCGCCTCTACGAGAAGCGAGGGCAGACACTACTCGCGCAGACGCCGTTCCAGGACGTCGACGTGCTCGCCGTCACGCGCGCCACCGCGAACAGGTACGGGCTACGCACCATCGCTGATCTCAAGAAGGTCCCGAACCTGACCATCGCGGGATTCCCCGAGTGGGAGACGCGCTGGACGGACGAGATCGGCACGCGCTACGGCGTGCGCGGGTTCGACTTCGTCCCGCTCGCCGGCATCTCCGCGTATACCCTCCTCGACCAGAAGAAGGTCCTGGCCGCGGACGTGTTCACGACCGATCCGCAACTCCTCTCGAAGAAGTACGTGCAGTTGCGCGACACGAAGAACATGTTCGGGTTCCAGTACGTCGCACCGGTCGTGAGCAAGAAGCTCGTCGCCGAGTACGGCACGAAGTTCCGCTCGACGATCGACAAGGTCTCGAAACTCTTGAGCGTCAAGGCCATCGCCGCGATGAACAAGGCAGTCGGCGTGGACAAGAAGCCCGCCGAGGACGTCGCGGCCGCCTTCCTGAAGGCCAACGGGCTCGCCTAGAGCCTCGACTCGACGCGGGTGGGCGCGGCAAAGACGCGCCCACCCGCACGGTCGTCTACGCGCGCCGCGGCACGGCTCCCGTGAACGACGCGACGACAGCGACTGCTGCTGCGAGCAGCACGATCGTCCCGCCCGGCGGAAGGTCGGCGTAGTAGGCGATCGTCAGCCCTGCGAGCACCGCCCCGAGTCCGATCAGGCTCGAGAGGGCGAGCGTCGAGCGGAGGCTCCAAGCAAGCCGCTGCGCCGCGATGACGGGCAGCACCATCAGAGCGGCGATCAGCAGGATCCCGACGATCCGCATGGAGATCCCGACGGTGAGCGCAGCGAGGACCGCCACAGCCGTGTTGAGGGACCCGACCCGAACGCCGGCGACACGGCTTCCCTCCTCGTCGAGCACGACGCCGACGAGGCCGCGATAGAGGATCGCGATCGCCGCGAGCGAGACGCCGCCGAGCGCGAGGACGGCCCACAGGTCGGTGCGCGTAACCGTCAGGATCGAGCCGAAGAGAAACTGGAACAGACCGACGTCGAGCCGGTTCGCGCTGGAGACGAGGACGATCCCGAGCGCGATGCCCGTGTAGAAGACGAGCGCGAGCGCCTGGTCGCCCGCCGCGCCGAACCGCGACCGGAGCCACTCGATCGAGAGCGCGCCGACGACGGCGAAGCAGAGCGCGGTGAGGACGGGCGAGATGCCGAGCAGATACCCGGCCGCGACGCCGGCGAAGGCGACGTGACCGAGCCCGTCGCCGACGAGCGATTGGCGACGCTCGACGAGGAAGAAGCCGACCGCGGGCGCGAGGACACCGACGACGAGGCCGACCGCGAAGGCGAGGCGCATGAACTCGAGGCTCAGCATCAGTGGGTGTGGGACGGGTCGTGCCAGAGGGCGGGCAGCTGCGCCGGGTCGCCGTCGAAGACGATCCTGCCCCGGACGAGGACGAGGCGCGAAACCACGTGCTCGACGGCGCCGAACTCGTGCGAGACGTAGAGGATCGTCATCCCGAGGTCGGCGCGCAGCTCGGCGAGCAGCGCCGCGAGCGACTCCTGCGACGCGGCGTCGACGCCCGTCGTCGGCTCGTCGAGCGCGAGCAGCGCCGGCTCCGAGGCGAGCGCGCGCGCGATGAACGCGCGTTGCTGCATCCCGCCGGACAGCGTGCGCAGGGGCTTGTGCGCCCGATCGCCGAGCCCCACCCGGTCGATCGCCTCCCGGACGACGGCACGGTCGGGGGCGCGGAGTGGTCCGAAAGGGCCGCGCACCGCCAGCCGCCCGGCCTCGACGACCTCGTGGACGGTCACGGGCGTCGCCGACGCGAGCTGCGCCCGCTGGGAGACGTATCCGATCCGCGGACGAGAACCGCGCTCGCCCGCAGACGCGCCGAAGAGTCGCACAACACCGGATGACGGCCGCTCGAGCCCGAGCGCGAGACGGAGGAGCGTCGTCTTGCCGCCGCCGTTCGGCCCCGCGATGCCGACGAACTCCCCACGCTCGACGGCCAGCGTGACAGCCTCGAGCACCGGAGGGCCGCCGCGGTACGCGAACGAGACGCCGTCGAGCTCGACCGCCGGCGGCGGCGCCTCTACCGGCATTCCAATGCCTTGCGCAACGCGGCGAGGTTCTGTCGCATGACGCCGAAGTAGTCGGTGCCCGCGTCGAGCTCGGCGCGCGTGAGCCCCTCGAGCGGATCGAGCACCGCGACGGCCGCTCCCGTCTCGCGCGCGACCGTGTCGGCGAGCGCGGGCGACGCGAGCCGCTCTGTGAACACCGTGGTCGCGCCGCTCACGCGGATCGTGCCGACGAGGCGGGCGAGCTCCTTCGGCGTCGGCTCCGCCTCCGGCGCAAGCCCGAGCAGGGGGACCTGTCGCAGGCCGTAGCGGGCGGCGAGGTAGCCGAAGGCAGCGTGGCTCGTGACGAGCGTCCGCCGTCTGCAGTCGGCGAGCCCGAGGCGATAGTCGCCGTCCAGCTTCCGGAGCCTCGACACGAACGGATCCGCGGCGGCGGGGTCGCCGAGCGCCCGGGCGATTCCGTGAGCGACCTCGGCGTACCGCATGGGGTCGAGCCAGACGTGCGGGTCGAGCCCGCGCTCGAAGCGCAGCGGCCGCGCGCCGTCGAGCACGTCGAGCGACGGTCCGCTCCGTCCCTCGAGCGCATCCTCGACGGCGGGCTGGAACCCGTGACCGACGTACAGGACGAGGGCGGCCTTCTGCACGCGCCCGACGTCCCGCGCCGTCAGCTCGAGATCGTGTGGCTCTGCCCCGGGGGGCGTGAGGTCGTCGACCCGGACGTCGCTCCCGGCCACCTGCTCCGCCGCGTAGGCGAGGGGATAGATCGACGCCACGACGGTCTTCCCGGACGCCGCCCCGCCGCAGCCGCTCGCACCGGCGGCGGCAAGGACGGCACACAAGAGAACCATTCTCGAAAGCACGCGGCCGAGCGTAGCAGGAGATGAGAATCGCTATCGTTTGGTTATGGCCGCCACCTGGATCGACGACGCGCTCGAAGGCCTCCGCGCGGCGGGCCTGCGCCGCGGCGGCGCACGTCGCGCGGTCGTCGAGTTCCTCGCGGGGCAGGACTGTTGCCGCTCGGCGCAGGAGATCCACGACGGAATCGCGGCGCACGGCGGCGCAGTCGGGGTTGCGAGCGTCTACCGGGCGCTCGACACGCTCGCCGAGCTGCGTCTCGTGCAGCGCGTCGACGTCGGCGACGGCATCGCGCGTTTCGAGCCGGCGCGTGAGGACCATCATCACCACCACCATCTCGTCTGCGACGACTGCGGCAAGGTCGAGCCGTTCAGCGACGAGCCCCTCGAGCGTGCGCTCGCACAGGCGGCCGGCAGGCTCGGCTACGCGCTCGAGCAGCACGACGTGGTCCTGCGCGGCGCCTGCGACGACTGCCGCTGAGACCCGGCACCGCCTGGCGCATCGCTCGCCCTCCGTCAGAGCGTCATGGGGGTCAGTCCCCCGCGGGGACAGAGCCTTGGACGGACGCTTGATCAGTCGTCTGGTTCCGGCGGCGTGGGCACGGCGGCGTGGGCGAGCGCGACGGCCGCGCGGCGCTCGGCCGTGAGCTCGCGGATCACGATCTGCGCCGACGCCGTCAGCGGGACCGCGATGAGCGCGCCGACGACACCGAGCAGCGCGGCGCCGAGGATGACGCTCGCGATCACGAAGAAACCCGAGATGTCGGCCGCGCGTCCCTGGATCGTCGGCTGGAGCACGTAGTTCTCGAACTGCTGGTAGCCGACGCAGACGGCGAGCATGATCAGGGCCTGCGGCACGCCCTGGGTGAGGGCGACGAGCGAGAGGACGACTGCCGCGAGCGTCGCCCCGACCTGAGGTATCAGGCCGAGGAGGCCCGCGATGATCCCGAGCGCGAGCGCGAACGGAACGCCGATGATCCACGCGGCGGTGCCCTGCACGGTTCCGGCGATCACGGCGATCGCCACGGCCCCGAGGGCGTAGCGGCCGATCGTGCGCGTGATCCGTTCCTCGAGGACGGCAGTGCGCGCAGACTCGCGGGGGTAGAGGAGCGTGTGGAGCGACCGCGAGAGGTTCGGCAGGTCGATCACGAGGAAGAGCGTCATGAACGTGATCGTGAGAGCCCCGAGCCCGAAGCCGAAGATGCGCCCACCGACCTCGAAGGCGTCCCCGAGCTTCGAGGGGAGATCCGACGCGAGCTCTTCCGCCCGTTGCTGGAGCTTCTCGCCGAGGTCGGTGCGCTGGTCGATCTGCTGGAACAGGTCGGACTGCCGGATGTGCTCGACGATCGTGGGGAGATCCTCGATCAGGTTGCGCACAGCGCCCACGAACGGGCTCACGAGCAGGTAGGCGAGGCCGCCGAAGAAGCCGACCAGGCCCAGCACGACGAGCATCGCCGCGTTCCCGCGTCTCATCCCGGCCCGTTCCTCGAGCCAGGTCACCGGCGTCTGGAGGACGATCGCGAGGAACAGCGCGATGAACACCCACAGCACGGCCTGGCGGGCCGCGACGAACGCCCACGTGAAACCGATGACGCCGAGGATCGTCGCGATCGTCCGCAAGGAGATCGTGATCTCGACGCGCCTGGTCGGCGGCTCGCGTGCTGCCACGACGAGCGAGTCTAGGAAGCGCCCCGGAGGGCACCCTGACGCGGCGAAGATCTAGAGGCCTGATGCGGGTTGCAGGCACGCACGGATGGGGGCCTGCGCGCGGCGCACGCCCTCCCCGCACGCACATCCAACCCGCATCGAGCCTCTAGGCGACCGGAGCGCCCGAACGCGTGATGCGGACATCGCCGCTCACGGTGCGGATCCGCAGGTTGACCTGCTGCCCGCCACCGCCCGCGGGGGCGTCGGCCACGTCGAGGTCGGACGTCACCGACCCGCTGACCGACTGGGCGTCGATCCAGAGCGCGAGCCCGGGTCGCGTCGCGACCTGGACGTCGCCGGAGACGCAGCTCACTCGGCACGGGCCGCCGACGGACTCGAGCTCGACGTCGCCGGAGACGGTGTTCACGCCCACCGAAGCAGGCGTCTCACCGATCCGCACGTCGCCCGAGACGGTGTTCACCGTCACGGCGCCGTTCGCGGAACGCACCGCGACGTCGCCGGACGCCGATTTCGTCGTCAGCGTGCCGGCAACGGCACCGGCGGTGAGGTCGCCGCTCGCGGTCGTGAAGCTGAGGTCGGCCGTGTCAGCGAGCATCGCGTCGCCCGACGCCGAGCGTGCGGCGACGTCGCCGAGCCGTCCCCGGACGTCGAGATCGGCGCTCTGGGTCTGAAGCTCGAGGTCGGCGCCCTCGGGGCAGCGGATCGCGACGAGGAGCTCGGGGCTGCGCCCGAGGAATCCGAGCCGCCCCTCGCGCTTGGGCACGCGCACGATGATCTCGTGGCGGCCTCCGCGCTCGACGCCCTCGATCCGCGTCTCCTCGGCTGCCTGGGTCGAGGCGTCGTCGCCGCGCATCGGCGTGACGTCGACCTCGACCCGCGGCTCGTCCCAGGTGTTGACCGCGACCGTGCCGGCGGGGACGGTGACGTCGAGCGCGACACGGCGCGGTGTCTCGAAGGACTGCACGGCGTCAGCGGGGGTTGCCGAGGCGCGGCGGGACGGAGGGTCGCGAGTCGACGCGGCCGTCACCGCGGCGCGGAGGCCGACGGCGCTCGACGGGGTCGGGATCGAAGGGTCCGAACAGGGCGAGCGAGAACATCTGGGCTCCTTTCCGTCAGCTCCGGGCGAAGCCCTGGAGCCGGTTCGACGATCGCCGCGCGGCGCGCGGCTCGAGGGTGCGGGCGAGCGCGCGGATGATCCAGGCGTTCGTGGAGACGGCCTCGCGGGCCGCGGCGACCTCGAGGCTCGTCTTGAGCCCCTGCGGGAGCCGCAGGGTCAGGCGGGCGCTCAGGTCGTCGCCGGGGGCCGGCGGCTCGTCGGGCGCCACGGGCTCGCCTACGAACACGAGCTCCGGGTCGCGCCCGGCGAGGCGAACCTCGACGTGGCCGTCTTCGAGCTGCGAGTTGAGCGAGAGTGCGGCCTCCGAGAGCAGGTCCATGAGGCGGAGGCGAAGTGCCGGCTCGATCGCGTCGGCGAGCCGCCGCCACTGCTCGACGGCCTCCTCGTCGCCGAGGGCAGCCACGACGCCCGTGAGGTCGCGCTTGATCGCATCTATGTGCAGCTCCATGACCGCAGTATGACATCATTTTGATGTCTGTCAAGTGCAGATGTGCGTCGAGATGCTGTCGGTGTCGAGGGGAGCGGTGCGTGAGGCCGCATGGAGGGGCGGAAAACCGTACGTGCCGGGTGTTCTCCATCGTCTACGCTTGAGGTGCCCGGGG
>Ga0157302_10000099_pt1 | contig 13403 bp, 13 predicted proteins | sample NitcycUS103311B2_FD_108381 | JGI IMG/M metagenome (GOLD analysis project Ga0157302, IMG submission 108381) | Soil microbial communities from Arlington Agricultural Research Station in Wisconsin, USA - Nitrogen cycling UWRJ-S103-311B-2 | ecosystem: Environmental > Terrestrial > Soil >... | reverse complement strand
GTCGACCCCGTGATGCGAAGGTGCGGATAGCGAGGCTGCTGCTCGGCGAGAAAGCGCTCGAGCGACTCCTGCGTCCTGCTCCAGACGCGCACCTCCGACCAGCCGAACACCGTGTCGCACGTCGCGAGCGTCCCGTCGGCCACGCTGCCGGTGCCCGCGATCGCGAGCACCGTGGAGTCGGGCCGCGCGAGCCACTTGGCGGACACCGCGGCGGAAGCCCCGGTGCGCATCAGGGTGTGGTGGGAGCCGTCGCAGATCGCGAGCGGGAACCCGGTCTCGGGGTGCGTGTAGACGAGGATGGAGAAGACGGCGGGCAGGTCGTACGCCGCGTTGTTCTCGCGGATCGACACCCACTTGCAGGCCGCCGCCTCGGGCTCCTCGATCCAGGACGGCATCACCTCCCACTCGCCCTGATAGCGGTCGAGCACGATGTGGCCCTTCGGCTCCATGTAGACGCGCCCGAGGCCGTGCATGCGGAAGGCGTGCTCGACGCAGTCCACGTACTCGGACGGGGCGAGCAGGCCCACCATGTCCGAGCGCCCGAGGATCAGCGTCTTACGGTGGCGCCAGCTCTCCATCGGCCGATTCTATGTCCCGCTCGACGAGCGCGACGAGAGGCGCAGCGTCCGGGAACGCCGCGAGTCGGCGCCGTGCGCGCCCGAGCTGCTGTCCCGCGCGATCGGCCTCGCCGATCTGCGCCCGGTAGCCGGCCGCGGCGAGGTGGTGGAGCCCCTTCACGAGCTCCTCGCGCTCCCCGGCGATGCCGAACACTCCGGCCAGCGCGTCCGCCGCCGCGAGGTACGCCCGGCGCTCGAGCAGCCTCTCGCCCTCCCAGAGCGCGGCCTGCACCCTGGCCTCGCGCGGCGGCCATTCGTCGTCCACGTCCGGGCCATACTAGAGTCGGCCTCGTGGTCGACCGCGCACGCAGCGCCGACCGAATCGCGGCCGAGATCGACACGCTCTCCGGCCCCGACTTCACGCTCTCGGACGAGGCGATCCGGCGGTACGCCTACACGGAGCCCTACCGCAGGACGCTCGACCACTTCACCGGCGCGCTCGAGGCGCTCGACTTCGACGTCTACGAGGACCCCGTCGGGACGCTCGTGGCCCGCAACCGCCCCGCCGGCGAGCCGGTGTTCGGCATCGGCTCACACTGCGACTCGAACCGGAACGGCGGCCGCTACGACGGGACGATGGGCGTCGTCACGGCACTCGAGGTCTGCCGGCTGAACGCCGAGCTCGGGCTCGACCTGCCGCTGCAACTGATCTCGTTCCTCGAGGAGGAGGGCTCCGGCTTCGGCCAGATGCTCCTGGGCAGCCGGATCATGCTCGAACGGGTCACCGAGGAGGAGCTGCGCGAGACGTTCCTCGCCGTCGACGACGGCCGGAGCTTCTGGGAGCACGCGGAGGACGCGGGCTACGAGCCCGCTCGGTGGCGCGAGTGCGGGCGCGTGCTGGACGACCTGACGGGCTGGATCGAGATGCACATCGAGCAGGCGCGCGTGCTGCAGGACACGGGCAACCGCATCGGGATCGTCAGCGCGATCGCCGGCTACGTCCACGCCGACGTGCGCATCCGGGGACGGGGCGACCATGCGGGCGCGACGCCGATGGACCTCCGCCTCGACCCGACCCTGCCACTCGCCGAGACGATCGTGGAGCTGGAGCGTCTCGCGCGAGCCGCCGGCGGCGGCACCGTGGGGACCGTCGGCGAGCTGGAGGCCGACCCGGGCCTGATCAACGCGATCGCGGCGGAGGTGCGGCTCTCCCTCGACATCCGCGGGCCCGACGACGACCGCTTCCAGGGCGTCGCGCGCGACGTCGGCGCGTTTGCGACGGTGGCGGCGGAGCGACGCGGGATGACCGCCGACGTCACGCCCCGTCAGACGCTCGCTGCGACCCGCCTCGACCCCGGCGTCGTCGCAGCGCTGGAGGAGGCCGCGGCGGCGACGGGGGAGCCCGCGATGACGATGCACTCCGGGGCCGCCCACGACACGATGTGCGTCGCCGCCCGCGTGCCGAGCGCGATGGTCTTCGTTCCCTGCCGCGACGGGATCAGTCACCATCCGGCAGAGCACGCGGAACCGGCCGACGCCGCGCTCGCGGCGGAGATCATGTTGAACGCGATCGTCGCGCTCACTCGCTAGTCCAACGTCCGCCGCCGCCGTGGCACGCCTCCTACGACGGGCGGGTCGTGACTCGGCGATGATCGCCGCGATGGCCGGGCAACGTCGCCGCACCGCACGAGCGTAGGTGGACGCCGTCCTTCTCGGCGTCCTCGCAGGGGCGCTGTTCGGGGCGATGACCGTGGCGGTGCGATGGGGGCTCGTGCGCGGCGGGGACCCGGTGGTGGGCGCCGCGACCGTGATCACGATCGCGTTCACGGCCGGAGCGCTGCTCGCGCTTCCGACGATCGCCGACGAGACCGATTCCGGCGACCTCTTGCGGTTCTTCGCGATCGGCGCGCTCGTGCCCGGTGTGTCCCAGATCGTCTTCACCTACGCGGTCCGCGCCGCCGGCCCGTCCCGCGCCGCGATCCTCTTCGGCACGGCGCCGCTCCTGTCGGTGCTCCTTGCGCTCGCCCTGCTCGACGAGCCGTTCGAGCCCGCGCTGATCGTCGCGACCGCCCTCGTCGTCGCCGGGGGCGTCGTCCTCGCGGCGGAACGCCGGAGGCCGGTCGACTTCCGGGTCGTCGGCGTCGCCTTCGCGCTCGCCTGCGCCGTGCTCTTCGCGCTCCGCGACAACGCAGTGCGCTGGGTCGCACGGGACGCCGACGTTCCCGCGCTCCAGGCCTCTGCCGCCTCGCTTCTGGCGGCTGCGCTCGTGACGGTGGCGTTCGCGGTCGCGACGCGGAGGAGCGAGCTGCAGAGGGCGCTACGGGTCGCGCTTCCCTCGTTCGCACCGGCGGGGCTGCTGTTCGGACTGGCGTACGCGGCGCTCGTCACCGCATTCGACCGCGGCAGAGTGGGGATCGTGGCGCCCTTGAACGCCACGCAGTCGCTCTGGGGCATCCTCTTCGCTGCGCTCTTCTTCCACCGGAGCGAGGCGATCGGGCGGCGGACCGTCGTCGCGGGACTGCTCGTCGTCGCCGGCGGTGCGATCGTCGGCGTCGTGCGCTGAGTCCGGGCTCAGGCCACGGGTACCGGGACGCTCTCGAGGTACGCGATCGCGTCCTCGACGGAGACGACGTCCGCGTACTTCGCCTGGATGTCGAACAGGTTCGCGTCGTGCGGCGCCTGCGCTCGGTCGCCGACGCACTCCCGCGGCACGATCGTGGGCCAGCCGTACTGCAGGAGGTCGATCGCCGTCGCGCGGATGCAGCCGCTCGTGGTCGCGCCGCAGAGGATGACCGAGTCGACCCCCTGTGAGACGAGCACGGACGCGAGGTTCGTGCCGAAGAACCCCGAGGCGCCCTTCTTCACGATCACGGTCTCACCCTCGCGCCGGCCGAGCCGCTCGTCGATCTCGACCCAGGGGCCGCCGAGCTGGAGGTCGCCGAGCGTCGGCACCTTCTGGAGCCACAGGCCGCCGTCCTTCAGGCTCGCGTCGAACCCGATGGTCGTGAAGACGACGGGCAGCCCCCTGTCGCGTGCGGCGTCGAGCAGCCGGCGCGTCGCCTCGACCTGCGGGGTGAGGTCGGACCCGAGGGCGCATGCGGGGTCGGTGAATCCGCACGAGAAGTCGACGACGAGCACGGCGGGCCGGGAGCCGAGCGTCACGCTCGCCCCCAGGCCCGCCTGCGCGTAGACGGCGCGTGCTTCCTCGTCCGACATCAGACGGCCGCGGCCGGCGCGGCGAGCAGCTCCTCGCCGAAGCGCGCCCGCTTGACGAACTGCCCTGCGCCCGGCTCGGCGACCAGCTCGTCGTCCTCGACGATCACCTGACCGCGGACGAGCACGACCTCCGGAGCGCCGGTCACCTGCTCGCCCTCGAACAGGTTGTAGTTGACGTTCGTGTGGTGGGTCGCCGCCGAGATCGTGAGCTTCTTCTCCGGATCCCAGACGACGATGTCGGCGTCGGAGCCCGGCGCGATCGTGCCCTTCCGCGGGTAGAGGCCGAACAGCTTGGCGACGTTCGTCGAGACGAGCTCGACGAAGCGGTTGGGCGTGATCCGGCCCGTGCGCACACCGTGCGTCCAGAGCATGTGGAGCCGGTTCTCGATCCCCGGGCCGCCGTTCGGGACGACCTGGAACTCGCGACCGTTGATCCCCTTCTGGTCGGGCCAGTTGAACGGGCAGTGGTCGGTCGAGACGGCCGAGAGCACGTCGGTCGTGATCGCCTTCCAGAGGTGCTCCTGGTGCTCCTTGGGCCGCGGCGGAGGCGTGTAGATGTACTTCGCGCCCTCCCAGTTCGGCTTCTCCATCATCGTCTCGTCGATGAACAGGTACTGGGTGCACGTCTCGCCCCAGATCTTCCAGCCCTTCTCCCGGGCGAGCGCGATCGGCTCGACGGACGGCTGGCAGGAGACGTGGACGACATACAGCGGCGCATCGGCGACGCGCGCGAGCTGGATCGCGCGGTTCGTCGCCTCCGCCTCGGTCTCCATCGGCCGGCTGCGCGCGTGCCAGACGGGGTCCGTGTTGCCCGCCGCGACGGTCTCCTTGACGATGATGTCGATCGCGTCGCCGTTCTCCGCGTGCACCATCACGAGCCCGCCCGTCTGGTGCGCCGTGCGCAGCACCTTGAACAGCGTCTCGTCGTCGACCATCACCGCGCCCTTGTAGGCCATGAAGACCTTGTAGGACGTGACGCCCTCGTCGGGCAGCTTCGCGAGGTCCTCGAGCGTGCCGCCGGTGTGCAGGTCGGTGACGCCGATGTGGAACCCGACGTCGATCACGGGTGGGCAGCGCGTGATCTTCTCGTGGTACTTCTCGAGCGCCTGCGCGAACGTGTCGCCCGGCGTCTGCATGCAGAAGTCGATCAGCGTCGTCGTGCCGCCGAAGGCCGCGGACGTCGTGCCGGACGTGAAGTCGTCGCACGTCGTCGTCCCACCGAAGAACATCTCGATGTGCGTGTGCGGGTCGATCGCCCCCGGCATCACGATCTTGCCGCTCGCGTCGATCACCTTGTCCGCCGTGACGTCGAGGGAGCTCCCGAGCAGCGCAACCCTCCCGTCGTCGACGAAGACGTCGCCGAAATAGTCGTCGCTGGCGGTGAGGATGCGGCCGCCCTTGATCAGCACGGACATTCTGTGTCCCCTTTCGGTCGCTGCTGAATGGTGTATACGCTCCCGCGCTCCGCGACGTCAAACGGCATCCGGAGGCCGCCGCTCGTGCCAGTCGGTCGCCTGCTGAAAGGCGTGCGCGACGCGCAGCACGGTCGCCTCGCCGAGCCGGCGGCCGGTCAGCGCGAGCCCGACGGGGAGACCGCCGACGAGGCCGCACGGGACGCTCACGGTGGGCACCCCGAGGCAGCTCCAGGGCGAGTTGAACGGGATGAGCGAGAGCCGGTAGGCGATCCGCTCCCCCCCGACCTCGACGGGGTCCTCGCCGATCCTCGGCGCGACGATCGGCATCTCGGGCGCCGCGAGCACGTCGTAGCGCTCGAACAACGGCCGGGCCTCGTGCGCGAGCGCGCGGCGGGCGCGCTGCCCGGTGACGGGGGCCGACGACGGGAGGAGCAGCCCCGCCAGGAGGCGCGCGCGGACGTCCGCTCCGTAGTCGGCGAGACGCGTGCGGAGCCAGGGCAGGTGCGCCTCGGCCGCCTCGGGAAGCATCACGAGCTGCTGGACGACCTCGGCGCGGCGGAGGAACCGGGCGTCGACCCGTTCGACGGTCGCGCCGAGAGACGCCAGCTCGCCGATCGCCTCCTCGACGGCAGTCCCGACGCGGGGGTCGAGCGGAACGTCGTCGAGGAGGTGCGAGACGACTCCGACCCGAAGCCCGTCGACGCCGCGCTCGATCCCGTCGAGGCAGGGCTCCGCCATCGAGGGGGTGGTCGAGGGGTCCGTCGGGTCGGGCCCGGCGATCACGTCGAGGAGCAGCGCACAGTCCTCGGCCGTGCGTGCGAGCGGGCCGACGGTGTCGTACGTCCACGAGACGGGGATCACGCCGCGATTCGGGACACGCCCGGTCGTCGGCCGGATTCCCGTGACGCCGCAGAGCGCTGCGGGGATGCGCACTGACCCCGCCGTGTCGGTGCCGAGCGCGCCGGGAACGAGGCCTGCGGCGACGGCCGCGCCGCTGCCGCCGCTCGAGCCGCCGCAGATCCGCTCGGTGTCCCACGGGTTCCGTGCCGGGCCGAACGCCTCGCTCGTGGTCGAGGCGCCCCAGGCGAACTCGTGCGTGTTGAGCTTGCCGACGATGACGGCGCCCGCGCGCCTGAGCCGCATGACGACGGTCGCGTCGGCCGTGGCGACGTTGTCGGCGAGGACCTTCGACGCCGCAGTCGTGAGGGTGCCCGCGACGTCGATCACGTCCTTCACGCCGATCGGCACGCCGTGCAGAGGACCCGTCTTCGCCGGGAGCGCGTCGGCCTCGGCCAGCGCCTCCTCGGCCCGCACGGTGATGAAGGAGTTGTACGCCGCGTCGCGGCGCTCGATCCGGTCGAGCGCGTCCTCGACGGCCTCGCGCGGCGACAGGTCGCCCCGCTCGATCGCGGCGGCGAGCGCTACGAGCGTCACGTCGCCTCCGGGTCCGGGAGGTACATGCCCGCCGGCGGGACGTCCCGCTGCGTCGCCTCCTCGAGCTCGCGGAGCGACGGAAGGACCGTACGGAGGAAGCCCAGCACGCCTTCGAGGTCGGCGTCGGTCGGCTCGACACCCTGCGCGCGCGCCAGAGCGCGGAGCTCGTCGAGCGAGGGGACGAGGCTAGACTCCGGTTCCATGCCCGTCTACGAGTATCGCTGCGAGGGCTGCGGCGAGAAGTTCGAGGAGTTCCTCTCGACCTCGGACAAGCCCGCGCCCCCGTGCCCGACGTGCGGGTCGGCGAAGGTCGAGCGCCTCCTCTCGCGGATCAACACCGAGTGGCTCCCGAGCGACGTCGCCTGGGACCGCGTCGGCCGCTCTTGGGACTGAGGCCGTGCCGTACGCGCAGGTCGACGACGGCATCCGGCTGTACTACGAGCTGACCGGGCCCGAGGACGGGCCGGTCGTGATCCAGTTCGGCGGCGGGCTCTTCGGCCGGCACAACTTCGGCTTCGTCAACGACGGCTTCCGCGAGCGCGGCTTTCGGCTCCTCTCCTTCGACGCGCGCGGCTACGGCGCGTCGACCAGCCCACGCGAGTGGTACACGATCGAGGGCTGGGCCGACGACGGGGCGAAGCTGCTCGACGCGCTCGGGCTCGACCGCGTTCTCGTCCACGGCACGTCGATGGGCGGGATGATCGCGATCGCGTTCGCTGCGACCCACGGCGCACGAACGATCGCGGCATGCGCCGACGTGGCGTTCGCGAAGCCGGACGTCTACCGGGCGACGCTGTTCCGGGTCTGGCGCCGGATGGCGGAGTCGATGCCGTGGGACGACTTCTCGGACCACGTCACGACGCAGGCGGTCGGCGCCGCGTTCCTCGAGAGCGAGGCGGGCAAGGACACGTTTGCGACCGTGCGCTCCGTGATCGGCGTCAACGACCCCTACACGGTGCGCCAGGCATGCCTCGCGATGGAGCAGATGGACCTCTCGCCGCTCGTGCCGATGATCGAGCGGCCGCTGCTCATGACGAACGGGACTCACGACATCCTCTGCCCGCCGGTGCTCGCCCCGTCCGGGCTCGGGGCGCGCAGGATGGCGGAGCTCAACTCCGCGATCACGACGCACGAGTTCCCCGACATCGGCCATGCCGACCTGCTCGAGTGCCCGGACGAGGCCGTGCGCATCGTCTCCTCGTTCTTCGAGGCCGCGTTGTCGGACGACGCCGACGCTCGCTGAGTCCCTGCTGTCAGTGGAGCGGGTTCGTCCCCGCCATCCAGATGATCACGCGCTCGAACTTCCCCTCGGCGTCGAAGTCGAAGAAGTTGCAGTTGTGCATGTCGTTCTGCGAGCCGTCCTGCAGCTCGCCGATGTAGCCCTGCTCGGTCGCGACCTTCCCCGCCGTTTCCTCGACGACGATGTTCCGGATCTCGTGGCGGATCGTCTTCGAGCTCGCGAAGAAGTCGGTGAACATCCGGCGGATCTCGGCGGCGCCGTCGAACGTCACGTGGTCGGTCTGCACGGTCAGCGTCGCGTCCTCGGCGAAATGCGCGAGCACGGCGTCGACGTCCATCGCGTCGACCGCGTCGAAGTAGCTCTGCGGCGCGGCGGCGAGCGCCTCGCGGGACCAGGTCGCAGGGGTGGTGGCCATCATGGACTCCCTTCGGTCGAGATCTCTCCGGCGATCGTGTCGCCGCTTCGGTGGACGCCTCCTACGCCGTCGCCTGGCTCATCACCCCCGCTCGGCCTTCGCTCGCCAAGCAGGATTCGGCAGGAGCCGAATCCTGCGGCTTGATCCCCGCCTTTGGCGGGGCACATCCCTGAAGGCGTCGCCTCACGGCGCCGCAACTGCCCCTTCTAGTCGGGCCACACGGCTGGTGAACGGCGCGATGCCGTCGAGGTAGGACAGGACGTCCTCGAGCGCCTCGACGTCGCCGAACTTCGCGTCGATGTCGAACAGGTTCCACTCGACGACGCCTGGGACGCGGTCGCCGACGGCCTCGCGGACGACGATCGGGCGAAAGCCCTGCGCGATCGCGTCCTCGGTCGTGTGCCGCACGCAGCCCGCCATGGTGACGCCGGTGACGATCACCGTGTCGACGCCGTGGGCGTTCAGGTAGCTCGCGAGGTTCGTGCCGTGGAAGCCGCTCGCGCACTTCTTCACGAGCACGAGCTCGCCGTCCGCCGGGGCGATCCGGCTGTCGATCTCGACGTCCTCGCTTCCCAACGGGAGGAGCTCGCACGGGATCTTGCGGCCCCAGAGCCCGATGTCCGAGTTCGGGCCGTCGACGTCCTGGTAGGCGGTCGTCGTGTAGACGACGGGGATCCCCTTCGCGCGGCCGGCCTCGTTGAGCGCCTGCACGGCCGGGATGATCGTCTCCATTCCCTCGCACGAGAACGCGTGGCCGGGCCTCGTCCAGGCGTTTGCGAGGTCGATGTGGACGAGCGCCGGCCGGCTCCCGTAGCCGACGCGGCGCTGGAAGCCCCGCGTCTGGTAGATGCCGGTATCGGCCTCGAAGATCGTCTGCAGTGCTGCACGCACCGCGTCGGCATCGGTCATCACGCACCTCCTGGCGCTGGATGCTCGGCCCGCCAGTGGCGGGCGATGTCCGCCCGGGTCGCGACCCAGACGTCGTCGCAGGCCGCGACGTGCTCGAGGAACCGGCGCAGCCCGGCGATGCGGCCGGGCCGGCCGACGATCCGGCAGTGGAGCCCGACCGACATCAGCCGGCCGCCGTCCGCACGGAGCTCCTCGAGCGAGTCGATCAGGTACGTCGCGAAGTCGTCTGCGGTCACGAACCCGTTCGAGAGCAGGAACTTGAAGTCGTTCGCGTCGAGCGTGTAGGGGACGACGAGGTGCTCCGTGCCGCCGACGTCGAGCCAGAACGGCAGCTCGTCCGCATACGAGTCCGAGTCGTAGAGGAAGCCGCCGTGCTCGACGACGAGCCGGCGGGTCGCGTCCGACCCGCGTCCCGTGTACCAGCCGACCGGCCGTTGTCCGCACACGCGCTCGATCGTGGCGACCGAGCGCTCGAGGTGGGCGCGCTCCTCCTCCGGCGGGAATTCGCCGTAGTCGATCCAGCGCCAGCCGTGGCTCGCCACCTCCCAGCCGGCGTCCGCCATCGCCCTTGCCGCCCCGGGGTTTCGCTCGAGCGCCTGGCCGACGCCGAACACGGTGAGCGGGATGCCGAAGGACGTGACGAGGCGGTGGACGCGCCAGAACCCGACCCGGCTGCCGAACTCGAACATCGACTCGGTGTTGAGGTTGCGGCGGCCGACCGTCGCCGGAGCGCCGATCACCTCGTGGAGGTACGCCTCGGAGGCCGGGTCGCCGTCGAGCGGCGTCGACTCGCCGCCCTCCTCGTAGTTCAGGACAAGGTTCAGCGCGACGCGCTTGCCCTCGGGCCAGCGGGGATCGGGTGGGCTGCCCCCGTAGCCGACGAGGTCGCGCGCCGTCTCGCTCACGATGCGGTCACCCGCTCGCCGAAGACGCCCGCGTGCTCGAGCTCGCGCACGCGCTCGGGGCTGTAGCCGCAGAGCTCCACGAGCACCTCCTCCGTGTGCTCGCCCCGGAACGGCCCGCGCTGGGCCGGCCGTTCGAGCGACGTGCCGCCCTCCGAGAGCCGGAGCGGCGTACGGATCGAGCGGACGCGCCCGAGCGACGGGTGGTCGTGCTCGACGACCGCTCCGCGCGCCTCGGTCTGGGGATCGACGAGAGCCTCCTCGACGGAGTTGATCCGCGAGGCGGGCACGCCGGCGGCGACCAGTGCGCCGACCCACTCGTCGACGGTTCGCGAGCGGAACGCCTCGTCCAGCTCCGGCAGGAGTGCGTCGCGATGCTCGTTCCGGCCCGCCATCGACGCGAACCGCTCGTCCTCGAGCAGGTCGGGCCTGCCGATCACCTCGCAGAGGCGCTCCCAGAACACCTGCTTCGCGGCGCCGACGACGAACCAGCCGTCCGCGGCCTCGAAGTTCTGGAAGGGGACGATCGTCGGGTGGGCGGAGTTGTGCCTGCGGGGCGGCACGAATCCGTGCGTCGCCGCCCAGGGGCCGATGTACATCAGCTCGTGCAGCGCGGTCTCGAACAGCGAGACGTCGCAGTCGCAGCCGACGCCGTCGCGCCGCGCGCGCCAGACGCCCGCGAGCAGCGCGATCACCGAGGCGTAGCCGCCGGAGAGGTCGACGAGCGAGAGCCCGCTCTTCGTCGGGGGGCCACCGGGCTCCCCGGTGAGGCTCTGCCAGCCCGCAAGCCCCTGCATCATGTAGTCGTAGCCGCCCTCGGTGGCGCGGGGCCCCGTCATCCCGAAGCCCGAGAGCGAGCAGCACACGATCCGCGGGTTCACATGCTTCAGCTGGTCGTACGTGAGTCCGAGCTTGCGCGGCTGGTCTCCACGGAGGTTCGAGTACACGGCATCGCAGGCGCGCACCAGGTCGTGCAGCACCGCGCGGGCATCGGGATGGCGGAGGTCGAGCGAGATGCTCCGCTTGCCGCGATTGAACGTCTCGAAGAAGAGCGAGTCCTCGTCCTCCTGAAACGGCGGCACGTAGCGCCCGACGTCCCCGTTCGACGCGGGGTCCTCGAGCTTCACGACGTCCGCACCGAGGTCGGCCAACTGCAGGGTGCCCCACGGCCCGGCCCCGAACTGCTCCACGGCAAGGATCCGGACGTCCGCGAGGGGGAGACTCATGCGCCCGCGGCCAGCGGCAGCCGCGCCGCCTTCCACGCCTTCTCGTAGTAGGGGACGAGGAACGAGAGATGCGCGTGCATCTCCGCGGCGGCACCGGCCTCGTCGCCCGCCTCGACCGCCTCGACGATGCGGGCGTGATGCGCGTGGATCGAGCGGTGGAACACGCGCGGCAGGCCCGAGCGGGACAGGCTCGTCTGCAGCGCGGAGAAGACCGGCTGCGCTGCGATCTGCAGCAGCCGGTTGTCGCAGCACTCGATCAGCGTCGCGTGGAAGTCGCGGTTGTGGACGAACTCGACCTGCGTGTCGAGCACGGGCCGGTCGGGCGGGATCGTCGCCCGGAGCCGTTCGAGGTCGCCCTCGGCCCGCCGCCTCGCGGCAAGCCGTGCCGCCGGCACCTCGAGCAGCATCCGGACCTCGATCAGCTCCTCCAGCGTCAGGTCGCGGGCGTCCGCGAGCAGCGCGATGTTCGAGCTGAGCGACTCCGAGATGTGGTCGACGGTCGGCAGCGTCACGTAGCTCCCGCCGGTCTGGCCCTTCGCGGTCCGCACGAGCCCCTGGGCGGCGAGAAGGCGAAGCGCCTCGCGGACGGTCGCCCGGCTGACCCCGAGCGAGCGCGCGAGCTCGGTCTCGGTCGGCAGCCGGCCGCCCTGCGGGAGCTCACCGGTGACGATCAGCTCGCGCAGCTGGTCGGCGACCTGCTCGTAGCTCTTGCGGACGCGGCGGAGAGGTAGCCGTGGCTCCTCCCTCCGCTCTCGGCGGGCCTCTGTCACGTCATCCCGAACTCGGCATTCCCGGCGATCGACACCGGCTTCGTCGAAGGCGGCAGCTCGGCGGCGAAGTAGTCGGTGAGCGACGTCACCGAGCGGCTGTTCCGCAGCTCGCCGCGCAGCGCCTCCGTCGCGGCGGCGTCGATCTCGAGCGTCCGCTCGTCGGCGAAGACGACACCGTAGGCGTCGCGGGCGAGCGCGATCGTCGTGAAGTCGTCGAGCACGTCCTCCCGCACGTCGCCGGGCGGCCGGTCGAGCGGGTCGCCGTACCCCGCGGCGTTCGGCTCGCGGAACTCGATGAACTCGCCGGCCGCGAACGGGACGCCGGTCACCTTCGCCGGCAGGATCTCCTGCTGCGCCGTGTCGGGATTCTTCCGGCACGAGGCGACGAGCCCGTCCCAGCCCCCGAAGATGCCGCGGGGCGGGTCGGTCTGCCGGTCGCCCTCGCACGAGTAGACCCCGTCGACGAGGAACCGGTTTCGCCGGATGATCCCGATCCCGCCGCGCCAGCGCCCCGGAGCCGCGGGCTCCGGCCGGAGCTCGTACTGGTCGCAGCGGATCGGGAAGCGGAGGTCGAGCTCCTCGATCGGGTTGTTGCGCGTGTTCGCCATCAGGTTGTCGACCGAGTCCATCGCGTCCTTGCCGTGGCGCCCGCCGTACGCGCCCTCGTTCACCTCCAGGTAGAGCCAGTACTCGCCCATCTCCTCGGAGAAGCCCGAGTAGGCACAGAAGTGGATCCCGGCCGAGTTCCCGGCCGTGACGCCCTCCGGAAGCGCGTCCGCGAGCGCGAGGATCGTGTTGTCGACCACCCGCTGCACCTGGCAGAAGCGCGAGAAGCACGCCCGCGGGAACGTCGGGTTGTAGATCGTCCCCTTCGGGGCGATCACCTTCACGGGCCGGAAGACGCCGTCGTTCTGCGGCACATGCTCGGGAAACGTCACCTCGTCGAGGAGGATCGTGCGCACCGCGTAGTACGCGCCGACGAGGAGCGAGCCCTCGTACGGGACGTTGTAGCCGGTCGGCACCTCCGCGTTCGAGCCGGTGAGGTCGATCGTGATCTCGTCGCCGTCGACGATCACCTTCGTCTCGATCCGGAGGCGGACGTCGCGGTTCCGGGCGTCGTCGTCGAGCCAGCCCGTCGGGGCCGTGTACTCGCCGTCGGGCAGCGCGCGGATCTGCTCGCGGAGCATCGCCTCGCTGTAGTCCATCCAGTCGTACGCGGCGCTCATCACCGTGTCGACGCCGTAGCGCTCGTAGAGCCGCAGCATGCGGTCGCGCCCGAGCTGGCACGCGGCCATCATCGCGTTCATGTCGCCGCGGTT
>Ga0157302_10000097_pt1 | contig 13601 bp, 10 predicted proteins | sample NitcycUS103311B2_FD_108381 | JGI IMG/M metagenome (GOLD analysis project Ga0157302, IMG submission 108381) | Soil microbial communities from Arlington Agricultural Research Station in Wisconsin, USA - Nitrogen cycling UWRJ-S103-311B-2 | ecosystem: Environmental > Terrestrial > Soil >... | reverse complement strand
GGAAGACCAGCACGAGCACGCCGTAGGCCGCGCCGACCGAGAGCAGGTTGAGCACGATCGCCTTGATCGGGATGACGATCGAGCGGAACGTGAAGAGCATGAGGAGGAACGCGAGCGCGAAGACGAACGCGAAGATCAGCGGCAGCCGGCTGACGAGCAGGTCGCGGAAGTCCTTGGACTGCGCGGCGTTGCCGGTCACCGCGACGCTCGCGCCGTCGACGCGCCCGACCGTGGCGGGCACGACGCGGTCGCGGATGTCGTTCAGCGCGGCCGTCGAGACCTCGTCGTTGCCGTTGCCCTTCGTCGGGATCGCGACGAGCGCGACCGTGCCGTTCCCCCCGATCTCGACATCGCCCGGGCCCAGCGCGTTCTTCGCGTCCGCGGCCTCGCGCCGCAGCGCGGCGATCCCGGCGGCCGCGGCGCCGGTGCGCACGTCGTCGGCCTTCACCACGACGTCGACGGTCACGCCCTCGGTCGGGAAGGCGGCGCGGAGGCGGTCGTAGGTCTTGATGACGGGCAGGTCCTGCGGCAGGTCGTCGACGCTCGTGACCGCGATGTTCATGCTCAGGGCCGGGATCGCGAGCGCGACGAGCAGGCCACCGGCCAGGACGATCGCCACCCACGGACGCCGCATGACTCGGTCGACCGTGGCCGACCAGAACCGCGACTGGCCCGCCGGCCGGCGCAGGCGGCTCAGGTATGGGATACGGCCCTTCTCGACGCGGTCGCCGAGCCACGCGAGCACCGCGGGCAGCACGGTCAGCGACGAGAGGATCGCGATCGCGACGACGAGGATCGTGCCCTCGGCGAACGATATGAACGTCTTGTCGCCGCTCAGGAACATGCCGGCCATCGCCGCGATGACCGTGAGCCCCGAGATCAGGACCGCGCGGCCCGACGTCGCCGCCGCGACCTCGAGCGCGGACCGCTCGCTGCGCCCGGCGGCGCGCTCCTCGCGCTCGCGTCGCAGGTAGAAGAGCGCGTAGTCGACGCTGACGGCCAGGCCGATGAGCAGGATGACCAACTGCAGGTTGCTGTCGATCGGCGAGATATGGCTCGGCAGCGCGACGAGCCCGAGCCCCGCGATCACCGTCGTGATCCCGAGCGAGAGGGGCACGAGCGCGGCGACGAGCGAGCCGAACGCGAGGACGAGGATGAGGAACGTGAGCGGGAACGACAGCCCCTCGGCCTTCGCGAGGTCGCTCGCGAACGTGTCGTTGAGCTCCTTGTTCGAGCTGACCGAGCCGAACTGCTCGATCCGCAGCCCCGGGTGCCGGTCCTGGACGGCGGCGATGGCGTCCTTGGCCGGGCCGAGGCGCTTTGCGCCCTCGAGGTCGTCGCCGGTGATCTCGAAGTCGACGAGCGCGGAGTGCTTGTCGGCGGAGACCAGCGCGTCGCCCGTGAACGGCGTGACCACGTCCTCGACGTACTGCGCCCGCCGCAGGCGGGCCGCCGTCTCGGCGATCGCCAGGCGGAACGGCGGGTCGTCGACGGTGAGCCGCGAGCTCTGGATGAGCACGTGCTCGTCGTTGGGTCGAAGGCCCGCGTCCTCCAGCGTGCGCTCGGCCCGTCCGGCCTCGCCGGAGAACGCGTCGGCGCCGTGGATCTTGCTCTGGCCGACGGACTGGCCGATGAGGACGGCGGCCGCGACGAAGGCGAGCCAGCCGAGGATCGCGATCCTGCGGTGCTCCGCGCTCCAGTGGGCGGCGCGGGCGGCGACGTTGCGGGGCTGCGGCACGGTTGATCTCCCGGGAGCTGGAGGGTCGCGGCGGTGTGCCGACCCTCCACCTCTCACCGCGCGCCGACATCGGGGCAAATCCCTGAGATCGCTCCCGGCCGGATCAGGGGATCGCGATCGGCCCTATCCCGGCCGGTCCGCCGGCTGGCGGTCGCCGCGCGTCGTGCGGTCGTCGTCGTGGTCGCCGGCCTGGCGCTCGGCCTCGAGCCGCCCGGGGTGATCGACGGGAAGGTCGTGCGGGTTGATCTCGTCGTGGGCCTCCGGTGTGTCGCCGGCCGGCGTCGCGTCGTCGGGGATGAGGTGCGCCGAGGGAATCGGCTCGGTCTCGTCGGCCATCGCGTCGCCGATCGAGTCGTGGCGCTGCCTCACGCGCCGCGAGAGCAGCTGGTTGACGAGCAGCGCGGCGAGGACGATGGCCACAAGGACCAGGATCGGGATGACGTAGCCCATGCGCCCGGGGTACCCGAACGGCGCCCATGCTAAGATCTATGTCTGACAGACTAAGATTTCTGACGAGGACCGATGCAGCCAGACCGCTTCACGATCAAGACGCAGGAAGCCATCGCGGCCGCGGGCTCGCTCGCCGAGCGCCGCCGCAACCCGCAGGTCACGCCCGAGCACCTGCTCCTCGTCCTGCTCGAGCAGGACGGAGGCGTCGTCGCGCCCGTGCTCCAGAAGCTCGGCGCCGACGTCGCGCGCGTGCGCGCTGACGCCAATGCGGCCGTCGAGTCCCTGCCCACGCTGAGCGCCGGCGGTGAGGCCGCCGGCCCGTCCTCCGAGCTCGTCCGCGTCCTGCGCCTCGCCGAGGAGGAGATGCGCGACCTCAAGGACGAGTACGTCTCCACCGAGCACCTCCTGCTCGCGCTCGCCGAGCACCAGTCCCGCGCGGGCGACGCGCTCCGCGCCGCGGGCGCGACGAAGGACGACCTCGTCAAGGCGATCACCGAGATCCGCGGCCCCCACCGCGTCACCGACCAGTCGCCCGAGGAGCGCTACCAGGCGCTCGAGCGCTTCGGTCGCGACCTCACGCAGGCGGCCGAGGAGGGCAAGCTCGACCCGGTCATCGGCCGCGACGACGAGATCCGCCGCGTCATCCAGGTCCTCAGCCGCCGCACGAAGAACAACCCGGTGCTCATCGGCGAGCCCGGCGTCGGCAAGACCGCGATCGTCGAGGGGCTCGCGCAGCGGATCGTCTCGGGCGACGTGCCCGAGTCGCTGCGCGACCGCCGTGTCATCGCGCTGGACATCGGCGCGCTGCTCGCCGGCTCGAAGTACCGCGGCGAGTTCGAGGAGCGCCTCAAGGGCGTCCTGGCCGAGATCAAGGACTCCGAGGGCCAGGTCGTGCTCTTCATGGACGAGCTGCACACGATCGTGGGCGCGGGCGCAGCGGAGGGCGCGGTCGACGCCGCGAACCTGCTCAAGCCGATGCTCGCCCGCGGCGAGCTGCGCGCGGTCGGCGCGACGACGCTCGACGAGTACCGCAAGCGCATCGAGAAGGACGCCGCGCTCGAGCGCCGCTTCCAGCCCGTCATGGTCGGCGAGCCGAGCGTCGAGGACGCGATCGCGATCCTCCGCGGGCTCAAGGAGCGCTACGAGAACCACCACAAGGTGCGCATCCAGGACTCCGCGCTGATCGCGGCGGCCACCCTCAGCCACCGCTACATCACCGACCGCTTCCTCCCCGACAAGGCCATCGACCTCATCGACGAGGCCGCCTCGCGCCTGCGCATCGAGGTCGACTCCGTGCCGACCGAGATCGACGAGGTCGAGCGCCGCGTCATGCAGCTCGAGATCGAGCACCAGGCGCTGAGCAAGGAGACTGACGACGCCTCCGCGGCCCGCCGCGAGGCAATCGAGCGCGAGCTCGCCGAGCTGCGCGAGCAGGCCGCCGGGATGCGCGCCGAGTGGCAGCGCGAGAAGGAGTCGATCGACGAGGTCTCGACGGTCAAGACCGAGCTCGAGGAGGCCCGCGGCGAGCTCGAGCGCGCCCAGCGCGAGGCCGATCTGAACCGCGCGGCCGAGCTGCAGTACGGCCGCATCCCCGAGCTCGAGCGCCGGCTGACCGAGCTCGAAACGCGCGAGCACGGCCCGATGCGCTTCTTCAAGGACGAGGTCGACGCCGAGGACGTCGCCGAGGTCGTCGCCCGCTGGACGGGGATCCCGGTCTCGCGTCTCATGGAAGGCGAGGTCGAGAAGCTCGTCCACATGGAGGAGCGCCTGCACCGGCGCGTCATCGGCCAGGACGAGGCCGTGAGCTCCGTCTCGGCCGCGCTGCGCCGTTCGCGCGCCGGCCTGAGCGACCCGGACCGCCCGATCGGCGTCTTCCTCTTCCTCGGGCCGACCGGCGTCGGCAAGACCGAGCTCGCCCGGGCGCTCGCGGAGTTCATGTTCGACTCGCAGGACGCGATGGTCCGCATCGACATGTCCGAGTACATGGAGAAGCACTCCGTGAGCCGGCTCGTCGGCGCGCCGCCCGGCTACGTCGGCTACGACGAGGGCGGCCAGCTGACCGAGGCGGTCCGCCGCCGGCCCTACGGAGTCGTGCTCCTCGACGAGATCGAGAAGGCCCACCCCGACGTCTTCAACATCCTGCTGCAGGTGATGGACGACGGGCGCCTGACCGACGGCCAGGGGCGGACGGTCGACTTCAAGAACGTCGTGCTCATCATGACCTCGAACATCCCGGGCGGCCGGGCCGGCGCCGAGGCGCAGTTCAAGCCCGAGTTCATCAACCGCCTCGACGACATCGTCGAGTTCGAGAGCCTCGACCGCGAGCAGATTGCCGCGATCGTCGACCTGCAGGTGGAGCGGCTCGTGCAGCGGGTGCGGGAGCGCGGGATCGAGGTCGTGCTGACCGACGACGCGCGGCGCCTGCTGGGCAACCTCGGTTACGACCCGACGTATGGGGCGCGGCCGCTCAAGCGCGTGATCCAGAAGCGGCTCGTCGACCCGCTCGCGCTCGCGATCCTCGAAGGCGACTTCGCCGAGGGCGACACCGTGCGCGTCGACGCCGGCGACGGCGACCTCGTGCTCAGCGTCGCCGAGCCTGCCGAGGCTGCGATCGCGTAGGCCGCCTCCGGCTCGGATACTTGCCGCGCCGTCAAGAACGGCGAGCTCAACCGATGCGTCCCGACGACACGATCGAAAGCCCCCGATATGGGGATGCGCGTGACCTGCCGTGAGAGCGCAGCAACCCGCTCCGCATGGCGACCGCGAGACCGCACGAGGCCGAATTCTTCCTGGCCCGCATCCCAATCGGGCTGCAGCGAGCCCTGCTCCGCGCACTGGACCGGCTCGGCCGACGGCTCCCCGGCCCGCGCGGCTGACGAAGAGCAGCAGCGCAGTCGAGGCTGCTCCTTCTCGAGCCGCAATCTCAGCTGCGCCCGTCCACCCAACCGTCAAACTCCTGCGTCGTGACGCGTGTCCCAGCGACCTTGTGGGCGTCGGACGGCAACGGACTCGAAGGGTGCACGGTCACTTGAGCTCGCGTCCGGTCGGCACGCTTCGGCGCGACGATGCGCGCCCCACGGGCGTGCCGCCGTGCTCGACGGGGCGTCGTCGTCGCGGCCTACGGCGGCGACCGGCGCCACCGCGCCCAGCGCGTGAGCCGGCGCGTGCGCCACCGGTAGCGGCGATGCGGTGACAGGCTCGCCGAGCGCGCTCGCATGCGCTTGCACTCCGGCCGGCGAGGCATGAAGGTGCTCCGGGCGACGTGAGCGCCGACCAGATCGTCATCAGCCACCGGCACGCCGACGCGGGCGGCTGCGCCCGCAGCCTGCACGACAGCCTCGAGGAGCGGCTCGGCCCCGGCCCCCGCGTTCCGCGACGTCGTGATGCGGAGCGGCTTGGACTTCCACCAGCAGGCCGAGACGTTGCTCGACCGCTGCGACGTCGTACTGGCGATGCGCGCCGGCCGCGAACAACCGCACCAGCCGCTTGGCCGCTATGCATCGAGACTCTCACGCGAATCATCGAGCCACCATCACACCGCAGATGTCGGTTTGTCCGCGCCGAAGACGAGCGGCGTCCACTCGGCCCGGCTCATCGTGGCGAGGCGCGCGCTCGCGATGGCGTAGGCCGCCCGACGTGACGCAGGGCCCGGCCGAGATCGCCGCGGCCCTGCGCGCGGTTTGCGCCGGCTTGAGATCGAGATCATGCACCGCATGGGTGCCGAAGCTGGATCTCAGCGCCGCGCCGGCGCCCCCAGCGCGTCCGCCGCCCGCACCGCCGCGTCAGTGCAGCGGCTTGCCCCCGGTCGCGCCGACGACCTCGCCGCTGATGTAGCGCGACTCCTCGCTCGCGAGGAAGACGTAGACCGGCGCGAGCTCGGCGGGCTGGCCCGGCCGGCCGAGCGGGGTGTCGGCACCGAACTGCGCGTTCTTCTCCGCCGGGAAGCTCATGACGACGAGCGGCGTCCAGATCGGCCCGGGCGCCACCGCGTTGACGCGGATCCCGCGCTCGGCGACCTCCTGCGCGAGCCCCTTCGTGAACGTGCTGATCGCGCCCTTGGTGGCCGCGTAGTGCAAGAGCTGCGGGCTCGGCTGGGCGGCCTGGATCGACGTCGTGTTGACGATCGTCGAGCCCGGCTGCATGTGCGGCACCGCGGCCTGGCAGAGATGGAACATCGCGATGACGTTCGTGCGGAAGACGTACTCGATCTCGTCGGGCGGGATCTCCAGGAACGACTCGTAGGCCATCTGGAACGCCGCGTTGTTGACGAGGACGTCGAGGCGCCCGAGGTCGTCTACGGCGCGGTCGACGAGCGCGCGGCAGTGCTCGCGGTCGCTGACGTCGCCGGGAACGGTGAGGCAGCGCCGCCCCGCGTCCTCCACGAGGCGCCGCGTCTCCGCGGCGTCCTCGTGCTCGCTCAGGTACGAGCAGAGGACGTCGGCGCCCTCGCGCGCGAAGGCGAGCGCGACGGCCCGGCCGATGCCCGAGTCCGCGCCCGTGACGAGCGCGACCTTGTCCTTCAGGCGGTCGTGGCCGACGTAGGTCGCCTCACCGTGGTCGGCGCGCGGCTCCATCTCTGCTTCGCGCCCCGGCGGCTCCTGCTCCTGCTCGGGGAACGGCGGGATCGGCTCGGCGTGTGTGGGGTGCTGGGTCTCGGGGGCCATGGCGCCCGCAGTACCCCGTCATCATGCGCACATGCCCTCGCCGCCCGACCTGCGCGCCTCGGACGCCGACCGCGAGCGGACGGCGCAGGCCCTGCGCCAGCACGCCGCGGACGGGCGCCTCGACCCGTCAGAGCTCGACGAACGCCTCTCCGAGGCCTACGGGGCGCGAACGCGCGGGGAGCTCGACGCGCTGACCGCGGACCTGCCCGAGCTCGCGCCGCCGGCGCCGCCGCGCGCCCCGGCGCCCCGGGTCTCGCCGGCCTTGCGCTCCTCGCTCATCACCTTCGTGTCGCTGAACCTCGTGTGCTTGCTCGTGTGGCTCGCCACGGGGGCCAACGGCGGCTTCTGGCCCGGATGGGTGCTGCTCGGTACCGGCATCGCGCTCATCTTCCGTGTCGCCAACGCGCTGCGCGGCGACGACGACCCGCGCAAGCGCTGACCCGGCGCGAAATGGGATAGAACCGGCCCATGCCGACCTACATCATGCTGTCGACGCTCACGCCCGAGGGCGTCCAGACCGTCAAGAACAACCCGCAGCGCATCCGCGAGGTCAACAAGGAGCTCGAGCAGCTCGGGGCCACCGTCCGGGCCCAGTGGGCGACGCTCGGCGAGTTCGACTTCATCAACGTCGTCGAGGCGCCCGACGACCGGACGATGGCGCGCGTCTCGCTCGAGCTCGGGTCGCGGGGCACGGCCCGCTACGAGACGCTCGCCGCCATCCCCGTAGATGAGTTCATCGCCTCGCTGTAGGACGGCGTGAGGGTCCTCGTGGTCGGCTCGGGTGGGCGCGAGCATGCCCTGGTGCGCGCGCTCGCGCGCTCGCGGCGGCGGCCCGAGATCGTCTGCGCGCCCGGCAACCCCGGCATCGCGGCCGACGCGCGCATCGCCGACGTGGCGGTGGACGACGTCGAGGGGCTCGTCGCGCTCGCCGAGCGCGAGGACGCCGCGCTGACCGTCGTCGGCCCGGAGGCGCCGCTCGTCGCCGGCCTCGTCGACGCGCTCGCCGAGCGCGGCCGCGCCGCCTTCGGCCCGGGCGCGGCGGCTGCGCGGCTCGAGGGCTCGAAGGCCTTCGCGAAGGAGGTCATGGCCGCGGCCGGCGTGCCGACCGCGGCGTGGCGGTCGGTCGCCACCGTCGCCGACGGGCTCGCCGCGATCGACCGCTACCCCGCGGTGCTGAAGTTCGACGGGCTCGCGGCCGGCAAGGGCGTCGTCATCGCCCCCGACGACGCGAGCGCCGAGGCGACCCTTCGCGCGTTCCTCGAGCAGCGCGTCTTCGGCGCGGGCGAGGTCGTCGTCGAGGAGCACCTCGAGGGCGAGGAGGTCTCGCTGCTCGCGCTCTGCGACGGCGAGCGGGCCGTGCCGATGGCGCCGGCCCAGGACTTCAAGCGCATCTTCGACGGCGACCGCGGCCCGAACACCGGCGGCATGGGCTCCGTCTCGCCCGTGTCGAGCGTCGACGCCGACGAGGCGCGCGAGCTCGCGCGCACGGTCCACCAGCCGGTCGTCGACGAGCTCCACCGCCGTGGCACGCCGTTCCACGGCTGCCTCTACGCCGGGCTCATGCTCACCGCCGACGGGCCGCGCGTACTCGAGTTCAACGTGCGCTTCGGCGACCCGGAGACCCAGGCCGTGCTCCCGCGGCTGGGCTCGGACCTGCTCGAGCTGGCGCTGCGCGCGGTCCGGCCCGGGGGGCTCGAGGGCGCCGTCCTGGAATGGGACGACCGCTGGGCGGTCACGGTCGTGCTGGCCACCGCCGGCTACCCCGCGTCGGCCTCGCGCGGCGACGTCATCGCCGGCGTCGAGCGCGTGCCCGCGGACGTCGAGGTGACCCACGCCGGCACGGCGCTCGACGACGCCGGGCGGCTCGTGACCGCGGGCGGTCGCGTGCTCAACGTGACCGGCCTCGGGGGCGATCCCGCCGCCGCCCGCGCCGCGGCCTATGCTGCCGCCGACCTGATCACCTTCGAGGGCCGGCAGCTGCGCACCGACATCGCGTTGCGGGCCGTGGAGCGCATCTGATGAGACCCCACCGAGGGTCCTCCCACAACGACATCAGGAGCCTGGCGGGAGAGTTCGGCGGGAGCGAACTCGTCCCCGAGGGCGGGGCCGTCACCGAGACCCAACCCGAGACGGCGTTCGCGGAGCTCGACGTCGACGCTCCGCTGGTCGGGATCATCATGGGCTCGAAGTCCGACATGCCGGAGATGGAGAAGGCCAGCGAGGTCCTGACCGAGCGGGGAATCCGCTCGGAGACGCGGGTCATGTCCGCGCACCGCGAGCCCGAGGTCGTCGCCGAGTACTGCCGCAACGCGCGCATGCGCGGCCTGCGGGTCATCATCGCGGGCGCGGGCCTGGCGGCCGCGCTGCCGGGCGTCGCGGCCGCGCACACCGACCTCCCTGTGATCGGCGTGCCGCTCTCGAGCCGGCTCAGCGCGCTCGGCGGCCTCGACGCGCTGCTCGCGATCGTCCAGATGCCGCCGGGCGTGCCGGTCGCGACCGTCGGCCTCGACAACGCCCGCAACGCCGGGCACCTCGCGGCGAGGATCCTCGGGGCCTGACGCCGGTGCCCGGGCGGCGCCTGGACCTCGACGCGCGCCGCGGGCTCGGCGAGCTGCTCGGGACCGTCTTCGCGCTCTTCGCCCGCCACCTCGGGCTCTTCCTCGGGGTCACGCTGATCGTCGTCGCGCCCGTCGTCCTCCTCGTCGACGGGGTCTGGGGCAAACGCTTGGCCGACGGCGCCGACGCCAACGTGCCGCTCGGGGCCGGGATCGCGAGCTTCGTGCTCAGCGCGATCGTCGTGCCCACGCTCGTCACCGCGCTGTTCGCGGTCATCCTCCAGCGCCTCGGGCGCGCGGACGTGCCGACGATGGGCGAGGCGCTCGACGCCGCGGGCGAGCGCGTGCTCCCGGCGGTCGGGGCCGTCGCCCTCTACGTCCTCGGGGTCGCCGCCGGCCTGCTCGCGCTCGTCCTGCCCGGCATCTACCTCGCCGTGCGCTGGTACTTCGCCGCGCAGGCCGCCGTCATCGACGGGCTCGAGCCGCGGGCGGCGCTCGCGCGCAGCGGCGAGCTCGTCGAGGGCTCGTGGTGGCGCGTGTTCGGGCTGCTGCTCGTGGCCGGCGTCATCTTCGGGCTCATCGGCGGCGGGCTCCAGCTCGCGATCGACGCCACGGGCAACGGCCTGCTCTACGTGCTCCTGCTCATCGCCGAGCAGACGCTCGTGCTCTCGCTGACCGCCCTCTTCGGCACGCTGCTCTTCTTCGACCTCCGCGCCCGGCGCATGGTGCTGCGGTGATCGAGCGCTACACGCGCCCGCAGCTCGGGGCGATCTGGACGGACGAGGCGCGCATGGAGACGTGGCGGCAGGTCGAGGTCGCCGCCTGCGAGGAGATGGAGGGCCCATCGGAGGCGGAGCTCGCCGCGATCCGCGCGGCCACCTTCACGGTCGAGGCCGTGCGCGAGCGCGAGCGCGTGACCGACCACGACGTCGCGGCCTTCGTCGACGTCCTGCAGGCCGACGCCGGCGAGGCCGGCCGCTGGATCCACTTCGGCCTCACATCGTCCGACGTGCTCGACACCGCGCTCGCGCTCCAGCTGCGCGCGGCCGGCGAGCACGTCGTCGCCGGCGCGCGCGAGCTCGTGGCGGCGCTCGCCGCGCGCGCCCGCGAGCACGTCGACACCGTTTGCGTGGGCCGGACGCACGGCGTCCACGCCGAGCCGACGACGTTCGGGATCAAGCTCGCCGGCTTCGCCTTCGAGGCCGCGCGCAACGCCGAGCGCCTCGAGCGCGCGTTCGCCCAGGCGGCCACCGGCGCGCTCTCGGGCGCCGTCGGGACCTACGCGGCGACGAGCCCCGCCTTCGAGGCGCGCGTGCTCGGCCGCCTCGGGCTCGCGCGCGAGCCCGTCTCCACCCAGGTCGTCCCGCGCGACCGCCACGCCGAGCTCGTCCAGGCCATCGCGCTCGCCGGCGCGGGGATCGAGCGGCTGGCCACGGAGATCCGCCACCTCCAGCGCACCGAGGTCCGCGAGGCCGAGGAGCCGTTCCGCGCCGGCGAGCAGAAGGGCTCGAGCGCGATGCCGCACAAGCGCAACCCGATCGTCACCGAGCGCCTCACCGGGCTCGCGCGCGTCCTGCGCGGGTACGCGCAGACGGCGGTCGAGGACGTCGCGCTGTGGCACGAGCGCGACATCTCGCACTCGGGCGCCGAGCGGGTGATCCTCCCCGACGCGACGATCTTGCTCGACTACATGCAGGCGCTCGCGACGCGCGTCGTCCGCGGGCTCGTCGTCCACGCCGATCGCATGCGGTCGAACCTCGAGCTGACGCACGGCGCGCTCTTCTCGCAGCGCGCGCTGCTCGCGCTCGTCGCCGCCGGGATGGCGCGCGACGACGCGTACCGGATCGTCCAGGAGGATGCGCAGCGCGCGTGGGACACCGGCACGCCCCTGCGCGAGCTGCTCGCGGCCCGGGAGCTCGGGCTCGATCTCGATTCCGTCTTCGACCTCGGGGCGTTCACCCGCCACGCCGCGGAGATCGTCGGCCGGCTCGATGCGGTCGCCTGACGCCGCCGCGCTGCTCGCGACGCGTACTATTTCGGCGCGGTCGTCCCGGGGCCCTCAGATCTCCAGCCGCTCGTCCTCGAGGTCGAGCTCGCGCTCGAGGCGGTGCATGACCTCGTTGGAGATCTCGCCGGAGTTGCGCAGCTCGACGAGCCGTCTGCGCTGCGCGGTCAGCACGGACCGCACCATCTTCTGATAGCGCTTGGCGCGGGTCTCGACCGCGTCGATGCCGTCCCCGTCCTCGAGCTCGCCGGCGCGGATCGCGAAGCGGCGCTGGCGGTACTCGTAGAGCATGCGCATCCGCTGGGTCGTGTCGTCGCGCGTCCACTCCGCAGCGCCGAGCTCGTCAAGCCGCTCGAGCGCCGCCTCGACGGCGGCGCGGCGGCCGAGCAGCTCCTCGCGGTCGTCGGCGCCGTCGTCCTCGACGTGCAGAGCCTTGATCACCAGCGGCAGCGTCAATCCCTGGATCACGAGCGTGGCGAAGATCACCGCGAACGTCAGGAACAGCACGATGTTGCGCTGCGGGAAATCGGAGGCGAGCGCGAGCGCGGCGGCCAGCGACACCGCCCCGCGCATCCCGCACCAGGCGTTGACGACGCGGATCCGCCACGAGGCGCGGCGCTCACGCTGGACCTGGCGCCGGTCGACGAGCCGGATGAAGCGCGTGAACAGCTCGGAGAACACGAGCCGGGTGAGGATCACCGCGGCGCTGACCGCCGCGGCCCAGCCGAGCAGCGTCAGCGGCTCCTCGTTGTTGAGCCCCTCGAGGATCATCGGGAGCTGCAGCCCGATGAGGACGAACAGCAGCGCGTTGAGGAGGAACGTGACGATCTCCCACACCGCATAGCCCGTCAGCCGCATCGACGCGGTCGAGATCTCCGGCGCCTTCCAGCCGAGCACGATGCCGGTCGTCACCGCGGCGAGCACGCCGGAGACGTGGAGCGCCTCGGCGGGGAGGTAACCCGCATAACCGCTGAGCAGCGAGATCGTGACCTCGGTCGGGATGTCGTTGATCCGGCGCCGGATCTCAACCAGCACCTTGCCGGCGACGAGCCCGATGGCGATGCCGGCGGCGACGTTCACGACGAAGTCCCCGGCCGCCTCCCAGAACACGAAGCCCGTGGCGACGGCCTTGAGCGCGGTGTTGTAGGCGACCAGCGCTGTGCCGTCGTTGAGCAGGCTCTCGCCCTCGATCAGCGACACCATCCGTCGCGGGACCTGCAGGCGGCGCAGGATCTCGGTCGGCGCGAGCGCGTCGGTGGGGGAGACGATCGCGCCGAGCACGAACGCGACCGGCCATGACATGCCCGGGATCAGCTCGTGGGCGACGACGGCGACCGCGCACATGGTCACGAGCACGAGCCCGACCGCTTGCACCGTGACCACCCGGATGCCGCGCCGGATGTCGTGCAGGTTCGCGAAGAACGCCGACGAGTACAGCAGCGGGGGCAGGAAGATCACGAGGACGAGGTCCGGGTCCAGCGTGACGGTGTCGTCCGGCCCGAGGACCAGCCCCAGCGCCAGGCCCCCGATCACCAGGACGATCGGGTACGGCACATGGACGAGCCGCGCGACCGTGCCCAGCACGACCACGGACACGAGCAGCGAGACGAGGACGATCTGGATCTCGTGCATCAGGCCACTTGCTCGCGAAGGACGCCGCCGACCTCACTCTCCCGGATCGCCCGGGTTGAGGATGTCCACGTGCCGAACCGCCTCCGGCAGTGTCCGGCACACCTGCGTGACCGCCGCGTTGCCGCGCAACGGTTGGGCGATCCCAGCGAGCCGCCTTCCGCGCACGGCAGGGCCGAAGTCGATAGCCGGTAGGCGATCGCGACTGAAGAAGGCAGGCTTGAGGGCATCGGGGTTGGTGAGCTGACCGGCGGCGAAGCAGCGAGCCGAGCCAAACGCTTGCTGGATCGACGAGGCGTGGCATGGGCGCCCGCCAGGTATCACGGTGCAGAGCCATGGTCGGCGCCCGCAGCCGAGTCGGTCAGGACTGCAGGAAGGCCAGCAGGTCAGCGTTGATCGTGTCGGCCTGCGTGGTCGGCATGCCGTGGGGGAAGCCCTCGTATGTCTTCAGCGTCCCGTTCTGCACGAGCTCCGCCGAGAGCGGTCCCGAGTCGGCGTAGGGAACGATCTGGTCGTCGTCGCCGTGCATCACCAGGACCGGCACCGTGATCTTCTTGAGG
>Ga0157302_10000093_pt1 | contig 13873 bp, 16 predicted proteins | sample NitcycUS103311B2_FD_108381 | JGI IMG/M metagenome (GOLD analysis project Ga0157302, IMG submission 108381) | Soil microbial communities from Arlington Agricultural Research Station in Wisconsin, USA - Nitrogen cycling UWRJ-S103-311B-2 | ecosystem: Environmental > Terrestrial > Soil >... | reverse complement strand
GTCCTGGAACACCATCCCGACGCCGCGCGCCTCGGGCGGCGCCCAGGCCGCACCCGCGACGACCCGCCCACCGACCTCGATCGTCCCGGCGTCCGGTCGCTCGAAGCCCGCGATCGTGCGCAGCAGGGTCGTCTTGCCGCAGCCGGAGGGACCGAGCAGCGCGAGGATCTCACCGCCTGCGACGTCGAGCGATGCGTCACGCACGGCCGAGACGTCGCCGAAGCGCTTGGTCACCCCTTCGAGTCGGATCGCCGTTCCCATCGTGTAAGGCAAACCTTACCCGGGCTCGCAGGCACTGTCCGCCCCTAAGCCCCTTTCCGGTGCGGCCGCTACGTTGGGTCGCATGCCGCTCGCGTCGGTCTACCCGCTCGTCTCGACCCGCGCGCTCGCGAAGCCGTTCACGTACGAGGTGCCCGAGACCGTCGGCAAGGGCGCGGTGGTGTCCGTCCGCCTGGGGCGGAGCTCGACCCGCGGCGTCGTCGCCGACGTGGGGGTCGACGCTCCCATGGGCATCGAGCCGGCGCCAGTCGGCCGGCTGCTCGACGAGATTCCGGCGACCCTCGTCGACCTCGCGCTCTGGGTGGCGGACTACTACGGATCGACGCCCGCGCGAGCCCTCGAGCTCGTCGCCCCCGTGCGCCGCACGCCGCGCGGGGAGCGACCCTCGCCCGCCGCACGCGAGGCGCTCGGCGGCGAAGCCGAGCCGGAGGAGCTGACGCCCGACCAGGAGGCCGCGGTCGAGCGGATCGTCGCGGCGCTCGACGAGGGCGTCGGCGAGCACGTCCTGCTCGCCGGGCCGACCGGGAGCGGCAAGACGGAGGTCTACCTCCAGGCCTGCGCGGCGGCGCTCGAGCGCGGCCTGGGGACGATCGTGCTCGTGCCGGAGATCGCGCTCGCGCCGCAGACGGTCGGCCGCTTCCGCCGCCGGTTCGGCGATCGCGTCGCGATCCTGCACTCGTCGCTCGGCGACGCGGAGCGCCGTGACGAGCGCGACCGGATCGCGAGCGGTGAGGCGCGGATCGTCGTCGGCGCCCGCTCCGCCGTCTTCGCGCCGATGCGCGGCGTCGGTCTGATCGTCATCGACGAGGAGCACGACACGGCGTACAAGCAGGAGTCCGACCCCCGGTACGACGCGCGCACCGTTGCCGCGAAGCGCGCGGCGCTCGAAGGGGCCGTCGCCGTGTACGGCTCCGCGACGCCGCGGCCCGAGAGCTGGGCGCGGCTCGCGCGGCTGCCGCTCGGCGCGAGGATCGGCGCGCCCCTCCCGTCCGTCAAGCTGGTCGACCTCCGCCGCGAGGCCGGGTATCCGCTTTCCGCGCCGCTTCTCGAGGCGCTCGGCCGCGTCGCCGACGGGCGCGGCCGCGCGATCCTCCTCCTGAACCGGCGGGGCGTCGCGCCCGCGATCCACTGTCGCGCCTGCGGCGTCTCGCGCCGATGCTCGAACTGCGACGTCGCGCTCACGCTCCACACCGACGAGCGGCTCCACTGCCATCACTGCGGCTACGTCGAGGACGTTCCGCGGCGCTGCCCGGAGTGCGGCTCGGTCGAGCTCGCGCGGATCGGTGCCGGCACGCAGAAGCTCGAGACCGAGCTCGCGAAGCGGATCCCGGAGCTCGAGCGGTTCCGCCTCGATGCCGACGTGTCGCGGCGGCCCGGCGCCGTACACGACGTGCTCTCACGCTTCCGCGCCGCCGAAGCGGCTGTGCTCGTCGGCACTCAGATGGTCGCGAAGGGGCACCACATTCCCGGGGTCGCGCTCGCCGCCGTGGTCGATGCGGACACGGGTCTCTCGCTGCCCGACTTCCGCGCCGAGGAGCGCACCTTCCAGCTCGTCACGCAGCTCGCCGGGAGAAGCGGCCGCGACGCCCCCGGCCGCGTCCTCGTGCAGACCTTCCAGCCCGACGCGACGCCGCTTCGCCACGCGCAGAACCACGACGTGCCGGGCTTTCTCGCCGGCGAGCTCGAGCGCCGCGAGGCGCTCGGCTACCCGCCGTACCGTCATCTGGTCGCGATCCTCGTCTCGGGGCCGGCTCCCGACGCGCCCCTCGCCGCGCTGCGGGAGCTGCGCGCGAGGCTCGAGGGGGCCGGGGCCGAAGGGAACCTGCTCGGTCCGGCACCGGTCCTCAGGCTGCGCGGCCGCTACCGGGCGCAACTCGTCGCGAAGACGACGCAGCCCCGCTCGGTCGCCCGGCACGCCTCGACACTCCTCGCCGCCGCTGCGCGGACGATGCGGCGGGACGGCCTCACCGCAGTCGTCGACGTCGACCCTCAGTCGCTGTAGAACACGCCGGATGGACGACCGCGTCACCGCGATGATCCGCGACGCGATGCCGCTCGCGGCGCTGCTCGCCTTCGAGGGCGTCGCAGCGGGGCCCGAAGAGGTCGTCGTGCGCGGTACCTGGGCCGAGGAGCGCTGCACCGCGGCGGGAGTGCTTCACGGCGGCTACCTGATGACGCTCGCGGACTCCGCAGCCGCCACGCTCGCGTACCTGAACGTGCCCACGGGCGCCACGACGGCGACGATCGAGGCGAAGACGAACTTCCTCGCGGCCGTGCGGGAGGGCTCGGTCACGGCGCGGGCGGAGCTCGTGCACGCGGGCCGGAGGACGATCGTCATCCAGGTCGACGTGACCGACGACGCGGGCCGACTGGTCACGCGGACGCTCCAGACACAGGCCGTGATCGAGGGAAACGGCGGCTAGACTCGCCTCGATGGCCGAGCACGAGCACGACGACGAGCACGACGACGAGCACGAGCACGACGAGCTGACCGAGGAGGAGGCGCAGGCGGAGGCCGAGCGTCTCGTCCGCAAGGAGATCGCGCTCGCGCAGATCCGCCAGTACGGCGATCCCGCGCTGCGAATGCGCGCGGAGGAGGTCGAGGAGTTCGACGAGGAGCTGCGCGCCGTCGCCGAGCGCATGACCGGCGTCATGCACGACGCGGAGGGTGTCGGGCTCGCCGCGACCCAGGTCGGCATCCTGCGCCGTTTCTTCGTCTGCACGATCGACGGGGAGGACCGCGTGCTCGTCAACCCGGTGGTCACCCAGCTCGGGAAGGACACCGACGTCGACTCGGAGGGATGCCTCTCGCTCGGCTCGGTGCGGGTTCCTGTGGAGCGGACGACGAAGGTTGCCGTCGAGGCGCGTGACGTCTCCGGGGAGCCGGTCTCGCTCGAGCTCGAGGGGTATCCGGCTCGCGTCGTGCAGCACGAGGTCGACCACCTGGACGGCAGGCTGATGCTCGACCGCACCGACGACGAGTCGAGGCGCGAGGCGCTCCGGGCCCTGCGGCCGCGGCTCGTCCTCTCCTCCTAGCGTCGCCCGCGCGTGGCACGGATCGCCGTCGCCGCGACCGCGCCGTTCGGGGCGGACGTGCTCGGGCGGCTCGCCGCGCGGCACGACGTCGCGGCGCTCCTCACGCGTCCCGACGCACCCGCGGGACGGGGCCGCCGCCTGACGGCGCCGCCCGCGAAGGCTGTCGCCGACCGCCTCGGGATCCCCGTGCTCCAGCCCGAGCGCCCGCTCCCGGGGCTCGCGCTGGACGCGCCGGTCGTCGTCGTCTGCGCCTATGGCCTGCTGGTCCCGCCCGAGACGCTCGCCGAGCGGCTCTGGCTCAACGTCCACCCGTCGCTCCTCCCGCGCTGGCGTGGCGCGGCTCCGGTCGAGCGGGCGATCATGGCCGGCGATACGGAGACCGGCGTCACGATCCACGAGACCGTGGCCGAGCTCGACGCCGGACCTGTCGCGGCACAGGAGGCCTTCCCGATCGGGGCGGACGCCGACGCCGGCGACGTCTTCACTCGTGCCGCCGAGGTCGCTGTCCGGCTGCTCGACGGTGTCCTCGCGGAGCCCGAGCCGCGGTTTCGGCCGCAGGTGGGGGAGGCGACGTACGCGGAGAAGATCCGTCCGGGCGACCGCGTGCTCGATCTCGAGCGGCCCGCGGCCGAGCTCGTCCGCGTCGTGCGTGCGCTGAGCCCGCACATCGGCGCGAGGGCAGAGCTCGAAGGGCGGCGCGTCACCGTCTGGCGGGCCCGGGTCGGTGAGAAGGGCTCGTTCGAGCCGCTCGAGGTGCAGCCCGAGGGCGGCCGGCGGATGGAGGTCGGGGCGTGGCGTCGCGGCCTCAGGTGAGCCCGGCGCGTCGCGCCGCGTTCACGGTCCTGCAGCGCGTCTTCGAGGACGGTGCCTACGCCGACCGGGCGCTCCGATCGGCCTCGGAGGGGCTCGACGAGCGCGACCGCGCGCTCGCGCGACACCTCGCGTACGGCTCGATCCAGCGGGCTCGCACGCTCGACCACGCGATCGAGACGCTCGGCCGCCGGCCGGTGCGGAAGCTCGACCCACCCGTGCGCGCCGCGCTGCGCCTCGGCTGCTACCAGCTCGCGTTCCTCGACGGCGTGCCGCGCTACGCGGCGGTCAACGAGTCGGTCGAGCTCGTCCGGCGGGCGCGCCTCGAGCGCGCCGTGCCGTTCGCGAACGCCGTCCTGCGCCGCCTCGCCGACGGGGCCCGCGGGCTCGTCGCCGCGCTTCCCGAGGCGACGCCCGCAGAGGCCGCGCTGCGGCACTCGTACCCGGACTGGGTCGCGGAGACCTGGTGGCGTGACCTCGGGTCGGAGGACGCGCGGGCGCTGATGACCGTGCAGAACGAGGAGCCCGAGACCGCAGTGCGCCTCGTCCGCGGCGAGATCGAGGGACGACCCGACCCCGTCGTCTCGGGCGCATGGGTCGTCGACCGCGTCGACGAGCAGGCGCTTTCCGAGGGACGTATCTGGCCGCAGAGCCGCGCCTCGCAGCTCGTCGGCCACGTCGTCGGCTCGCGCCCCGGCGAGCGGACGCTCGACCTCTGCGCCGCCCCGGGAGGCAAGGCGACGATGCTCGCCGGCGACGTCGACGCGGTCGAGATCGACGAGGCACGCGCGGAGCAGCTCGAAGCGACGGCGCGCCGGCTCGGCGCGGCCAACGTTCGCGTCGTCCAGGCCGACGGCCGCGCGCTCCCGCCCGAGCTCGACGGCTTCGACCGCGCGCTCGTGGACGCGCCGTGCTCCGGCCTCGGCGTCCTCGCCTCGCGACCCGACCTCCGCTGGCGCGCGGAGCCGCTCCCCGCGCTCCAGCTCGAGCTCCTGCGGGCGGCGATCGCGCGGCTGCGCGCGGGCGGCACGGTCGTGTACTCGGTCTGCACGATCAACGTGGACGAGTGCGAGCACGTGGTGGACGCGACCGTCGCGGAGGGGCGCGCCGCCGTCGATCCGACGCTCGGCGACGACTGGCCGATGTTCCGACACCGGACGCGGCCCGAGTTCCTGCAGACGCTGCCGCACGTCCACGGCACGAGCGGGTTCTTCGTCGCCCGGTTGCTGGTCGCCTGAGGCGCCGCGAGTACGATCGCGCCGTGGGGTGGAGCGACTGGATCCGGGGCGATACCGAGGTCGAGCCCTCCCTCTACGCAGCGGATTTCCGGCGGCTCGGAGAGCAGATCGACAGCCTCCTGGTCGCGGGGTGCCGCGTGTTCCACTTCGACTGCGGCGACGGGCACTTCGTCCCGCCGGTGACGATCGGCCCCGTCGTGCTCCGCTCGATCGCGCCGTCGATCCATGAGGCGGGCGGGGTCCTCGACTGCCACCTGATGGTCGACGATCCGGTCCATCACTTCGAGGAGTTCGCTGCGTCGGGCGCCGACTCCGTCACGTTTCACGTCGAGGTCGCGGACGACCCGGCCGCGATCGCCGACCGCGCACGCGCGCACGGGCTCGCCGTGGGGGTCGTCTTCAACCCGGAGACGAGCCCCGAGCGGGCAGCCGAGGCGGCCGCTTCGGCCGCAGCGGAGATCGTGCTCTGCATGAGCATCCACCCCGGTTACTCGGGCCAGGCGTTCATGCCCGAGGCGCTGGGGAGGATCGAGACGCTCGCCGGGCTCGTGGACGTGCCGATCCAGGTCGACGGGGGCGTCGGCCGCGACAACGTGGAAACGCTGCACGCGGCGGGGGCTTCGCTGTTCATCGCCGGCAGCGCGATCTTCGGCGCTCCCGATCCCGCCGAGGCGTATCGCGGGCTCGCCGCGGCCGTCGCGTGAGCCTCGAGCGGGCGCTCGCGCTGGTCGACGCCGCGCAGGGGGGCGGCTATCCCAACCCGACCGTCGGCGCGGTGGTCGTCGCTCCAGGAGGTCAGACTCTCGGCGAGGGGGTCAGCGAGCCCGCGGGCGGGCGGCACGCGGAGGTCGTCGCCCTCGACACGGCCGGAAAGGCGGCGAGAGGCGCAACGCTCTACGTGACGATGGAGCCGTGCGCCCACCACGGCCGAACGCCGCCCTGCGTCGACCGCGTCCTCGAGGCGGGTGTCGCGCGGGTCGTCGCCGGGTGCGCCGACCCGAGCGCGGAGGCCCGCGGGGGAGCAGAGCGCCTGCGGGCCGCAGGCGTCGAGGTCGAGCTCCTCGACCTCGCCGAGGCGCGGCGCCAGAACGAAGCCTGGCGGACGTGGGCGGCGCTCGGGCGGCCGCACGTGACGCTCAAGCTCGCGGTCTCCGTCGACGGCCGCGCCGTGGTGCCCGGGCGGCGCTGGGTCACCGGCCCTCAGGCGCGGCGCAGGGTGCACGAGCTGCGAGCGTCCGTCGACGCCGTCGGCGTCGGCATGGGAACCGTGAGGGCGGACGCGCCGCGCCTCGACGCGCGCGAGGTCCCCGTGGCGCGACAACCGCGTCGCCTCGCGTTCGGCCGCGGCCCGCTCCCGGCGGGGTCGGAGCTCGAGTTGCACACGGGCCGGCTCGCGGACGAGCTCGCCGTGCTCGCCGCGGAGGGCGTCCAGTCGCTGCTGCTCGAGGGCGGCCCGACGATCGCGACCTCCTTCCTCTTCGACCGCCTCGTCGACCGGCTCCTCGTCTTCGTCGCACCGGTGCTCGCCGGCGGCGGCGTAGCGATGCTCGGCGAGCTGCCCGAGCCGGTCGACCTCGGCGCACCGGAGGTCGAGCGGCTCGGAGGCGACGTCTTGCTCGAGTGGCGGCTTCGCGAGGTGTGAACGAAGAGCGGGGAGGCTGGCGCCACGCCCCGGAAGTCACGCCCCGTACCCACGCCCGATCCACGGTAGCCTCGCTTCATGTTCACGGGCATCGTGCGGGAAGTCGGCCGCGTCGTCTCGGCGGACGGCGGCGAGAGCGGCCGGACGCTGGTCGTAGAAGCCCCGGAGACCGCGGCGTCGACCGCGGTCGGCGACTCGGTCTCGATCGGCGGCGTCTGCCTCACCGCCGAGTCCGTCGACGCCGGCCGGATCCGCTTCCACGCCGTCACGGAGACGCTCCGCCGCACGAGCCTCGGCCGTCTCGCAGCGGGTGGCGAGGTCAACGTCGAACCCGCGCTCCGGGCCGGCGAGCCGCTCGGCGGCCACGTCGTGCAGGGCCACGTCGACGGGCTGGGTCGGATCTCGTCGGTGGAGTGGGAGGGAGACGGCCTGCGGGTCGTCGTCGAGGCGTCGCCGGAGATCCTCCGCTACTGCGTGGAGAAGGGGTCGATCACGGTCGACGGCGTCTCGCTGACCGTGGCCGAGCTCCTCGAGGACGCGTTCGCGGTTGCGCTCGTGCCGCACACGCTGTCGGCGACGACGTTGCGTGACCTGGCTCCGGGGCAGGCGGTGAACCTCGAGGTAGACGTGCTCGCGAAGTACGTCGAGCGACTGCTGGCGCCTCGCTGACCCAGGCTACGATGGCCCGGTGACGACGGTGTCCGAGCCCCAGACGAGCCCCTTCGCCAGCATCGAAGAGGCGATCGAGGAGATCCGTGCCGGACGGTTCGTCGTCGTCGTGGACGACGAGGATCGCGAGAACGAGGGAGACCTCACGATCGCCGCGCAGTTCGTCACGCCGGACGCGGTCAACTTCATGGCGACCCACGGCCGCGGCCTCATCTGCCTCTGCCTGACGCCCGAGCGCTGCGAGGAGCTCGGCCTGCGCCAGATGACCGACCAGAACGAGGCCCAGTTCGGGACCGCGTTCACCGTCACGATCGAGGCGCGCGACGGCGTCTCCACCGGCATCTCCGCCGCCGACCGCGCGCGGACGATCCAGGTCGCCGTCGACCCGACTTCGACGGCGTACGACCTCGTCTCGCCGGGCCATGTCTTCCCGCTCCGGGCGCGGAACGGCGGTGTCCTCCAGCGCTCGGGCCAGACCGAGGCGGCCGTCGACCTGGCGAGCCTCGCCGGCCTGGCTCCGGCGGGCGTCGTCTGCGAGATCATGAACGACGACGGGACGATGGCCCGCGTTCCCGACCTCGTCGAGTTCTGCGCGCGCCACGATCTCAAGCTCGTCACCGTCGCCGACCTGATCGAGTACCGCAAGCAGACGGAGAGGCTCATCGAGCGGGTCGTCTCGGTGCGTCTCCCGACCGAGTACGGCGACTTCCAGGCGGTCGCGTACCGCGAGACGCTGACCGGCAAGCAGCACGTCGCGCTCGTGAAGGGCGACGTCGACGGCAAGGAGAACGTCCTCGTCAGGGTGCACTCGGAGTGCCTCACCGGCGACGTCTTCCACTCGCGGCGCTGTGACTGCGGCGAGCAGCTCGAGCGGGCACTCGCGCGCATCGAGCAGGAGGGGCTCGGCGTCCTTCTCTACCTCGCGCAGGAGGGCCGGGGCATCGGCCTCCTCAACAAGCTGCGCGCGTACGAGCTGCAGGAGCAGGGGCTCGACACCGTGGAGGCGAATCTCGAGCTCGGCTTCCAGGCCGACCCGCGCGAGTACGGCATCGGCTCCCAGATCCTGTCCGACCTCGGGCTGAGCACGATCCGCGTGCTGACGAACAACCCGCGCAAGATCTCGGGGATCTCGGGCTACGGGCTCACCGCGGTCTCGCAGGAGCCGATCGAGATCGAGCCGAACGCCGAGAACCGCGGCTACCTCGAGACGAAACGGGACAAGCTCGGGCACACGATCGGCATGAGGCTGCACCATCAAAACGAGCGCTACGACGGCGCCGAGTTCTGAGGACGGTGGGATGAGCCGGATCGAAGAGGACGACGCACGGCAGCACGACGAAGAAGGCGGCTGGGACCCCGAGGACGGCGGGCTCGAGCATGCGAGCGAGAACGTGCTGGAGTCGTGGCCGACCGAGCCCGCGCAGGCACAGAGCACCGAGGCGGACGAGCCGCCGCCGTTCGACACCGTCGTCGAGCCGCCGCCGTTCGAGGCTCCGGACGACGCCGTGCCCCCTGAGGCCGCTTCGGCGCCCGACGCTGCCGTCCACGAGGAGCTCGAGGCGAACGAGGACCCTGCTGCCGCAGCGGGCGAGGCAATCGCAGAGCACGCGCCCGGCGAGCTCACGATCCCGCCTGGTTACGCGGTGCTCGAGGGCGAGCCGCGCGGCGGACGCCGGGCGGTCGGGATCGTCGTCTCGCGCTTCAACGGCGAGGTCACGGGGGCGCTCCTCGACTCGGCCCTCGCGGAGCTCGAGGCGCGGGAGGTCGACGCCGGCTCGATCACCGTGATGCCCGTCCCGGGAGCCTTCGAGCTTCCGCTCGCGGCAATGGCGCTCGCCAAGACGCGGCGCTTCGCGTGCGTCGTCGCCCTCGGCTGCATCATCCGCGGCGACACGCCGCACTTCGACTACGTCGCCGGCGAGGCCGCATCCGGCCTGCAGCTCGCGGCGATCGAGACGGGTGTGCCAGTCGCGTTCGGCGTGCTGACGCTCGACCGTGCCGACCAGGCGGAGCCTCGCTTCGAAAAGGGCGCCGAGGCAGTCCGCACCGCGCTCGAGATGGCTGACCTCTTCTCGAACCTGCGCGCTGCAGCCGCTCGCTGACTCGTCCGCCGAGCAGGATTCGGCAGGAGCCGAATCCTGCGGCCTGATCCCCGCCTGCGGCGGGGCAGATCCCTGAAGGCGCCCGCTTCGCGGTCGCAACGGCCCGTGTGGCGAGGGTCAGTCCCCTCTCGGGGACAGACCCCTGGCGCTGCTACCATCCTCGGCCGCATGTCCAGGGTCTGCGTCATCTGCGGGAAGAAGCCCGCCACCGGCAACAACCGGTCGCACTCGATGGTCGCCACGAAGCGGCGCTTCAACCCGAACCTCCAGCGCGTCCGCCTCGTGCTCGACGGCAAGCCGAGCCGCGAGTACGTCTGCACGCGCTGTCTCAAGGCCGGCAAGGTCGTCAAGGCCGTCTAGCCCGCGGCCGACAGGCCGAGGGCCTAGACTCGCGCCGTGAGGAAGGGCACCGTCCTCTTGCGCGAGACCGAGCTCGGCCGCGTGACGATGACGACGGGCGCCATCGCCGCGATCGCGGGGAGGGCGGTCGAGGAATCGTTCGGCGTCGTCGACCAGGCCGACCGCCGGGGCCCACTGCGGCTGCTCGTCCGCAAGCACGACCCCGGCGTCCGCGTGCGGCAGTCGGACGACGGCCTCGCGCTCGAGCTGCACGTCGTCGTCGACTACGGGGTGAACCTCGCCGAAGTCACCGAGATGGTGCGCTCGCGCGTCGCGTACGAGGTGGGGCGGCATACGGGCCTGCCCGTGAAGGCCGTCGACGTGCACGTCGACAGCGCGCGGAGAGCGGAGTGATCGACCTCGCGACCGTGCGATTGCTCGCGGGGTCGGCGCTCGAGAGCATCACGCGACAGCGGACGCGGATCAACGCGCTGAACGTCTATCCCGTCCCGGACGGGGACACGGGCACGAACCTGGAGAAGACGATGGAGGGCATCGTCGCGGCGCTCGAGCGCTCGGAGGCGTCGACGACGGCGAGCCTTGCAGCGGAGGTCCAGCGCGCCGCGACGATGGAGGCGAAGGGCAACTCGGGAGTGATCCTCTCCACGATCGTCCGCGGCATGGCCCGCGTGCTCGGCGAGGCCGAGCGCGTCGACGGCGCCGTGATGGCCGAGGCCCTCCGCGCCGGCGCGACGAGCGCCTACCAGGCGGTGAAGGTTCCCGTCGAAGGGACGATGCTCACCGTGATCCGGGAGATGGCCGAGGAGGCGGAGCTTCCGGAGGTTCGCGCCCTGCCGGTCGTCGAGGGGCTCACCCGAATCGTGGCGCGCGGTGACGACGCGGTCGAGCGGACGCCGGAGATGCTCGACAAGCTCAGAGAGGCCGGCGTCGTCGACGCCGGGGGGGCGGGGCTCGTCGAGCTCGTGCGAGGAGTGCTCCACGGGCTGACCGGCGAAGAGCTGCCCGACGCGACCGGCGTCGCCGAGGAGCTGACCGAGGAGGCGATCCATCTCGACGAATCGGAGTTTCGGTACTGCACGGTGTTCGTGGTCGAAGGACAGGCACTCGACCTCGATGCCCTCCACTCGCAGCTCGAGCCGCTCGGCGACTCGCTCCTCGTGACGGGAGACGAGACAGTCGCCAAGATCCACGTCCACACCGACGAGCCGGACGGCGCGCTGGCGATCGGCCGGGCTGTCGGCGTCGTCGACCAGGAGCGCGTCGAGATCGGCGACATGCGCAGCCAGGCCGCGGAGCGCGAGCGGTGGCTGGCGCAGCTCCACGCGGCAGCGCAGGCACTGCCGTCCGACGTGGCGCTCGTCGCAGTCGCGCAGGGCGCGGGCAACCGCGAGATCCTGCGGAGCGAGGGAGCCTCGATCGTGATCGAGGGCGGGCAGACGATGAACCCGTCGGTGGGTCAGATCCTCGAGGCAGTGACGGCCGTGAACACGGACCACGTGATCGTGCTGCCGAACAACCCGAACGTGCGGCTCGCGGCGGAGAACGCGGCGGCAGAGTCGACGAAGGACGTCCGTGTGATCGCCACGGCGTCGGTGCCGGAAGGCATCGTCGCGGCGTTCGAGTTCGACGCGTCCCGGAACGTGGACGTCAACGAGGCGGCGATGCGCGACGCTGCCGGGGCGATCGAGACGGGTGAGATCACACGAGCGTCGCGGGACGCGACCGTCGACGGCGTGACCGCCGCCGAGGGCGATTTCCTGGCGCTCGTCGACGGACGTGCAGTCGCGGCCGGGGGGAACCTCTGGGACGCGCTCGACGCGCTGCTCGAGCGGTTCGCCGCCGACGGCCGCTCGTATGTCCACGTGCTCCGCGGGGAGGGCGCGCCCGGCGACGACGAGCTCCGCGCTCGTGCAGAGGCGCACGGCCTCGAGACCGTGGTCTCGCAGGGGGGGCAGCCGCACTACCCGGTCCTCCTCTGGGCGGAGTAGAACGTGGCGACCCGCGTCCTGCTCGTCGAGGACAACGCGGTGTACCGCTCTTCGCTGGAGCTCCTGCTCGGGCTGCAGACGGGGCTCGAGGTGGTCGGCGCCGTCGGCACGGGGGACGAGGCCGCGAAGGCGGCGCGCGAGCTCGCCGCCGACGTCGTCCTGATGGACTACCGGCTGCCGGGGCTCGACGGCGCCGCCGCGACCCGCGCGGTGATCGCCGCGTCCGGCGCGGCCGTCGTCTGCCTGACCGCCGAGGCGACGGCGGAAGAGCGGGAGGAGATCCTGCGCGCCGGAGCCGTCGCGCTCGTCGAGAAGGGGAGCCCGATCGACGGTCTCGCGGGCGCGATCCGCGCCGCCGCCGCGTAGGCTTCCGCGCGTGCGGCTGACGCGCGAGAACACGGCGATCGTGCTCGACTCGACCTCCGACTTCGTCGACGCGCGCGACCGGCACGCGAACATGAGGCTCGTCCCCCTGTACGTCCTCTTCGACGGCGAGTCGCTGCGCGATCACGTCGACATCGGCCCCGAGCAGTTCTACGAGCGGCTCGCGGCCGCGAGGACGCTTCCCACGACGTCGCAGCCCACGCCGGCCGACTTCCTCGCCTGCTACGAGGAGCTGGTCGCCGCCGGCTACGAGCGGATCTGGTCGCTCCACCTCACGTCGAAGCTCTCGGGCACGTTCGAGTCCGCCGTCCGCGCCGCCGAGCAGCTCGGCGGCGACCGGGTACGGCTGGTCGACACCGAGACGGCGTCTCTCGCCGTTGCCCTGCTCGCCGAGGCCGTCGACCGCCGGCTCGACGCCGGGACGAGCGACGAGGAGATCGAGCGCCTCGTCGAGCGGTTCAAGGAGACGAACGGCGTCGTCTTCACCGTGGCGACGCTCGAGTACCTGCAGAAGGGCGGGCGGATCGGCAAGGCCCAGGCGCTCGCCGGGTCCCTGCTCAACGTCAAGCCGATCCTCACGGTCGAGGACGGCGTGATCGTGCCGCTCGGTCGCGTCCGCGGCCGGCAGAAGGCGCTCGAGGAGTTCGCGAAGCTCTTCGCCGAGAAGACCGAGGACCGTGACGGGCTGCGCATCGCGATCGCGCACGCGGACGCGCCGGAGTGGGTGGAGGTGCTCACGGACATGGCCGCCAAGGTGAGGCCGAAGGCGACGCTCGAGCTCGTCGAGCCGCTCGGCGCGGTCGTCGGCACGCACGCAGGCCCCGGAGCGGTCGGGTTCTTCTGGTTCCAGGACTGACCCGGCCGCGGGTCGGGGTCAGTCGTCCCGCCCGTCGTGGCCGGATCCGTGACCGTTGTCGTCGGTCTCCGTCTGCGTGCCGGTATCGGTCGTGGTCACTCCGGGGACGGTGCCCGTCGCCGGTCCGAGGTCGAGGGTCGTCACCGGCTGGAGACGGCCGACGGGGTCGTGGCGCTCCGAGGCGAGCCCGAGCAGCGCGACGTTCGCGACCACGACGGCCGCCACCCCGGCCAGGACGAGGAAGACCCAGATGCCGCGGGCGCCTCTCACGACGTCGAGGATACGGCCGACGGCACTTTGGCCGGCGACCGGCCGCGCGCCGGACTCGGCCGGTAGAGGGCGCGGAACACCGTGGCGACGGCGACCGTTCCGAGGGCGCCGGCGTACAGCGCGATCGCCCACGGCGCACCGCTGTCGCTCCCGGCGGCGAGGCCGTGCAGGGTGGCCGCCGCGAACAGGCCGTAGCTCGCCCAGTGCAGGCGCCGCCAGGCGCGCGTGCCGATCCGCTT
>Ga0157302_10000091_pt1 | contig 13966 bp, 12 predicted proteins | sample NitcycUS103311B2_FD_108381 | JGI IMG/M metagenome (GOLD analysis project Ga0157302, IMG submission 108381) | Soil microbial communities from Arlington Agricultural Research Station in Wisconsin, USA - Nitrogen cycling UWRJ-S103-311B-2 | ecosystem: Environmental > Terrestrial > Soil >... | reverse complement strand
CGGACGACACCTGGGCGCTCGGCGACGGAGCCGCTGTCCCGAACACGCGCACGCCGGGTCGCGTCGACCCACCGACCTGCCAGCACGCGCTGCGCCAGGCACGACGACTGGCGAAGAACCTGACGCGGCCGCCGAAGCCGTACGGCTACCGCATGCTCGGTCAGGTGGCGACGCTCGGGCGCTACAAGGGAATCGCCGAGCTTCCCGGCGTTCAGCTGCGGGGGTTCCTCGGCTGGTTCGTCGCCCGCACGTACCACCTCTACGCGCTGCCGACGTTCCGCCGAAAGGCGCGGGTCGTGACCGACTGGACGGTGTCGCTCTTCTTCCGCCGCGACATCGTCGAGCTCTCCGCCCTCGGGCGCCCGCACCGGCTCGACCCGTGACGAGGGCCGATCATTCTCCGTCGGGCCCGGAGTCGGACATCGTGTGGCCCCCAGCGGGGCGCGCGAGCTAGCCCTCAGCGCAGCGCGCGGAGCGCTGCTCCGAGCGACTGACCACCCTGGAGCACCCGTTCGAAGAGGTCGCCGTCCCGTGCGACGCGCTCGAGCACGACGTCCATCGTGAAGGCCGCGGGGTCGAGGCCGCTGCGCACCTCTTCCCAGCGCAGCGGCGTAGAGACGGGCGCGCCCGCACGTGGACGCACCGAGTACACGGAGGCCGTCGTCTTCCCGTGACCGTTCTGGTTCGCGTCGACGAGGACGCCCTTGCGCTTCGCCCTCGTCCACTCTGTCGTCACGAGCCCGGTATGCGCGCGGGCGAGGGCGCCGGCGACGATCCCGGCGAACTCGCGCACCTCGTCGAACCCGTGCCGGCGCGTGATCGGGACGAGCACGTGGATGCCGCGCGATCCGCTCGTCTTCGGCACCGACTCGAGCCCCAGCACGTCGAGCGTCTCGCGCACGAGCAGCGCGACCTGGATCACGTCCTCGAACGTCGCACCCTCCGAGGGGTCGAGGTCGAACATCACCCAGTCCGGCCGCTGCGGCCGGTCGGCGCGCGACGCCCACGCGTGCATGTCGATGCAGCCCATGTTCACCATCCAGAGCAGCGCGAGGTCGTCGTCGACGAGCGCGTAGTCGATGACCTTCTTCTCGCCCTCGCGCGTCGACGCCGGGAACGTGGCCGTCTCGATCCAGTCGGGCATGTGAGTCGGCGCCTGCTTCTGGAAGAAGCTCTTGCCCTGCCAGCCGTCCGGATAGCGCTTCATCGTGAACGGACGCTTGCGCAGGTGGGGGACGAGCACCTCGGCGATGTCGCGGTAGTACGCGAGCAGGTCGCCCTTCGTGATCCCCTCCTCGGGCCAGAACGGCTTGTCGAGGTTCGAGAGGCGCAGCGTCCGCCGGCCCCGGCGAAGCTCGGGCTCGATCGGCGGCCGTTCCACCGGCACGTCGTCGCGGACGCCGAGGAAGACCGGCGCGCGAAGACGACCCTCGCGCGTTCGCTCCGCGTACGCCACCTCGGCCGAGAGCGACGGCTCCACCCACGTGATGTCGGCAGCGCGCACGCGCGCCATCCGCGGCGCGCTGACGAGCGGGGTCGTCGGTCGCTCGAGCGGCTTCAGGGCGGAGAGCAGCCGCTCGACGTCGCCGTCGCCGATCCCCGAGCCGACGTTCCCGGCCCAGTGCAGGCCGTCCGCCTCACGCCGGCCGAGGACGAGCGCTCCGAGCTTCGCCCGTTTCCCGGTCCCGCGCGTGAAGCCGACGATCGGGAGGTCGTCCTGGGCGCGCAGCTTCAGCTTCTGCCATTCAGGCGTCCGTCGCCCCGACCGGTACGGCGCGTCCGCGCGCTTCGCCACGACGCCCTCCAGGCCCTGAGCCTCGGCCGCGGCGAGGAGCGCAGGGCCGTCCTCGAAGGCGGGGGACACCCGAACGACATCCGACGAAGGATCGATGAGCTCCTCCAGCATCCGGCGGCGCTTTGCGAGCGGCCGGTCGACGAGCGACTCTTCGTCGACGGCAAGCAGGTCGAACGCCATCAGCACGAGGCGTCCGGAGCCCGACTGGAGCGACTCGAACCGCGCCGTCCCGGTGTCGTCGAGCGCGCAGACCTCCCCGTCGATGACGGCAGAAGGCGAGCGCACCGCGTGCGGGACCGCGCGCGCGACCTGGCGGAAGCGCTCGGTGAGGTCGGTCCCGTTCCGGCTCGTGAGCGTCGCCTCTCCGCCCGCGACGGCCACGATCGCGCGGTACCCGTCCCACTTCGGTTCGTAGATCCAGCCCGCCCCGGTCGGAAGCGACTCGGTCAGCGTCGCGAGCTGCGGCCGCAGCTGCGCGCCGTCCACGCGCCCACCGTCCTTCCGCAGGAGGAGCCAGTTCTTCTCGTCGCCGTCGAGCCGGGCCGGGATCAGCGTCCAGACGCCGTCCACCCGTTCGCCGTGGAGGTGGAACGTGAGGCCGCCGTTTCGCTTCTCCTCGAGCAGGTCGTATGTCCCCCGGTCCCAGATCTCGACCGTGCCGGCGCCGTACTGGCCGGCCGGGATGACGCCCTCGAACGACCCGTAGTCGAGCGGATGGTCCTCGACGTGGACGGCCAGGTGCCGCTCGCCGCCCTGGAGGGGCAGGCCCTTCGGCACCGCCCAGCTCGCCAGCGCACCGTTCCGCTCCAGTCGCAGGTCGTAGTGAAGACGGCGTGCGTCGTGTCGTTGGATCACGAAGCTGCGTCCCTCGGCCGTCCGTGCCTCGCCGAACGGCTCGGGCGTGCGCTTCGGGTCGCGCTTCTTCCGGTACTCACCGAGCCGGGCCACGTTGCGATGATCCCACGAAGCGCGAGGGGCGAATCATCACCCCTTAACATCGTCGCTACAAGTGGGAGAAACTCCCTGCAAAGGACGCGTTCTCGGTCCGGGGATAAGCCTGTGGAAAGTGTGGAGAGCTCGGCGGCGGCTCAGACGTGCGCCAGGACGCCCATCGAGCGGAACTTCGCGCGGCGGCCGCGGCGCAGCTCCTCGGCGGGGATCCCCGCGAGCTCGTCGAGGTGCGCCACGAGAGCCTCACGGAGGAGCGCGGCAGCGCCGTCGTGGTCGACCTGCGCACCACCCTCCGGCTCCGGAACGATCCCGTCGATCACCCCCAGCTCGAGGCAGTGCGCTGCGTCCGGCTTGAAGGCCGAGGCTGCCTTCTTCGCCTGCGAGGCGTCGCGCCAGAGGATCGACGCGCAACCCTCGGGCGAGATCACGGAGTAGATCGCGTTCTCCTGCATCAGCACCCGATCCGCGACGGCGATCGCGATCGCGCCGCCGGAGCCGCCCTCGCCGATCACGACGGAGACGCTCGGCACGCCGAGCCGGAGCATCGCCGCCTGTGAGCGCGCGATCGCGCCGCCCTGGCCGTGTTGCTCCGCAGCGATCCCCGGATAGGCGCCCGGCGTGTCGACGAGCGTGACGAGCGGGAAGCCGTGGCGGTCGGCGAGTGCCATCGTGCGCATCGCCTTGCGATAGCCCTCGGGATACGCCATCCCGAAGTTGCGCACCGCACGCTCCTTCAGGTCACGGCCCTTCTGGTGGCCGACGAGCGCGACCGTCCGGCCGCCGAGTGACCCGATCCCGGCCACGATCGCCCGATCGTCCATCCGGCTCCGGTCGCCGTGGAGCTCGAACCAGTCGTCGAGGATCCGCTCGACGTAGTCGAGCGTGTAGGGGCGCTTCTCGTGGCGGGCCAGCTCGACCGATCGCCAGATCTCCTCGTCCGTCGTGTCCTCGCGCAGCCGCTCGAGCTGCCGCTGCAGGCGCTCGAGCTCGGCGGAGAGCCGCGTGCCGCGAAGAAGCTTGACGCCCGACAGCTGAGCGAGTCGGTCGCGCAGCCCGAGCTCGGCTTCCTGTGTCACGAGGAGCCTCCGAAGAGACGGAGGAGACGCGCCAGCGTGCCGCGGAGGTCGCTTCGGGGGACCACGGCGTCGACGTGGCCGAAGCGGAAGTTCGACTCCGCGAGGCCGAAGTCGTCGGGAAGCTTCTCCCGCGTCGTCTGGGCAACGACCCGGGGGCCCGCGAACGACGTCAACGCTCCGGGCTCGGCGAGCATCACGTCCCCGAGGCTCGCGAAGCTGGCGGTGACGCCGCCGGTCGTCGGGTGCGCGAGCACCGAGAAGAGCGCACCCCCCGCTTCGTGGAGCTCTTCCACGGCCACGATGGTCTTCGGCAACTGCATGAGCGCCAGGATCCCCTCCTGCATGCGGGCCCCGCCCGAGGCGGAGACCGAGATCAGCACACCGGCGTCCTCGGCGGTCCGCTCGCACGAGCGCGCGAATCGCTCGCCGACCACGCTTCCCATCGAGCCGCCCATGAACGAGAAGTCCATCGCCGCGAGGCGACAGGGGTGACCGTCGATCGCGGCACGCCCCGTGAGGATCGCGTCGCCGAGGCCCGTTCCGAGCTCCGCCTCCGCGAGCCGCTCGACGTACGGCCGCAGGTCGAAGAACTCGAGCGGGTCCGCCGACCGGAGATCGGCGTCCTCTTCCTCGAAGGTACCCGGATCGGCGAGCTGCGCGATGCGCTCCGGTGCGCGGACGGGAAAATGGTGGCCGCACTGCGGGCAGACGCGGAGATGCTCGGCGAGCTCCTCGTCGCGATAGTGGGAGCCGCAGCCCGGGCAGGTGTTCGGATGCCCGGTGCCGTCGCGCTCGGCCGGGTCCGCCCGCTTGTGCTCGATCGAGACGTCGATGTTGCCGGTGCCCGACACCCCGGGCATCTTAGTGCCGGTCCCGTCAGAGCCCGGCCGCGCCGGCCAGCCGCGTGAGCAGGACCGGGTCGGCCCCCGGCGCCAGACCGGTGATCCCCATACCGGCGACCCGAGCCTTCGCGGCGATCTCGAGCAGGATCCGCTCCACCTCGTCGACGCTCGGGCCGCCCGGCTCCGGCATGAAGCTCGGGATCGATCCCGGCTCGAGCACGTCGACGTCGAGGGCGACGTACGCGGCCCCGGCTCCGGAGAGAGCGCGCGCGACGTCCTCGTCGATCGCATGTGCCGCCAGGTACTCCCGCTCGGGCGGGTCGAGATTGCGCGCGCCGACCAGAGCGACGTCGTCGGTGCGAACACTTCCCTCGTCGATCGCCATCCGCAGCGGCATGCCCCAGAGATTTCCCGAGGGCGACGTCTCCGGCGTGTTGAGGTCGCCGTGCGCGTCCAGCCAGACGACGGAGAGGCGGTCGTGGCGCGCGGCGAGGCCGCGGATCGCGCCGACGTGCGCACAGCAGCAGCCGCCGAGCACGAGTGGACGTCTCGGGAGACCTCGAGCGAGCACGGTCGACTGTTCCGCGAGTGTCTCGAGGTCGACGACGAGCGCCTCGGGGTACGGAAGCTCGGTCTCGGCGGCGGCCGCCATCTCCTCACCGCCTGCGCCCCACGCGCGCGGGACGCGGACGAGCCCGGCGGCGAACGTCGAGCCGCAGCTGTGGCACTCGTAGAGCTCGTCGAAAGCGACGGCGGTCAGCGTGCGGCAGCGGGGACACCGCGCCCGCAGGGCGCTCACAGCACCCGCTCCCACGTGTCCGAGCGGCTCGTCGCGCGCATGCCGACACTTTCGTAGAGCGCGAGCGCTCCCGTGGTGTTCTCGCTGTCGACTCCGAGCGCGGCTCGTGGACGTCCGATCGAGCGGAAGAGCCCGAAGCTCTCGAGCAGAAGCGCGCGGGCGAGGCCGCGCCGTCGCCATGGACTACGGACCGCGAGAACGGCAACCCACCCGACCGTGTCGTCGTCGCCCCGCGACGGCTTGCTCAGGCAGACCGCCGCGATCTCCCCGTCGTCCACGACGAGCCGCCACAGAGATGTGTCCGCGTTCGGCCCGAGGTTCCAGGTGCACCAGTCCGCGAAGCTCTCGGGTACGAAGCCCCAGTGGTCCCCGAACGCCTCCACGTATGCGTCGTAGACCGCGCGTTCCTCGCCCCGGCGGAACGGGCGGGACGCGAGGCCGTCGGGCCACAGGGGTTCCTCGGAGGGCCCCTCGAGGTCGATCTTCATGGTGTACGAGCTCCGGACGACCACGAAGCCGTGCCGTGACAGCGCAGCGCGGTACTCGTCGTCCCCTTCGTTTGCGGGCGCACGGACGCGTGCCCCGGCGCCGGCGAGCTCGGCCGCTCGGCGCTCGGCCTCCTCGAGGAGCCGCTCGACGACGCGTTCCTCGCCCGGCAAGACACGAAGGTCGATGTAGACGACCTCGCGCGCGGCGCCGGGCGCGGTGACGTCCGCATAGCCCATGATCCTCTCGCCCTGCACGGCGAGGAACATGTCGTGCGCGGGGTCGAGATCCTCGAGCTCGAACCATCGCGCGACACCCTCCGACGTCTCGTCGGCGGCACGGCCCGTGGCGGCGGCGTGCGCGTTCAGGACCTCGGCGATTCCCGCGGCGTCCTGCGGCGTCGGCGCACGGACGGCGAGCTCAGTCACCTGCACGGAGCTCCTTCGTCCAGACGTCGGCTTGCCAGAGGACGCGCATGCCCGCGCGTTCGTAGAGGCGCGTCGCGCCCGTGGGGTTCTCGACGTCCACCCCGAGCGCGACGGTCGTCTCACCGGTCCTGCGGAACCGCCGGAAGGACTCGTGGAGGAGCGCGAGGCCGAGGCCGCGGCGCCGCCACGCGGGCCGCACGCCGAGCGTGCCGATGAAGCCCCAGTCGCCCATTCGCTTCGGATAGTTGCGCGAGAAGGCGACGACCTCGTCACCCGCCCAGACGACCGGCACCAGCGACGCGTCGAAGCCCGCGCGGCCGAAGACGCGGTCGCGCCATTCCTCGTAGCCGATCGGGGAATAGCCCCACTCGTTCGCGAACGCCTCGAGCTCCGCGTCGTGCAGAGCCGCGCCGTCGCGGTCGGGGTCGAGCGGGCGTAGGCGCGTCCCCTCGGGCCACCTGGGCTGGGGCGTCGGCTCGCGGAGGTCCGTGACCATTCGGAAGTAGCTGCGCGCGCGCTCGTAGCCCGCCCCCGCGAAGAGCAGGGGCGCGCGGTCGTCGCCCACGAGATGCGCCATCTGGAGGACGACGCGCTCGCCGTCGGGCCACTGCGGCTCGAGCTCGTGTGCGCGCTGCTCCAGTAGGTCGAGCAGCCGGGACCCGACGCCGAGGCCCGTCAGCTCCGGGTGGACGTACGCGTCACCGATCACCCGGCCGCCCTTGACCTCCAGCAGGTGCGCGACGCCCGCGATCCTCCCGTCGACCTCGACCAGCCAGGCGTCGTGCTCGAGATCGAGGTCGTCCCACTCCTCGCGGAGCCCGTCGGCGGTCCAGTCCGTGTCGCCGTAGACGGCCTCGTCACTCGCGCGCAGAACGTCCAGGGCGTCGTCGAACAGCTCGGCTGTGGGGCGGACGACCCGCATGGCGCCACCCTACGCGCGTCGCATCGGGAGACCGGTGCGGGCATCCGAACATCTGCGCGCCGGTCGTCGCATAGCCTGAGCGGCTCGTGGTCGTGCGTGCGCTCCAGCCCGAGGACTGGCCGCAGGTGGCCGGGATCTACCACAGTGGACTCGCGACCGGTCTCGCGTCGTTCGAGACCGATGTTCCTTCGTGGGAGCAATGGGAGGCCGCGCATCTGGCGGAGCTGCGCTTCGTCGCAGAGGCGCGCGACGGAGTGGTCGGCTGGCTCGCGGTCTCCCCCGTGTCGCGTCGCGAGTGCTACCGCGGCGTGGTCGAGCATTCCGTGTACGTCGACGAGGCCTCGCGCGGGAAGGGCGCCGGTCGCGCGCTCCTCGAGCGTCTTGTCGCCGAGGCGCCGGCGCACGGGATCTGGACGCTCCAGACGTCGATCATCGCGGGGAACGAGGCGAGCCTCGCCCTCCATGCGGCGGTGGGATTCCGAACGGTCGGCCGCCGGGAGCGCATCGCGCAGCGCGACGGCATCTGGCACGACACGGTGCTGCTCGAGCTCAGGCTGCCGTAGCGGGGACTGTCCGTGTCGGACACCGCCGTGCCGCACGAGGGGCTTCCCGTCGCGCGCCTTACGCGATCAGCCGTGCCAGCGTTGGAAGACGACGCAGGCGTTGTGGCCGCCGAAGCCGAACGAGTTCGACACCCCGATCTCGACCTGCTGCTCGCGCGACTCGTTCGGGATGTAGTCGAGGTCGCACTCGGGATCCGGCACTTCCTGGTTGATCGTCGGCGGCAGCACGCCGCGCTCGAGGGCGAGGATCGTGAACGAGGCCTCGACCGCCCCCGCCGCGCCGAGGCAATGGCCCGTGGCGCCCTTCGTCGAGGAGACCGGCGTCCGGTAGGCCTTCTCTTCCCCGAGCGCGAGCTTGATGACGCGCGTCTCGGCACTGTCGCCGACCGGCGTGGACGTCCCGTGCGCGTTGATGTACCCGACCTCGCCGGGTGAGATGCCCGCATCGTCGAAGGCCATCCGCAATGCGCGAGCAGGGCTCTCGCCGGTCGGGTCCGGATCGGAGACGTGCGTCGCGTCGGAGGAGACGCCGTACCCGAGCAGCTCGGCGTAGATCTTCGCGCCGCGGGCCTCCGCGCGCTCGAGGTCCTCGAGGACGATCATCGCGGCGGCCTCCCCCATCACGAACCCGTCGCGCTCGAGATCGAACGGCCGCGACGCTCGCTTCGGATCGTCGTTGCGCCGTGAGATGGCGCGCATGGCGCCGAAGCCGGCGATCCCGACGCGCGACACCGGTGCCTCCGTTCCGCCGCAGATCATCACGTCCGCGCGACCCAGCCGGATTGCGTCGAGGCCGTCGCCGATCGCCATGTTCGACGCCGCGCAGGCGGTGCACTCCGAGAGCAGCGGCCCCTTCGTCCCGAGCTCCATCGACACCCAGCCGGCGGCGAGGTTCGGGATGATCTGGACGATCGAGAACGGGTTGACCCGGTCCGGGCCGCGGCTGTCGAGCACCTGGATACACGACTCGAACGACTTCAGCCCGCCGATGCCCGTCGCCACCGCGGCGCCGATCCGGTCTGCGTCGGAGGCGATCTCGAGCCCGGCGTCCGTCTCCGCCTGGCGGGCGGCCGCGAGCGCAAGGTGCGTGAAGCGGTCCATCCGGCGCGAGGCCTTGTAGTCGACGTAGTCGGTGACGTCGAGGTTCTTCACCTCGCACGCGAAGTCGACCGGGAATCCCTCGGGATCGAACTGCGTGATCTTGCCCGCGCCGGACTCGCCGGCGATCAGTGCCTCCCAGGACTCATCGACGGTGTTGCCGAGCGGGGTCACCATCCCGAGGCCCGTCACGACGACGCGCCGTCTGCCGTTGTCTCGAGCGGCCGACACCGCTACATCCCCAGCCCGCCGTCGACGAGCAGCACGTCGCCCGTCACGAACTTCGCTGCGTCCGAGCAGAGAAACCGCACGGCGCCCGCCACGTCTTCGGGGTCGCCTAGCCGTCCGAGCGGCGTGTTCGTGAGCATCGCCTGCGTCGCCTCCTCGGGAAGCACGTCCGTCAGCTGCGTCGTCACATAGCCCGGGGCGACGACGTTCGCGCGGACGTTGCGGCTCCCGAGCTCGCGAGCGAGCGACTTCGTGAACCCGATGATCCCCGCCTTCGACGCCGCGTAGTTCGTCTGACCCCAGTTCCCGTGCACGCCGACGATCGACGAGATGTTGACGATCGTGCCCGAGCGCTTGCGCATCATCGGGCGGGCAGCGGCGCGGCAGGTGTAGAAGACCGACGACAGGTTCGTGTCGATCACGGTGCGCCAGTCCTCGTCGCTCATGCGAACGAGGAGCCCGTCGCGTGTGAGACCGGCGTTGTTGACGAGGACGTCGACGTCGCCGGCGGCCTCGACCAACGCGGCAGCGGACTCTGCATCGGAGACGTCGGCCTCCACCGCTCGGCCGCCGATCTCCTCGGCCACGGCCACGGCGTCGTCCCGGCCCGTGCGGTAGCCGACGACCACCTCGGCGCCGGCACGGCCGAGCTCGAGCGCGATCGCGCGCCCGATTCCCCTGGAGCCGCCGGTGACGAGGGCCAGCTTGCCCTCGAGCGACGCGAACGAGCTCACGGGGCGCTCAGCGCCTCCTTGACCTTCTCGAGGCTCGCGAGATCGTTCACCGAGAACGTGCGGACGCCGCGGTCGATCCGCTTGACAAGGCCGGAGAGGACGTTGCCCGGCCCGATCTCGACGAACGTCGTGACGCCGCCGCGCATGAGCTCTCCCGCCGCCTGCGTGAAGCGGACCGGCGCGGTCAGCTGGTCGACGAGCAGCGAGCCGAGCCGCTGGGCGGGCTCGATCTTCGCCGTCACCGTCGACATGAACGGCGCGACGGGATCGCTGAAGCGGATCCTGTCGATCGCGGGCTTGAGGGCCCGCCCGGCCTGTCCGACGAGGGGGCTGTGGAACGCGCCCGAGACCTTGAGCCTGATCGCTCGTCGCGCGCCGAGGCTCTCGGCCTCGGCGCAACACTCCTCGACCGCGTCGTTTTCGCCCGAGACGACGATCTGGCCGGGGCAGTTGTAGTTCGCCGGCCACACGCCGAGGATCTTCCGGCAGAGCGTCTCCACGAGCTGGTCCTCGAGGCCGAGGATCGCGGCCATCGCCCCCGGCCGCTGCCTCGCCGCCTCGGCCATGGCGAGCCCGCGCTCGCGGACGAGGCCGATCGCCTCGCCTTCCGACATCGCGCGTACCGAGGCGAGCGCGGCGAACTCGCCGACCGAGTGGCCGACGACGATGTCTGGCTCGATGCCCTCCTTGCGCACCGCGGCCAGGATCGCGAGGCTCGTGGCGACGAGCGTCGGCTGCTGGACCTCCGTCTCGACGAGCTCCTCGAGGGGCGCCTCGAAGCAGAGATGGGCGAGGTCCATCCCCGTCGCCTCCGAGCCGACGCGATAGACCTCCATCGCCTCCGGCACCGCCTCGGCGATCTCGCGCCCCATCCCGACCTCGAGCGATCCCTGGCCCGGGAAGCAGAACGCGACCTTCGTCATGCATTCCTCCTCTCCGTCCATTCGAGAAGCGCGGAGCCCCACGTCAACCCGGCCCCCATCCCGGTCATCAGCACGAGCGCGCCGTCGCGCAGGCGTCCGTCCGCCCGCGCATCGGCGAGGGCGAGCGGGATGGAGCCCGATGACGTGTTGCCGAATCTGTCCACGTTGACCACGGTGCGCTCGAACGGGACGCCGAGCTTACCGACCGCGTGGTCGATGATCCGCTTGTTCGCCTGGTGGGGCACGTAGACGTCCACCTCGTCGATCGTACGGCCGCACTCGGCGAGCACCGCCTCCGCGGACGAGACCATCACACGCGTCGCGAACTTGTACACCTCGCGGCCGTTCATCTTGAGCATCGCCTCGGGGTTCTCGAACCTGCGCGAGCCGCTGCCCGGGTACTGGAGATGGACGCCGCCGCCCCCGTCCGCGCCGAGCTCGAAGCCGAGGAAGCCGCCCCGCTCGACGGGCTCCATCACCACCGCGCCCGCGCCGTCGCCGAACAGCACGAGCGTCGAGCGATCCGTCCAGTCGAGGATCGACGAGAGGACGTCTCCGCCGATCACGAGCGCGCGGCGCGAGAGCCCCGCGGCGAGCATGCCGTAGGCCTGCGCGACGGCGTACATGAACCCGGTGCAGCCTGCGAGCAGGTCGTAGGCGGCGGCCTTGTCCGCCCCGAGGTCGTCCGCCATCAGGGCTGAGGCTGTAGGGAACATCATGTCCGGCGTGACGGTGGCGCAGATCAGCAGGTCGATCTCTTCGGGCGTCGCCGCCGCGTCGGCGAGCGCGGCGCGCGCGGCCGGAAGGGCGATGTCCGTGAGCGCCTGGTCGTCCGTGATCATGCGCCGCTCATGGATACCCGTGCGCTCGACGATCCACTCGTCCGACGTGTCGACGTACCGAGCCAGGTCGTCGTTCGTGACGACACGGTCGGGTACGTGCACCCCGAGGCCCGTGATCCCGATCCGCGCGCCGTTCGCGCTGCCGATCATCGCTCCACCGCGAAGGTCAGCGTGCCGCGCGCCGCGAGCTCGCCGCCGACGTGCGCGGTCGCCTTCCCACGGCCGATCGGGCCGCGCACCTGGTCGATCTCGCACGAGAGCCTCAGCGTGTCGCCGGGAGAGACGATCCGCTTGAAGCGGCAGTCGTCGATCCCGGCGAAGAAGGCGATCCGTCCCTGGTTCTCCTCCTCGGAGAGCACGGCCACCGCCCCCGTCTGGGCCATCGCCTCGACGATCAGCACCCCGGGCATCACGGGCCGCTCGGGGAAGTGGCCGGCGAACCACCAGCCGTCCTCGGGCACGCGGTACGACGCGGCGACCCGCTCGCCGGGCACGAGCTCGTGCACCTCGTCGAGCAGGAGGAACGGCGAGCGGTGCGGAAGGATCGACTCGATCTCGTCACGCCCGAAGGGCGGAGTGGGGGTCACCCGGCCGAGTGTACTCGGGACGGCCTCCGCTCCCTCGGAACTCAGCGCCGGAGCGTCGACACGTTGCCCGCGGCGTCCGTTGCCGTGACGACGAGCGTCCGCAGGCGCTCGATCCGGGGAATCCGCACGACCCCGGGACCGGCGGCCCGGACGACACGACGGGCGCCGTTGGCGCGGATCGTGAGCGTCGCCGCCTCGGAGACCCGCAGGCGCGGAGGCGAGTCGGAGACGACCGCCACCAGCGGTGGCGTCGCGTCGAGCAGGAACGGCAGCTCGACCTTCGCCGTCCCGCCGGCGGCGTCGACGGCCTCGACCGAGACGGTGTAGCCACCATCCTGCGCCTTTCCGAGCCGCTTTCTCCCATCCCACGTCACCCTCTGGGTCCCCGCCTCGACCGCCCCGGCGAACGGCGTCGCCACCCAGCGGCTGTCTCGCAGGATCCTCACCGTCAGCTCTGCGGCCGCGGCGAGCGGGATCGAGATGGACAGCACGTCGCCGCGCCCGTCCCCGTTCGGCGTCAGCGCGGGCGGGTCGAGCGTCACGCGCCCGAACGCGCGGACGACGGTGAGCGGGACGTCGAGGGTGGCCTGGCGTCCCCCGGTCGCGTTCGCCGTGATGCGCACGACGTACGCGCCGTCGGGAAGCGCGTTCGCGGCGACCGTGACGGTGCGCGGACCGGCGCGGCGCCACTGCTTCGGCTCGACCTGCGCCACCGCCGCCCCGGAGGCGTCGACCAGCGTGACCGCGACGTTGGCATCCGCGCTCAGCGTGAACGACACCGTCGCCGTGTCCGCCTGCCCGTCGCCGTTCGGCGAGATCGACGACGGCGCGGCCGAGGCGCCGCTCAGCTGCAATGCGGTCGTCTGGGCGGCCAGCACACCCGCGGCCGGCGTCGCTCCCGGCGTCTCGATCCGCCACTGCGTCCCGGCCGGGACGGGCCCCGACGGAGCCCACGTCCAGTCGACCGCGGCGCCCGTGCCCTCGCCGTGCCCGAGCTCGACGCCCGCGGGGTCCGTGACGACGACCGACCACGGCAGGCCCGAGGAGAGCCGCGCGGCGAACCGCACACCGCCCGACTCGTCGGCAGCTGCGGAGGGCGCGTAGAGCTTCGGCAGGCCGAGCGCGGCGACTCGCTTCGCGATCGTCGGGATCAGGTCGTAGAGCCGTTGGCCGGGGCACGTCGTCAGCCCGGTGTCGCGATGACCCGCGATCGCCCGGAGAAAGACCGGGATCCCCGGCTTGAACCGCTCGTTGCCGGACGAGATCCCGTTGAAGGTCGCGAGTGGGTCGACGTGGGCCAGGTCGAGCCGCCAGGCAAGCGTGCGGACGAGCGAGTCGACTGCAGCGGCGGGCGGATCGACGGTGCGGAAGTCGCCCATCACGGCGATCCCGAACGAGCCCGTGTTGAACCCCTTCGCGTGCGCGCCGACCACGTTCTTGTCGATGCCGCCGTACCGGCCTTCGTAGACGGTGCCGAACCGGTCGACGAGCGCGTTGTAGCCGATGTCGTTCCAGCCGTTCCCCTTCACGTGGTAGAGCTCGATCGCGCGCACGATCGCGGGAGCCTGGAGCCGCGTGTAGCCGTTGGTGCCCGCCGTGTGGTGGACGTAGGCCATGCGAAGCGCATCGGCGTACTGCGGCTTGGCCCTCAGGATCGACTCGTCGGCCAGCCAGCCGCTCCGCGGCACGATG
>Ga0157302_10000090_pt1 | contig 14155 bp, 14 predicted proteins | sample NitcycUS103311B2_FD_108381 | JGI IMG/M metagenome (GOLD analysis project Ga0157302, IMG submission 108381) | Soil microbial communities from Arlington Agricultural Research Station in Wisconsin, USA - Nitrogen cycling UWRJ-S103-311B-2 | ecosystem: Environmental > Terrestrial > Soil >... | reverse complement strand
TCGCGCGCGAGCTCGGCGTGTCGCCGTCGGCCTACCGGCGGGCGTTCTCGGGCGGGGGAGCGACCGCGGTGTCGTCGTCGGGGCGGCCCGCGACCCTCGTTGGCGCCTCGTCGTAGCCGCCGCGTTCGAGGGCGGGCGGCGCCGCCTCGGACCGCTCGAGCTCGCGCTCGCGCGCGAGCTCGACGTCGCGGACGCTGCGCACGGCCAGGCGCCCGAGCGCGAAGGCCGCGAGCGCGATGATCGCCGCGCCGAGGCCGGAGAGCATCGTGAGCAGCTCCAGGACCTGACGGCTCTCCGAGCCGGCGGCGCTCCCGATCTGTCCGGCCGGCCCGTCGCCCGAGCTCCACAGCCGGCTCAAGGTCGGGCCGACGACGAACCAGACGCCGCCGGCCAGCGCGAGCCAGCCGCCGAGGGCGGCCTTCGCGCGGTGCGCGCTGAGGAGCAGGATGAGCCCGCCGGCGACGACCGCCAGCCCCGGCAGCACCTCGAGCAGGACGCGGCCCGTCGTGAGGTCCCAGGTCGAGTCGGAGCCGATCGTGAGGTCGATCGACGGGCCGATGAGCGCGACGATCGCGCCCCAGGCGCCGAGGGCGACTAGCAACACGCCGCTGACGGCGCCGCGGCTGCGGGGAATGCGCATGGTCTACGACGGTTACCCGTCGTCGTGCTCGGTGATGCGATCGGCCGCCGTGTGCTCCGGGAGCGAGGGCTCCGACGGGGCCTCGGGGAGGGCCTCGCGCGACTCGGACGCCGCCCGCCCGACGGCCCGCTCGGAGGCCTTCGCCGGCGGGGCGCCGTTCCCGCGGATCGAGTCCATGAGCGGGCGCAGCACGTCGAGGGGGAGCGGGAAGACGATCGTCGAGCTCGGGTTCGCGCCGACCTCGAGCAGCGTCTGCAGGTAGCGCAGCTGGAGCGCGGTCGGGTTGGCCGACATGACCTCGGCGGCGTCGAAGAGCCGCTCGGAGGCCTGGAACTCGCCCTCGGCGTTGATGATCTTCGCCCGGCGCGCGCGCTCGGCTTCGGCCTGTCCGGCCATCGCCCGCTGCATCGCCTGCGGGATGCCGACGTCCTTGATCTCGACCGTCGTGACCTTGATCCCCCACGGGTCGGTCTGCTCGTCGATGATCTGCTGCAGGGACTCGTTGAGGCGCTCGCGCTCGGCGAGCAGGTGGTCGAGGTCGGCCTTGCCGAGCACGGAGCGCAGCGTCGTCTGGGCGATCTGCGACGTCGCCGCGCGGTAGCGCTCGACCTCGACGACCGAGCGGACGGGGTCGACCACCTTGAAGTAGGCCACCGCGTTGACCTTGGCCGGCACGTTGTCGCGCGTGATGAGGTCCTGCGGCGGGATGTCGAACGTCACCGTGCGCAGGTCGACCCGGACCATGCGGTCGATGAGCGGGACGAGCAGCACGACGCCGGGGCCCTTCTGGCCGATGAGGCGCCCGAGGCGGAAGACGACGGCGCGCTCGTACTCGCGCAGGATGCGGACCGACGCCCCGAGAAGGACACCGGCGACCGCTAGGACGATGATGAAGGCGACCAGTACGGCGGTCATGGCTCGAGCTCCCATTCCTCGGCGCGGCGGACGGACAGGGTGAGTCCGCTCACGCGTTCGACAACGACGTGGTCCCCGGCGTGCAACTCGTCGCCCATGCAAGGCCGCGCCTGCCAGAGGGCGCCGTCCACGAGCACCTGGCCCAGGGGCGCCGGCGCGCTGCGCACGACGCCGACGTGGCCGATCAGCGCCTCGACCCCGGTGCGGGCCCGGCGGCCGGTGACGCTCAGCGTGGCGCGCAGGGCGAGCACGAGCAACGTGGCTGCCACGGCGGCCACGACGAGGGCGACGGCGACGACAAGGGCCGTCCCGCCGCCGGACGCGTCGACCGCGAGCGCGGCGCCGCCGACCATCCCGATCGCTCCCGCCAGCCCAAGCACGCCGTACGTGGGCAGATGGGCCTCGGCGACCATGAGTGCGGCTCCGAGGACCAGCAGGGCGATGCCGATGATGACCATGACGTTCTCCTACCCGGGATAGTAGCTGACCGCGGGGGCCGTTCGGCGCACGCGCCGGCGCCGAGGAGCCGTCCGTACACTCGGGCCGATGGCCGCGTCCGTCGGCACCGAGCCCGGCCGCCTCGGACTGGCGGCGCGCGATCGCGAGCGCCTGCACGCGCACCTCCACGAGGCCGTGCGCCGCGCGCGGCGGACGGGGGAGACGCTCGCCGCGATCACGGTGCCCGTGCCCGGCGACGTCGACCCGACGGCGATCGCCGCCGCGTCGCGGCGCCCGGGCGAGCCGTGGCTGTGCTTCGAGCACCCGGACCGCGAGGGCTTCGCGCTCGCCGCGCTGGGCGGCGCGGCCGCGCTGGAGGGCGAGGGCGTAGAGCGCTTCGGCGCGGTCGCGGCGCGCTGGCGCGCGCTCGGCTCGACGGCGGTGGTCGACGAGCGCGCGGGCCTCACGGCGAGCGGGCCGGTGGCCGTGGGCGGCTTCGCCTTCGCTCCGCACGGCGCCGCCGCGCCGCACTGGTCGGGCTTCCCGCCGGCGTCGCTGCACGTGCCGGAGCTGGCGCTCGCGCGCCGCGGCGGTCGCGCGCGGCTCACGCTGGCCGCGCTGGCGCAGCCCGACGACGTGGCCGACGAGCTGCTGGCGCGGCTCGACGCGCGCGTTGGCGAGCTGCGCGAGCGGCCGCTCCCGCTGCTGGACCCCGATCCCGCGGGCCGGCTGCGGATCTCGAGCACGATGCCGCCCGAGCACTACGAGGGGGCGGTGGCCCGCGCGGTCGAGCAGATCCGCGCCGGCGCCCTCGACAAGGTCGTGCTCGCGCGCGAGGTCCAGGTCCACGCGGCTGCGCCCCACGACGCGGCGGCTGTCGTCGGCGTCCTGCGCGAGGGCTTTCCGGAGTGCTTCACGCTCTGCGCCGGGCGCGGCGAGAGCGCGTTCGTCGCCGCCACGCCGGAGCTGCTCGTCCGCCGCGACGGCCTGCGCGCCGGGACGCTCGCGCTCGCCGGCTCGACGCGGCGCAGCGCCGACCCGGCCGTCGACGATCACCTCGGCGAGCAGCTCCTGCGCTCGGCCAAGGACCGCGAGGAGCAGGCGATCGTCACGCGCCGCATCGTCCGCGCGCTGCGCCCGGCGAGCGTCTGGGTCACCGCGGCCGACGAGCCCGTGCTCGTCCGGATGGCGAACATCCAGCACCTGGCGACGCCGATCCGCGCTCAGCTCGCGGGTCCGGTGAGCGCGATCGAGCTCGCCGGGCTCCTGCACCCGACGCCGGCCGTCGGCGGCGAGCCGCTCGCCGTCGCGGCACCGCTGATCCCGGCGCTCGAGGGCCTCGACCGCGGCTGGTACGCGGGGCCAGTGGGGTGGACGGACCTCGCCGAGGACGGCGAGTTCTGCGTCGCGCTGCGCTGCGCGCTGCTCACCGGCGCGGTCGCCCGCTGCTACGCGGGCGTCGGCGTCGTGCGCGACTCCGACCCGGCGGCCGAGCTCGCCGAGACCGAGGTCAAGCTCGAGGCGCTGCTTCCCGTGCTGGCGGCGTGAACGCGGGGTATCACCGCGGGCATGGCTCCCCAACGCACCGTCTACGCCCTCGCTGCCGTCGGCGCCGGGACCGGCGCGTACCTCGGGCTGCGCGCGTGGCGCTCGGCCCCGTCGCGCTTCGCCCACATGAGCGGGTCCTCGGTCGTCGCCCCCGACGCGGCGGCGTGGGTCACCGACTTCCTCAACGCGGCCTACTTCCGCCGCCGGCCGGAGCTGCGCGACCTCGACGACCTGCGCCTGGCCTTCGCGATCGTCACCACCCGCTGGCACCGCCTCGGATACCGCCGCCTGCGCGCGCCGGACGCGCTGCCCTTCCACCGCGCCTTCGGGCGCGGCCGCTTCCTCGACGGCAGCCGCTCGCCGCGCGGGACGCTCGCGCGCGAGCAGCTGCTCGAAGGCGCCGCGGCGCTGCACGGCGACTGGTTCGAGGCCGCGTACGCCGACGACGAGCGCCGCGGCTGGGGGATCGCCTTCGAGACCCTCGACGAGCGCGCGGCCTACCGGCCCGAGGAGCGGCTGCGGTCGGCGAGCCTCGGGCCGCTCACCCCCGAGCGCGCGCCGCGCCCCGAGCAGACGTGGCACACGTACCCGCCGGTCGACGTGCCATCGGCGGAGGGCGTCATCGCCGCGCTGACGCGGCCCGAGACGTGGCCGGACTACGCGACGGAGATCGGGCGCTTCACGCCCGTGCGCAGCGGCGGGCTGGAGGGCCAGACCTTCGAGATCGAGGTGGCCGCGGGGACGGCCCAGGGCCGGCCCCTCTACACGCGCGGCTACGTCACGGTGACGACGCTCGTCACCTCGGCCGACGAGGCGGCCCTGCGCGCCTACGTCGACGAGCTCAACGACGGCCTCGCCCGGTACGGCCGCGACGAGCCCGCCGCCGTGCCCGAGGGGGCCACGCCGCTCGTTGGCTTCGACCTCACGACGCACGAGGGGCACTTCATGGGCGCCGGACACAACCGGCTCGTCCTCTACGAGGACGACGCGGGCGCGCACGTGCGCGCCGCGGGGACGTGGGACCCGATGCCGTGGCACCTCGAGCAGGCCTACCGGCGGGCCGGTCGCGACGCCCAGCACGCGTTCTGGGGCCAGGGCGCGCGCGAGGAGCAGAGCATGCTGCACCAGATCGCGCTGCGCACCGCGCCCGCCGCCGCCCCGGCATGACGCGCCGGGGCCGCGGCCGCGCCGCGCTCGTGGTCGGCAGCGGGCCCAACGGGCTGTCCGCCGCCATCACGCTGGCCGAGGCGGGCCGCTCGGTGCTCGTGCTCGAGGCCGCGCCGCGCCCGGGCGGCGCGGTCGCGACCGAGGAGCTGACGCTGCCCGGCTTCCACCACGACGTCTTCTCGTCGGTCTACCCGGCGGGCGCCGCGTCCCCCGTCTTCGCGCGCATGGGCCTCGAGCGCCACGGCCTGCGCTGGGTCCAGCCCCGGTACGCGATGGCGCACGTCCTCGACGACGGTCGGGCGCCGGTCCTCTCGCGCGACCTCGACGAGACCGTGGCGAGCCTCGAAGACCTGCACCGCGGCGACGGCGCCGCGTGGCGCGCGTTCGCCGAGCCGTGGCTCGAGCACTTCGACGGCCTGCGCCGGACGCTGCTGTCGGGGTTTCCGCCCGTGGGTGGGCCGGCTCGCCTGCTCGCCGGCCGCGGCCTGCGCGGCGGCCTCGAGTTCGCGCGGCTGCTGCTCATGTCCGCAGCGGCCGTGGGCCGCGAGCTCTTCGCGCATCCGGGCTCGCGCGCATGGTTGTACGGCTCGGCGCTGCACGGCGACGTGCCGCCGGCGGAGGCGGGCAGCGCGATCGCCGCGGTCTACCTGGCCTTCCTCGGCCACGCCGTCGGTTGGCCGAGCCCCGAGGGCGGGGCGGCGCGCCTGACCGACGCGCTCTGCGGGCGCCTGCGCGAGCTCGGCGGGGAAGTGCGCACTAATGCGCCCGTCACGCGGGTCGTCACCCGCGACGGCCGCGTGGCGGGCGTGGAGCTCGCGGGCGGCGAGCGGCTCGACGCGAGCCTGGTCGTCGCCGCCGTGACCCCGAACGGGCTGCTCGCGCTCGCGCGCGACGCGCTGCCGGAGCGCTACGTGCGCGCGCTCGAGCGCTTCCGCTACGGCTCGTCGACGGTCAAGGTCGACTGGGCGCTGTCCGAGCCGATCCCGTGGACGGCGAGCACCGCGCGCGGGGCGGGGACGGTCCACGTCGGCGGTGACGAGAACGAGGTCCTGCGCGCGACCGCGCCGCGGCCCGGCGGCGGCGTCGCCGAGCGCCCGTTCCTGCTCCTCGGCCAGCAGAGCGTGGCCGACCCGACGCGCGCGCCGGAGGGCCGGCACACGGCGTGGGCCTACACGCACGGTCCACAGGAGGCCGACTGGGACCGCGAGACCGAGCCCCTCGTCGCGCGCATGGAGGAGCGCATCGAGCACTTCGCGCCGGGATTCGGCGAGCGCGTCCTGGCCCGGCACGTCCTCGGCCCGCGCGACCTCGAGGGTCGCGACGCCAACCTCGTGGGCGGCGACGTGGGAGCGGGCAGCTACGCGCTCGACCAGTCCGTCTTCCGCCCGGTGCCGTCGCTCACGCCGTACCGGACGCCGCTGCGGGGCCTCTTCGTCGGCAGCGCCTCGGCGTTCCCGGGCGGCGCCGTCCACGGCGTGCCCGGGCGCGCGGCGGCGCGCTTCGCGCTCGCCGAGGCGCGGCTCGGGCGCTTCTAGGGCCCTCCCCCGATCGCCTGGGCCACCGCGGCCCAGACCCGCCGGTGCAGGGCGACGTTCTCAGCGCGGTCGGTGCGCACGTGCAGGAGCGTTCCCGGCGCCTCGCGGACCTGCGCGAGCGCGGTCACGGGCTCGTGGGCGAGCGCGAAGAGCGCTGCGACCCGCTCCGGGTCCAGGCCGGTGGGCGTGGCGACGTGAGTCTCGAAGACGTCGGCCTGCGTGGCCACCGGCAGGAAGTCGAAGATCGCGCCGCCGCCGTTGTCGACGAGCACGACGGTCAGCGCGAGGCCGAGCCGCGGGCCGCTGAGGAGCGCGCCGAGGTCGTGCGCGAGCGCGACGTCGCCGAGGTGGACGACGACGCGCGCGCCGGTCGCGGCGGCGCCGTACGCGGCGGCCAGGGTGCCGTCGATCCCGTTCGCGCCGCGGTGGGCGAGGACCCGCGGCGGGTCGTCGCGCGCGGGCCAGAACGTCTCGACCTCGCGCACGGGCATCGACGAGGCGGTGAAGACCGTGACGTCGGGGCCGAGCGCGGCGAGGGCGCGCGCGACCGCGGGCTCGCTGACGTCGTCGCCGAGCGTCGCCGCGATCGCCTGCGCGGCGCGCGCGTCGGCCTCGCGCCAGCTCTCGAGCCACGGGCCGGCCCCGCTGCCGCCGCGCGCCACGACCGCGCGCGCCCACGCGGCGGGATCGGCGTCGAACACCTCGTCGAGCATTGCGTCGGGGTCCTGGCGTGCGCCCTCGGGCTCGAACGCGACCTGGCGGGCGTCGAGGCCGGCCAACCAGGCGCGCAGCGGCTTCGACGTCGGGAGATCGCCGACGCGGACCACGACGTCGGGACGGCGGCCGTCCGCCCACGGCGCGACCCGCAGCAGCGCGTCGTAGTGGGCGATCGCCGCGGGCCCGCGCCGGGCGCCCGAGAGCGGGTCGGCCAGGAGCGGGGCGCCGAGCGCGGCGGCCGCGCGCGGCAGCGCCTCGGCGAGGCCGTCGCGGCGCTCGTGGCGCCCGGCGACGATCACGGGTCGGGCCTCGGGATCGAGCTGGACCGCGGGCGCGGGCGGGCGCTCGACGGTCGTCCACGGACGCCCGGCCGGGCGCCCGCCGCCGCCGGGCTCGGCCGGGAGCGGCGCAGCGGGCACGAGCGGCTCGCGTACAGCCACGTTGAGGTGCACGGGCCCGGGCGGCCCCTGGAGCGCCGCGAAGAACGCTCGGCAGGCGAGCTGGCGCGCCCAGCGCAGGCGCGAAGGGGTCGCCTCGTGCGTGCCGACGTCGAAGAACCACGACGCGTGGTCGCCGAAGAGCTTGAGCTGGTCGATCGTCTGCCCCGCGCCGACCGCGCGCAGCTCGGGCGGACGATCGGCGGTGAGCACGATGAGCGGCACGCGCGCCTCGTGCGCCTCGGCGACCGCGGGCAGGTAGTGCGCGCCCGCGGTCCCGCTCGTGCACGCGATCGCGGCCGGGCGGCCGCTCGCCTTCGCGACCCCGACCGCGAAGAACGCGGCCGCGCGCTCGTCGACGTGCGACCAGCACGGAAAGCGCCCGTCGCGCACGAGCGCGAGCACGAGCGGCGTCGAGCGCGAGCCGGGCGACGTGCACGCTCCCGCCAGCCCGCAGCGCGCGAGCTCGTCGACGAAGGCGCGCAGGAGCAGATGGGCGTCGAGCGACTGGGGCAAGATGGCCTCGTGCCCGAGACCGTCGTCCTGCTGCACGGGTTCGCCGGGACGCGGCGGGCGTGGGACGCGGTCGTCGGGCGGCTGGACGCGGAACGCTACTGCCCGCTGGCGCTCGACCTGCGCGGGCACGGCGACCGCCGCGACGCCCGACCGGTGACGTTCGCCGACTGCGCGGCGGACGTGGCGGCGGCCGCGCCCGCGCGCTTCACGCTCTGCGGCTACTCGCTCGGGGGACGCGTCGCGGTCCACGTCGCGCTCGAACACGCGCCGCGGCTGACGCGACTGGTGCTGGCGGCGACGACGGCCGGCATCGAGGATCCGGCCGAGCGCAGCGCGCGCCGCGCCGCCGACGAGGCGCTGGCGACTTGGGCCGAGGGCGCGAGCGCAGCGGTTTTCGCCGACCGCTGGATGGCCCAGCCCGTCTTCGCCGGGACGCCGCCGGCGGTCGCCGCGCGCTGGCGCGAGGACCTCGAGCGCAACGACCCGCGCGCGCTCGCGGCCGCCTTGCGCGGCCTCGGCGCCGGCGTCATGGAGCCGCTCTGGGACCGCCTCGGCGAGATCGACGTGCCGACGACCGTCGTCGCGGGCGCGCGCGACGCCAGGTACGTGGCGCTGGGAGAGCGGCTGGCCGCCGCGATCCCGGGCGCCCGCCTCGTCGTCGTCCCGGGCGCGGGACACGGCCTGCCGCGCGAGGCGCCGGGCGAGCTCGCCGCCGCGATCGGCTAGACGCCGAGCCCCGGCGAGGAGGGCACGGCCATCGCTCCGCGGCGCACGGGCAGCACCTCGAGCTCGTCGGCGAAGAGCTCGAGCGTCCCGAGGCCGCAGGCGGGCGACGGCCGCAGGGCCGCGGCCGCGTGCAGCGCCGCCGCCACGCCGACGGGCCCGTCGAAGGTCGACGCGACGTACACCTCGGCGCCGGTTGCGCGCACGAGCGCGGCCTGCGCCAGCAGCGGGGTTATCCCGCCGCAGCGCGAGATCTTCAGGCAGACCGCGTCGGCGACCTTCGCCGTCAGCGAGCCCGGATCGCCCGCCGTCTCGTCCATCGCCACCCGAACGGCGACGCGGTCGCGCACCGCGCGCATCGCGTCGACGCCGTGGACGGGCTCCTCGACGAGCTCGAGGCCGGCCGGGGCGAGAGCCTCGATCGACCGGACGGCCTCCTCGACGTCCCAGGCGCCGTTGGCGTCGAGGCGCAGCTCGACCTCCGGACCGACCGCCGCGCGCACCGCGGCGACCCGTCCGGCGTCGTCGCCCACGCCGACCTTGACCTTCACGCACGTGTAGCCCGTGCGCGCGGCGGCGGCGGCCTGGGCGGCCGCGCCCGCCCGGTCCTCGGCCGGGATCGTCGCGTTCACGCGCACGTCGGGCGCCGGCTCCGCCGCCAGCAGCGCGGCGACGGGCCGGCCCTCGCGCGCGCCCGCGCGATCCCAGAGCGCGAGGTCGACCGCGGCCAGCGCCTGGGGCAGGTCCGCGGCCGCGCGGCAGGCGTCGAGGAGCTCGGAGCCCGTGGCGTCGTCGCCGTCGCGCAGGAGCGGCTCGTAGGCGGCGAGCGCCTCGCGCGCGTCGTCGAGCGCGACCCCGTCGTAGGGCTCGAGCGGCGCCGCCCCGCCACAGCCGACGACGCCGTCGCCGTCGGAGAGGCGCAGCATGAGCAGCTCGCGCTCGCGCAGGACGCCGAAGGCCGTGGGCAGCGGCTGGGCGAACGTGAGGGTCATGGTCGCGATGCGGACGTCCATCAGCTGAGCAGCAGGCCGGCCGAGAGCAGGATGCAGAAGACCAGCTGGAGCTGGCCGGTGCGGGCGAGGGCGAGGTTGAGCGTCGGGCCGTCGGCGTGACGGCGCACGGTTCGCACGAGCACGACGGCCGCCGGGAACAGCACGAGCGGGAGCAGGAGCCAGGCCGAGAGCGAGCCCGCGAGCCAGGGGATCGGCGTGGTCAGGAAGGCGCCGTAGACCATGACCCCGTAGAGCGTGCGCACGCGCGGGCGCCCGAGCCGCACGGCGAGCGTGCGCTTGCCCGCGCGCCGGTCCGACTCGAGGTCGCGGACGTTGTTGACGACGAGGATCGCGCTCGCGAGCAGGCCGACGGGGACGGCGAGGACGAACGCCTCCCATGTCACGCGCTCGGTCTGCACGTAGTACGAGCCCGTCACGGCGACGATCCCGAAGAACGCGAAGACGAAGACCTCGCCCAGGCCTTCGTAGCCGTACGGGCGCGGGCCGCCCGTGTAGAGCACGCCGGCGAGGATCGACGCTGCGCCGATCGCGAGCAGCAGCGGCCCGGCGAGGACCACGAGGTAGATGCCGCAGGCCACGGCGAGCCCGAAGCTCACGTACGTCGCCACCAGCACCTGGCGCGGCGGCACGAGCCCGCCGGCCGTGACGCGCACGGGCCCCAGTCGGTCCTCCGCGTCGGCGCCGCGGCGCGCGTCGGAGTAGTCGTTGGAGAGGTTCGTGCCGACCTGGATGAAGATCGCGCCGAGCAGCGCCGCCGCGAACCCGCCCCAGCGCACGTCGCGCTCGGTCGCTGCAAGCGCGGTGCCGACGAGGACTGGGGCCACGGCCGCGGGCAGCGTGCGCAGCCGCGCGGCCATGATCCAGATGCGGAGGCTCGACACGCGGGTCTAGATCCGGCTCAGGGGCGGCGGGGAAACCGGGAGAAGTCCGGCGCCCGGTGCTCGCGGTAGGCGTCGCGACCCTCCTGGGCCTCCTCCGAGCCGTAGAAGAGCAGGTTCGCGTCGTGGGCGAGCTGCTGGATCCCGGCGTAGCCGTCCTCGTGCGCGTGGAAGCTCGCCTTGACGAGCCGCAGCGCGAAAGGGGAGAGGGCGAGCATCTCGCGACACCACGAGACCGTCTCCTCCTCGAGGCGCTCGAGCGGCACGACCGCGTTGACGAGCCCCAGCTCGAGCGCCTGGCGGGCGTCGTACTGGCGGCACAGCAGCCAGAGCTCCTTCGCGCGCTTGGTGCCGACGAGGTCGCGCAGCAGCGAGGCGCCGAAGCCGCCGTCCCACGAGCCCACGCGCGGCCCGGTCTGGCCGAAGCGCGCGTTGTCGGCGGCGATCGTGAGGTCGCACACGAGGTGCAGGACGTGCCCGCCCCCGATCGCGTACCCGGCGACCATGGCGACCACCGGCTTGGGGAGCCGGCGGATCTGGACGTGCAGGTCGGTGACGTGGAAGCGCCCGACGCCGCCACCCGCCGGGTCGCTCACGTAGCCCGTGTCGCCGCGCACGCGCTGGTCGCCTCCCGAGCAGAAGGCGAGCGGGCCCTCGCCGGTCAGCACGACGACGCCCACGGCCGTGTCCTCGCGGGCGCGAGCGAACGCGTCGGCGAGCTCGACGACGGTCTGCGGGCGAAACGCGTTGCGCACCTCGGGGCGGTCGATCGTCAGCTTGGCGATGCCGTCGCCCGAGAGCTCGTAGCGGATGTCCTCGTACTCCCCTTGAGGCGTCCACGTCGCGGCCATGGGCGGGCAGGCTACTTTCCAGGGCGTGCAGGCCGAGCTCTGGCTCCTGCGGGCCGCGCGGCGCCATCCCGAGCGCCGGGCCATCGACGACGTCACCTACGCCGAGCTGCTCGCGCGCGTCGACGACGCCGCGCGCCGGCTCGCCGGCGCCGGGGTCGGGCCGGGCGACCGCGTGGCCATCGCGCTGCCGCCACCCGCGCCCCCGAGCGAAGCGAGTCGGGCGACGCTCGCGTTCTGCGAGGCGCTCCACGCCTGCCTGCGCCTCGGCGCTGTCGCCGTGCCCGTCGACGTCCGCGCGGGTCCCGCGGAGCGCGCCGCCGTCGCCGAGGGCGCCGCGCTCGTCGTCGACGGCTTGCTCGAGGCGCCCGTAGCCGACGCAGCGCTGCGCGACACGATCGATCTCGACGCCACCGCCGTCGTCGTCCACACGTCGGGAACGACCGCGGCGCCGCGCGCGATCGAGCTCACCGCCGGCAACTGGCTGTGGAGCGCGCTGGGCTCCGCGGTCGCGCTCGGCCTCGACCCGGCCGAGCGCTGGCTCTGCGCGCTACCGCTCGCGCACGTCGGCGGGCTCTCGGTGATCCTCCGCAGCGCGATCTACGGGACCACCGCGCTCGTGCACGAGCGCTTCGAGACCGAGCGCGTGCTCCCCGCGCTGCGGGCACCCGACGGCCCGACGCTCGTCTCGCTCGTGCCGACGACGCTGCGGCGGCTGCTCGACGCCGGCCTCGAGCGCCCGCCGGCCCTGCGCTGGGCGCTGGTCGGCGGCGCGCCGGTCCCCGAAGCGCTGCTCGCACGGGCCGCGGACGCCGGCGTTCCGGTGGCCCCGACGTACGGGCTCACCGAGGCGTGCTCGCAGGTCACGACGCTCGGCGCGCCGCTCTTCTGCACGCGCGTCGAGCTGGCGCCGGACGATGGCGAGGTCCTCGTCGCGGGCCCGACGGTCGCTCCGGCCGCGGCCTGTGCCCCGGAGCGACGCGAGTCGGGTAGACCCGTTCTGCGCACGGGCGACCTCGGGGCCTGGGGGCCGGACGGCGCCCTGAGGATCGTCGGGCGCAAGGCCGACACGATCGTCTCCGGCGGCGTGAACGTCGCCCCCGCCGAGGTCGAGGCGGTCCTCGAGGCCCACCCCGGAGTGGCCGAGGCCGCCGTCCACGGCCGCCCGGATCCGGAGTGGGGCGAACGGGTAGTTGCCACGGTCGTGCCCCTCGATCGCCAACTCGCTTCGCTCGGGGGCACAGGTGGCCTTCGCGCCGAGGAGCTGCGCGCCTGGTGCGCGGCACGCCTGGCCGCGGCCAAGGTTCCCAAGGACGTCGCCTTCGCCGACGCCCTGCCCCGCACGCGCTCGGGCAAGCTCGAGCGCCGGAGGCTTTGATGAGCGACCCCGAGGCGTTCCGCACGGCGAGCCGACAGCGCTGGGAAGGGGTCGCCGCCGCCTGGGCCGCGGCCCGTGACGCCGAGCACGCGATGGCCGCGCCCGTCACGCGCTGGCTCGTGGACCGGATCGACCCGCTCCCCGGGCAGACCGTGCTCGAGCTCGCCGCCGGCCTGGGCGAGCCGGGGCTCATGGCCGCCGAGCGCGTCGGGCCCACCGGCCACGTGCTCATCACCGACGGGGCCGAGGCCATGGTCGAGGCGGCTCGCGCCCGCATCGCCGAGACCGGCGCCACGAACGTCGAGGCCCGCACGATGGAGGCCGAGTGGATCGATCTCGCGGCCGCGAGCGTCGACGCCGTCCTCTGCCGCTGGGGGCTGATGCTCTTCGCCGATCCCGAGACGTCGCTGCGCGAGATGCGCCGCGTGCTGCGCCCGGGCGGCCGCGTGGCCGTCGCCGTCTGGGACCGCGAGGAGGTCAACCCGTGGATGGGCGTGATCCGCGCCGCGCTGCGCGAGCGCGGGCTCGGCCCGAAGCCTGCGCCGGGCGAGCCGGGCCCGTTCGCGCTCTCGGCGCCCGGCGCGCTCGAGGCGCTCTTCGACGCCGCCGGCTTCGACGAGCTCGAGCTCGACCGGGTCGACGTCGCCCACCGCGCCGCGAGCCTCGACGCCTGGTGGGAGCGCACCCTGAGCATCTCGGCGAGCACCGCCGAGGCCGTGCGCAACCTCGCGCCGGCCGAGGTCTACCGCCTGCGCGACGCGATCGACGCCGGCTACGCGCCCTACGTCGAGGGCGACGGCTCGGTCGCGCTGCCGGGTCGCGTCCTGCTCGCGGCGGCCACGGCGTAGGCAGGTCGGGTAGGACTCGCGCATGATCCGGCGCGCCGCCGATCGCGTCGTCCAGTTCTACTGGGGACAGGGGATCGCCGACGACGTGCCGGCCCTCACCTACTACCTCGTGCTCTCGCTGGCGCCGTTCGCTCTCGGCGTCGCCGCGCTGCACGCGATCCGGCTGACCAGGTAGACCTTCCGTCTGCTGCGGGTCGCCGATGGCGCGCGCCTTGGCCGCGGCGGTGTTGACGCCGCTCAGCGCGCGCGCGCTGCGCATGTCGTGCCCGCGCCAGAACGCCGCGAAGACGTCGTCGAATTTCTCCCAGTCGGAATGCGTGGCGCAGAACAGCGCGCGCAGCGCGGACTGCAGCGACGATGCGCGAACGGCGGCCGGCGATGCCAGAACGGCGAGCGCATCGCGCGTCTCGGCGAGACCGACGCGAAAGCCGTTGTCGCGCAAGATGCGGGCGAAGCCCGCAAGGCGGCGGCGCATTGCGAGGCCGATGGTTCCGTCATCCTGAGGTGGCGGCCGAAGGCCGCCCTCGAAGGATGACTGGCCGTCGCCCGTCGAG
>Ga0157302_10000089_pt1 | contig 14156 bp, 11 predicted proteins | sample NitcycUS103311B2_FD_108381 | JGI IMG/M metagenome (GOLD analysis project Ga0157302, IMG submission 108381) | Soil microbial communities from Arlington Agricultural Research Station in Wisconsin, USA - Nitrogen cycling UWRJ-S103-311B-2 | ecosystem: Environmental > Terrestrial > Soil >... | reverse complement strand
CCTGCTTATAAATTGTACACTTTAAATAGTGTTTAGACATTTTAGGGCCTGTCAGTCGAATGTTCCCAAATAAAGAAGATTACGATATAATCATAGCTGGTGGAGGCCTTGCGGGATTGATTGCAGCATATTCTGCAGCATATTATTCAAAACAATCGCTTCGAATTCTCGTTGTTGATAGAAATCCATTATCTGTTGTGGGTAAAAAAACTATTACGGGATGGGTATGTGGTGATGCAGTAGGAAAGGATACCGTTGACTACATGTCCGATCGAATCGATATCAAATGGCGGTTTCCTGAAGTTGAGCATCCTGTAAAAGGTGTAATTGCATACTCGCCAGATCATGAATCTGCCATATCTTTTGATGGAGAAGGGTACATTCTCAATAGAAAATTATTACCTCAAAAACAGATTAAGGATGCGTTAAAAGTCGGAGTTGAAGTAAGAGATCGGATCTCTCTTCGCTCACTAATCGCAGAAAACAATACTGTAATTGGCGTAGAAGGCGACGAGCTTGGTAACAAATTTGCATTCAAAAAGACAGCTAAGCTGGTTGTAGATTGTACTGGTGTTACCTCCGTTCTAAGAACTAGTCTTCCGTTAAAGTCATTTATTCAAAGAAGAATTGATAGGAATGATCTTGAGGGCACTGGTAGATATATTTACAATTTTGACATTGCAAAGGAAGACAAAACATACTTTGATCCGGACTATTGTATTATCCATCTAGATCAAAAACTTGCCCCTGGCGGATACGGATGGGTATTTCCCAAGGGAAAGAATAAGGTTAACATTGGTCTTGGAGTACAGCAAAAAGCATTTGATGTTATAAACAAAGGGATGGGTGTCCATAGAGATTTGAAAAAACTAATCGACGAATATGTAGAAACTAATACTGTAATTGCAAATCCGAAAATTGCAGATAGTGAAGCGGACGAAGGCAACGGCTGGGGGATATGGCAGGTTTCGGTAAGAAGACAGAATGACTGTATGGTTGCAAATGGATACATGCTTGTAGGAGATTCTGCATGGATGCCAAAGCCACTCGATGCTGGCGGAATCGGACCTGCAATTATTGCAGCTACTATTGCTGGAAAGGTTGCCGTGGAGGCAATTCAAGCGCATGATACTACAGAGAGAGGTCTATGGAAATACAATAAGGATTTTATTAATGACTATGGTTACAAGACTGCAGGACTCGAAGTATTTCGCAGAATGTTACAAAAACTGACAAACGAACAGATCAACTATGGCATGAAACATTTTCTATCAAAAATGGATATTGACAAAATTACAAAGGGTGAACACCCTGAATTTAGTGCTATAGATAAAATAGGTATGTTTATAATGGGTAAACTTAACCAAAAGTTAGCAGAAGATCTAAAATTTACAGCCAAAATAAATCGAAAATTAGTAGAACACTATTATAATTATCCAGATATTCCTGAAGGATTTCCGCAGTGGCAAAATACTTTGAATAGTTATTTGGCTGATGCATTTACAAAGTTCAAGTAATTGAATTAAGCAGGTTCTAAACCTTATGGAATTAAGAAACTTATATCTATCAATAGTATCAGTGGTGTCGTACCAGTTCTACTGGATACGGAATTAACTATGCTGTATGTCAACGTGTATTCTCTGAAATCGTTATCTATAGATATAATCTAATTATTAATTTCTGAAGTTACTGCTATGTCATAAAATTATATTCGTGTCCACTTTTCTACATCGCATGTATAATACGATAAGATCAATTAAAATAACTTGAATTAGTTTCGCTATTGATGAATTGATAAAGTATTATATTGATTTTTAAGCACCTTTATCACAGTATCACTATTGTGATATTATATCTACACTTGAGGATCAAAGTCTAGCCATCTCGAACCAAAAGGTTCTTTGTGAATTGATGGCAACATAGGCATTACACTCAACAAACTTTTGGGTCATAGCGACTTAGCCCTGACTCTATTTAGAAGAAAATGGAACAAAAAAAGTCTGAAATTCATCAATAACTTCTCTGAAGTTTCTTTTCTAGACTGTCAATTGCCTTTATCATAACTTCTCTTCTAGCTTCTTCTGTAACTATTGCTCTAATATCTTCTATTAGCATTTTTGCAATATCTAATTTTCTTCTCATACCCGGGACTAAATGATCATAAATTGCAAATGGGTATACAGCGCTATGAATATCTTGCATCAACGCAAACAACTTTATAGCGTCATCTGCTCTTCCTGATCTCATCCGATCGTATATCATACGCTTTATCTCACCTATGCAGTCCAATAATCCTGTAATATACGAAGAACCTGATACATTCAATTCTTTCATACTAGGTATACATGATTCCTGTACGATAGACTTTAGTCCATATGCCTCTACAAGTTCCTGTTCAGCTATTACAATATACTTGTACAAACCAGCCTTGGAGTATTGCCTGAATTCATCAAGCATAATCTTTGCTTGACGCATTGTATTATGTGCTACTTCTATTTCATTATGGTGTAATGCTATAATCGATTTGCTACAAAGCATAATCACATCACGGGTTCCTTTGATCAGTTTTTCCCTTCGTTCCTCTACATTCTTCAGATCATCATTAATCTCATCTAATGAGCTTTGAACACTGTTAAGCAACAAAGGTACAAATTGTAAGATTTTAATAAAGACTTTGCTATCTTATAATGAAATCCTTCTAATCGTGTCTTAAAAAGACTGTCAATAGATTATTCGATATGACCAAGAAAACATTTCAGGCTTGCACACCACCACTATGTAGTTGTACCTTGTTTATCTTGCGAGTAGATCAGATTATATGCAACTACTTTTATCTTCAATGTTCAACAAGAACATTGATTGCATAAAATTTGAGGATATATATATATATATCATGGGGACGATTTAATTGAGTAATATTCGTAGAAGTAGAGGCTATAGCTACGAGCATACTTTAGTTCAAAGGTTGAATAATGGAGTATGGCATGCCCGACGATTAGGTGGTTCTAGCACGGGATTACCTGATATCATTGCTGTTAACAATTTAGAAGCTATTTTGTTATCAATAGAAGCAAAATCAGGAACAGGTGATGCTCTATATGTCCCCCAAGATCAAATAAAACGAAGTTTGATAATCAGAAACATGTTTAGCTTTTACAAAAAAAGACATTTTATATTAGCATTTAAGTTTATGAGAAAAAAAAGATATAGGAGAAAAGGTCAAGTTGTTTACGAACAACGGAAATTAATCGAATATTATAAAGTTGCAGATACTTTTGATACTATGGATGATATCCCCGTTGTAAAATGTACATACGATGGCAAAACTTTTGCTATTCATGGAAATAACTCCGTAAGATTAAATCTACCAGATTATGTGATGCCTTTTCAAAAAATCATAAGAACCCGCAACGCAGAATTTGCTCCTTCAAAAACAATTCGTATAAAAAAGAATATTTAGTAGCGCTTTTATGTCACATTACTGTCATAGGTTGACGATTAAACGGATGAAAGAGAAGGCTATTACTTCAGAGCAGATGTACAAGATCGAGGATAATGGGCATAATGTGATTGGGATGCAACGAATTTATATGATGGAAAATGCAGGGCATGGAATTGCTGATTTTATAATTTCCAAGTTCAAGGACAAATTAAAAGGAAAGAAAATTGTTGCTATATGTGGCATAGGCAATAATGGTGGAGATGCATTTGTTGCTTCGAGACATCTGACAGGTTATTATGGTGCTAATTTGACCGTAGTTCTATTGGGATCTCCAACTAATATAGCAAGTGAAGAAGCAAGGATAAACTGGGAAATTATTGAAAAGATGGATTCGATAGAATTAATCTTTGGTAATAAATTGCGTGACAAAATTAAAAAGAAAATTGTTAATGCCGATATCATTATAGATGGGATATTTGGAACTGGAATAAAAGGAGAAATTCGTGAACCCCAAGCAACTTCTATTGAACTGATAAATAAATCGAAAGCATATGTTGTATCAGTAGATGTTCCTTCTGGACTTGATCCTAACACGGGCAAAGTTCATCATAAGAGTGTGAAAGCTAATGTGACAGTTACTTTCCATAGGATGAAAGTAGGGCTACTAAATAACAGAAAATACTGTGGAAAAATCCATATAGAACATATAGGGATCCCGCTTGAAGCCGAAAGAGGAATAGTGTAATATGGCCATGAAAGTTTTCCAAATTCCTGTGGGCCAAATGGCTAACTTTACATATATTATAGCCGACGAGGAAATGGGTGAAGCTGCTATCATTGACCCATCATGGGATTTAGAAAAAATATTTGGCATTTTAAAGAAAAATGGCTGGAAAACAAAATACATCATCAATACACATACTCATTTTGATCATACTCTTGGTAATGAACAAGTAGCAAAGGTCACCGGTGGTAAAATTGTTCAGCATAGAAATTCATTCGATAACAAACAAATCTCAGTATCTGAAGGTGACATAATTAAGATAGGAAAAATCCCACTAAGAATATTGCATACACCAGGACACTCTAAAGATAGCATATGCCTTATTGTTGATGATAAGGTGGTATTTACAGGGGATACTTTGTTTGTAGGAAACTGTGGAAGGGTAGACCTTGCAGGAAGTGATCCTAAAGAAATTTACCACAGTCTATTTGATAAAGTTGCAAAACTTGATGAATCGCTTATTGTTTACCCAGGTCATGACTACGGACCACATCCGACATCTACGATAGGTCATGAAAAGAAAACGAACTACGTGATGCAATCAAGGTCAATACAAGATTTTCTCAGCTTTATGGTAAGTGATGGTTAGTAGTTGCATGAGGGAGAATATTACGACATAATACGTTTAAATCAATCTTCTCCATCACTACTAAATAAATTTTCAACTACAAATCCCATTTTTATTTGTGTCATATCCCATACCGAAACCAGTGAAATTCCTGGAATTACAATTGCAGGTGAAAATACAGATCTTGTAAAATATACTTCTGCTGCAGATTCTGAATTTCTTTATTATGGTCATTGCAAATGTATCAATAACATTCCAATCACTCCGGATGGAAAACCAACTCCTGCAATCATTACTCGCACTGCATTGCAATTAACAGATATTCCATTTCTTATAGTTGATGCGGGTACAAAAATTAAACCCTTTATCCCATATGTTTCATTTGATCTTGAACCCGGTAAAAATATCAAATTTGGCAAAGCAGTTGATATTAATCATGTTATAAAGGCATTTAATTATGGGGTTATACTTGGGAAACAACTTGCGAAAAGTAATGATTTAGTAGTGATAGGTGAAAGTATCCCTGGTGGTACAACTACTGCATTAGGAGTTTTAATTGCTCTTGGAGTTGATGCCAAATTTAAATTGAGTAGTAGCCTGCCAATAAATCCTCACTCCCTTAAAAACAGAATTGTTACCGAGGGTATGAAAAAGGCAGAGGTTTATTTTGGAGGATTAAAAGATGATCCATTCAAGGCAATCTCATTATTTGGAGACCCTATGATACCCTCTGTTGCAGGTCTTGCTGACGGAGTGATTAGTTCTGGTGGTAGAGTTATGCTTGCTGGTGGAACACAAATGTCTACAGTAGTTGTTATTTTAAAATCATTTCAACGGTCTCTAGATAATATATGTATTGGAACCACCTCTTATATTGCAGGAGATCAATCATCCGACCTCGTCGATCTTGTAAAGTCAATATCAAAGAATGTTCCAATTTTTGCAGTAGACCTGCATATGAATGAATCTAGCAAGTCTGGTTTACGGGCTTTTGCAAAAGGTTTTGTAAAAGAAGGTGTAGGAGCTGGAGGTATTTCAATTACCTCCATCTTAAAATCAAAAGGAAGGATTAATGGAACATTCCTGTTAAAGGCCATTGAAAGAGAGTATGATATTGCTATAGAAAAATAGGCAGATACACGGCATAAACATTTATCCATTGAATCAGCGGCCTGTACTATTTGCTTAATATGAATTTATTTCAAAGGATCGTACAAACAGTGAATTATAATACATACGCTTACACATGAAAACTATTTTCATTGTTTTGATCAAAAATTAACCATTATTAACGATAATACTACTAGCTTTTATGAAAAGAAAATAGGGAATCAAATTATAGGTAGGAGTATTAGGCTCATTCTCCATCCTAGAGAATTTTATATATGTACTTCCTAATTGTGAAATATCGATTTTGTGTATTTTGTGTATTCTACGTTTTTAGCGAAGAAGATTAGTTATTATTATTCTAATGATATGTGTCTCAACTGCAGTTACTGCAGTAACTGCGAAAGTCAAGTCAATAGTGCAGAAGGTTTTATGGAGGATAAATATATTTGACCAGAAAATAAAAAGGGTGACTTTGTCACATTCTCATCGGACCTCTAGATATGATCTAATAAATTAACCAAAATAGGTATATATGTTCTAAATCGCTTAGATATTGTATATTATGAAGGCAGAGGAATTTTCAAGGAATATATTAGCTCTTGATTCCAAAATTAGATTTGCCGGAGTAATAGAAAGGTCAGGTCATTTATATGGAGGAGGTATAAGAGAAGGCGTCGAGGAATATTTAACTGGAGGAAAAGCCGATAGGAGTTTAGCTCAATCTGCTTATATTATTGATCTAAGACAAATGTTTACATCAGCATTAGGCGACTTAAGATATGTTGTTTATGCTTACGATAGGGTTAAGTTATTTAGTATACCGGTCAGCGAACACATACTTGTATTCTCTGCAGATAACACCGCGAATGTAGAAGATTTAGCCAAGAAAGTATTATACTATATCACATTAGTAGAGTCACAGCTATCTCTTTATCCGCCAACAAATATCATAAATACTGAAAAGAAAGAAATATTGAGGAATCTTCATGCATCAGGCATTGCAGACGAGATGATTGCTGAGCAGCTTGACCTTAATATAGATACTGTAAAGAAGCTAATTGAGGAAACAAATCCTTAGTTATATCGCTTTGCTATAATGAATTTTTAATCTTATTGTTATTATGATTTTCGTGAACATGCGCTAATCTGACAAAGCTACCCATAGAAATAAGTAAAGATAGTGGGAATGATGCATATTGTTCATCCTTTAATATACTATCACTAGGATTTACTATGTTCTAAATTGCCTAATTCTTCGCAATCTACCTTGTTCGTTGGCAAGGATGTTTGCTTTCTCTTAATCATGAAAGTCTTGTGAATTTCATATACTTATCTAAAGCAAGCCAACATCCGATTTGTTCCTGTATTTTTTATTCTTCCTAGTTTTTCACGCCTAATGCCCTTTCGTACTCTCATATAACGGTATATAGCTGCGATGTCAACTGGAGCCATGTGTAGTTGTATCCTATGATCTATGGCAGTTATCTACTAAATTAGGAATTCGTAACTCAAAAATCTACTTTATATGTAAAAACCATACGAAACAGGTTCGACTGACATTTATATAGTTATTAATAAGTATTTAGTTTCATTTTTCAACAGGTAGCTCTAATCTATTGCCCCATTCTCCCCATGAGCCCAGGTACACTTTAACATTTTCATACCCAAGCATTTTCAAAACAACAAATGTGTTAGCAGCTCTGTATCCCCCTTGGCAATACGTTATAACTTCTCTGTGCTTTGGAATCTGTGAATATATTTGTCCCATCTTTATACGCTGTTTGAAAATGTCCTTTTCAATATTACTGTTCCAATCGATATTTATTGCTGTAGGTATGTGTCCAGCTCTAGCGCTTCGTATGGTAGAGCCATTATATTCCGATTTAGAACGCGTGTCAATTATTACGTTCACGTTCTTCTTATGTACTGCTGATTTTACCTGCTTAAAATCGGCAAGTATTTTAGAATTAGGTCTGCCTTCAAAATTGGAATGAATAAATTGATTGCTCTTTGTTTCTACCTCATGACCTATTTTCTTCCATTTCTCAAATCCTCCGTCGAGCATTGCAACTTTATTGTGTGAGAAATATAGCAATAACCAAACTCCTCTAGCTGCAGAAGGTCCTGAAACATTGTCGTAAAAAACTACGGACTTGCTCCTTGTGATACCAATATTTGAAATAAGAATCTTCATTTGTTTGTTAAATTGTGCAATGCCTACTTTAGTAGTGTCAATCCAGTGAAACTGCATAAGGTCTATGTTAACGGCGTCTGGAACATGGCCAACTGCATAATCTGAGAATGGTCTGGTATCTACTATAAGCAAATTCTTTTTATATTTATCAGATAATGCCTTTAATTCGGTACTAGATACAACGAGCTTCATGTTGCTAAATTTTAGGGAACTTTATATATTACTAGTGTTTCGAAGAAGATCCAAAGGTAAACAGAGCTGTTTTTTTCAATATTGATTCGTTAACCCATGACGTCCTTAAGAATAATCTTCGAAAAGTTTGCTAAGGAATCAATTGGTGCATATGCAAAAAAACTCAAGTTAGGAATGGAAAAGGTCTGTTCAATGCGATGAATATTTCATATGATGACAATTATAACATCACTCTCGGGCCGAATTGCAAATCTAATATAATGCAATGTTTATCATCCATTTATTACAAGATGTGATATTTTCTTTAACATAGTGTTGCCCAGCGTAGCTGAGTCCACAAGATACGAACGTGAAGAAACATCAATATGTACTATGTTTTTACGAATTATAAGCTGATCGACATCTATAATTTATAGTGTACCTATTAAAAATTACAATTAGCTTTCTATATAGTCATTAGCTAATCGGGTGCAGACATTACCCAATAAGCTCAGAAAATCGATGAATATTTGCAGATATATATAAAAAATCTTTACTTCGCATTACAACGATTTAGTAATGGGAATAATAAGAAAAGGAAGGAAAAGTTACTGCCTTGGACGAAAACTAAATTGCTTGTATTTGGCACCAGCTATGATGATTCCTAATATTGCTATAGCGGGGATGATTATAGCAAACGTACCAAATTCTGGCACCATTTTAGTACCAGCAATTTCGATTTGGCCAGTACCTTTATCAAAGTCAATTGTCAATGTCCTTACCTGTGAATTATTTTTTGTATTTATTTCGTCAGCAGCTTGAGGTTGACCATCTTCCCAGACTGCATAAGGCTCGTCAGTGTTGCCCTGTTTTTTAGAGTCTATTAGATTTCTTGGAAGTTCAATTGTCAATTTTCCGTTTGATTGGGCTACAGTGTTTAGGAGCAGTGTTGTGTTGTCAATTTCTGCTGTAACGCTATTGAGTTTATTATCACCACCGGTGATCTGATAAGAGAGTGGGTAGGCTTTGCCGCCAATATTTAGATTATATGTCTTATTGCCGCCATTTGGTGCAATATTTGATACAAAATGAAATAAGCTTTGTTCATTTGCCTTGTCGTATGTCACTACAACTCTGTATTGGCCGCTTATTCCAAGTTGACCCCCAATGTTCAACTTGTCATTATATGATCCATTGGCGGCTACGTTAACTAAGTCCACTCTATAAGCTGCGCCTTCTGGATTGAAAACCTGTACCAAGAGTGGTTCTTCAGCATTTGTTCTTTGTGTTTCAACTTTTCCTGAAATTTTGATCAAGTTGCCCTTTTGATATTCTGTTTTGTCTGTCTTTACAGTCACCAAGTTGGTCTGTGAAAATGCTACTCGTATTAATGCAGCGTTAGTACCAACCAGTGCAATTGATATCGATAGTATTACAATTAATATATATACTTTGTAATTCATATCCGTGACGAACACCTGACCTGCTCTATTTATCTTTTTGGGGTTCTGCTCTATACATAAGGAGATAGGACTAACTTCTTAAGTATAAAATTGAAATATAATTAAATTAATCTTAATAAATATCATAATCATCGGAAAAAGGATAATACGTAATCTTTGATATATTTAAAATGAATTCATTATTATAATAATTTTGATAACAACCCCCGATCTATTTGAACAATATGACTACTATAGTGGCTATAATTACAATACCTTTTCATAATTATGTTAAGTTCATTATTAAAATGGTATTTCAAATATATATGGAACAGTCAGATTCAATTGGTAAATAAAAATAGTTGACAGTAATATAAAGAAGGAATATGTTGAATCTGACATAAGATATCAACAAAGACCTTCAGATAGGCTACCTATTCAAACATATCGAAATGTTTATTAAAGAACATCTTTGATATTTTTAAGTGGTTACAATTTATCTATGCCCGTTCTTCTATCTAATAAGTGAGGGTTTGACCGGCAAAAGTTATCTCGTAACAAAATGAATGGGAGATTATAGCAAAATTGTCTTCTGAAAAGAAAATAATAAAAATTACAAATCATGTCTATCAGCCAAAACATGAAGTGTTGCATAAGGATCTGGCCGAAGAGGTCTTAAAAAAATATAATGCGAAACCCGGACAGCTACCTTACATTATGATAACTGATAAAGGTCTTGAAGACTTAGATGTAAGACCCGGTGATATCATCAAGATAACAAGAAAGAGTCCAACTGCGGGTGAAAGTGTATATTACCGATATGTAGTAGAAGGTTGAGTATAGGTTATGATAGTGGATTTTATCGATATGTGGCCTATAATTAATGATATATTAAGGAGAGAAGGAGTTGCAAGACAGCACTTAAATTCTTACAATGAATTCATGGAACGTGGGCTTCAGAGCATTATCGACGAAGTCGGAGAAATTGAAGTAGAGACTACAGAATACCCTTATAAGATTAGATTAGGCAAGATAAAACTTCAGCAGCCAAGAATTATGGAACTTGACGGTTCTATAACTCATGTAGCACCGATGGAAGCTAGGCTTCGAAACCTTACCTACGCGTCACCAATAATGCTTGAATGCAGCATCGTAGAAGATGGCAAGATTCTAGAATCTAGATTTATTCATATAGGAGACATGCCTGTCATGGTAAAATCTAATGCGTGTATTTTACATAACTTACCTGAATCCAAACTTATCGAACTTGGTGAGGATCCTCGAGATCCCGGTGGTTACTTTGTTATAAACGGTTCTGAGCGTGTAATAGTCGGCCTTGAAGACCTTTCATATAATAAAATAATAGTTGATACTGAAGAAGCTACAGGCTATTTACTCTATAAGGCCAAAGTATATTCCTCAATAGTAGGCTATAGAGCTAAGCTCGAACTTATCATGAGACCTGATGGCTCGATAGTTGCGAAAATTCCAGGTTCTCCTGTAGATATTCCATTAGTTACTCTAATCAGGGCACTGGGCCTAGAGTCTGATAAGGATATTGCAAATGCAGTGTCATTAAATGATACTATCCAAGATGAATTGGAACCAACGTTTGAAAAGGCAGGTGACATAATAACAAGTAGAGATGCTATCGTATATATCAGCAAGAGAATTGCTCCTGGTATGCTTGAAGAATTTCAAATTAAGCGTGCAGAAACGTTGCTTGATTGGGGTTTGTTACCACATCTTGGTAAGAATCCTGATAACAGACATGAGAAAGCGCTCTTTCTTGGAGAAGCTGCAAGCAAACTAACTGAATTAAAACTGGGCTGGATAGATTACGATGATAAAGACCATTATGGCAATAAGGTTATCAAGTTCGGAGGTCAGATGCTTGCAGATCTATTCAGAACTGCATTTCGGAACCTGATAAGAGATATGAAGTATCAACTAGAAAGGTCTGGTCAAAAGCGGGGTATCAATGCAGTTGCGGCGGCCGTCAGACCAGGGATTATTTCAGATAAACTAAATAACGCAATTGCAACTGGAAATTGGGGTCGAGGCAGGGTAGGAGTTACGCAGCTGCTTGATAGAACAAATTATATGTCGACTATAAGTCATTTGCGCAGAATCCAATCTCCGCTAAGCAGAAGCCAGCCTAACTTTGAAGCGAGAGATCTACATGCTACTCACTTTGGCAGAATATGTCCCGCAGAAACACCTGAAGGTTCTAACTGTGGTCTAGTAAAGAACCTTGCACTTTCAGCAGTAATTTCAGTCAGCGTATCATCTGCAGAAATTATAGAAAAGTTGTACGAACTTGGAGTCCAGAATGTTGATGAAGCAAATGATAAATTGAGGGATATTGGTAGTAGAATATTTGTTGATGGGCGATTAATAGGTTACGTAGAGGATGGTCAGTATCTCTCAAACACCTTAAGAACTATGCGAAGGTCTGGCAAAATTCATCCGCATGTTGGAATATATCTGTACTCATCGTTGAATGAAAATGCTACAAAGCGATTATACATCAGCTGCAACTCAGGTCGTGTACTTAGACCATTAGCGGTAGTTAGGGATGCTAAGGCACTGCTGACTCACGAAATAATAGAAAAAGTCATAAAGAAATTTCTTTCATGGACTGATCTGCTCTATATTGGCATAGTTGAATTAGTAGATGCAAATGAAGAAGAAAATTGTTATGTTAGTATTGATCCAAAGAAGATACAAAATATACACACGCATGTAGAAATCTTTCCATCTGCAATTCTTGGCGTCGGAGCATCAATCATTCCGTATCCAGAACATAATCAATCTCCAAGAAATACATATGAAAGTGCGATGGCCAAGCAGAGTCTTGGATTCTCTACACCTTTGATGAATGCAAGTACATATGTTAGACAGCACTTTATGCTTTACCCACAGACTCCTATGGTAAGTACTAAGGCAATCAGTTTATTAGGTCTCGATGATCGTCCGACTGGGCAGAACTGCATAGTTGCTGTTCTACCTTTTGAAGGCTACAATATTGAAGATGCTGTAGTATTCAATAAATCTTCAGTTGATAGGGGGATCGGCAGAACCTTCTTTTACAGAGTGTATGAAGCAGAAGCAAAGCAATACCCGGGAGGAATGAAAGACAACTTTGAGCTTCCAACATCTGATGCTAACATCAGAGGTTACAGAGGAGAAAAAGCTTACCGATTGCTAGAACAGGATGGAGCAATAATGCACGAAGCTATAGTGACAGGTGGTGATATTCTGATTGGCAGAACTTCTCCTCCTAGATTTATGGAAGAATATAAGGAGTTTGAAGTCAAAGGTCCATATCGTAGAGATACTTCGGTTGGTGTCAGACCATCAGAAAACGGTGTTGTTGACTCTGTGATCATGACCCAGTCTGTAGAAGGGGGCAAGATGTACAAGATCAGAGTACGTGATATGCGCATCCCTGAAATTGGTGACAAATTTGCATCACGACATGGTCAGAAAGGTGTTGTTGGTATGCTTGTAAGCCAAGAAGACCTACCGTATACAGAAGATGGTATTGTTCCTGATATTATGATAAATCCGCATGCATTTCCATCACGAATGACCGTAGGACAGTTTATGGAATCTTTGGGAGGCAAGGCCGCTTCATTATTGGGCAGAATTGTTGATGGCTCTGCATTCCTTGGCGAGAAATTGGATGATATCAAGGGTGTAATGGAACAATATGGTTTCAGATATACGGGCAAAGAAGTTATGTATGACGGCAGAACTGGAAAGAGATTTCCTGCTGATGTATATATTGGCGTTGTATATTATCAGAAACTACATCATATGGTAGCAGACAAAATTCACAGTAGAGCGAGAGGCCAAGTCCAAATGCTTACAAAACAGCCAACCGAAGGTAGGGCGCGAGGAGGAGGTCTTAGGTTTGGAGAAATGGAGAGAGATTGCCTTATAGCCTACGGTGCATCAATGATGCTCAAGGACAGATTGCTTGAAGAGTCTGACAGAGCAGAAGTAAATATTTGCGAACGTTGTGGTCTCTTGTCTTATTATGATGTAAAACTGCGAAGATACATTTGTAGGGTGTGTGGAGACAAGGGAAAGATTTCTTCAGTAGTAATTGCATACGCTTTCAAATTGTTATTGCAAGAAATGATGAGCCTTAATGTGGCTCCGCGTTTGCTTGCAAAGGAGAAGGTATAGCAGATAATAGGAGCAGTGTAAAAAATGGAAGAATCAGTAAAAATCCTCGATGGGATAAAGTTTAGTGTATGGTCTCCAGTAGAAGTTCGTAAGTTTAGTGTAGCTGAAATAACCGCTCCAGAAACATATGATGAAGATGGTATGCCAGTACAAGGAGGACTGATGGACAATCGGCTTGGAACATTGGAGCCAGGTCAGAAATGTGCTACATGTGGTAATACGTCTGCAAAATGCCCTGGTCACTTTGG